>Ga0315553_10000347_pt1 | contig 42275 bp, 29 predicted proteins | sample SalMarSW160140MG_FD_203099 | JGI IMG/M metagenome (GOLD analysis project Ga0315553, IMG submission 203099) | Salt marsh sediment microbial communities from the Plum Island Ecosystem LTER, Massachusetts, United States - Salt Marsh Sediment SW1601-40 ...
AAGACTAATATTCGGTGTTTCAATTCCTGTTTTCTTAATGGGATTAGTATCCTTATTTACCGATATTTCTAGCGAAAGTATTCAAAGTATTTTACCACTATTCATATTCGAGATTGGTGGTAGCACTTTAGTTTTAGGAATAATCTCCGGAATCACTAATGCTATAGCAAATATCCTCAAAGGAGTAACTGGATGGATGAGTGATAAAATTAACAAAAGAAAACCTTTTATAGTGGCAGGATATTCATTGTCAAATCTTTCGAAACCATTAATTGGGTTGAGTTCCTCATGGGAAATGGTATTAGGTCTTAAAACAACAGATCGTATAGGTAAAGGTCTAAGAACTTCTTCACGAGATGCTTTGATTTCTTATTACGCTGAAAAAAAAGGAAAAGCATTTGGATTGCATCGAGCAATGGATACTTTAGGTGCGGTTCTCGGATCTCTACTTGCTTTTATCTTATTGTTCTTTGCATGGACTTACTCGCAAATTATATTTTTTTCGATAATTCCTGGATTAATTGCTATTGCTCTTATTCTTCCAGTTAAAGATATTTCTCCTAGTGATTTAGTCAAAAAATCAGATATAATAAGCAAGAAAGAAAGAATGGAAAAAATAGATAAAAATTTTATAAAGTTAATTGTTATTCTTGGAGTTATTGAATTCGCAAGTTTAGATGTAGTATTCTTAATACTTAGGGCGGCAGATTATATTCCTTTAGATTTAATATATCTTATTCCAATATTTTATTTGATCTTAAATTTAGTCTATACCATTTTTTCCCCTATAAACGGTTCTCTCTCTGATAAAGTTGGAAGAAAGCCTATAATTGTTGTGGGATTGTCGATTTTATTAGTGTCATGTATAATATTAGCGTTCCCCATTCAAGTTTCACCATTTTCAATATTTTTAATTATTATAATATATATCATGCACGGTTTTTATCTTGCTTCAGTAGATCCGATTTCGAGAGCATATATCGCAGATTTAGCAGGTAAAGATAAAAGAGGAAGAGCTTATGGATATTATTATTTCTCAGTTGGTTTCATTAGTATGGTTGAAGCTTTAGTTTTCGGATATATTTATGAAGTTTTCTCTTACACCTGGGCATTTTTGTATATTTCACTATTATTAGTAATATGTATTATTATCTTTACGATAACAGATTTTTCTAAAATAGTAAAAAAAGCAGAAAAGTAAAACTATTTTTTCTCTTAAATTGTATTTAGGTGGATATCCATAATTCCGCTAAGTAGATTAAAACTTCTGAAGCTTTCTGCAATGCAAGCGTTGGAATATGTTCCTTCCTTGAGTGGAAAAGTAAACCTCCAGAGAAGATATTAGGGGTGGGTTTCCCCATTTCGCTTAATTTAGAACCATCGGTCCCTCCCCTAATCGCATGAATCTTAATATCCAGTCCAGCCATCTCTATAGCCTCTTTTGCTAAATCCACAACTTCTTGTTTAGTTTCAATAAATCGATGCATATTCTTGTATTGATGTAGAAATTCTATATTTACTTTTAAACCAGGATATTGAAATTCGTACAATTCTCCTAGTTTTTGTAGGTATTCCATTCTCTTCTGATTATTTTTTTCCTCAAAATCCCTAATTGTTAGTATAGCATTTGCTTCTTCTACATTCCCACTCAATTCTGATAAATAATAAAAACCTTCTTTTTCTTCTGTGTGTTCTGGTGACTCATAATCAGGTATTTCACTGAGATATCGACTTGCTATGTGTATTGCATTAATTAGAAGATTTTTGGCGTAACCGGGATGTATACTAAGTCCTGTAAATTTAATTGTCGCTTTCCAGGCATCAAAGCATTCAAATTCTAATTCTCCCATTTCTGAACCATCTAATGTATAACAGAAATCAGGTAACCTTTCTATGTTTATTTTTGAAGTTCCTCTCCCAATTTCTTCATCAGGCGTAAAACATATTATAATTGGACCATGTTTTAATTCTGTAAATTTTTTCCAGGCCGCACAAGTGGCCATAATTTCTGCGATTCCAGCTTTATCATCTGCGCCTAGCAAAGTATCTCCTTCAGATGTAATTATATCTAAACCAACGTACTCTAATAGAATTGGAGAATCATCTATTGTTAGTTTAATATCTGGATTGCTCGCAAATTCTATTGGACTACCGTCATAATTTTTGTGAATAACGGGTTTTACATTTTGCCCGTTAACTGCTGGTGAGGTATCGATGTGAGCTATTAAGCCAATCGGTTTAACCTCCTCCAATCCGATACTCGCAGGCAAATTACCATATACATATCCATACTCATCATGTACTACCTTTTCTAAGTTCAATTCCATTAATTCTGATGCCAAAATTTTTCCTAATACAAATTGATTTTGCGATGATGGGTTTGATTGGGAATGTTCATCTGATGTAGTCCATATTTGAACATACCTAAGAAACCTATTTAGTGCTTCTTTCTGCAAGAATTCTTTTATTTCTTCCGATAACAAATTAATCCCGTCTTGTATTGTAATAATACCTTCTAGAATTATTTTTACTATTATAACTTATTTATTCATTTTCCCTTGAAAATTGGCTCTCTCTTTTCTTTAAAAGATTTCATACCTTCTCCAAAATCGTACGAAGCAATGTTTTTACAATATAATTTAAACTCGTGATTCAAAGAAGAAGTTAGTTCGTTATACTGAGAAAAGTTAAGCATATTTTTATTGTAACCTAAACATTTTGTAGGCAATTTTGCGATCGATCCTATAAACTCTTTAGATTTTGTCTTAAATTCTGAAAGGGGATAAACTTTGTTAACCAAACCAATTTCTTCTGCTTCAATTGCATCGAGTTGGCGTCCGGTTAAAATTATTTCTGTTGCTTTAGCGAAACCTATTAACCTAGGAAGTAACCAACTTGCTCCGCTCATTACACAGTGAGCTCGTTTAACTCGCTGGTCTCCAATCTTCAGATTATCTGCCGCTACGCGAAAATCACAAGATAAGGCCAACTCGAACCCTGCCCCTAGACAATAACCTTGAAGTAATGCGATAACTGGTTTTTGAACTTCTCTAATTAATTGAATTACTCGATGGTGCGGGAGTTTTGAACCGTCATCCAAAGGTTTAAACTTCACACCTTCAGGTCCCATACTCTTCAAATCATCACCAGAACTAAATGATTGATCATTACCCTCAATAATAAAAACACGAATCGATTTATTCTTAAAGTATGTTTCCAAAATATCTATTATTTCCATTAATAAGGGATAATTTAGGGCGTTTAGTCGTTTTGGGCGATTTAAAGTAATGGTACCAATTCCTTCCTCGATTTTAAATACGATATAATCAAATTCTTTTTTTCCCATAATTACAAACTCTTTGAAAACAGTTTTAATCTAATTTCTGTTTAAAATAATTTGTATTTTATAACTATAAATATCATTCTATCTGCCGAAAAATCTCAAAAATTCAGTAATCTAAAAAAAAAAGAAAAATTTGATTGCATTAATTACCAAATTTCAAATTTAGCGTCTAACTTAGTCCCAAAAACAATTAAATAAGGAATTAATAGGTCCCAAATGCTAGTTAAAGCGTTTAGGAGGATTACTACTACTATCCATAATTGTAAACCCGAAGGGGGAAAACCCATTAGATTATATACCCATATATTTAGAATAACCATTACAATTATTCTAAAACCTGTTCCAAGCAAACCATAAGTTACGTAATTATTGACCTTCTTTAAAAATTGACTTTTTCGAATGCTTTCTTTGCGTTTAGTCAAGTTAAGTAGTAAAATGGGAATTATTATTAACGAAAATGTAGCTGAAAATTTCATTAATGGTCCAATCGGAGCAAAAGGATCAAAGGGCATCAGAATTACTGATCCAATTCCGCAACACAATACTCCAGCTAAGGGACCAAATATTAGGAAGCATGTTACCCAGACGATTGATACTGGATCGAAGTAGGCAAATCCTTCTGGAGTTCGTGGTAAGTATGGAACTACAAAAATTGAGAGTATTAAGGAAAGAGCGCTGAATAATGCTGCTCCTGAAATTTGTAAAACGAATTGGGACGATTTTGACATATGGGATTCTTTTTCTTCTAACATCTGCTTGCTTGTTTATTATTAATTTAAATAGTACTAATTAAAGGAGTAAATATAAAATTAAATTTAAACAAATGGTTAATGGTTTTTCTTCTGTTTATGAGAATTATATCCAAATTGGGTAAAAATTAACTCGGATGATCAGAAAGATGGGTTTAATTTCTTGGATTTATATAATTACTTTAAAATACTTAATATAATGATATAGATATTCCATTTAATTAATGCACACATCTACTTAAATTTGGAGTTATATCTCCAATTATCAATTTCATTTCAATAATTTTTTCTCGTTCGCATCAAATTCAAACCAATCGCTTAATTCCTTTAGTTGTTTTCTTGATGTTCCGCTTAATAATTTTAAAAAAGGAATAAAATCTTGGACGGCTTCAATTTCTGATACTTTGTACTTTTTTTGGATTTTTTCTACTACTACCCTTTCGATTACTGATAATGAAAAAAAACCAGTTGAAGTGAATCTTGGAAACATAATTCTATGAAAACTTTCGTCAGGAGGTCTATGTTTTCTAGAGAGAACAACACCTCCAGCAAAAAGATCGTAAAAATATGGTAAAAGCGACCAATATTGGTTTTTACGGATTCTTCCAAAAATTTCGTCTGCCAACGAAAGATTTTCGTAAGCATTAACTATTTCACTATTTAGTCTTATATAAGAAGTGAGGTTTTCGTTAATCCACTTGTATAAAAAATTGTAATCTACATCTGATTTATTAGTTAAATTTCGAGCTTCCTTTAATGTATTTACATTTTGAAACAAATTTTTGATTAGAGAAAAGATTTCTTCTGTGCTATCTCTGTTCAAATTTAAAATTAGCTCTTTAGTGTTTTTATTTAAGGAGCCTTGGCTAATACCTTGTAAGTCGTTAATAACACCTCGTAAGTCTCCTTCGTTTTTTTCGATAATTAAATTTAATTCTTTTTCGCTTATACCCGAAATTTTTTCTTTGAAAATAATCTTTCGGGTAATCTTCAATACTTCCTCATCCGGTAATGGATTTACTTCATATTTTTTAATTTTATTGTAAAGCGATTGAAGATTTTGTTTGTAATCATTAGAACACATTATGATTGGAAATTGAGTGTTTTCAATTAGGCTTAATATCGTTGGGACGGCGCCTCTATCAGTAACTCCATATAATCCATCAATTTCATCAATCAAAATTAGTTTCTTTTTGCTTTGAACAATAAAATCCATAATTCCACGAGATTTTGTAGTTTCTCTCAATTTAGATTCTAAAGCTCCCTTAGTTCGAGTATCTGAAGCGTTCGTTTCAATTATGTCCATATTTAAATCGTTAGCCAAAGCATATGCTATCGTTGTTTTACCAATCCCTGGAGGTCCTTCAAGTAAAACCGCTGCTTTATCAAGGGGTAGTGTCTTCTCTTCTTGATAATCTTTTTCTTCGTGGGTTCGATTGTATGTTCTTATTTTTCGGTTTACATCATTCAATTTTTGTTTTTCTTTAAAAAATGAGATTACAAACTTCTTTAAATCTTCAATTAAATCGACTTTCTGTCTACCTACTTTAGCTGTTGGAAATGCCATATCTTTGGTGAATCGGGGTCTGTACTTTTCTACCCATGGCATTTTCTCTGTATTTTGTGCTACCATAAAACTCACCTATAATACTTCTGAAAATTGACAAATTTTGGCCAATAAATTTGATATTTGAATATCAGTGTCCCTCCCGTCAATTGCTCTAAAATCTGCTTCAGCTAAGAGATTTATTAATTTTATTCTTGAGTAGGTGCTAAATGGCAGTTTCGCTAGCTCATTTAACATTATTTGAAACATTTCTTGCGAAGTAAATTTATAACTGGATTGAATTTTGCGCGATAATTCTCTTGCTTTACGAAAATCTCCTTTAAAGCACATTATTAGAAGACTTTTAATCATATCATTTTTAGAATTCGAAAAATTTTCATACAATTTGTCAACATCGATATCATTTCCACTGATAGAACAGATTTGTAACAAATCTATAGCATTTGATAATTTGCCTGTTGTTATCTCATAAAGAGCTCTAATTGTTTCTTTATCAATTTTTAAAGCTTCTTTCTCAGCTATAGTTGATATTAGCTCCTCAAACGATTGGAAGTCAATTTGCGATATTAAGAAAACTTGACATCTACTCATAATAGGATCTATTATCTTTGACACCTTCGTAGTTATCAAAATCATTCTACAATTCGTTCCGTAAATTTCCATTAATCTACGGAATGCTTGCTGATTCGAACCTAATGAGTCGAATTCTTTTACTATTAAAATTTTAAAAGGGACATCCCCTAAAACTTTTAATTGCACAAAAGGTTTAATCTTTACCCGAATAAAAGCGGGAGTCGTGTTTTTTTTCCCAGCTAGGCTTCCTATTTTGTTTGTGGATACATATGCTTCTGATCGAGCCTGTTTCGTCTCTTCGTTCGTTAAAGGAACATTAGCGTATACTAATTTTGAATTTGCGTCGTAAAATCTCCCCAAGAATTCTTTTGAGAACAAATCTGCAATAGTCGTTTTACCAATACCTTTTGAACCAACGAATAACAAGTGAGGAAAATTCCTATCGTTAATTAAGTCCTTGAGCCTTTCTTTGATGTCGTTTCGGCCACAAATCTCGTTTAAGGTTTTAGGCAGATATTTAATACGCCAGATGGGGCTTTCTGAAAGCAAACTCTTCTCATCCTCATTTTAACTATTATATTTCTTTGCTAACACTTTTTATCAAATGACTTATTAACGACATTAATTGGATTCTTTCGTCTGCTCCCTGGCTTATTCTATAGTCAACATCTCCAATGTACGATAATATCTTATTTAAATATCCTGGTTGAATCTCCAATTCATTTAGTCTTCCAATAATTTGTCTTAGAAAGTTCCTAGCATCCAAATTTTCAACTGTTTCTAATGTTTTTCTCGAACTAATTAAATCTTTAGTTTTAATATTTTCCAATAATTCATTTAAAGTTGAATTGTCTAAAAACCCCGAAACCTTTAAAATTTCGTTAGAATCTAAATTTTTTAATAATTCCATAGCAACTGACATCTGTAAAGTATTAATTGCTTTTCTTAAATCGCCACCTGATATAAAAAAAAGAGTCTCATAAAAAAGAATTTCCTGTGTTTGAGGGAGATTAAGATTCTCTTTTTTTACGATAAATCTTAGACGTTGTATGACTTTATCCTTAGATAGGTTAGTAAATCTAAATACTGCGCATCTCGATATAATAGGATCAATTATTCTATTGATATAATTACACATTAATATAAATTTAACATTTAAAGATGCTTTCTCAATAATTCTCCGTAGTGCTTGCTGAACTTGATTTGGGATATTATCCGCTTCGTCTAAAATAATAATTTTCAAAGCATCTTTCTTAAGAGTTAAGTTCTGCGAAACAAAATTTTTTATAACGCTTCGAACATAGTCCATTCTTACTGTGTCTGAAGCATTTAGCTCTAATACATTAGAGAAATAGTTTTCTTTTTTGATCACATGTTTAGCTATTATTAAAGCTGTGCTAGTCTTTCCTGTCCCTGCAGGACCGGTAAAAATCATATGGGGCATGTTCTTTTTTGACACATACTCCTTTAGATTATTAATAGCGATACTCTGACTTACTACTTCATCAAAAGATGTAGGCCTGTATTTTTCTACCCATGGTGATTCTAAATCAATCAAAGTGTACCCATTATTCAATTATGTTTTTAATCATCAAGGTTTTCTTTAGATATATCGAGTTCTAAAACTTCATATACTTTCTTAAAATTCATCTTTGCGTAAAGACTGGCCGCTTCCTTAGCTTTTTCTTTGATATTTACCTTAATTTTTTCCACTTTTATTTTTTGTAAGTGTTCAACCGCTTTTTTAACCAGTAATTCGCCTATGCCCTGCCCTCGATATTCTTCCATGAGATATACTTGCTTAATATAACCCTCAGAAGTGCCAAATGGGTCAATTCTCAACTCTGCGAGGATCATACCGATGACTTCACTATCTTTATCCTCATCTATCGCTATTAATATCCCGTGCCGCTGTAAAGGGTCGTAAAGACGTCTTCGAATTCCCCAGTCAAATCTTTTCATATCGAATGTATCGCCAAATCTCGATATTAATAATTTCATCAATTTTTCTAATGAATTTATATCCTCTGGTGTAGCATTTTCTATCTTAATATTGTTCATAATTCAACTAAAAAAACTAAATGTCTAATAATATAAATTATAAATTAATTTCTCAAAATTTATATCTTCTTGATTAACAAATAACAATTGTTATTTACTAATAGGTTCAAAAATTAAAATTAACTAGTTATAAACTTAACGAGCTGAAACTCCATCCCACGCTTTGACTTCGGGGTCTTCATAGCTACACACAACACATTTCTGATTTACTTCCCATGTTTCTAAAGCAGGATGTACCCTAGTAAAAAGCGATCCACACTGACCACACACAAGATATTTAGCTCCACAGCCGTCGCACATCTTTAGCTGCCCTTTTTCAACAAACCGAAATGTCCGTTTCATCCACTCGTCGTTAACTAATCGAAAGCTCTCTCCACCACATTGAATACAATGTTTTCCATCAAATTCAGAAGACATTTTTTTTTCCTTTTTTTGATTTTGCTTATATGTAATGATAAATAAATAGAGTGAATATTTAAAAAAATTATTAAAAAAAAGCAACCAACAAATTCACATTTCTAATTTTTTAGTTGTTCCCGATGTAGCTCCTTCGGGATTAATTTTTTCTAATTCAACAATTAATTGATAAACTTTATCGTCCTGCAATGCTTCTCCAAATTTTATCAGCATTTCTTTTGAACCAACAAATAAGCCTTTTCTTTTCATTGGTTTACCGTCATCTTTTAATGGATTAATTTCAAGAAATAATAATGATGGTCTAGTTTTAGTCGCAGGGACTTTTACTACAGAAACTCCAGGTACAGGAGTCTCCATCTTTTCCCAATCGGCCCCATTTTTTAAGTGGGCTTTTAACTGAGCTTCAATATCGGCCATATTTAATCATACTTTTATTCTATATTTTTATTAATTAATATATGTTACATATAAGATATAACATATATACTATGTGACATATAAAAAGTTTTTGGTAGCGAAATGTTGTTAGATAATCTTAACAATGAGCAGACAAAAATCTAAAATGATGTTAAAGTCGTGAGATGATGTCTAATTTTAATTCGTCGGATTACTTGGGGTCGATTTCCACTAAATGCTTAAATATCACCTCCGTATATATAATTGTATAGAAAAAACAAGAGTTTTTCTAGATAACTCAGATATTTGGTGATTAAAATAAAATTAATTTCAGTTAATTTACCAGAATCCTATTTAAAAGTACTAGAAATTTTAGTTGTAGAAGGTAAATTTCCAAATCGTAGTGAGGCTATTAGGGTCGGAATTAGGGATTTAATAAGAACAGAATATCTTATAGAGGAATCAGTAAAAAGAAATATGAGCCCAAATTTAATTCAATCCGAAATTGAAAATGAAATTCAGGAAATTATTTAATCTTCATCTTCTTTTTTTTTATTTTTTATCCATCAAATCATTTAATCTTCTTCTTCTTTCTTCTCGTCTTTTAGCAATCTTAGCTCTAAGATCCTCTTGGTCTAATTTAGGAGAAATTTGTTTCAGTTCTGGCTCTCTTTTAATGTCTAATTCTTTTTTATAAATATTTATTTTGTCTTCAATTTCAAGGATGTAACTCTTTGCTATCTTCGTTTCAGTTAAATTATATATCGCCTCTCTGAGTTCTGTAATTGCCTTCATAAATAAATTATTTGACAATGAGATTTGAGCTTTATCTAACGCTTGATAAGCTAACTTGAAGTTTTCGATATTCTCTTTATCATCAAGGTCATGTTTTGTAATAATAGGGACTTGACTTGCATTCTCTAAAACCTCTATTTGCTTTTGTATTTCTTTAACTAATTTGACTTGTTCAGTATTTTCAATCTTCTTTATTATTTTAGTTAGAGCTACTATTCCCTCATTGTATTTTAGATTCTTAATAATTGCATGGGCTTCGTCGCGCTCTTTTTGAATTAATTTTTCGCGTTGTTTCTTCTTTTCCTCTTTTCTTATTTGATCAAGTTCTACTTGCTTCTCATCTGCTTCCTTTAAAATTAATTTAAGTTCTTTTTCTTTTTCCACTTTTTTCTGTTTAATAGCTTCTAATCTTTCAGTTTGTTTCTTTTCTTTATTGAGCGTAATCATTAAGTCGTTGTTAACTCTACTTACTTCAATTTGCCAATCTATTTTCTTAAATAAATCGCGCGCCATTATATATTTTTCATAAGATTCCTCGAACTTCTTATCGTCTTTTAATTTAGTTCCTGCTTCTAACAGGTGATATGCTTTTTCAGAAATTTCTTTCTCTTTTTGCTTTTCCTCTTGAATAACAGATAGTTCTCGTTTTCTCTGTTCTTGTTGTAAATCCTGTAAATCTTGAGCCTTAGTAATCTGTTCTTCAAACTGAGCTTCAATTCTAATTTTTTCAAGCTTCTTCTGTGCTAATAATTTTTTCTCCCGCTCAAGTCTTTGCTTTTTCAAATTGATAGCGTTTATAGATTCTTTGATCATTTTAATACCTTCAGACCAATTTATTTCATCAAATATTTTTTGACTTTCTATGTAAAACTTTATAGCTTTGTCAAAATTATTTTGTTTCAACTCTCTTTTAGCAAGGTCCATAAAATTAAAAGCTCGTTCTTTTTTAGATTCGTACTTCACTGCTCTTTTTCTTTTTTCCTCAAGTTCCTTTTTTCTTAACCGTGAGAGTTCTTCTTTAGCCTTTTTTGCCTCTAGTACTTCTTTTTCAATTTGTTTAATTTCTTCTTTTTGTTTAGAAGCCCTTTCTAATTCTAAAACTTGTAATTGCTTATCTTCATCAATTCTTTTTTGATAATAATTAATTGAGTTTACTAATAGATTTGCTTGTTCAATCCATCCAATTTTTTCAAAATCAAGCTTCGCAGATGTGTAAATATGGATAATTTCTTTATAAGGGGATTCGACTTTCAAAATTCCTTCCTTCTTCTCAATTTCGTAATCTTTAGCCATCTTTTCAGCTTGAGATATTCTGTTTAAAATTTCTTCAGATTCATTAGATTTTGCTTCTCTTAACTTCTTTAATTCTTCAATTCGTTTTTCTTGAATAAGTATGTCGTCTTTAGGTACCAAAGTTGGCGTGGTTTTAGATTCTTCTATTTTCTGTAATTCAAAAGCTCGTAGGTTATCGTCTTTTAATCTTTTGCTTTCATAAAAACTTATTGTATTGCTCAATTTTTCTGCTTCTTCATTCCATCCAATTTCCTGTAGCAATTTTCTTGCCTTGGAGTACATATTGATTACTTCTTCGTATGGGCTCTCATAGGAAAGAATATCCCTTTTAAGATTTACTTCATAATTTCTAACTGCTTTTTCAGCGTTGTCAATTAGGTTCAAAGCTTGCGTCATAATTTCATCTGCTTCTCTATTTTTACTATCAAGAGCTTCTAATTCCTCTAATTTCAGTGGTTTAATTTCAGTGGGTGCTTTGAGGGATTCTTCAAATTGTTGTTGTTTTTTGACTTTTTGAATCTCTAATTCGCGTAATCGGTTATCTTTTTGATATTTCTCATTATACATAGTAATCTGGTTTGCATATAACTCAGCCTCGTCTCTCCAACCTATAGCATATACTTTTTTCCTCAAATTTTTATACATCTCAACAATTTCTAAATAGGGACATTTTATATCAAATTGACCTTTCATAATTGCTAGTTCGTACTCTCGCGCTTCTTTTTCAGCTTTATCTACTATTGCATCGATATCTTGTTCAAATAGTTTTTCTTCCTGTTCTTGCTTAGTTAATTCTTCAATTTTTCTTAATTTTTCTTCATCATATATAGTAGGGTCCTCTTTTACCTGCGCTTTTTGAGCATCAATAAATTGTTGTTGTTTTTTGACTTTCTCAGATTCAATTTCTCTTAATTTTTTATCTTTTTCTAGTTTATCTTGATATATTTTTATTTGATTGATATAAATGGGTCCTTGGTCAGTCCAACCTTTTTCTAAGATTTTTTTCCTTACATGAGTATAAATTTCGATTATTTCGAGATAGGGGGATTTCTCAACGAGTTTACCTTCCTTTAACGCTTTCTTCATCTCTACATCGTAATCTCTTGCCATCTTCTCCGCCTCATTTACGAGTTCAGTAATTTCGTTTTGAAAATTTAGCTCTTCATCATCTAATTTTCTTTGAAACTCTAAATCTTTTAGTCTTTCGGGTGTTATGGCACTATCTGCTTTAACTTTTAAAGAATCTTCGAAATCTTTTTGCTTTTGCATCTTCTGAAGCTCAATCTCACGTAAATTTTTATCGTTATCCCATTTTTCCCTATAAATATTAATTTGGTTAGTGTAAATTGAAACCTGGTCCTTCCACCCTTTAGAAATAATTCGATTGCGTATTTGAGTATAAATCTCAATAATTTTGCTAAAAGGTGAATCTTCTATCAATTTACCCTTCTTAAGCCCTTTTTTCAGGGCTGTATCGTATTCTCTTGCCATCTTCTCCGCCTCATTTACGAGTTCAGTGATTTCCTTTTGAAAATTTAGCTCTTCATCATCTAATTTTCTTTTCAATTCTAAATCTTTTAGTCTTTCGGGTGTTATGGCACTATCTGCTTTAACTTTTAAAGAATCTTCGAATTCTTTTTGCTTTTGCATCTTCTGAAGCTCAATCTCGCGTAAATTTTTATCGTTATCCCATTTTTCCCTATAAATATTAATTTGGTTAGTGTAAATTGAAGCCTGATCCTTCCACCCTTTAGAAATAACACGATTGCGTATTTGAGTATAAATCTCAATAATTTTGCTAAAAGGTGAATCTTCTATCAATTTACCCTTCTTAAGCCCCTTTTTCAGGGCTATATCGTATTCTCTTGCCATCTTCTCCGCCTCATTTACGAGTTCAGTGATCTCTTTTTGAAAATTTAGCTCTTCAGCACCCTCTATCATTTGTTTTTCTAATTGGATTAACTTTTCAATGTCAACGCTTTCTTTCTGAACTTTATGATAATCTTCAAATGTCTTTTGATCTTGATTTTTCTTAGTTTCAATTTCTCTTATTTTGATATGTCTTTCAGCTAATTCAGAATATTTTATAATCTGGCTTGAATATATGGCTGCATCATCGTGCCATCCTTTTTCCAACGCTTTATCTCTTGCATTAGTATAAATTTTTAAGATTTCGGGATATTTTGAATCAAAATTCAAATTACCCGTTTTAACAGCTTTTTTAAAAGCTACTTCATACTCCCTCGCCATTTTATCAGCCAATTTTACAGATTCATTAAGAGTTTCTTTAAGTTTCTCGATTTCATTCTCTTTTCTCTTCTGTTCTTCTAGAGTTTTTAGAACTTCGGAATCAATTTCAGCAACCACAGTTTCTTTTTTGATTTTTATGCCTTCATCGAATAATTTTTGTTTTTGAATCTTTTGAGCTTCCATATCGCGTAATTTTCTATCTTTCTCTAAAAGAATCTGATAGTGTTGTACTTGATCCTCGTACAATTTTACTTGATCTTCCCATCCTCTTTCCCTTGCTTTATTCTTAACTTCCTTGTAAATCTCTATTACGCGAGGATAAGCACATTCTTCAACTATGATACCTTTGTGAATGGCTTTTTTTAGATTTATTTCATATTCTCTTGCTAACTTCTCTGCGCTACCTATCATATCGGAGAGATTCTTTTGAAAAATATCCTCTTCCTGTTTTCTTTCAAATTGTTTATGTAATTTAGCTGATTGAGCTTTTTGCTTTAAATTTTCTTCGATAACAGAGCGTTCAATTAATTGAGCTTCTTTTTTTTCTTCTTCAAGCTCTTGGTCTTCCCTTGTCCGGATTTGTTGAAGTTCCACTGTATCATTCTCTTTCTCTCTTTCTATTTGCTCCTTCATGTTTTCGATTTTTTTAACTTCATTTAACCAATTTATTTCTTTAAATAACGAAACGCTTTTTTCAAATAAGCTTATCGCTTCATCAAATTGGCGTATCTTTCTCAATTCTGTGGCTTTTCCAATAAGTTCGTATGCTTGGTTAGACAATTCATTTTCTTTTCTTTTCGCATCTTGATATACTTTTATTCTTTTTGCTTTTAACTCTAATTCAGATGTGATATCTTCCGTAGCTTGCATACCTTTATTATTTTCTTCATGAGACGAAGATCTTTGCTTTCTTAAGTAATCTGCTTTCCTGTTGTAGCAATCTTCAATCAATCCATTTACTTTTTCTATTTCGAATCCTTTATTTAATTTCTGAAGTATGATAATGGCGTCATCATAAGCATCAAGGGCTTGATCAAAATTTCTATTGTTAACAAAGCTTATCGCTTCAACTATAAGCGTATCTGCTTGGCTATACAAATTATCCTCGTCTTGCTCAGAGATTATCTCTCCTTGGTTGTTTTCAAATTCGTTTTTTATCTCTAATTCGCGTTTTTTAAAGTTTTCTTCTCTTAGCAAGTAAATCTCTGAAATTTTCCCTTGTAACGCCTCAACTTCTGAATCTCTATTAATTTGAGTGTATAATCCAATTGCTTGACGCAAAATTTCGATACTATCGTCATAAAATTGCGTCTCTAATAATGATAATGCATGTTTAACTAGTTCTAACGCTTCAGAAGCCATTTCCTTCTCAATATTCTCCATATCTGAAAAAAACGCTTCTTTTGTTGGATCTAGATCGTTTTCATTAAAATCTAAATTATCATCCCTTTCCCCATCACGATTTACTATTTTTCATCAACCTTAAGAAATTCCTTTTTTTCTAATTCGAAGAATAAATTTTTAAAATGTAATAGAATATGTAGCGATAAATTTAATCACATTTATAAATAAAAATAATTCTCTAAAGCTATATAAGGATGGACTAAGTCGTTTCAAAGTTCAATCTTACCAAGATTTTTGTTTAAATAATCGTCGCAGACTTTTTCTCCCTCTGCTGTTAAAGTCCAGCCATTTGAATCTTTAATAACTAGACGAAGATCTGCTGAACTTCTCAAAATATTGAGAACTTCTGCTTCACTTTTATTTATGTTGAAATCAATTTTTAGACTAAAAACAATTTCATCCAAAGGAACTGGACCCCCAAGTTCATCTTCCATTACACCCAGAGCTGCAATAATTTGTTGTTGTTCCCCCATTGCGGTCCCTATCTTGAGTGATACTTCATCAAGTAACCAAGGAAATTGTTCTAGCATCTCCTTAATGCCCTTTTCATTACCACTTGCGAAAATTTCATTAAATTCTTCCCGAATTTTTTTCTTGTTAACCATTATAGAGCACCTTATTTCTAAAAAGAAAATACTTTATATTAGTGATTATCTTTTATATTAAAGCATTATATTATCTAAAAAAAAATTTATCTTTTTAATCTTAAGTATAAAAAAACAAATTGAGATTTTAGTATATGGCAAAAAAATCTTGTGATAAACATAAAACTTTTAACTATTATTGTGAAGACTGTCAAAGACTAAATGAATTTTCTGAGGAGAGATTCAAATACAGCCGTTTTAAAGGTAAAGTTAGATACCGAAAATATATACTCTATATAATTGTAATTGTTGCGATAATTACTGCGCTAGCAGTGTTCTGGCTGTGGCCCGCATGGTTTGGGGATATTAGCCTTAATGCACAATTATATAGCAATAAAGCAGGTGGATTAGATTACTTTAATTTCTTTTTCTTAAACTTTTGGTCAACAAATTTCTTATTTAACAAAACTGCCTTAATCGGAGCTTTTATAGGAAGCATAATAATGAGTCTACCTCCTGATAGAAACCTATTAACTCTAATAGGGACAAAATTACGATTTGGAAAACCATCTCGATGGAAAGCTTTACTATTTTGGTGGACTATTGGATTTGTTTTGTTCTACTTTTTGGGATTACTCCTAAATGTTAACAGCGGTGGTTTTTCTTGGACAATTTATTTAATTGAAAATGGAGAAATTGTATTATCACCCAATCTAATCCTTGACGCATTCAATGTAATTTTCAATCAAAACAACATAGATTTTGTAACTATTTACATCTACTCTAACCTACTTGTGCCAATAATAAGCTTTATATTGGGAGTTATCATTTTTCGATTAATCCTAAATGTTGCAAAGTATGTATATCTTCGAAGAAACGATTATTTAGTAATGGGTAATGTTTTAGTTATTATCGGTTTATTATGTGGATTAGGGTTCGTATATGTCCCTACGCTTTCATTGGACGGTATAAATGTGATTCAAATCCTTTCGCTCGTTTTCGGATTCTTCTCGGTTACTGCTCTAGGTGCCATTATTTATATTTATGGAAAAAAACAATATAAAAAAGACTCTAAGAACTACATATTTGCGCGGTATTCCCAAAAAAAACTGATTTTTGTTATAGTAATTGTAATCGTCTTTACAATCTCACCATTGATATTCAGTATTGGACCGTCGTTAAACTTAAATAACACAGCTGTGTGGACAGAACAACAATGGAACAAAAAATATAAAAGAGAGGTCGAATGGACGAGAGTTGCCGCGGGACTAGATATGTTTGAGGAACGACCAATTGTAAACTTTACGGAGTCATCAACAACTTCAGATGCTTTAATGGTTTCTCAAGTTAGGCAATTCGATCAAACTTTTGCTGTCCAATACCTTGCTGCTTCAATTGGTTCCACTTATGAAGGACTTGCTGATTCTGACATCATTTATGTCAACAACAAAGAATACTGGGTTGCTCCAAAAACAGTTAGGTTTTCTGAGATTGCTGGTGACGCCGTCCAGACTAATACAGAATTGTATGATCATGTTGAAGGATTTCTAGCAATGGATACCTTTTCTGGCGATTTAGTAAATGTGACATTAACTTTCAATATCTCTGAGAAATACCCGATTTTTTTTGGGGAAAGTGAAAGTCAAAGATATCTTGAACAGACATTAGGATACTTCGAAGAAGGATCGCTAGGAGCGTACGATTCTGACATAATACTTGGTACAGAATGGGCACTAGGAATTCCCAATAACGAATTTCGATATGAAGGAAATCCAGATGGGACCCTAACTGGCATAGAAGGCTTTTGGAAAACATTAAATATAGGATTGTTCGCCTACGCATTCCAACCTGAATATAAATACCTAATTAACAGAAATGTGAGATCTAGAGTAAGTGATATCCTTCTTCCTCAATTAAGAATTGATAACGATCCATATTTAGTTTTTAATATGAACGAAGGCAAAATGTATTACGCTGTTTCGATATATACCTATATTGAGGTTGGTTCCTATTCCCAATTCCCAATCTTGAGGTTCTTAGGTGTCAGTTTGGTAGATGTGTTAAGCGGAGAAATGACTTTTTATGAAAATCCAACTTTAGAAACATCAAACGATCCAACATATCCTCTCTGGAAAATTTATGTAGATCAATATAACTGGCAAACAACTCCAGATTGGCTAATAGACCAGTTACGATATCCTGAAGACCTGTTTGAATTACAACTCGAAGCAAATTACATTTATCATGTTGAAAATTCAGTATCTTGGAGAAGAGCTGATGATTTCCACGAAAGACCTAAAGACGGTGACTTATTCTACATAGAATCTGATTTAGGAGAGGGAATTGAGTACGTTGGTTTAGATTTAGTTGAATACAAAGGCCTAACAGCAACCCTTCTAGCTGGAATGTACGTGATAAGACATGGCACTCATTTTGGTGAAGCTATTTTTTACTATACCAGGGATTCTGGGGAAAGTCTTGTAGGCCCGAATACTGCCAGAGAAACATATGGATCCGAAGCTACTCAACAAATTTCCTTGATTTCAGGAGCTCGTGATGGAAATACATTACTTTATCCAATTGGTGGTTCTATCTACTATTATATCCCAACATATAGTACCGCAGGTAGTCTTCAGCAATTAAAACTCGCTGGATTCGTGGAAGCCTTTAATAGGAAGGTTGGATACGGAGCTAACGCTCAAGAAGCTTACGATGACTTGAACTTGACAGGCGGTGTAACTCCCTCTAATCTATCTATATCCTATAATTTTGATATGGAATCCTCAATGACTTACCCCGATAATCCAGCAAACTTCATAATTAGCCTTCAGAATATAGATACGAATTTTTCTGCTCCGGGTTTGAATGTAACTGTAAATCTTTCTATCTATAGTTCGACAACCAACAACGTCACTTACAGTCTAATTTTACCGCCTTATCTCTATCCAATTCAGAATACTACTTTTATAGACGGAAGTTATACGGGAGTCAATTTCACAGTCGTTAACACTACTCTCTATTTTGGAGAGGGTTTAATTCTAAATGGATTTCTGAATACCACAAAAGGAAACGTGATAATTTTCTATCAATGGAATTTAATTGTGAACGATGTAACGATCTACGAATCTCCAGAAAAGTTAATATTCGTATTTGAATAACTTTTTTTTTTTATTTTAAGCAAGAAAAATCCAATATAGTGAATTATAAAGAGAAAAATTATTCTTGGATTTTAGCTAAAAATTGCTCTATTTCGTCTTTTGAGCACATGTGGAATTTTCTGTCTTCAGATTTTATATAAGCAAGTCTAGTGTTTTCTTTGGTAGGAGTCTCATTAATTGATTCTTTAAGAGCATTCAAAGATAGATTTACGGTCTCATCAAAAGTCATGCTTTTTTTATAGTTTTCTTTCAGATAATCCCTCGCTGTAGCTTCTCCACTACCTAAAGCATAGGCTTTAAACGATCGATAAATTCCACTAGGAGATGTGGTGTAAATCTGAGTTCCTAAGGGATCAATAGCAATAAAGAACAAAGCACATCCGAAAGGTCTTATACCTCCAAACTGTGTATACTGTTGTTTAATATCTGCCAATGATTTTACCAACATATTTAATCTAACGGGTTCATCGTAAGTTAAACGAAAAGATTGAGCTTGAACGCGAGCGTAATTAATTAAAATTCTTGAATCTGCGTGTAATCCAGAAATAGCTACACCAATATGTTCATCCACCTGAAATAACTTATCAATTGAATCTGCATCAATTAATTTCGAAGGTATTTTAATTTGAGCTGCTAAACACACTGAATCTTTTGATTTTACTGCTACTGCTAAAGTACCCCGTCTTACAGCCTCTAAGGCATACTCTACCTGAAATAAACGCCCCTCTGGGCTAAAAACCGTTAAAGCTCGATCGTAAGTGCGAGCTCCTCCACCAAACATAATTTTAACCAAATATTATTTGATATTTGTACTTAGAAAATTAAATAACCAATTTTAATTTATTGTTTATACCTTAAAAACTAAATTTTTCCAGAAGTTTTAAGGATTTCTAGCGTCAGTATCTTAAAAATTTCGCCTATTGAATCGCCTTCTTTCGCACTTGTTTCAAAATATTTCATAGCATGCATTTCACTTTTTACAGCTTCTCCATCCTGTTCTGCTACTTCCCTTTGACCTTGTTTTGCTAAATCAAGTTTATTGCCAACGACTAAACTCGGTTTTTGCCCAATAACTTTTTCAACTTCGTCTCGCCATTCTAGTAAATCTGCGAACGAAGAACGTCTTGTCAGATCAAACACATAAATTATACCAGTAGCTCCACGATAGAATGGAGGTCTAACAAATGAAAAATGTTTTTGGCCAGCGAGATCCCAAAGCTGAAGTTTAACTTGTAGTTGCGGGTGATCTGCCAATTCTACAGTTTTAGTGCTGAAATTTGACCCAATTGTCATTAAATAACTTTCTTTAAAAGAATTTTCGCAATATCTTAAAACCATGGAAGTCTTTCCGACGCCACCGTTTCCCACGACGCAGATTTTATAAATGAATGATTTTTGATATTTTGTGTGATTTGAGAACATAGCGTTTCAATAATTAAAATAGTTATAATATTATATTATATTCAAATAATAAAAATAATCATATTAAATATTTTTTCTATTTTCATTGTAATTTTAAAATAAATTAGGAGAATTTAGCAGCATGAATGAGATGAATACTAAAATCAAAAGATTCGCTCAACTAATTTTAGATGCTAAAAACATTGTAGCTTTAACTGGGGCAGGAATGGGGACCGAGAGCGGAATTGCTGATTTTAGAAGTCCGGGAACTGGTTTATGGGAAAAGGTTAATCCCGACGAGTTTGCTAGTATTCATTCTTACGTATCAAATCCTAAGAAAAACTTGGATTTTATGCTTGAATTGGGTATGGCTATATTTGTAGCTAAGCCTAATAAGGGTCATAAAGCATTGACTAAATTGCAAAAACTTGATAAATTAAATGGAATTCTCACTCAAAATATAGATGGTTTGCATCAAAAGGCACATAGCAAGAATGTTGTAGAGCTACACGGAACTGCTTATGAAGCGATATGTATGGGATGTGGTAACATCTACCCAATTACAGTTATGATTGATCAGGTTAGAATTGGAAAATATAATCCATCATGTGAAGCATGTAACGGTTTATTGAAACCAAATGCAATTTTCTTTGGAGAACCATTACGTTCGGAAACATTAATTCAAGCAGACAGATTAATAGAAGAATGTGATTTGTTGATTGTTTTGGGTAGTTCGTTGTTAATATATCCCGTTGCGTTTTATCCAAGAAAAGCGCTTTCTTTAGGTGCGAAATTAGCTATTATTAATATTCAAGAAACTGATGTAGATGCTTCAGCGGATTTGGTTATTCACGATAAGATTGGGGATGTCTTTCCTCGTATCGTTAGTATTGTAAAAAATGAAATTGAAGAAGGACATTAATGGAACATAATTTTACTTTTGTATTCTCAAGAATAATATAAATAAGGAATAATAAATAAAAAAAATTTAGTATTTAAGCTCTGGAAATCATCCAGAAAATTATTTTCTCAAGCTCTTTTTATCAACTTTACCTACCGTAGTAAGCGGTAATTCTTCTGTTATTTCTATTATTTTTGGTACTTCATATGGAGAGCAATTCTCTTTAGCAAACGCTGTAATATCCTTCTTTAAAGCTTCCTCGTTTCCGTCGTAACTATAATCAGGATCTAATTGTATAATTGCTTTAACGATTTCAGAGCCTGGTCTTTCAGGGTTATCAACACCTATCGTAGCAACCATCCCAATAGCTGGATGTTTAACTAAAGTATCTTCTAATTTTGCGGAAAATACCTTAAATCCACCGACAATTATCATATCTTTCGTTCTATCCACGATTTTAACGTATCCCGCTTCATCCATTAAACCTACATCTCCAGTGTGCATAAAACCATCTTTATCTATTGCTTGTTTAGTTTCTTCGGGTTTATTGAAGTATCCTTTCATAACTTGCGGACCTTTAACACAGATTTCACCAGCTTCTCCTAAGGGCACATCCTTACCTGTATTGGGATCTACCAACTTAAATTCCTCATTGGTTAGTGGTAAACCAATACTACCAAGTTTTTTAACTCCTACAGATGGATTACTCGCTGTAAGAGGGGATGTTTCCGTCATACCATACGCTTCGATTAATTTACCTTTACCTACAATAGCTTCGAGTTCTCTTTGAGATACTTCTGGAAAAGGTGCAGCTGCAGAAACGCAAAAGTCTAGTTTCGAATGGTCTAGTACTTTAAATTTAGGATTTTTCATCAAAATTTGATATAGTGAAGGCACATTTGCTAAAACTGATGGTTCATATTTAGCCATTTCTTTAATAATATGATCTGAATCTCTTGGGTTTGGTATTAAAATTTGACTCCAACTGAGGTAGATTACATTTAAGGTTGTAAATGTCCCTGCGATGTGGAAGAATGGGAATCCTGAAAGCGCTACTCCTTTCCCTCTTTCCCAATTAAGCCATTTCTGAAATATAACTATATCAGAGACTATGTTTTTATGGGTTAACATTGCTCCTTTTGGAGGTCCTGTGGTTCCACCAGTATATTGAATGAATGCTAAATCATCAGGTTTAAAAACTGCTTTTGGTAACTCTTTAGAATAGGTAGTTAGCATGTCTTTGTGAAAATCCATTACTGTGACTCCTTCTAAAGGAGTAATCTTTCCTTTTGGAATTTTACCAATTAATTTTCCTAAAACTTGTTTTATTTTTGGAAGGTATCCTCCTACACTAGTAGCTATTGCTAATTTTAATTGCGGTATTTTTGAAGCGATTTTTGTCAATCTACCAGCAAAAATTGCATCTAAAGTTAATAGTGCGACTTTATTCCCTCCAGATCCCAAATCGTTCAGTTGATATTGCATTTGCATGTCTGAAAGAAGAGGTGAAACGCCTGAAACAATACAGCCTGCTTTTAAAGTACCAATGATTCCTATTAAATATTCTGGCATATTTGGTAAATTAATACCCACAACATCTCCGGTTTTAAATCCGTTTTCAATTAACATGTTGGCAAATTGACTTGAAGCCTCATCTAAATCCTTGTATGTAAAAATTACCCCCAAATAATCAAAGGCCATTTTTTCCGGAAATTCTTCCATTGTTCGTCTAATAGCTTGGGGATAAGTCATTTCAAACTCCTTAGGGTCCAGATCTTTGACATGACTATCCCAAGATTTTTTCCATATTTTATCTTTATACGACATTTTTAACATCGATTTCTTATTATTTGATTTTTATTGTAAAAAAAGTGTTAAAAAATAGAAATGATTCTTTTCGATATAAAGTTTTAAGTTTTAAATTTCTCGTGAGAACCATGTAACAAAAGAATTCCAGAAGTAGTTTAGGTTATTAATTGTAATAATAAAAAACAAAAAAAAAAAGAAATTAGATTATAAAAAATCTTATTCACTTCTTAAAACTTTCTTATCTACCTTACCAACAACCGTTAGTGGAAGCTCTTCTGAGATTTCTACTAATTTTGGGACTTCATAGGGGGCGCAATTTTCTTTTGCAAAAGAAATTATATCCTCCTTTAATGCTTCTTTATTCCCATCAAATTCAAACTCGGGATCTATCTGTACAAATGCTTTCACTATTTCAGATCCAGGTCTATCTGGATTTGGGATGCCCACTAACGCGACCATTCCGATTGCAGGATGTTTAGAAAGGTTATCTTCTACTTTTGCACTAAAAACCTTAAAACCTCCTACAATAATCATGTCTTTAGTTCGATCGACAATTCTGAGGTACCCATCCTCATCCATTATTCCTACATCCCCACTATGCATATAACCGTCCTTGTCAATGGCTTTAGCCGTTTCTTCAGGTTTCATCCAGTATCCTTGCATTACAAGTGGACCTTTCACACAAATTTCTCCAGGTTCTCCGAGAGGTACCACTTCACCTGTATCGGGATCCACAAGTTTCAGATCGACATTTTGTATCGGCATACCTACTTTACCTAGTTGTTTTTCCCCAATAGATGGGTTCATAGTGGCTACAGGACTCAATTCTGTCATCCCATAAAGTTCTAGTAATTTTCCTAGACCCACTATCGCTTCTAGTTTTTCCTGAGATTCTTTTGGAAACGGAGAGGCTGCAGAAATGCACATTCGTAATTTGCTGTGATCCAAACGCTTAAACTTTTTAAAATTTATTAATATTTGATACAAAGATGGTACATTTACTAGAACGGTCGGATTATATATTTTTATTTGATTACAGATATGAAGCGCATCTCTGGGATTAGCAATGAGGATTTGACCCCACCCTAAGGAAAGAGCACCTTCGCACACCGTTAACCCCGCAATGTGAAATATTGGGAAGCCAGATAATAACATTCCATCTCCTTCTTTCCATTGTAACCAAGCTCTAAGACTTAACAAATTAGATATACAATTTCGGTGACTCAGCATAGCACCCTTGGGTGGTCCCGTTGTTCCACCAGTGTATTGGATCCAGCCAATATCATCTGGTGAAATATCCACTTTTGGTAATTCATTAGAAAATTTTGCCAAAACATCGTCTTGGTAATTATACACGACCTTTCCTTCTATTGGAGTGACTTCTCCAGAAGGAATATCTTGAACCGCCTTAATTTTAGCCTGTGATTCTTTATCAAACGATCCGACAACACTCGTCCATACAACAACCTTTAATTTTGGTAATTTATCAGCAATTTTTTTCAATCTATGTTCAAATATTGCATCAAGTGTAACTAAGGCAACCTGTTTTTCTCCTTTACCAAGATCTTCTAATTGATACTGCATCTGAATGTCAGACATTAAAGGGCTAACTCCCGACACGATACAACCTGCTTTAAGTGTGCCCACTACGGAATAGATATATTCTGGAATATTTGCTAAATTAATACCTACAGCGTCTCCTTTCTTAAACCCATTTTCAATTAACATATTAGCGAATTGATTGGAACGCTTGTCTACATCGTTGAAGGTCATTTCTAAGCCTTGATAAGAAAGAGCCATGACATTTGGATATTTATCGAATATCTCTCTCATAAACTCAGGATAAGTGGTTTCGAACTCTTTCGGATCGAGATCAGTAACGCCTGGGTCCCAATTCTTTCGCCAAAATCTACTTTCGTACGGACTTGACATTTTTTTTGTCACATATTTTCTGTTTTTGATTAAATAAAATTTGTTAATAATTAATACTGACGATATTAGTTAAAAAGTTTTGAATTTTTGATCATTTATTTAGAATGTTTGGTTGAAAAAGTAGAACTCGATAATTTTAATTTCTATTAAATTGGTGCAATGATTTTTGTCGATACATTAAAAGCTCGAAATTACAAATCTTTTTTTATTTTTACTTTCACTTTCCTCTCTCTGTCTCCATGAAATGCTAATTCTTTTAAAGAGAATTACTCTTCTAGCTTAAATAATTATCTTACGAAATTTATTTATGCTTCTAGCAAATTTTAGAAAATTGTCGGAGTTACACAATTTTAGTTTGAGGTATACTTCACCTAGATAATGTCTTTCAGATCGGGGTTAAAAGTGTATCGGAAAAACAAGAGAGTTCCCTTAGTTTCGAGCGGCGATTCAACGCTGGACGAGCTATTGGGAGAGGGTGGTTTCCAAAAAGACTTGGTTTATCTTCTTTATGGAGACAAAAAAAAAACTTCGAACATTTTATTAACCACTTCTGTTATTGCTCAGAAATCTTTTGCTAATGGCGGTCTTGGAGAGGAAATTAAGGTTGCGTATATTGACGCAAATAATCGCTTTAATCCATATAATGTAAGTAAATTTGCTGTTTCCCAAAATTTATCACCTCGAAAAGTGTTAGAAAACATCCTTATTGCTCGTGCGTTTACTTGGGATCAAATGGTAGAACTTCTAGAGAATAGACTCTCCAAACTTGAAGACATAAAAGTTGTTCTAATCTCTGGCATCACTACGCTATTTCAAGGCTACGAAAAACAGACTTTTGAAGATTTACTAAGAGCTATAAGTGGGATTAAAGCAATTCTGTACAAAACAAAACCTTTAATCCTCTTAACTGCTCCAATGAACGAATATTCTCTTTACAGGCCCAATGGAGGAAAAATTCTTTCCCACTTCGGAAGCGTATTAATAATGATAAACGAAGACGAGCGATACACCGAATATGTTCTTGTTCAACACCCTTACTTGCCAGAAAATCGCCTTCTAAAATGGAAGCCGCGCCTTCCTAAAAGAAATTTGGCAAATACTACGAAAAACATGACTTTAGATTGCTGGGTTTAGCTTTAAGAAATGTTTAAATATTTATAACATGAATCGAAATAAGAATAAAAGACATTTGAAAGTTTAATCTTTCTTTTTATAGAAGTTAGGATCCTTTTCTTCGAGGGTTAAAGGATCTCCACCATATTGAACTTTCTTACCTCTATAGTAAAGCTCTGATTTCTCCTCACAAATCTCGTTCCATTTGTTAAGACCTAACTTCTCAATCATTAATAAGTTATAAACCTTTGAGTTGTGTGGTGTAAAAATCTCGAAACTAACAATGGGCTGCAATTTCTCGCATGGGAAGTCTTTACATTCGTAACAGAACTCATAACCTTTATTTGTGATGCATTGAAAGGTTTTACATACTGGAAATTTCGATATCTGGCCCTTAAGCGTTCGGCAACCCTTGCAATTAAAGGATTGAACTCCGGGACACCTTTTGCAGTAAATTCCACAAGGAGCGTGCCAGTTTTTTAATTCTTCATTCACAAAAAAAAATGTGAGGAATCATTTAAAAACATATTGAGAGCTAAGAAGAAGAGAACGACTATCTGAGTTATACCAAAAAAATTAGTAAATTTCAAAGGTATTTTTCTTTAAATTTCCTTAAAGACTTACTAGCGAGATACTTGAAATAATACCGAACGTGTAAAATATGGGAAGGACAGTACCTGCTTTTAGACCCGCTTTAGAGCACGAAATAGAAAGTTGGAAAGAGTTCAAAAGAGCACTTAGGGCAGAGGACCAAACAATTTTTAATAAATTGATGAACTACGCTAGAATCCATGCTGATGCTGGAAGCCTAGGAGCTCGCCCAATGCTCTCCGAAATTCTCTTTATTTCGTTTGCAATTGAACAAGAAAGGAAAATTGGGCAATTGGAGAAGAAAATCGAAGAATTAGAGGAATTAATAAAGGGAATAGAATAAAGTTGGATTCGCAAACGACTTTTAATGGGTGGCTTCTAGATGTATCCACATATAGCGAAGGAGTTATCCTCTGGGTAAAAACCGCAAAAGAACAGAAAGTAATAAGAATATATCACCAGTTCAATCCCGAATTTTTCGCTGCTCCTAAAGATGATGTTGGTAATGACCTAAAGAGAATGCAATATATTCTTACTCAAAATCAGAATGTAAAGAAAGTCCGTATCTGTGAAAAATATGTGAAACTAGAGGACCATGAAAAAACGAAAGTTCTTGGCGTCACTGTTGAAAAACCGTCGGTGTTTAAGAAAACTATAAAAGAAATCAATAAAATAGGATTATTTACACTGTTTAATACGGATCTCCCAATTACTCAGATGTACTTCTATGTCAACGACCTTTTCCCTATGTCTTTTTGCTGCTTTAAGATTAAGGTCGAAAATAGCAGCGGGAAGAATGATAGATTTTTACGTCTTGTTTCTATAGATTTACAGGACGATAATGAAGAACTTTTCTACGATTTACCCCCACTAAGAGCCGTCTGGTTAGATGTAAAAATTAATTACCAAGGAATTAAGCCATATTATAACGATCCTATTTCTTATGCCGAAATCAGTATAGTTCAGAATGATGAAGACAATGTTCCTCGGGCAGATGGGTACAAAAAACGGAAAATAGTAATTGACAAGAGAAATGAAGCTGAAATTTTAAGGACTATCAGTAAAGAAATAGAACGCCTTAATCCCGATATTATCCTTACGCAAAATGGGGACGAATTCCTCTTCCCTTACTTGGTTGCCCGGGCTTCGGAGAATCGAATAACAAGTGACCTCTACTTATCCCGAGATAAGAAACCATTGGCAAAGTGTATCTTCGATCTTTCGGGGGGTTCAGACCACTACATGTCCTATGGTATCATTAGGCGTCGTTCAAGAACTCAAGTGTACCTAACTGGTAGATTTCACTTAGACACAACCACTTACGCCAGTCTTCACTTTTCTGAAGGCAATATTCCCGGAGTTATTGAAGTTGCCCGCATATCGAGAATTACACTCCAAAGATTAAGTCGCGTGACCATCGGAGGAGCGCTCCAATCAATACAGTTTTATTACGCTTACAAGCTTGACCATCTGATTCCTCCATTCAAGAAAAATCCCGAAGGGTTCAGTACTGGAATGGATTTAATAAAAAGCGACCGTGGTGGTCATATCTTCGAACCAATCATTGGAGTATTTGACCAAGTGGTAGAACTAGATTTTTCCTCGATGTATCCTTCTTTAATGGCCAACTTTAACATCTCATCAGAGACTATAAATTGTAAGTGCTGCAAAGACGATGGCACTGGTATAAAAGTTCCGGGATTGGACTTTCATATTTGTTCAAAAAGGGAAGGTATTATATCAAAAGCTATAAGTTTGCCATTAAAAAAGAGATTGAAGTACAAAGAATATGTCCGCAAAACTGGAAATGTTCGCTATAACTTCACAGATATCGCTCTTAAATGGGTGCTTGTAGTAAGTTTTGGATATTTAGGCTTCAAAAATGCTCGATTTGGAAAGATAGAAGCGCATCAGACAGTTTGTGCTTTTGCTCGCGAGTTTCTCATGCGTTCTGCTGAGATCGCTGAAGAACACGGATGTAAAATTATACATGGAATTGTCGATTCAATATGGTTGAAAGACACAAAAAATCGGAGTCCTGAAGAATTCGAACAAATCTCAATAGAAGTCTCAGAAGAAATCACTAAAAGCGTAGGTATTCCAATGAGCTGGGATGGAAGGTACAATGTAATTGTTTTTCTTCCCTCTCGTGCAGAACCAGACATCCCAGCGCTGAGTCACTATTGGGGTATTAAGATCGACGGAGAAATAAAAGTACGAGGCGTCGAAGTCCGACGTAGAGATGTACCAAAAATCGTTAAAGACGCACAGTATGCGTTTATAGATGTGTTTCAGGGAGTAACTACGACCGAAGAATTCATGAGAAGAATCCCAAAAGCCAAGAGCATGCTCTACCGTTACATAGACAAGATAGAGACTGGTAAAGTTTCGCGTGATGAACTTACAATTCGCCAAAGAATTTCTAGAAAACCTTCACAATACAAGGTAAACTCCTATCAAGCTGTTGCTGCAAGACAATTAGAAAGATCAGGTGTTGTGGTGACTCCTGGTAAAAATGTACGGTATATTATACTGAATGCCGAAGCTGATCCTGAATTTCCTGAGAAGAAGGTAATTCTATCAGACATCTACGACGATAAAAAGCATCAGTATGATAAGAAAAAATATGCCGAACTACTGAAAAGAGCTTTTGAAAGCATATTTCCTTTTGAGTTTCCTGAACTAGAAGAAATGGTGAAGTCAGATATCATGAGAAAATCTCATCAAATGGATATGTCTTGCTACATTAAGGAATCCGATTTAAAAAGTACTCAGCGTAATCGAAGATACGGCAATGATAAAGACTAGAGATTTGAGTAAATCTTCTGGCATTGGTGGAAGTAAATTAAAGGAAATCTTAAATTTTCTGGTTAGAGAAGGGCTTATTAAAGAATATACTACTAATCAGGGTGTAGGGCGACCTGGAATTAATTATAGTATAGTAGAATAAAAATATAAAAAAAAAAGAAAATAATTTTACGGTAAAATTAGATAATAAAAGGAAACAGAAAGAAGTCTAAAAAGATAGCAACTAAACATATAAATTCCATTATAACCCATAAATTTCTTTTTATGCTCCTTAAACCTTTGAGGGATTTCCCTGAATAACTAATTGTATTGTAGATTATAATCATTATCCATGCAACTACCAAAAAAACGATAGGGAGCAATAACGCGTATAATACTTGTCCGATAAAGTCTAATAAGTACACATAACCCAAAATTGAAAAACCGATTATAACTAAAGTAAAACCCATACCAAAAGTATATTCTGCGAAGCTCACGAATCGATTAACTTTTATCTCATCAAAATCCTCTAATTTTAGCTCAAATTGCGCCCTTGAATTTGCAGAAACAGAATTTACAAACAGAATAAATGCTATCATTAGCAAGAAAGTAACTGTAACAATTCCTCTTGTTGGAGGTACCTGCCATACTAAAGCAAGAATCGTTAATACTGCTCCAATCATGACAGTGCTAAGAACAATCCAATCCCTTACGTTTAAAATTGTGTTTTGGCTTTTCTCTTCCATTTTACTCACGATAAATATTGTTTATATTTAATTTATTTTTTGAACTAATTATTATAAAATTTCTCTTTTTCATCAAAATTTAGTAATCAATTGAAGTTTTCGTATTTTTTTTGAATTTGTTCAGTTAATTGTTCAAAAAAATATTCAATATATTTATAAATGAATATTTCATATTAATGATATGAAGGTGGTTAATGATGGAAATAATGAATGAAATGAATAGAAAAAAATTGATTATCGAATCACAAAAATATGGAGCTATAAGCCTACGGCGTCAAAAGTTAAGGGTGCATAAAAATGGAGCAAAATTTCCTATAAGTAAAGCGTATATTGATGACGAACTCCTAGATCCTGAAATTTCTTATACTCTTATTTTAATACCTGAGATCAAGATTGCGAACCAAACAATTGTTTCCCTAACTTTTTTTAATAGAAAAAGAGGACCACTTATCTACTATTATTTTCCTGAGAATTCTTTAAATATGACAGAAAAAGCTATCATAACCGATATAATGATGTCCGCATCTAATGAAAGATACTTTATTCAACAATCGAGTAATTTATCTTCATTAAATTATTATTTTGAAATTTACTCTGATTGGGCTCGCGGGAAGAAAGAGATGTTAATGATTAGTGTTATCCTCAATACGAAAATAACTAAGTCAATTGAAGACGTGGTTCTTTCGATTTGTATCGATTTTCAAACAGAATTGACATCTATTAAAGATATCTACAAGGCATTATATGATAAATTTTTAGATTCATTTTCCGATGAAGAACAATCTGATATAGAAAAAATCAGTAGAGATTTACATATGAAAATAAAAGAATTTTATAAAAAAATAAGAATGTTAAACAGTCAAAAATTTGCAAAGGTTATATTCAAAGGTTCAATGGAAATCGAAAAGAAATTAGACTTAACTCAAATAGCTCAAGGAATTCAAGAGGCAGAGTTTAATCCAGAGAGATTTCCAGGATTAGTTATGAAAATTGAGAAACCAAGCGCCACAATTCTTTTATTTTCTGATGGTAAATTAATGATAACCAATTTGAAAAATACATCTGAAGTAGATACATTGGTTGATATTTTTATGGAAAAACTTAAGAGTATAGGTATCATAATACCTAAACCAGAAATTACATTAGAAAGTACCAAATAATTAGCTATTATTAGTTTAAAATTAAATAATTAATCACTTTTTTCTCACCTTTATTTAAAGTTAAATTATGTTCTCACGCTTTCTAATATCATTTTAAATATGATTTTTTAGTAATTTAACAGTCTCTATAGCTTTATTTTTGTTTAATGTTGAATTAAAATTATGTCATCAAAAGTAGTCTCTTATTTCGATTGGTCCTTAGGATTTAGAAGTAATTCTCCTGTTAATTCTCCTAAATTTAAAAGTATGAAAAAATCCAGCTTGAATTCAATTGGAATATCAGATGATGAATTTAAGAACCATTTAAGTAAATGGAAGAAAAATAATCTTTCTTAAACCTAATAATTCAACTACTTTTCGGATTTTCTTGTTTTATTTAATATATTTGTTCTTCATCTTAATTCTTAGAGTTCGAATAATAAAAACCAATTAAAACTATATAACAATTTCAGCAAGATAAAGAACAACTAATAATATAGCCCAAATAACTGTTAGTACTATTAAAATTATAGTAGTATAAAACCTCCATTTTATTGAAATCTTCTGTTTCTTTTCAATTCTGTAAATATAAATCGCAAGTATTGCTCCTAATATAATTATTGAGGATAATATCAGAATTATTCCAAAAATAATTGAGGTTAGGTACGGTAATATTAAAGCAAATACGAATATGGTAAAACTTATCCAAAGTGTTATAAAACGTTGCATTCTTTGTTTAAAAGCTTGATCTAAATCATCTGTTTTCCCGGTAGGGAGCAAAGAGATTAAAATTCCTGAAGTCGCTATACCTAAAAGAGATGCGTGATCCCATCTCAACAGACCCAGAACAATGTTGGAAAAGAGCATCCCTACTATTATACCTATAAACAGGCACAAAATTGTTCCTATTAATCTAAAGTGCTTTTTTAAGAAATTGAGAGTGGAATAATAAAAATTAAGAAGGATATTTTTGACTTTAATAAGAACAAATCGTAAATTATCAATAATATTGTTTAAGAATTTTTTCAATTCTTCAAACATAAAAATAAACAAATATAACATCATTCCTATTAATAACCAAGAGAAACTCCATCCAGATGAAGATAAATTAAAAGTAATTAAGCTTAATAGCAAAAACATTAATCCGGAGTATAAAAAGGAAAATAATTTGCTTTGTTTAAAAGGTTTGAATAGAACTAAATTTATTATCATAAAAATGAATAATGCTATGCTCAAGTTTAAAATTAGATTCGGATTTATAAAAAATTCTAATGTTATAAAAAGATCTAACGATAGAAGGGTTTCAATACAGATAAAACTTGAAATCCGAAGAAAATTCCTAGCCTTATCACTTACAACCTTAATATAATTGTCGATGAAGGTCAAAATTAGTAAGATAATAAACGATAATATCGATAAATTAAACGAAATAAAATAATCTGGATTAATATAATATAAAGGCCATGTGATTAAATCGAAGTAGACGATTAGAATTAGGCACTTTTTAATTTTGGATATATTGGAACTGATATAATCCCATTCTGATATTAACCTAAATAAGTATGCGATTTGTATTATAAAGAATATTATAGTGATAGGGAAAAGGTGTGGGAAAAACAATGAATTCCAATCAATGTAGAATAAGATCGAGAAACCTATCATAACGATCCATGAAGTGATGATAAAAAAATTCGAGGTTTTCTTTAAAAACTTTAAAATAAACTTATCCAACAAACTAATCAAATGTGTTAGAATACTTAAAATCAGGATAGCTATATGGAATACTATACCAAATGCAGTCAACGAATTAAAGATGTTGATTATTAGAAAGGCATATAAACCTATCCCTAAGAAATTCTGCCTATTAGTTTTCCATTTTCCAAATATTTCTAGCTTTTCGGGATTAATTTTACGCCTAATATTGAAATATGAGATGTTAGTGTAAAAGTGCATTAATAAAAATATCAAAAATATATAGAAAAGTGAAGATATTGAAAAACCATATAAATATAATAAAATCAGAGAAAGAGTCCAGGAGATATTTAAGAAACTTAAACAGTGGACAACATCCATATATCCTGCTTTTAAACGCTTTATACCATATATTTCCAAAATACTAATTATGAATAGAATAATTTGAGAATAGAGTAGACTCTGGATTAAGCCCGTAAATAACACAAAGAGTCCGAGAAATAAGACCGAAATCTCTAAGTAAATTGTAAATACTAAAATTGAAAAGAATTTCCTTGTTTTAGTAACCCATTCCTCGTTTTTTATGATATCTTTCGATAGATGTACCGTGTAATTAGTTAATAAAGTTTCAGACAGTATAACTAATGCCATTCTTAAAAAATCGAGGATTGCGAATGTTGTAAAGAGGGCGAGCCAAAAAATACCAAAAAATATTTGGAACGCTATGAAAGTAGAGAAAAGAATAATTTTCTTATACTTATCTTCGATTGTGCGATTTAAAAAACCATTTAACAGAAACATTAGAAATGAAAAGACAGCAAGAACGAAGCTCAAGGAAGGAATTCCTAATAATAATGGGTTGTAGGCTATTAACAGGTCATTTAAAAATAGAGAAAGGTATATACTAATCACAAGAAAAATAGTATTCAGTAGAATTGATTGAGATTGATTTTTAATTTCTTTTATTTTGCTAGCATCATATTTGGTAACTTCTTCGATATAGTAAGAAAGGTAATGTAAAGTATAGAACTGTAAGACCAGAAATATTACTAAAGTTAACACAAATAATGTTGCATCCGTTCCTGTAATTTGGATAAAGTATATTAATCCTCCAACCGAAATTACAAGAAATGCTACGATATTAAACAAATAAGCGATCTTTTCTAAAATTCTCTTTAAAACATGGATATCTAATAAGGTGGAGAGGAAAAATATAGCAACGGATAATAATATCGCTCCATATAAGCTAATAGTTATTAATTCCTGAATCAATCCAAAACTTAACAAACCAAGTTCAAAATGCGATAGTAGGGACATAATAGAATCGAATTTGGTCATACCATAATCCTTTTCAGACTCTTGTTCTTCGATTTTCTTCATAAAAATTAATCTTGATATCGAAAAATAAGCAGAATAAATCAAAAGTGAAAGCAAAACAATATAATAGAGTGATTGAAATAATTCAATGAATAATATGAATTGTAGAGTTAATAGTGTTAATGCTAAAGGTGTAATATACCACAAGATAAAACTATATTCATATAATACCGACCTAAGAAAAAGCAAATTGACAAATATGAATATCGCACTCAATAAAAAGATAGATCCTGGCAAGAAAACATAAACCAATGATGAAAGAGTAAGCGATGTTCCAATCGATAAAATAGATAATGGAAATATTTTTTTAAGGGGCATTATCATTCGAAATCTGTTAAATACAAGAATTGAGCCGCCAAAAACAGTAATTGCTAAAGATAAAGCGATGATTTCGATATTAGGAATTAATATAAACGTGTTGTAGGTGAAAAATGAGAAATTTACAACTAGTATCGACGAGATAATGATGTTAAAAAAAGTTCTGTTGAGTTTAAGGATCCTAGAAGAAAACAGACTGAAAGCGAGTATTATAAAAGAGAGGTTAATTGATATAAAGAAATTTAGAATTATTGAATTTATGATCAAGAAAAGTGTTAGGAAAATGCCAATTAGAGAAAGAAAATATGAACCTATCAGTATAATGTTCTTCAAATTTTTTAAATTTGGGAAAAATGATAAAATAACGAAAAAGAATCCCAATACGATTAGATTAATTGATAAGTTAATTTCTAATGGTAATAATATTACTTGGAATAACATAAAAAGGAAGCTTATGTTTATGAAAATGTAGAATAACCATAAGAGAGTTATGATCTTCCACATTTTCATTCTATAAATAACCGGCATAAGAAGAGATACTGCAAAAACAAAAAACACTATATTTGTAATCACGATATTTTCAGAAAAAACATTTTGACTAAACCAGTATAAGAAGAACAAGCTAAAACTCCAAACTATTATTAGAATTGAAGAGAAATGTCTTTTAATCCATGAGTACCAAAAAGGTAGAGAAAGCAAAACACAAATTGTAAAACTTATTATAAATGAACCACTAATGTTGATTCCAAAGAGATTTAACGCATTAGTGTTAATATTAATATCGGTAAAACTCTCGTTAATGATATAAAAATTTACGAAGGGAACAATAATCCATAACCTCCACCCTGTTTTCCATATCACCCAAGAGAATTTCCAGTAGTAAAAACCTATTGATAGGTAGAATAGAAGAATGCCAATATTGATGGTTATAATAAGCAAGAAAGGATCCCATACAGGTAAATTAAAAGAGGCATTTAAGAAAAAATACATTAAAGTTGGAATAGAAATAATGTAGGATGAAAAAGCAATATAAAAAGAACGTCGTCTGAAATTCTCAGGAGCTTTATTATAGGTTCCCACATAAGAAATACTGGTAACGCTTAAAGTTAGAGTGAATGTCAGTATTGGATTAAAATCTATAAAAATGGGATTATTAAATAGAATATAATAAGACAAGAAACTTATTAGGTTAAAAACCATAAGCAAAACACAAGGTCGGATGAACCACTTATAAAGATCATTTTTTTGCTTGTAGTAGAAATTACCTGTTAATATTAAAAATAAGAACAGAGAGAAAGAAATGTTATAAATTAAAGGAATTACGGTATTGTAGAGTAGTAAACTAAAGGTTATAATCGATATTAATATATATAAAGCGAATTTTTCGATTACATTAACATTCCGTATGTTTAACACAATAGAAAAGAACAAGACAATCATTAACGAAAAATTGAAATAAAAAAGATAAAAAGGGAAGTCGAATATATCGAATGAAGGAAGTAACATATAATAATTTAATGTTATAATCAATCTTACTAAAATTAACCAGCTGAGTGAGAAGTAGCTAATAATTCGAAATACAAAATTGCGATTCCTATTGGAAATAAAGAAGTAGATCATAATAATAAAAAATACATAAGCAAAATATTCGAAAACACTCGGAAAGATAGAAAAGAAAGAAAGCATAAGTAGAGATGGACCTAGTAATATTTTTATTAGTTTGAATTCAGACACATTCTCAATTGTATCATTGTATTTAACCAGATAATAATTGAACAACAAATATATACCACAGAATAAAACAATAAGTCGTAATGGTTGATATATGCTGTAAAATGGAAAAATTTGACTGTAATTCCAATATAATTCACTGAATATAATAATTAAGACAAAGTAGAAAATATAATAGATGAGTCTTTTATAAAGTGTTTGAGAATCATCAGAGATAAAAAAGTTATTTCTTAAATAATAAATAGTAATAGGACTGATGAAGAGTACAATTACTAAAGGTAAACCAATCCTTTGTATCAGAGATAATTGAGCAGGAATAATAAGAATATAGAAACACAATAAAATTTTAATTATTACCCATGCGGATAAATCAAAAGCCCACCTGATTCTTGAAAATTCAATTTTGAATAATTTACGACTGACAGTTGATACTATTAGGTAAGTTAACAAAAATATTCCAACATATGTAGTTAAAGTTAATAGTATAGACTCTTGAAGCTGAAATAATGAATAAATATTATGAAATGGAAACAGGAAAATAGTAAGCGAAGCTACCATAAATTCGATGAAAAAATAAAATATGTTCTTAGTATATTCGTATATTTTGTAGATTCTGTAATAATCAAATTTACTTTGTTCGTTTTCAAATATCCGCTGCTTGAGATTTTCAATTGGAATTAAGATAATAAGATTCAAAACAAGAAATACTAATGAGGAACAACTGATATCGATTCCAACATTATGAGTTATGGAGTTTAATACCGCAAAAAACTTCGCAGAGATAATAAAAGATAAAATCACCCAGGTGATAACCTGGCAAGTTTTAATAGAAACGAAATAGGATTCTTTAAGTTTATATTTATCAAAGAGAAATTCTAAAAAAACTAAGAATCCAAAAAATAAAGCAATTGCAGCACTATTGATTATATAATAATCTACAGCTACACCTAATCTATTAAAATCTAATCCTATTATATAAGGAAGCGAAATTACTAATCCAGATATGACTAAACTGTCTATTATTAACATTCTCTCCATAAATTTAATGAAAACATTCTTATTTAGGGAATAAAACAGAGGTAATAATAGAGATATGCCTAAGATCAGCAGAGGAATATTATATGCATAAACAGAAGTAGATAGAAACAAAAATAGATAAAAAGAGATGAGAATACTGGTGAAACACATAGTAACTATATTAAATCCATTCGAAATTTTTTCTGAAAACAAAATTCTCTTCTTTGATAAAAAATTGATAATCAAGCAAATAAGAACTATCGATATGTATGCTGAAAAAATTGGTTCAAATTGAAGTTGTTGGTTAAAGATGGCGAACATTATGAAGAAAGCTTCTAGCATTATTAAATAGCTGATAAACTTTTCAATTACCATAACTTTTTCCCGAGATATAATTTCTATCTTAACTCCCAATTTCAAAATGTAATAACACGCAATAGTTATATAGAGAATATTAAGCACGATTAACGAATTTAAAATTGTAAAAAATAAAGTAGTAATTAGATAGAAATTAAATATAAAGACTGACAGAAATATGATGCTGGAGCAAAAGAAATGATATATTAGGAAGGATTTTCGATTCATAACATTTTTTTTGTGAAGATAATAAATGGGAATGTAAGAGAGCAAGCTAACTAAAATAAGAGGTACAAAAAATACTAAGAACGAGTCCTTAGTGTAAATTGTACTATAATAACCTACCATAAACAAACCTAGATATAACGTAAATGAGTTTAATATCAACGCTAGAGCCTGAGGAAAGATTTTGTATTTCTGTGAATCAAGATATATAATTAGACTTATTATCACCAATGAAAAAAATGAAGAAATAAGTAAGTCTAAATTCAAATAAATCATGAAAAATGATAGAAGCAAAACAAAAACTTCAATAGCAATGGGATAAGATATGATATTCAAAAGAGACCTAGATTTTGATTCTTTGAGCATTCTTATTTTCTTTCCATAGTAAATTAGAATCACTAGACAAATGGATATAAACAATAGATTAAATATGGTACCAATAATTAGATGTGCGCTAAAGTAGATTACAATTATAAACCAGTTCAAAACGAAAAACAAAACCATGAGCACCCATGAGGAAACATAAGTGTAAATTGCGATGATTTTAGGTTTTAATACCTTTTCGCCATACAGATAATAAATCGGAGCAAAACCCAAGAAAAAAAATATAATAGGGGCAATTAAATATACATAAAACTCATTTATATTTGCGTCTAAAAAGTAAAATCCAACGATACCAGTATTAAATATCAGGATAAATAATGTCAATGTTATTTTTACTTTTCTAGGAATAATTACCACATTCGAAGGAACTAGATTAAAAACGATACCAATAATGCAACAAGAAAGGAACAAGGCAAGCAAGGCGTCCAAAAGGAATACAAGACTAAAAATCCCATAAAATAATAAGAAAATTTCAATTAATAGAGCAAAACTGTCAACGCTAATTATTAAATTGAAGGTGGAATCTTTAACTTTTTTTAGAATCTGTCCAAATCTAAGGTTAATTAAAATAAAAACTGAAAGAAATACTAGATCTAGAAGCATAACTACAAAATTATTCCAAAAAATTATGAACATTATAAAAAAAATCGAGGACAGCAAAAACCAGCAGGCATAATAGCTATAATTTAAAGTGATTTCTCGAGAGAATATTCGAATGACATAGTTGAAAAGCACGAATAAAATGAAAACTATTGGAAGTAAAATTGAAGATAACATTAATTCTCCTTGAAATACCTCAAGAATTCCCAATGCTACATTTTTAATAGTAACTAAAACAAACCAAGTAGTTTCTAATAGTAAAAAGAGGGCAGTAATACAATAATTAAAAAGTTTCCAAGGTTTTTCGTATAATCGAATACGAACATAAGAAAAATAAAACGACAATAATGTTATTGCTAAGATAATAATAGTGTGAATTAATATACTGGAGATTAAAAGTACATTTGGATCTACTGTGAACTGTAAATATACAAATTCGATTATTGGTAAGAATGAGTATAAAATTATTGTAAAACTAGCAACAACGAGCAGATTTTGAATAATTAATACCGTTTTTTCTTGAAAATATTTAAGCCTCTCAAAAAATTGAAATATTACATATAATGACAGTGTGAGTATAAGAAATTGAATATTTAAAAGCCCTATTCCCCAAAAAAATGGTAAGATCCAAAAGATAACAACGATTAACATCCCTAAGCTACTAAAAAGATATATATACCTGCCGTAAAGAATGGTAGTAAAGTTCGCTTTTTCTTCGTAATAGGTGAGAATAAAAATTATCGGTAATGTAATAGTACTGATTAAAGGATTATTATTCAATACTGAAATTGAGAGGACTAGAAGAATTAAACTGACTGAGACAATAAAATTTAACTTTATAAAAGTGTTAATCTCACCAGTATCAACCTCTTCAGCATTGTTAGAACTCATTGATTTTAATCCTCCTTAAGAATTTGCTGTAGAATGAACTTATATATAATCTGATTTTAAAGTAAAATGCTAAGAAAACGAGGGATAATAACGAGATGTTTATAATTTCTATGAAGTCGTGATGAATACCAACTAATATATAGACGATTACTATAACGAAAGGCATTTGAATTAACAGTACAAATACTAGGCCTAATAAAGAATTTACAAATTTTTTCTTAAAAATTATTAAGTCTTCTAAGAACGGTTTCTTACTGTCAATCGAAATAGCAATATTTTTACAGATTTTTACACAGGAGAGTCGAGAAATAACATAAAATATGATGTTCCAAATGAGAGGAAATAACCAAGAGACTTTTGTATTAAAAGTATAAGAGAGGAATACTATATGAACAATGTAGTTAACAGCTAACATGATATTATAAGGTTGCCTAATAATTTGAGAAGAAGAAATTGCATGATTGAATTTCTCTTCCGTAGGATCAAAAAAATCAATGGGCTGAAAATAATAATAATAATATACAATATTATACAAGATGCTAAAAGAAATTATAGGTAAAAGCTCAAAGTAGTTATCTCCTGGAGTAAATAAAACAAAAATTGGGGTAACGATTAAAGCTAAGATCGTTATTAAAAAGACGATATTAATTCTTGCGGAAAGATTATTTAATTTGTTGGAAAAAAAGGGATTTTTCCTGTATTTGTCAAATGCCTTATAAAAGAATAATAAAACAAACATAAAAGTTATAACAGACAACCCAACTGAAACAATAGGGTCTTTACCTATAAAAAAATAAATGAAAAATCCAACAACTGCTACTAATGACGGAACAATTATTAAATAAAAACTGAACCACCAAAATTTCCAAAGTAATTCGGTTGCCTTTGTGATCTTCTCATCAGAAGAGCTGATTTTATTAGATTTCATTTTAATAAAATAGTAACTGAATCTATTCTGAGTTATATAGATATATTCATTAAAAAATGTTTATACGAAGAAAGGTGTGAATTGAATCAAATATGGTAAAATTATAACTTGATTGATAAATTACGGTAAAATATTTTAAAAAAATAAAATTTATTGAAATTTAGGTAAAAACTCACTTTGCAATTCTTTCATCTCGCTAAAAATTCTTTCAGCTATCTCAAAACTCCCTACATTAGGATCTATGGCTAATGCATTAATTGCTACTTCTTTAGATTTAGTAAGGATCGCTTCAACGCACAGATCTTGGATACTCGCCTCAATTCGAAGTAGGGCTGCTATATTTTTCGGTAAATTTCCCCATTTAATTCCGCGTATACCAGCTTTACTAACTGTTACTGGACACTCAATAATCAAATCTTGTGGTAAATTATCTATGATTCCATTGTTTGGAATGTTGACAGCGCTCTCATAGGACGGTTGGTTAGTAACCATCGCTTCAATAATAGGAACTGCTCGTTCTCCTGATATTCCCTTTGAGAGCATACCTTTTTTAAGATACTTTCCCTCTTTAAGTCGCTTATAATTTCTCATAACCTTTCTATAGATATGTTCACCATGCTTTTCAGTTCTATTAATCCAATCTACCATATCTTGTGTTTCAGTAAATTCCTCACCAAACTGTAAATATTCACCTAGATGATTATCCCCTACATACGGAAAATAACCAAATCTCTTGAAAACTTCAAATGTTAACGAAGAAAATTCGAACCTATCTTCATGTTGTTTAAAATACTCTGGAGCTATCTTGTTAAATTTCGGCATTAAATCCATTCCAGTAGAGATTTCCTCAAGCCCCATTAAAAATCCAAAATGATTTAATCCATAAGGTTTTAGTTTTAAATTCTCTAAATTTTTATTGAGCATTTGAGGTATATGGTAATTGAGAAACCCAATTTGATGGCATAACCCAATAAATTTAAGATTTGTTGTTGTTCTTTTGATAGCTAAGCATACTCTTGCCATTGGATTAGAAAAATTTATAAAAAAAGCGTTTGGACATAAATTATCGACATCTTTTACAATATCGATAATTGGAGGTATTATTCTAAAAGCATGCATAGTTCCCCCTGGACCACCACATTCGCCTAATATTTGTTTTGAGTTGTATTTTCGTGGAATTTCGTAATCTTCTCTCCACAATTTAAAGCGCTCTCCTACTTCAATGGAACTTATTATGAAATCTGCACCTCTTAATGCATCTCTACGGTTTGTAGTGTGTTCAATAATAAATTTGTCGTTATGGATTTTGTTTTCGGTTATAACTAATTCATAAATTATATTTAAATGTTCTTTATCGATGTCGTGTAATACTATCGTCGATCCATGCAAAAATTCACTTTGAAAGAGATCTAATAAAGTAGAAGGTCCAAAGGAGGTACTACCTGCCCCTATTAAAACTATTTTACTTTTCATTGTTCTCTAGTATTATTTAAGTAAATTGTATCTATTAGTGATACAATGTCTTTTGTAAAGTATAATGAGTTTAAAGAGTTATTAATTAAAAATTTGTAAAACTATTATGAAAGATTTTTCAATTAACAAAACAAATGGGAATTTACACCCATAATATTTATTAGTGTACACTTATTTCCTTTTTATAATAATGAATTTTTCACGGCATAATACTGATTCATGGGTTGGCTGTAAGAGCGCCATTATTCCCTTAGTAACAGTATTATGAAGAGA
>Ga0315553_10000349_pt1 | contig 41772 bp, 41 predicted proteins | sample SalMarSW160140MG_FD_203099 | JGI IMG/M metagenome (GOLD analysis project Ga0315553, IMG submission 203099) | Salt marsh sediment microbial communities from the Plum Island Ecosystem LTER, Massachusetts, United States - Salt Marsh Sediment SW1601-40 ...
ATCAGTTCCGAGTTAGGGAATTCGATGTAGTGGAATATGCAACGCCGCAGGAAAGCGTCCGGAAGTTCCTTCTCGGCATTGCTGGTGATCACTACTATGGGTCGGTGGATGGCAGTGATGGTCTCATTAGTCTCCGGGATGTAGAAGCTCATTTCCTCCAGTTCGTTGAGGAGGTCATTGGGGAACTCCAGGTCAGCTTTATCTATCTCGTCGATGAGGAGTACCACCTGCTCCGGAGAAACGAAGGCCTGTCCCAATTTGCCCAGCTTGATATATTGTTTGATGTCAGAAACATCACTGCCGCCGAAGCGACTGTCATTGAGCCTCTGCACAGTATCATAAACATATAGCCCCTCTTGAGCCTTGGTTGTTGATTTTATGTTCCATACAATCAACCTTTTTTCCAACCCATTAGCAATGCTGTGAGCAAGTAAGGTTTTCCCTGTTCCCGGCTCTCCCCTGATCAATAAAGGTCTTTCTAAAGCTATGGTTACATTAACAGCATTCTTCAACGGCTCGGAAATAACATAATCGGGCGACCCGCTAAATCTATCAAACCCATCATTAGTCACCATTCAATTGCCTCCTTAGAAATTACTTTGCTTGGGGTGTCTAATTTGCCTTTGACATCTGAAGGGAAGCGCCTTTTAAGGCATATAAAAAGACATTAATTTTCGCCGCAACTGTAAATTATAAGAGGATTGAGAGTGAAAATCAAATTAAACTGAAACTGAGAGGGCAAATTCAGGCAAACAATCAGCCAGATGGTGCAGGGTATTTCATATCCACGGCGGTTCCTTGACATCTATGTTCTCGAAGTAGTCGTCGTCAAGGGGTCGCTGAGCAACATCTGACTGCACTGCGGCTTTAGCTACGCTATGAGCCACGGCCAAGTGCACTTTGGGGTCAAGAACATTAGGGACAAGTTCTCTTTCAGCCGCAGCACCGGCAATGGCTAAGGCGGCGGCTATGTACATCTCATAGGTGATTTTGGCGGCCATTGCATCCAATGTCCCCCGCCAGATTCCGGGATAGGCCAATAAGTTGTTAACCGTCCTACCATCAACAGCAAAGGCAGCACCGGATGCCATAGCCAGCTCTGCAGTGATTTCGGGATGTGGATTTGATAGTGCAAAGATAATCTGCCCCTTTCTTATCATGCTTGGTTTTATAAGTCCTCCCACCGTAGAGGTGGCAATCACAATATCTGCCGTTTGCATAATCTCATCAAAGCTGGATGGGATGCCGCCTTGTTCCACATGTCGTTTCACGCTATCCTTGGTTCTTGCCGTACCCAACGTCGGGTTACCTGTGTATTTTAAAAGGAACTTTCCGATGGAAAGACCAGCAGCACCGAGACCAACAAGGCCAATCTTCGCTTCTTGCAGCGTTACATTGCTAAGCTTGCAGGCATTGACCAATGTGGCTAGCACTACCATGGCGGTTCCTTGCTGGTCATCATGCATAACGGGGATATTCAATTCATTTTCAAGTCTGTCCTCAATCAGGAAACACTTTGGTGACGCAACATCCTCCAGTTGAATGCCGCCAAATGTCGGAGCAATATTTTTTATTGTTTCTACGATTCTATCCGGATCGGTGGTGTTCAGTAAGATTGGTATTCCACTAATCCCTACTAATTGTTGGAGAAGGGCGGCCTTGCCTTCCATAACTGGCATTCCCGCTATCGGGCCCACATCTCCCAATCCAAGGATACGAGTCCCATCGGTAACAATAGCTACCGAATAAGGGATGGCGGTGTAAATATTCTTTGAGCTTGGCTGAGTCCTGATTAACTTACATACCTCAGCCACTCCTGGGGTATATACCTTTCTCAGTTGCTCCAGCGAATTGATAGAAACGGTGTTGACCATTTTTATCTTTCCACCTTTGTGAAGCTCAAGTACATCGTCTCTGACCTCGAGCACGGTGGTCTCTTTAAGTCTCGATATCTCATCTAGTAGGTATGTAAGTTGCTCTTCATTGTCCAGGAAAACTTCAACGTCTCTGACAGTAAAATGATGTCCCAAATGCACCGTGGTTATGTTTCCGACATCTACTCCAACACTGCCAATAGCTGTAGCCAACTTGCCTAGTGTGCCTGGGATACTGGCGTTTTTGCAGCGCAAAGTCCTGACAATCTTGTAATCCATTTCTTTCACTATGCACCTCTATGTTTTGATAATTATTGATGCTCGAACTGTTGCCATATATTGTAACACGACTTTAGCTGTTGACTGGATTCCTATTCTTGCAAGTTGAGGGACTTAGATAACCAATAGGCTGAACTCGGTAGTATTTTACTACTTCTCATGCTTGGTAGAATGACTTATAATATTCAAATCCTCATCGCTCCAGGAAAGGCCACGGAAACGACAAAGGGAAAGGAGGCAATAAATGGTGAGGGAGGAATCGTCAGCGATTGACTGGGCAGGACTTAGCCGGGATATGGAGTGTTTGCTTCGTCTGAAAGCAAGCCCTGTTGCCTACAAGAGACTGGAGAAATTGGCGGAACTGGATAAAATACCGGAGGTGATGCGGCTTGACCGCCGGGCTACTTTTTGCCAGGTACCGGCGATGGCCCGAACCATGGGCTTGACAGTAGCTGCCACCAGAGACAACTTCGGTGAGCGTTGTGCCCGAATCAACGGTCTGGCGCCGACTACCGAGAAGCAGGTCGCCTGGGAGGCAGATGGCTTCGCCAATGGCTGGTTTGCCAACGTGGAAGAAGCCAGAAAACAGATGGCGGAATATCCCCTGGTTCCACCCGGGGAGGCCGTCGTACTCGCCCCGCTGGCTTCGGGCAAATTTTACCCCGATGTTATCTTAATATACGGTAACCCGGCGCAGATGATGTTGCTGATGAACGGGCTCCAGTTTAAAGACTACGAGCGCTTTCAGTTTTTCTTCATCGGTGAAGGCTCTTGCGCCGATGGCTTGGCGCAGTGTTATACCACCGGCAAGCCTGCCCTGGCTATTCCCTGTATGGGAGAGAGGGCGTTCGGCGCTGTTACCGAGGATGAGCTGGTTATGGCGCTGCCACCGGGAATGATGGCTAAGGCCGTCGAGGGACTTAAGGCGCTTAAAAGCCGGGGAATTGGCTATCCTATTGCATATCTTGGGCCTCTTTGCGACCCTTCTCCGGTGCTGATGCAGATCTACCCTGACTGGTGGGAGCGTCGTTGACCTCAAATACGAGGAGTCGCCAGATGAAAGTCATAGGTATAGTCGGCAGTCCCAGAAAAAACGGCAACACAGAACTGTTAACCAAGCATACGCTTAAATCGATTTCTGAAGAAGGATTGGATACCGAGCTTATTCGGTTAGCCGGCCTGGAAATAAAACCGTGCAATGCATGTATGGCATGCAAAGAAAAAGAGACTTGCACCATCAAGGATGACCTGTTTCCACTATACCTCAGAATGAAAGAGGCCGAGGGTATCATTCTGGCCTCACCGGTATATTATGGCTCTGCTACGGCGCTGATTAAGGCGCTGATGGAGCGTGTCGGCTACATCGCACGCTGGAATGGTGAACCCTTCCAGCGTAAGGTTGGTGGGCCGTTGGTAGTGGCACGACGTTCCGGCCAAAACTTCACAATCGCACAACTTACCTTCTGGTTTCAGATTCTAGGGTTCTTTATTCCCGGTTCTACTTACTGGAATATGGCTATCGGCCGAGAAAAAGGCGACGTGGAACAGGATAAGGAAGGACTCGAAACAGCCTGGAGCTTCGGTAAAAATATGGCCTTTCTAATCAAGAAATTGGGTAGTTGACATAATCACTCGTTTAGCCAACTTGTGTGGATAACATATTACCTGACTTATCACAGGCCCCTGAGAAATTCAGGTCTGAGGAGAGAAGGGTTTCTGGCCGCCAAGACCTTGTCTAGTTCTTTAAGCATCTTCTCTTTGTCTCGCGGCAATCGTCCCCGGACGGATAGGTAGTTTGAGGCATGCATCGAGCTAAAGAAGCAATCGGTAAAGTTGGAATTCTCTATGATTAACTTTAGCTCCTCCAGAGATTGAAAGGGAGAAAGGGGATGGAATTCACCTCGCTGCCACTGCTCATAGAGCGGGGTGCCGGGGACGAAGGTCAAAGTTAAAGCTCCGGCATACTCCGGGTCGATCTCACTGAGAACTCTGGCTGTCTCAAGCGCGTGCTTCTGGCTTCCCTCGACACCGCCAAGTCCTAAAATTATCGTCACGGAAAAGGTTATCCCGGCTTCCTTCACTTTCTTCCCCGCCTCGATCATCCCGTCTGAAGTTACCTTTTTACCTATCTTCCGGAGCAGTTCATCATCACCACTCTCAAGCCCGGTATAAAAAATACCCACCTTGAGCCTTTTTAATTCCTTAAGCTCATCCACACTCCTGCGCAGGATATCCTGGGGCGTAGCATATGTGCCAATCCTTTCGACAGAGGGGAGTTTTTCATTCAGGTACTGGAGGACCTCCTTCAACCTGGGAAAGGGGTAAACAAGGGCATCCCCATCCTGAAGAAACACCTTCTTGCCATCCCAACCTTGAGCTATGTCATATACTACCGTAGAAACACCAGGGAGCCGCATGCCTTTTCGAGTGAACAAGGCCAGAGCATCTATTTCATTCTTGACGTCATCGACATCTCGCATCTGAAGCTTTGAGCCATAATACATACAGAAAGTACACGTATTGGTGGAGCACCCACTGGTTAGAGGGAGAAAATAGCTTTTCCATTCGCTGGGAGGTCGGATAACATTAGGTCTAATGAAGCTCATGCGCCGATTGCTTTCCCCAGGGTACCAGACCGCTTTTGAGGTACCCTTTAAGGCCTATTTTACCACCGATGCAATCCGGCCTCAAAAAGAATACGACGTGAACAAATCCACGCCAGCAACTTTTCACTTCTTCCGCTTCCTAATCGGCTTCCATCCTTGAGAAGAAGTAAGAACCCAATGTTGCTAAAGCTAAACACAATATAATAAGAACCGTGAAATCGAGCCAAAGCGGAAAGGCGGAAATGCCGATAAGAGTGCCCCTCAACCCATCCACACCATAGGTCAAAGGGTCAATGTACATTATGTATCTCAGCCAGGACGGCATAGACTGTATAGGGAACAAGGCACCTGAGAGAAGGAATATGGGGAATACTATTAAGTTCATTATAGCCATGAAGCCTTCCAGATTGCCTAGCTTGGTGGCAATAATTAAGCCAAACCCCGTGAATGTGGCGCAGGTAAGAATCATAACTAGTATGGCCAAAAAGAATCCTGATACACTGGATAATTTGACTCCCATGGCTACGGCTATTCCCACTATAATGAGGGCTTGAATTATGGCTGTGGTCATGCCGCCGAGGCTTCTGCCCAAGATGACGGAAAAACGATTAACCGGAGCCACCAAGACCTCTTTTAGAAAGCCGAATTCCTTGTCCCAGATAACCGATGCCCCAGACATGGTACCGGCAAATAATAAGGTCATACCCACTATTCCAGGAGCGAGAAAGTCAAGGTAACCTATGCCTTCCGGCACCGGTATTTGACTGGCGAAGCTCATAGGCAATCCCAGAAAAGCAAGGAAAAAGATAGGCATCAATAGCGAACCAACTACCCTGGCCTTTACTCTCAAAAATCTTTTCATCTCCCGCAGCCACATGGTATAAATCGGCAGCGGGTCTATAATTCGCCGGGCTCCAATTGCTCGCATGCTATATCCTGCCTCTACTCCTCATCCATGCTTTCCACAGGTCTTTCATGCTTCCTTCTACCTCCCTTATAGTCTTCCCGGTATAATGCAAAAAGGTATCCTCCAAACTCGGCTTATACAACTTGATGGATGATATAACAAGCCCACGATTATCGGCAAAATCAATAAGCTCGGGTATTCTTTCTTCGCCGCCATCAATACTTAGCTCCAGCGAGCCATCACGTGCTTCAATATTCTTTATCCAGCTAAGCTGCTTTAGTGAATCAACCAGGCTGCCGCTGCTATCCTGAGCTATTTGCAGTGAAATCAAATTTAAACCCACCGCCAGCTTGAGTTTTTCCGGCGTATCCATGGCTACTATGCGGCCCTGGTCTATAATGGCCACCCGGTGACAGAGATAATCCGCCTCTTCCATATAGTGAGTAGTCAGGATTATGATTATACCTTCTTTTTCATTCAGCAGTTTGATGTAATCCCAGAGATTCCTTCTCGCCTGGACATCCAAGCCTAAAGTCGGCTCGTCCAAAAACAAGACTTTGGGATGGTTCAGAAATCCCCGGGCAACCTCAAACCTACGCTGGGTGCCGCCGGAGCATTCACTAATCCTCATGTTCTCTTTCCCTCTTAAATCCATCAATTCTAGCACCTCTGCGACCCTTTCCTGCCTGGTTTTCCTATCCAAATGATACATCCGGGCATGAAAATCCAGGTTCTCCTTACCAGTTAAGAATGTGTCAATGGCTCGATCTTGAAACACAATTCCTATGCACTCTCTGACCTTATTTCTCTGCCGCACGATATCATATCCGCAAACCTCGGCCGAGCCTGAAGTGGGGTTCAGTATGGTGCAGAGCATCTTCACGGCTGTCGTCTTCCCGGCTCCATTAGGACCGAGGAACCCAAAAATCTCCCCCTCCCCAACGTTCAAAGTAATATGGTCTACGGCTACCAAGCCATCGAATTCCTTGGTCAGGTCTTCAATTTCTATTACGCTATTCATGTTCACCGTCTGGCAATTTTTTCCCGACATAGTCCAGAAAAACATCCTCCAGGCTTGGCTTGTGTTCGCCGATCGAGGCAATAACGAATCCGTGCTTCCGTGCCAACCTCACTACCTCGGGTATCTTCATCCCTTCGTCTCCTACACTTAACTCCAGTTGAGCATCATGCTGGTGAATCTTTTTGACCCAGTTCATTCCGTTTAGCAAACCTGCAAACTCACTGGCCAGGGCCCCCTGGGGAAACCTGATAGAAAGCACGCTGCTGCCCAACGAATCTTTTAATGCCTTGGGGGTATCCACCACCGCAATCTTCCCATGCTCCAAGATAGCTACTCTATTGCAGAGATAGTCCGCCTCCTCAACATAGTGAGTGTTTAGCAATATAGTGGTACCTGATTCTCTGTTCAACCTCCTGGCATAATCCCACAATAGCCTTCTCGTTTGTACGTCCAAACCTAAAGTCGGCTCATCTAAGAATAGGACTTTGGGCGAACTTAGCATTCCCCTGGCTATCTCCAGTCTGCGCTGCATGCCGCCGGAGTAGTATTTTACCAATATATTTTGTCTATCTCTTAACCCTACCAGGTCCAGAGCTTGAGATACCCGCTCATCCCTCACTTTTTTGGGAAGGTGATACAATCTGGCATGAAAGTCCAGGTTTTCTCTCGCCGTTAGATTGGTATCCAGGCTCAGATCTTCAAAGACGATGCCTATTGATTCCCTGACTTTGTCCCGCTCTCTGATGATATCATACCCGCATACAGTGGCCATCCCGGAGCTGGGGTTCAGCGCCGTAGCCAGCATCATAACGGTGCTTGTCTTGCCGGCCCCGTTAGCGCCAAGAAAGCCAAAAACCTCACCCTCTTCGACTTCAAATGAGATATGGTCTACCGCAACAAGATGCCCAAACATCTTGGTTAGATTGTCAGCTATTATTGCCTTCATTCTCCGTATCTATTTCCCACGAACAAGCTCTTGGCCGAGGCGAAATGCATCCTCGAGAGCCGCAGGATGCTCCTCAATCTGGCCTTTTTTATCGATTCCCCTGACTAATAAATCACCAGAATATTTAACGCCGATAGCATCAAAGAAATACCTCACCGTGAGCACTGCGCCATCAAAGAGCTTTTTGCCTTGAGTAGCACCAACGGAAACGAACACCCCTCTGCGCACCCGATTGTCCTCCTTGCCCATGTCCAGCACGTGTCTTCTTACCCAAAGCGCCTGACATCTGTCTATTATGGCCTTCGCCTGGCTGGTAATACCATAGAAAAACATCGGTGAAGCAAAAATGACATGGTCTGCTTCCAGAAGCTTTTTATAGAGCGATTGCATATCATCCTTAATGGCACAATCGCCATCTTTAAGACAGGCATATATTTCCAAGCATGGTGAGATTTTGAGCTTTGAGACCAGCACTTTCTCGACCTCGGCTCCCGCCTCCCTGGCGCCTTCCAGTGCCTTATCAAGAAGAATATCGGTATTGCTTCTCCTTCTGGGGCTGCCCATAATGCCTAATACTTTCATATCGCTCTCCCTTCCATAATTATAGCGTCCCGAATAGAATTGGCATAATGCCTCCGGGTTGAGACCCAAAACGAAGCCCTGAATAGGGATTAAATTCCATTCTTTATACACCATACTTGTCTCTAAGTATCCGTGAGAGCTCGGGCAAGAAGGCAAACGCTCTCTCAACAAGCCCTTCCTCAATACTTGAGACCTGGCATTCGCTTGCTGTCTTACCGACTGAATTGACCTGGCCTAAATCGCTAAGGCAGCATCTGGCTGGAGCCACCAATGCCTGCTTTGCAATTTGGTTCGAGGACAAACCTGTATTTTCCGAAATTACCTCCCAGTAGTTGGAGAGAATCTCAGCCAGTGTTTCCGGTGTCTGCGTCGCCAGAACTGTGGATTCGGTGGGGATAATGCCCCAGGAGATAACTCCGCCACTCTTGATAAATTCAGCCACGTTACCGGCATATTCCCTGGGCATAAACCCAATTTGATAGGCGTCGAAAGACAGAATTTCCACCCCCAACTCTAACAGATAGGGCAAATTCACCTCGGCACAGAGGTGCAGCCCCTTGGGTCCTTCCAAGCCTTCAACAAACTTATGATAGTCTTCTCTAGCATGTTGCTCGTTGTACCCGGAAAACCCACTGAACACGTAGCCCAGCCCCGGTTCATCCACCCAGACAATGGCATTAGGATTCTTCTTCCTGAGTTCCTGATACTGGATGTTGACTTTTCTTTGAATGAAATCAACCAAAATAGTCCTCGCCTCTTCGTTATAGATAATCGGCTTCAGGTTTTCATCCAATACTTTCAAGCCAAAACTCACCGGACCTGTGACCTGTCCCCTGATAGCTTTATAACCCTGAAGTTCCCTGGAGAGGAACTTGTGGAATACCCTGGAATACTCAGCGGTAAGTGCAAAAGTGTCCGGGCTATCCATTTTCACGAAATACTCGTCGAGTTCTTGCTCAAATCGGGCAGTGTTAAAGACCAGCCTCTCCTTGTCAAAGTCAATAGCTATACCCGGGAAATTTTGCGATTCTTGAACATACATATCCTCATACAAGCTCACTTTGGGAAGCTGGGGCCAGAATGGGATATCCAGGCTCAAGGCAAGCTCCAGCGCCCGGTCAACATCAATATGAGGCATTATCCCCATAGCGGTGGTGCTGCATCGCGCCTCAAACGTTATCATGAATTTCCGGTCTCTCTTCCCACAAATATGCCTTAAATCATAGCACGAAGGTAGAGAAACCTGGAATGTTCTTTAAAGTCGCCCTTAAGATAAGGGGGATAAAGGGGGTTATGAGCACAAGTAGTATCGCTCTTGAGCATGTAGACTTCCTATTTCATGCATAACTCCCCTAGCCCCTCTTATCTTAAGAGGGGAAACATCATAACCCAAAGACTCGACTTTAAGACAAGGAGGACAAGGGGCTGGCTTCAACCCCTTTTCGAGGACTAAGCCCTTTCCAACTTGTAATGTCGGATATACTTTTACCTGCGCTAACTCTATATGCCCAGCTTTTTTCGATTCGCTTCTATGTGGGCCAGGATAGCAATCGCAGTAAAGTCTAGTTCAAGAATAAAACATTCTGCCAATAAGGGCAAGATTCCGAGCAGTACCACGCAAATTAATCGATGTACTGTAAGCTAGAAATTTTGCAAAAATCTGAATTACCACGTATAATAAAATTAGCGGGGACGTGTGGATGAAAAATCGCTTTTTACTCCCTATAGCCTGTGGAGCTGCCCTTGGCTTGCTCATTGTGTCTGGGCTGAGTTGCATCAGCTGCGTCTCTTATCACGAGAGCTCTACTGCTTATGGGCTTCCGACGACGGGGTTTGACTTTAAGTCTTACATCACACCCGAATGCTCATGGGTTGAGGGAACTTTGCAAGATATCTTCGGCGACCTTCCTTACGAACTTTGTCAAGCTGGCTTTAATGATATTCGAAACTGGGTCGCTAGTAATATAGATTATAAGCCTGATGAAGACCGCTGGGATGGGGACTACTGGCAAACCCCCGAAGAAACCCTGTCCTACAGCACCGGGGATTGCGAGGACTTTTCTATTTTATTGTGCTCTCTCCTGAGAGCCTATGGCATTGATGCGGAGCGGGTATATGTCGCCCTTGGTGTTAACGATGAGGAAGACGAACATGCCTTCCTGCTAGAGGATTGGTATCACGACGGGGAATGGCGGAGGATAGAGTCCCAAGCTCCCGCTCAACTCTCTTCCTGGCTTTCCTGGTTCGGGTCTCCCAAGGTACACCCTGATTCTAAACTAGACGAATATGAAATTACCGCGGCTTTTAACGACCTCTATTACTATGATGAATCTTTTCCATGGGAGGGATGAAGATTAAGCGAAGCGGGATAACGAAATCTGCTTTGCCCACTTTACTCAGCGGGTTCTACATCCGAACCTCTCTAGCTTCCCCCTCAATGTAATCAGATTAACCACGTCCTCCTTGTTGTATTCCAGCAACAAATTCAGTGCCTTTCTATCACGGTGAATCTGATACCTCCACCATAGTATCACCGCCTCCGCTCCACCAATACCCCGCAACCGTCGAGGAATACCTAATTGCCGCTCTACCGCCTTGAAGCCACCATATAAATTATTCTCCCAGCAATCATGCATCAGGTCGTGGTGATGAAAGTGTTCTCTCAGATTTACCCTCAGACGGAAATTGATAAAAGGAAGGTCAAAGCGGCTGCCGTTGTATGTATAGATTGTATCCACACAACGCAAGGTCCTGAGCAAGTTAACCCGGGTTGCATCACCCCCAACAAGTTGAACCAATTTGTTCTCAAAGTCATTGGCCAAACAGATGCCAATAACGGTTATCTCGTCATAAAACGAGCATAAACCTGTGGTCTCAATATCAAGATAAGCATCAAAAGGTAGCTGCACCCTGCCGCCTTCCTTTCCAATATCCCCTATTTTGACATATGATAGCATATGTTTGGGAAAGTGGCACAGATTTGTGTTCTTATGCTCACTGCATAGTATAATTTCGACCTGGGAGCAAAGAAGCATTTAGCTAAACAATTATCGAAGGAGAGCAAATATGAGAGAGTGCACCGTGGAGCAAAACAAGGAAAAATGTAACTGTACCTATGAGCCATGTAGCAGAAAGGGCATTTGCTGCGAATGTATAAGATACCATTGGCAGTTAGGCGAACTGCCTGCCTGCCTTTTCCCCGACGATGTGGAGAGGACTTATGACCGCTCTATCGAAAAATTCATCGAAACTTATCAGAAAAGAGGGCGGTGGTGAATAACAGTTCAAAATGAACAGACAGATTACTGGATAGTTTGCTATACTTTCTCTAATATGACCCGGACAGATAACCGAGCTGACAATGAGCTTCGCCCCGTGCGCGTAATTCTAGGATACCAGAGCTTCGCCGAGGGTTCAGCTTTAATTGAACTGGGAAAAACAAGGGTACTGTGCTCTGTGAGCATGGATGAAAGGGTGCCCGGCTTTCTTAGAGGTGGTGGCCAGGGATGGGTTACTGCGGAGTACGCTATGTTGCCTCGCTCCACAGTTACTCGCACACCGCGCAACAAGGGAGAAGGAAGAAGCCAGGAAATCCAACGCCTGATCGGTCGCAGTTTAAGGGCAGTGACTAACTTAGCTATCCTGGGAGAAAGGACACTTGTAGTAGATTGCGATGTATTGCAAGCAGACGGTGGCACCAGAACAGCAGCTATCACCGGTGGATACGTTGCTCTTTATCACGCTTTCCATAACTTAAGAAAACAGGGCATTTTGCCATTTATGCCATTAACTAAAATGATAGCAGCCACCAGCGTGGGCATTGTGAATGGCAATATACTACTTGACCTTTGCTACGAAGAGGATTACCAGGCTGAAGTTGATTTCAATGTGGTCATGACCGACAAAAATGAGTTCGTGGAAATTCAGGGGACTGCCGAGGGCAAACCTTTCTCTAAAGACACTGTCGATGCCTTGCTTGCTTTAGCCCAGCAAGGGATAGCTAAATTGTTCAAAATCCAGAAGCAAACCTTAAGGGCTTTGTCTTGAATTTGCCTGCCTTGTTATTGCCGTTTTTGCGTTTGCATTGACAATCACCCTGTTTTATACTTTAGTTTTGTTCCAACCTATGTGAGGTTTTTAGGAAGATGACCCAGCTGGAGTTAGCGCGAAAGGGAACTGTTTCACCCCAGATGAAGCACGTAGCCGAAAAAGAAGGGGTGGAGACTGATTTTATCATCCACGGCCTGGTTGATGGTGAAATCACAATTCCGGCCAACGTTAATCACACAAATCTAGTCCCCTGCGGCATAGGCAAAGGGCTGAGGACCAAGGTCAATGCTAACATAGGCACATCCTCAGATTTTTGTGATTTGAACATGGAACTAAGGAAATTACAGGCCGCCATCGACTTTGGTGCCGACACTGTGATGGACCTGAGCACTGGAGGCGATATTTCAGCTATCAGGAGGGCTATTCTGAGTGCCAGCACCGTGCCGGTGGGGACGGTGCCAATTTATCAGGCGGGCATTGAAGCTATAGAGAATCGTGGAGCCATCGTAAGCATGAGTGTGGACGATATTTTCGCTGTAATCGAAGAACATGCCAAGGACGGTGTTGATTTTATGACCGTCCATTGCGGAGTGACCCAGGCATCTCTGGCCAGACTTAAAAAGCAGGGCAGGACGACCGATATAGTGTCTCGAGGAGGAGCTTTTCTCATCGGTTGGATGCTCCACAATGGTAAGGAAAACCCCTTATATCAATATTATGACCGCCTACTGGACCTGGCTCTTGAATACGATTTCACTTTGAGCTTAGGCGACGGCTTGCGTCCCGGATGTTTAGCTGATGCCACCGACAGGGCTCAAGTTGAAGAGTTAATCATCCTCGGTGAATTAGTAGAGCGCTCCAGAGAAGCTGGCGTTCAAGCCATGGTAGAAGGTCCCGGGCATTTGCCATTGAATCAAATCGCCACTAATGTTCAATTGGAAAAGAGCCTCTGCCGTGGGGCACCTTTCTACGTCCTCGGGCCTCTAGTGACTGATATAGGTGCTGGCTACGACCATATAACTGCTGCTATTGGGGGGGCAATTGCCGCTGCTGCCGGCGCAGACTTTTTGTGCTATGTCACTCCCACTGAACACCTCTCCCTCCCCAGCATAGAGGATGTTAAAGAAGGGGTAATCGCCTCTCGCATAGCTGCTCATGCTGCCGATATTGTTAAGGGCGTAAAAGGTGCCAAAGAGTGGGATGAACAAATGTCCAGGGCGCGCAAGTCTCTTGACTGGAAAACTCAAGCTAAACTATCTCTAGACCCGGAACTTTCGCAGCAAGTCCATAGTAAGGTACCTTCTAGCGGAGCGACTTGCAGCATGTGTGGCGAATATTGCGCTATGGCAATAGTAGAAAGGTATCTGGGCGTCTCAGTAAGTAAATGCTAACTGTGGCTGCTTCACCGAGCCCGTTCTGCGCAATGATCTTGCTCGAGGAGGTCTAATGCACTTAATTATAGATGGTTATTCCAGCGACCAAAAAATTCTCCGAGACGAAGGTTTTCTTCGGAAGTGGTTGGAGGGTTATCCCGCCAGGATTGGAATGACCAGGATTTCACCGCCATACGTGCTCAAATACATGGGACCGGTGTTAGAGGATTGGGGAATATCAGGATTTGTTTTTATAGCGGAAAGTCATATTGGTATCCATACCTTTGTTGAGCAGAATTACATTAACATAGACATTTTCTCTTGCAAGGATTTTGATACCGAGAAGGCAATAGAAGATTTTCGAGAGGGATTCCAGATGGTTAAACTGCGGACCTGTCTAATTGATAGAGAATGGCCTAAAGCAGAACCTATGATGGCCAATCCCCACAGTTTTGTTTACCATGAATGACCGCGATTGTAACCCCGAGCCCTTCGCTTCCTGGCGTGAAGGGACATTCCTGCCACATCGGGTCTTCGCTGGATTAGAACCACCTTATTCAAACTTACAGCAAGCCAGGACTGTAATTATGCCTGTCCCCTACGACAGCACCAGCGAATGGCGAAGCGGCTCTCGGCACGGCCCACAGGCTATTATCGACGCCTCCCAGTATTTAGAGCTTTATGATTTAGAGCTGGACCGCGAGATATATAAAGTTGGTATTTCTACCTTGCCTGAGGTGGAACCCCTGCTGAGCAGCCCCCAGGACATGATTGACAGAGTCTATCAGGTGATTAAAGGCTTAATACAGAAGGAGAAATTTGTAGTGTTGCTTGGTGGAGAACACTCCCTTTCTTTAGGGGCAGTCCGAGCTTTCAAGGAATCATTTCCCGGACTTTCCGTGTTGCAACTGGATGCCCATGCCGACCTTCGAGATGAATACCTGGGGACTAAATATAGCCAGGCTTGTGTTATGCGCCGTATCTTTGAGCTTTGCCCCGTCTCCCAGGTGGGAGTGCGCAGCCTTAGCCGGGAAGAAAAACAATTCCTGACACAAAACAAGCTGACGACCTTCTATATGTCTGATTTGGCATCGAATAAAGCTTCTATGGACCGGATATTGGACTCGCTCAGCGAAGATGTCTATGTCACCATAGATGTAGATGTTCTAGACCCTTCCATTATGCCGGCGGTAGGCACCCCCGAGCCCAACGGCATGTCATGGCGGCAGGTCCTTGACATAATAGAATCGGTTGCCCTTCACAAGCATGTAGTGGGCTTCGATTTAATGGAATTTTGCCCCGGCGAGGGGCCGGGGTCTTGCGCTTTTCTATTGGCTAAATTAGCTTACAGGCTTATCGGTTGCACTGTGCCGCAAGAAAGACGATAAGGGTAACACAAGCAGGGAAAAGCATTGGAATAATAGTTCGAGGGTAATTCGGTTATCTAAAGTGAGCCGCCAGGGAATCGAACCCTGAACCTGCTGATTAAGAGTCAGCTGCTCTGCCAATTGAGCTAGCGGCCCATGCTGGCCAGGTCAGAACTCCTTGCCACCATTTCCCCTTGTAACCCCGGCAAGAAATGGCTATAGGTCAAGAGTAATGCCAATATTGGCGTGCCCCAGCCTTTCACTTACTATTTTAGGGTGTACGCCACCTTTTGGCAAGGATGTCTTCAAGAGCCAGGGTTGCCATATAGCATCTGGGCCAGTTCACAAATAATAAGTTTCATTTTGCTGTCTCAAGGCTAACCTAACCTGCATCCGTGCCCTTCCTACGAGGCAGACTGAAGAAAAAGGTCGAACCCTTGCCTTTTTTAGACTCCACCCAGATTTCCCCACCATGAGCTTCCACCAGTCTCCGGCAAACCATCAGGCCGAGTCCAGCCCCTCTGGCCTGGTCGGGTCTGCTATTCTCCAGGCGCTGGAATGGGCCGAAGATTCTGGCCTGCTCGCTGGAGGATAAACCTTTACCATGGTCGCTGACCCCTATGACCAAACGCTCCGGCTCTGCCTTAGCTGAGACTTTTATCTGGCTGCCCGGCGGAGAATACTTGGCTGCGTTGTCCAGAAGGTTATAGAGGATGCGTTCGATTCTCAGTGGGTCAGCATGCATTAACATAGGCTCACTCGGGAGAGAGGTGACGAACCGGTGTAAAGGAGCCTGACGTTTTATCTTATGGATTGTCTCTCTAACCAGGCTTTTAACGTCAATCATTTCCGAATAAAGGGCCAGTTGCTGAGCCTGGGCTCGTGAAAGCTCCAGCAGGTTTTCTATCAGGTGGGAGAGGGACTCGTTTTCCAGAAGGGCATCTTTGAGGAGTTGCTGTACCTCGTTTGGTGACAGGCGGTTCCACTCGGTGAGTAAAGTACTCAAGCAACCGCCGATTACAGTCAACGGTGTCCGCAATTCATGGGACACGAGTCCAATGAACTCATCCTTTAGCTGGTCGAGCCTTTTGCGCTCGGTGATATCAACGAAAGAAGCCATCATACAGAAGGGTTCGCCATCAGCATCGGTAACCAGGTTTGCCAGGACCTGTACATCGAAAGTCGACCCGTCGCTCCGCCTGGCCTTGCCTTCGCCCTGCCACATACCTTCCCCCAAGATTGCCTTCAGCGCCAAACGAAACCTCTTTTTATCGGCAAAGAAGTTGGCAGCAGACTTACCAAGCACCTCTTTTTCTTCGTAGCCCCACATACTGAGACAGGCCAGATTCACATAAGTCACAATGCCATCCAGGTCCGCAATAGCAATGCCACTGGCAGATGAAGTAACGGCAAAGTCTTTGACTCTGAGTTCATTTTCTATTCTTTTCCGCCCGGTGATATCCTGAGCAGTGCCGAATCCACCCTTAAGTTTCCCCTTGGAATCGAACTCCAACTCGGCCCTCTCGCGAACCCACTTTACCTCACCATTCACAATGATGCGGTGTTCAATGTCGTATGGCTCGCCTCTGAGGGCTGCTGCCCACTTCCGGTCAACGTATTCCCGGTCCTCGGGGTGCACGCTCGAGAGGAAAGTCTCATAAGTCATTGGTGTTCCCCCGAGGATGCCGAAGATTCTGTAGGTCTCGTCGGACCACAAAAGCTGGTTGCGCCGAATGTCCAGGCGCCAGCTACCGGTACGGGCTACCACTTGAGCACGGTTCAGGTCCTGTTCGCTCTCCAATAATGCCTGCTCCGCCTGCTTGCGATTCGTGATATCACGGAAAACCTCAAGCTTGGAAACGCTGCCATCCGCATTCTTCAAAGGTACGTCCATAAGGTCATATGTTCTGCCTGTCTTCTCCGAATACCATTCCCAATGGACGGTCTTACCCTCATAAAAGACAGCCTTATTTTTACACCACGGGCATACTTCTTCCCTGTCATTCAAATACTGGTAGCATTTGCGTCCCTCAACTGCACCGAATTGAGTCTCAAGTGCGCGGTTCACGAATTCAATGTTGTACTGTTGATCTGCGATGTAGACTCCATCTACCATTGAATTTAGAATGTTGGCTATCTGATCTCTCTGTCTGGCTATTTCCTCCCGGCTCCGGAGCAGGGCTTCTTTGCTGCTGCTTCTAAGTTCGTCTTCCATTGGCATCCTCCTTGCATTAGCCCACTAATCAGGCCAACCGTTCATATTCTAGTTCTGCCCTGCTTGCCAGTCAACAAAATTCTGAGTAGGTGCTTTGACATCGTTAACATTTACTTATATGATTCGGAGTGAACAGGCATGTAAAGGGTCGGGCCATGAAAAAGTTCCAGGTGCTGGTAGTCGATGATGAGGAGCGCATTCTTAACTTCCTCAGCTCCAAGCTAAGGGCTTCAGGCTACGAGGTTCTTACCGCCAGCAACGGAGTAGAGGCTTTAGAGCAGGTGCAGGCGCAGGAGCCGGACCTGGTAGTGCTCGATATCTTGATGCCCAAAAAGGACGGTTTTGAGACATTAAAGGAGCTCCGCACCTTTTCCCCGGTACCGGTTATCATCCTCAGCGCCAAGGGGACCAATGCAGATAAGGTGAAGGGGCTTAGCCTTGGTGCCGACGACTATCTAGCCAAGCCTTTCAGCCCCGATGAACTGGTAGCGCGAGTTGAGGCGGTAAGGCGGCGTCTGTCACCAGATGAGAAACGGAAAATCCGTGACCAACTTTCTCTGGGTGATCTGGTCATTGATTTCAAAAAGCGCCTTGTCATTGTACGGGGGAAGGAGACTCGCTTGACCCGCATCGAGTGGCTTCTGCTCAGCGAGCTTGCCCAGAATGCCGGTAGTCTCATGCTGTACAGTGACCTTCTCACACGAGTCTGGGGGCCCGAGTATCGGGACGATTTACAGATACTGCGCACGTGGATTAGCCGCCTAAGAGAAAAGATAGAGAGTGAACCTAACAATCCCAAGCTCATTCGCACCATACCCAAGACAGGCTACATCATGGACCTGCAGTCCGCCTGAAAGTGCTTTCTGCCCGACCTCTCCAATACTCTCCCAAAATGTCATAGTTTTGTAACTTTTTCCACCTGTATTTTATGACTTTTCCATCACCTGCTTTATAGAATATCTCTAATGCAAACTCGCATTTTTGAGCAGCAAGGTAAACAGGAGTTTCATGATTGCGGTACACCAGAGTCATGCCGTCTGTATCGAATATATTGAGTGCCTCGGCATTATTTGAGAGCGGATGCGACCGCAGGAAAGGAGGATGAGTCATGGGAAAGACAGTTGCTCTAATTATGGCTGGCGGGCGGGGCAAGAGGATGGATATTCTATGCCGAGTTAGGCCAAAGCCGGGGTTACCCTTTGCCGGGAGATTCAAGGTCATTGACTTCACGTTGAGCAATTGCGTCTATTCTGGAATCAATGATCTAGCCATATTAACTGACTACCACCGGTCCTATATGGCGAAGTACCTCAAGCAGTGGGGCTTAACAAATTCCGGCAAGACATTCCGTATCCTGGAGCCAAAATCAGGCTCATACAGAGGCACTGCAGATGCTGTATTCCAGAACCTCCCGTATTTGAACAAACTCAATACAGAAAATGTGCTGATACTTGCTGGCGATCATATTTACAAGATGGACTACGACAGGATGCTTGCCTTTCATGAGCAGTCAAAAGCTGCCGTAACCATAGGAGTCACCAAAGTGCCTATTGAAGATGCTCATCGGTTCGGCACAGTCGCCCTGGGTGATGGTAATGAGGTCCTGGATTTCGTGGAAAAATCCAGGAATCCCAGGAGCAACCTGGCTTCAATGGGCATTTACGTTTTTAACAAGGATGTCCTCGCGCAGCGTCTGAAGGAGGATGCCATCCAGCCGGAATCGCCACACGACTTCGGCTACGCCATTCTTCCGGGCATGCTGGGCAAGGACAAGGTCAATGCCTATGAATTTACCGGTTACTGGCAAGATATCGGCACCCCCCAGGCCTATTACGCCGCCAATATGGACCTCGTCTGTGCGCAGCCCCGTTTCAACCTCAACGGAACACAGCCGATTCTCACCCAACGCCTGAACTTGCCACCGCCCAACATATCTCAGCAAGCCGCGGTGGTAAATAGCTTAGTCGGTCCTGGTTGCGTAATTAAAGGATATGTGGAGAACTCTATCCTATCACCGGGAGTCTGGGTTGATGCACAGGCTGAGGTATGGAATTCGGTGCTAATGTCCAACACCTTTATCGGATACCACAGCGTGGTTGATACCTGCATCATTGATGAAGGAGTAAGCATAGGCAAACTTTGCTATATCGGCTTCGGGAAGTCTCCCCTGTCAGGCAACCGCGATATTACTGTGTTAGGAAAAGGAGTTACCGTGCCATCTCACACTGTGATAGGGCGTGATTCCAGGGTATTGCCTCATGCGGACACATCAGGCTTCCGAGGTAACCTAATTGCCTCCTATTCTATCCTTTCGCAGCGTGGTATCGTCCAGAAATCATGGGAGAATGAAGAGGTGCCAGAAAATGAGCGTGAGGGCGTACATGTTGCTTGATATTGTAGATAGGAACTGCGAATACGCGGTTCAAATGCTGCGGAGCAGGGCAGAGGTTATTCTTGCTGACCGGCTGGAAGGGTATCCCAATATCATTGCCATGGTTGAAGCTTCAGACAGGCAAAGCCTGGCTGAAGCGATAATGCCGGTTCTCGGATGCATTGATGGCATCACCGAATACCTGCATCTGCTGGTGACTCAAGATGATGAGATTTCGCCTGACCTGCTTACTTCAAGTAATTCAACACCACGCAAAAGGAAGGTGAAAAAAGCTAACACTAGGAGAAAGACGACCAATTCAGGAAGGAGATAATACATATGCTTGTAGGAAAGCGCATTGCCATTCTGGCTGAGGAGAATTTTGAAGACTCTGAACTCACAGAACCACTGCGGGCGATGAAGGATGCAGGTGCCAGGGTGGTGATTGTGGGCAGTGGCTCAAAGAAAAGTTACAAGGGAAAGAGGAGCCAGGCCGAGGTGACAGTAGACACAACCGCCGATAAGGTTGAAGCCGGGCAATTTGATGCCATAATTGTCCCCGGTGGCTATGCTCCGGACAAGATGCGCCTGCACCAGCCGATGGTTGATCTGGTACGAAAGGCGTACGCTGAGGGCAAGATAATAGCCGCAGTCTGCCACGGCCCCCAGCTCCTTATTTCAGCCGATATAGTCAAAGGGCGCCGTGTAACTTCATGGCCTTCAGTAGCGGTAGACCTGAAAAATGCCGGCGCCATCTGGGTCGATGAGCCGATGGTCAGGGATGGCAACATCATCACCGCGCGTAAACCTGCTGACCTGCCGAAATTCAACAAGGCAATAATCGAGGCTTTAGTCTGAATCAGAATATGTCAAAAGGAGGTCAAAAATGTACAAGAAAATTTTAGTTCCATTAGATGGCTCTAAGTTGGCCGAGTGTGCGCTTCCTCATGCAGAAGAGTTGGCTAAATGCTGCGACACAGAAAAGGTAATCCTGGTCAGTGTTACTGAGCGCGTTCAAGGCTATAGAGCCTTTGAGGACCTTGGTCAGCCAATGGGTCAGCGAATTGTATCTGAAGGATTCGGCAAGAAAGAGAAGCAGGCACAGAGGTACCTTGGCAGGATAGCTAAAGCAATGGAAGCTAAAGGAATCAAGGTAGATACGGAAGTGCTTCTTGGTGATCCTGCCGGGGAGATTATTATTTACGCAAAACATCCCGGGTGCGACCTTATAGTCATGTCCAGCCATGGTCGCACCGGTATCAGTCGGTGGACCCACGGCAATGTTGCCGACAGGGTTTTCAGGGGCAGTCCTGTACCGGTATTAATGGTCAGAGCACCCGGGTGCGTACCCAATATTTAAGCCGAGAAGTGATAATCGAGAGCACGTAACGAACATAATATTGAAAGGAGGACGAAATGAAGCAATTTGGAGAACTATTTCAGAGCGCGGACTGGAAGATGGAGAAGCATGTCCCTGTAATAGAGTGCGCGGACAAGGTGAAAGGCGGTGAGTTTTTCCCGGTGAAGGTGACCCTGGGCAAGGAGATAGCTCATCCCAATACAACCGAACACCATATTCGATGGATTTCGGTCTATTTCCATCCGGAGGGGGAAAAGTTTACCTGCCAGATAGGGCACTTTGAGTTTGCCGCCCACGGGGAATCGGTGGAGGGTCCAAACAAAGGTTCGATATATACTCACCATGAGGTCAGCTTGTCCATGAAAACCGACAAGCCCGGAGTTATCTACGCTGCTGCTCTATGTAATATACATGGGCTGTGGCAATCACAGAAAGAAATCACGGTATCGAAATAGTGTATTGAGTCTAGGGGGCAAAGGATGAGGTGACTAATGCCAATTGACTTTAATTTTATGGTTGGAGGAGAAGCCGGGCAGGGAGTGCAGTCGGTAGGATTCCTGCTGGCTAAAGTCTTTGCCCGCGGCGGCTATCACATCTTCGCCGACCAGGATTACGAATCAAGAGTAAGAGGCGGACATAACTTCTTCCGCGTCAGGGTCAGTGACGACAAGGTAGATGCCATTGCCGAAGAAGTAGACATAATGATTGCACTTAACATGGACAGTATTGAATTGCACCAACCGGATATGGTTACTAAAGGCATTATCATTTTCGATGGCGAAAAGATAAAGGGAGTCAGCGGTGATAAGGGCAGCCTTTTGAGCATACCGCTGGAGAAGATAGCCGAGGAAAAGGCTGGAGACAAGCTCATGATCAATACCGTCGCCCTCGGTGCTGCCCTTTCCCTGGTAAATTACGATCTGAACATGTTAAATGAGGTTCTGGTAGACCGGTTTGGGAAGGGCAAAGTTGGCGATAGCAATATTGCAGCAGCGAAGGCGGGATACGACTATGTCCAGTCCGAGCACAAAGGCAACTTTCGTAAGATCAAGCCCCTCTCTGGTACTAAGAGAATGCTGCTCACCGGCAATGAGGCGATATCTCTGGGGGCCATTGCCGCAGGATGTAAATTCATGGCTGCCTATCCTATGACTCCTGCCAGCTCTATCATGGAATATATGGCAGCCAAATCAAAAGACCTTGACCTGGTAATGGTCCATGCTGAGGATGAGATAGCTGCCATCAACATGGCTATCGGGGCTGCCTACGCTGGGGTCAGGGCCATGACTGCCACCTCTGGCAGCGGCCTTTGCCTTATGGTTGAAGGCATAGGGCTGGCGGGCATCACTGAAACACCAATAGTGATAATTGATGCGCAACGACCGGGTCCGGCTGTAGGCCTGCCCACCCGGACGGAGCAGGGTGACCTTCAGTTTGTGCTCCATGCCCACCACGGCGATTTCCCCAGGGCTGTCTTGGCACCGGCTACCATTGAAGATGCCTTCTGGGTAACGGTCAACGCTTTTAACCGGGCTGAAAAATATCAGCTGCCGGTTATTATTTTAACCGACCAGCATCTGGCAAGCTCCTACACCACTGTTGACCCGTTAGACCTCTCGCAGGTAACAATTGACCGCGGCATGTTATTTTCAGAGAAAGAAGATGACCCTTTGGAATATATGAGACACAGGGTAACAAAGTCCGGTATTTCTCCTAGGGCATTCCCGGGGCTGGGTGAGGCACTAGTGGTCACCGACTGTGACGAGCACGATGAGGAAGGACACCTCACGGAAGATGCCGGGGAAAGGACAGCGCAGGTGCAGAAAAGACTGCGCAAGCTTATTCCACTTGAAAAGGAGATCGGCACACCACAGAAGTACGGTCCTAAAAAGGCGGAAACAATTCTCATAAGCTGGGGCAGCACTTATGGAGCTATCCGTGAGGCAGTGGATATCCTGCACAAGGAAGACGCCAGCGTCAATATACTCCACTTGAATGAACTATGGCCTTTCCCGGCGAAGGCGGTAGCCGATGCTGTCAGCAAGGCCCGAAATAGCTACGTCATTGAAAACAATGCTACGGGACAGCTTGCCCGCCTCATAAAGGCAGAAACGGGATATGATGTAAGCGGGCAAATTCTGAAATACGATGGGCGGCCCTTTACACCAGCCTATATCGCCCAAGCAGTGAGAAAGGAGGGGCGCTAAAAATGGTTACAGTGTCTGATTATGCCGGACTTAAGCCGGCGTGGTGCCCAGGTTGCGGTAACTTCGGCATATTAAATGCATTAAATAGAGCACTGGTTGAGGTGGAGATTGAGCCTCATCAGGTCTTACTGGTTTCCGGTATCGGCCAGGCAGGCAAGCTACCCCACTACACCAGGGGCAACGTGTTTAACTCCCTGCATGGCAGACCGGTTCCGCCAGCTATCGGCGCCAGGATTGCTAATTCTGAGTTGATAGTCATCGCTGTCAGCGGTGACGGGGATGCCTACGGCGAGGGGGGCAACCATTTTCTCCATGCTGCCCGTCGCAATCACGATATTACCTATCTGGTGCATGATAATCAGGTCTACGGGCTGACCAAGGGACAAGCATCCCCCACCAGTGATGTCGGTTTTATCACCAAGACGACGCCTTATGGAGCAGCCAGCCCAATAAATCCTATCGCCCTGGCGATTGTCAGCGGTGCCAGTTTCGTCGCCAGAGGCTTTGCCGGGGATATAGACCACCTTTCCAATCTCATTAAAAAGGGTATTACTCATCGGGGATTCGCCCTCATCGATATTCTGCAGCCCTGCGTCTCATTCAACCATAAGAATACCTTCCAGTGGTATCGGGAACGGGTATATAATCTGGAAGATGAAAAGTATGACCCCAGCAACAGGAAGGCGGCACTGGAAAAGGCGCTTATATGGGGAGAGAGAATCCCCATCGGAATTATCTACAAAGAAAATTTACCGGTTTACGAGGACCAGCTACCAGCACTGAGCGATGGACCGCTGGTGAAACAGAAAATTGACCCCCGTCGAGTTGAGAAACTCCTGGCGGAATTCATGTGAGTCGACGTGATTTCGGCGATAGGAGGGTGATCAATATGAGAATAGGTCATTTCATAGCAGAGAAAGGGGAAAGCCTTTCCTTGGAGTTTTTCCCGCCCAAGGATAAGGCAGCGGAGGATCGGCTATTCGAGAATATTGCTAAACTTGAGGCCCTCAATCCCACCTTTGTCTCGGTAACATATGGCGCCGGTGGCGGTACGTTAAAGAATACAAGGCATCTCGTACTGCGTATTTTGCAGGAGACTTCTCTGGTCCCCATGCCGCATCTGACATGCGTCGACCAGAATATAGACGAGCTTAAAGCTATTTTGGAAGACTACATGAAACTCGGCATTGAAAATGTGCTCGCTCTCAGGGGAGACCCGCCTAAAGGAGCTGAAAAGTTCACTCCGCTGAAGGACGGATTTTGTTATGCCAGAGACCTTGTGCAACTTGCCGTCTCCTTATCGGGCTTCTCTATCAGCGTAGCTGTCTATCCGGAAGGCCACTGCGAATCGCCGAACCTCGAAATGGATATGTACTACACGAAACAGAAAATCGATGCCGGTGCTGACTTCGCCATAACTCAGATGTTCTTTGATAACACTTACTTTTATGATTTCTTGGAGAGAGCGGCTAAGGTCGGCATTAAGATCCCGATAATAGCAGGCATTATGCCGATTACTGATATCGATAGGACCAAAAGGTTTAGTCAAATGTGTAGCGCTACACTTCCTGAACATGTTATCCAGAGGTTTGAGAAGGTGGGCTCTGTGGCCGGGGACGCAAAGAAAATTGGTGTAGAAGTGGCTACCGAGCAATGTGCTGACCTGTTGGAGCATGGCATCCGGTACTTTCATTTCTATACTCTTAATCAAAGTGACGCCGTACTTCAGGTAGTCAGTAATCTCGGCTTACAGAATCCAGGAGCCGAAAGAGTTGAAGGATTAAAAGAATCAGGGTGATTTTGTAGTTATGTTAAACACCATAAATAGAGACAGTAAATTAAGCAATATGCAACGTTACCTGAGGTCAAAGAACAACAAGGAATATTTTTAGGGGGGTGTAGTATGCCAACAGTAAGAGCGTTTTTCACCAATATGTCAGCGCCCATGCCTCTGGGAAGGAAGCTGAAACTGGTGTTTCGCAATAACTTTATAAAGATCTGGCGAAGGCAGAACTGCTGTGGTCATCCAGGAGAACCGGGGTGCTGTGAAGGGTCTTCAGACAAGCCCCACACCCATGGGTCATGAAGTCGTGCTCTTCAGGTTATTTAACACCACAGGTATTAGCTCAGTAATGGCGGGATGGATGTGCATGCCCCTCTGTATCTGGTCAATGCCGCCGCCAGACGCCATGGCATTTATCACTTCCTGAATCAGAATAGGCGCGTAAGGGCCGATGATGTGAAAGCCCAGTATCTTCCCGGTACCTGCCTCCACAACTGTTTTGGCGAAACCGGTTTCCTCCATCATGGCTTCACCCTTGGCCACGTCTGAATACTCAGCCTTGCCGACCAGAACCTTATTTGCTTTTCTGGCAGCCTCTTCAGTCATTCCTACGGATGCAATCTGCGGGTGGGAATAGACGGCATGAGGAGCAGCGCTGTAGTCCATCTTCAGTTTGCTGCCGTGGATGGCATTATCGGCAGCAAGCGATGCTTCCACGTTGGCTACATGCGTAAACATCTGCTGACCATTGGCATCTCCCACTGCGAATATGTTCTTCTTGGTGGTCTCAAGATACTCATTTACCTTGACAAAACCTCTTTTATCAACCTCCACACCGGTATTCTCCACCATCAGCAGGTCAGCATTGGACCTTCGCCCCACAGCGACCAGAATTCTCTGTGCTGTGAATTCCTTTTTCACGCCATTCTTTGCATCTGTTGAGATAACAGTAATGCCACGCTCACTTCCCTTCATTTCTTCAGCCCGAACATCGGTGTAAACATCCACGCGCCGACCCAGCTCCTTCTTCAAAACCTCGGCTATCTCTGGCTCCTCGGCAAGGACGAGACGGTCAGCCATCTCCAGAATAGTCACCTTCGTGCCCATGGCGGCAAAAAAGTGGCCGTATTCCACTGCAATATACCCCCCACCGATAATTATGAGACTTTCCGGTCTCTCTTTTAATTGCAGCACGGTTTCATTGGTCAGGAAGTCCAAACTATCCAACCCCTTTATCGGCGGTATCAGGGGCCGCGAGCCGGAGGCGATGAAAATCTTATCGCCCTTTATTTTTTCACCGTTAACCTCGATGGTGTAATCGTCAACAAAGTGTCCTTCGCCTTCATAGAAGCCTAGATTTTCTGCCTGGGAGAGCCCCTGCTTCATGTGTTCCTGATTTTCCCGTATGAATTTCCTCATACGCTCCATGATGAAGTCGAAGTCGATATTCTTTATCTCGGCTTCAATGCCCAGCTTTTTGGCTTCCTGTATCTCGGCTATCCTGTCGGCAGCGAATATGAGCATCTTGGATGGTATACAGCCAAGATTGGCACAGGTACCTCCGAGTGGGCCTTTATCCACAAGTGCCACATTTAGGTCATGGGCTAGGGCTTCCTCGACAATAATCATTCCGCACCCTGAACCGATGACGATGACATCATATTTCTTCATAATCCCTCCGATCTCCATTTGCCCGGTACTTAAAATCTTCGCCAGTGGTGAGTTGTAAACACTCGGATAACCAACCCGAGACAGGATGCTAGCACCAAGCTTAGTACGGTGTCCCCCATTGTAGAACCACCCAAGCGCTTATGTTTTTGGTCGTAGGGGCAACAATTATCGATAGGCTATGTGGCTAGCCATCCACCATCAATAACAATGGCAGCCCCGCTTATATAATCAGACTCCTCGGACGCCAGAAAAACGGCAAGGTTAGCAATTTCCTCCGGTTGTCCCAGTCTTCCCTTAGGAATTCTTGCCAGCACCTGCGCCAACTGACCACTTTCCTTGGTTCCTTTAGCCATGTCAGTGTCTATGGCCCCGGGGCAAATCGCATTCACATTTATGCCTTGGGGAGTAAGCTCCAGTGCAAGTGCTTCGGTGAGAGCCACTACACCACCTTTCGATGCCGTGTAATGAGCTATAAGAGGAAAGGCAATGCCACATCCACCGGAAGAGATTGAGGCGATGTTAATGATGCGCCCCCATTTGTTCTTGATCATGACCCTGCCAGCAGCCCGAGCACAGAGAAATTGCCCTTTTAGATTTACGTTTAAAGTCTTGTCCCAGTCTTCATCCGTAAGCTCCAGGAACGGCTTGAAGGTTAAGATTCCTGCATTGTTTACCAGGACGTCAACTCTGCCAAACTCTGCCACTGTTCTCTTGACCATATCCTCGACGTCTTTGCTGGAACTGACGTCACACTTGATTGCCAACCCTTTGCTCCCCAGTTTTTCTATCTCATCAACAACCTTCTGACAATCTTCCTGGCTTATGTCACTCACAACTACGTTGGCTCCTTCTCTGGCCATAGCCAGGGCAATAGCACGCCCCATTCCTCTCCGAGCCCCAGTCACAATCGCTGTTTTGCCGCTTAGCCTCATGTTTCTTCACCTCCTTGATTTTATGATATGCCGAACCACGCCAGATATGAGATTTCAAGTCGCATATTTCGCCTTTCATGTCGAGTGAAATTATAGTTTGCCTGCCATGGAGAAGTCATAAAATACCGATGGGAAATATTACAAAACTATGACATTTTATATCTGAGTCCAAAGCGATAAAAGTCACATACGCAGGCCGCCAATGAGTCTAAGATTATAATTGAAAAAAGGAGGTGAGATACAGATTAAAGTAAGAGATGCAGGTAAAGGAAGGTTCCCGAGCTCCTCGTGATATTTTGAAGGCTCTAAGTAAAATGGGCAACTTAGCGAAAGTAATCGCAGGGAGGAGTAGTGGAACGAAGTTAGGGCGGCCTTTGCAGGCATTATAGCTGAGGAAGGCTGCCTCTTTTTCATGTAAACTGGCTCATAACAAATGATATAACCTTGTAGCTTTTGTTGCTTTCATTTTTGACTTTTCCAGTATCCAGTCATTAAACTAACGGGTAGATTGTATAGACGAGGTCTCTGGTCAGGTTTTGCTACCTCGTGGGGATATGAGGCATGGCTGTTCAGTTGGAGTTTTTGAAGAGTATTCTATATTTTTCCGCTCTTGGCCTTGATGAGCTTGAGTCGATCAAAAAGCTCGTCTTTGAGAAAACTGCCGACAGAGCAGAAATGGTCTTGCTTGAGGGTGAACCGGCTGCGAATCTGTATTTTGTCGCTTCGGGGGTTGTGAAAGTGTTCAAGACCTCGGCCGAAGGGAAGGAGCAAATCCTGAGCATCGTGCGCCCCGGGGAGTCCTTCAATGATGTCCCTATCTTTGATGGTGGTCCAAATCCCGTAAGTGCTCGGGCTATGGGACCCATTCTTCTTTATGGGATCAAGAAGAGTGACATGGAGGCTATCCTCCGGAACTATCCACAGTTAGCATTGAATGTAATCAAGGTACTGGCGAGGCGAGTGCGTCACCTCGTATCGTTGGTTGAGGACCTGTCCTTCAAGCATGTCATCGGCAGGGTGGCCAAGATACTCCTTGAGCACGCCGGAAGTGAAATAGGCCGTGGGCCACGGCTTACACAGCAAGAGATGGCAGCAATGGCGGGTACTGCTCGGGAGGTAGTGGGTAGGTCGCTAAAAGCATTAGAGGAGGAAGGGGCGATTAAGTTGGATCGCCACCGAATAATAATTACGGATAAAGAAGCACTCAGAGAAATAATGGAGGCGCCTTCTTGAGACAAAAGTCGCAGACGGATGGCAAGCTTTACTTTTAAAATAATTGGAATGGAGACTGAAATCAGTGACTGAAATGCCTGTCATAGACCCCCAAAAGTGTGATGGGTGTGGGTTATGCGTTGGCGTGTGCCACTTAAATGCTCTGGCGATAGTTAACAATATTGTTACCATTATTGAAACAGTAGAGTGCGACTGGTGTACAGACTGCGAAGCAGTTTGTCCCACTGGAGCCATAAGTTGCCCTTTTGAGATAATTCTCCAAGAATCCTAAATACCAAACAAGACCTCTTATACAATATTTTCACCCGCTTTCCTGGCTAATCTTCTAGTATCCCGTGTTGCCCTATCCCATTGTCATGTCTGTATGAGACAAAAGTCGCATACATGGATTGCCTCCGTACATATAATAATCGTGTTTGAAAGCTGCAGTTGCCAGAACGAAGAGTATAAAGGAGGCTGAAGATGGTAACGGTTTTAGAAAACGTTAAAGATAGCGAACAAGTCTTTTCCCGGGATGAGGAATTAGATTTGGCTAATAAGGATATTGATCAAGAGGATGAGGTCTCTGGGCGCAGGATTACTCCTTCAAAGCGGGAGCTTGAACTTGGTGAGGAGTCGCTGAACTTGTACCTCGCTGAAATTGGGCAAACTCCCCTTCTCAATGCCGAGGAGACAAAAGTGCTGGGCAGCCAGATAGAGGAGGGCAAGTATCTTGCCCGACTTGAGGAGGGCTGGGCTGCCGAACATGGCTCTCAGCCTTCGGCAATCGACTTATTGTTGGCATTGATGGAACGATTCAGTCGGGCGCGTTTGCTTTTTGAAGCCCTTTATAAGTATCTGGATCTTCCCTCTCACGAGAATATAGCAGAGAGCGTATTGCACCCAGATATACGTCGCGCAATCGATGGCAATATCGATCAGCAATTATCCAGCGCTATAGCTAAAATCACTGGAGCAAGCCAAACTGAAATCGAGAAGACCCTGATTGAATTGTCGCTGGACAGCCGGTTGATACCTTGGCATATAGTAGAAGAGGTAATCCAGAAAAGTTCCCTGGCCGAATTTGGGGAGGCGCTGCAGTCGCCAGAATTCCATGACAAACTAGAAGCGCATCGCTCAGAAATTGCCAGGCACTTTGAGCAAGTAAGAGAAAGGACACGCCAGGCAACCAACCACATGATTCAAGCCAATTTGCGCCTGGTCGTAAGCGTGGCCAAAAGACATATTGGTTGGGGCGTGCCTCTACCTGACCTTATCCAGGAAGGCAATATCGGGTTAATGCAGGCAGTGCAGAAATTCGACCAGCGCAGAGGCACTAAGTTTAGCACCTACGCTACTCCCTGGATCTGGCAGGCAATCAACAGGACAGTTAATGACCAGTCACGCATTGTGCGCCTGCCGGGCCACCTAGTTGAGGACCTGACGAAGCTAGCCCGGGCAAGGAATAGCTTAGCTCAGAAGCTTGGCCGCCAGCCGACTGATAAGGAACTGGCTTCTGAGACAGGACTGCTGCCCAAAAAGATAGATTTGCTGCTTAAGCTAAATTCTCGTGGGCCTGTTTCTTTTGAGACACCTGTAGGAGAAGATGGAGGCCAACTTGGTGATTTCATCGCAGATCAGACGATTCTGCAGCCTGATGAGCAGTCCACTGCAAGCCTGCTCAGGGAAGAATTGAGTAGAACATTAGAGTCGCTGACACCACGGGAACGACGCATCATTGAGTTGAGGTTTGGGCTGGATAATGAGTACAGTCGAACGCTAGCAGAGGTTGGCGCAGAGTTAGGTCTCAGCAAGGAGCGAATACGCCAGATTGAAAAAGAAGCACTGGCTAAGCTGCGCCATCCAAGTCACAGCCGCGAGTTGATAGGGTATCTTGGATGACGAGTTCTTAGGCTGTTTAATTTTCTGTTCAGATCGGAGGAAAATAAATCCCTCCCCTGCAAATCCCGATTTATGCAGTCACATTTTGTCAGGTTCTCAGGAAGCCATGACATAAATCTTTGACCAATTATTTGAGTCCGCACGGCACACTGAAATCGGAGAGGCTGATATTAGCAAAATGTTAGCAGAAAAGTAGGAAACAAGAAGCCGGTTTTGCTACTTCTAAATTAAGGCGCTGATTGTATTCATCGGCTGCACGTGTAGCCTACAGCTTTTGTGCCTCTTCCTCCTCGCGCTCTTTAATCCTTCTTAACCACCAGCTATAGTCAAAAGCCCTCACGTCAGCCATGTATGCTTCGCCCTTTTCTATGTATGCATCGATGGCTTTCCCAACAGCTAGTGTGAACTCATCGTGTTCCTTATCGTTCAGATATTTCTTGGCGTCATCAACAGGCGGCTTTATAGATACGAATGCAGCACACCATCTATCCTCATTTTCCTTCTTCCGTCGTTCCGCTTCAGCTCTTTGACATGCCCGCACTATCAACGATTCAACTCGGAACATCGGGTCAATAACCCATGTGGCATGGGCATGCAAGAAATATCTACTTGCAACATCCATGCACCCGGACAGCCACTTCTTTATATCGGCCAAGTATTCGTTAAATTCAACCCTCTCGTTGTCATGTAGATAAGTATCCAGGTCTGCCATGATTTCCTGGATACCGAATTGTGGCGTCTTCTTTAGAATCCGAGCTTCCCAGGCATTCATACGTTCTAATGCATGGGAATTAAGCCTCCGCTCATCTTCAGGTTTTAAGTTGAATAGTCTCGCTAACTCAATCACCGGCGATTCCTCACGCATATATTTTACCATATGCAGGCTTTGGAAGGCATTCAGCCAGAATATGTCTTCGAATGTTAGCATTAAGGAACAGCGCAGACGAGTAGAGCTATAACGAATGAACTAACTTCATGGTTTATGGTAGAATGAACCTTCGCCAATGAAAATTCTTCGTGAAGTTGGGATAATTGTTCTTATCGCCGTAGCTGTTTTTGTTCTCCTTCGGCTAACTGTACAAAGCTACACTGTGGTAATGTCCAGTATGGAGCCCAATTTCCAAGAAGGTGAGTGCATTATGGTTAACAAGGTGTGTTACCGTTCCTCTGACCCACAGCGAGGAGAAGTAATAATCTTTGACCCACCGTTTAGTTCTCAATATCCTTTCATCAAACGCGTTATTGGCTTGCCCGGCGAGACCGTGGAGATTAAAGATGGAAAGGTTTCTATCAATGGCACCCCCCTGGAGGAGGAATATATCGCGGCACAGCCAAATTATACGATGTCAGCCCAAGAGATTCCCGAGAGCGAATACTTTGTCCTCGGCGACAATCGCAACAACAGTAATGACTCACATAGTAGCTGGACTGTGCCCCGGGATAATATCATTGGCAGAGCATGGTTTATCTACTGGCCACCAAGCAAATTGAGCTTAGCCAAGCATTACAGCTACCCGGAATTGAATGAAACCAGTGAGCAAGAAATGATGGTCAGCCATTTGTCAGGGGTGTAACTTGAGTGACGAGGTGCTGGAGATATTCAAGACGGCCGGAGCAATAAAAGAAGGCCATTTCCTGCTCGCCTCAGGATTACACTCACCAGTTTATTGGGAAAAGTTTCGCATCTTGCAGCACCCGCAGCTTACGGAGAAACTGTGTCGCCTTATCGCCCAACACTATAAAGGGCAAAAAATAGACGTAGTTGCTGGGCCGACCACCGGCGGCATTATTCTTGCCTTTGAAACCGCCCGCCAATTAGGAGCGCGGAGCATCTTTGCCGAAAAAGAGGGAGAGATAAGGGTCTTCCGGCGCGATTTTGAAATTGCGCCTGGCGAACACATCCTTATTGTTGATGACATCCTGACCACAGGAAGCTCGCTCAGAGAGACGATAAGCGCTGTAGCTAAACAGGGGGGGATTATCATTGGTATTGGAGTGCTTGTCGACCGCAGTGAGGAAAGTTCGGACTTTAACCTGCCCTTCTTCAGTTGTCTTCGTGCCCCCACCACGGTTTATTCACCTCAAGAATGCCCCCTCTGCGCTGCTCGCATCCCCCTGGTCAAGCCTGGTGCCCCAAGCTAGCAGCCTGTTTTAGGATTCCCTTCGCTCAAGGCGCGGTTAAACAATCACGATTACACTTGCTTGACACTAGAGTGGGGAAAACCCTACAATATCCCTGAAGCCGAGGTAGCTCAGGTGGTAGAGCAGCGGACTGAAAATCCGCGTGTCAGCGGTTCGACTCCGCTCCTCGGCACCAACTATGAAATTGTAGAGCAGAACCAAGTTGGCAGTAGAACGCCCCCTTGCAAAGGGAGTTCATTGAGAATGTTTAAGGGGATTAAGGTTTCCAGGGCAGGTGCGCCGAAGTGGCGGAATGGTAGACGCGGCAGTCTCAAAAACTGTTGGGGGGCAACCCTCGTGTCGGTTCGAGTCCGACCTTCGGCATTATAGATAGCAAACTTAAATTGGTATTAGTGCCGGGTTGTGTAGCGGTAGCACAGAGGACTTTGGATCCTTTAGCCCAGGTTCGAATCCTGGCCCGGCAGCCAACTAAAATCAGAAAGTCAAAAACAAGAACTATCATGGAAAAGGTTAAGCACGTGACTATATATACCGATGGCGCATGCCTTGGAAATCCCGGACCCGGTGGATATGGAGCAATACTCCTCTATCAGGGTCACAAAAAAGAGCTATCAGGAGGCTATCGCAAAACTACCAATAACCGAATGGAAATAATGGCTGCGATTGCCGGACTAGAGACTCTAAAAGAGAAATGCCAGGTGACGCTGTACAGTGATTCCGAGTACCTAGTCAAGGCGATGTCGAGAGGATGGGCTCAGAAATGGCGCGCAAACGGGTGGAAGCGCAATAAACGGGAAAAGGCGTTGAATCCCGACTTCTGGGAAAGGCTCTTGCAACTATGCGAGTATCATGGGGTACAGTTTAGCTGGGTTAAGGGGCACGCCGGAACCCCTGAAAATATACGCTGCGACGAGCTAGCCATGCAAGCCGCCCAGCAACCGAATTTACCTGTGGACGAGGGCTATATCCAAGAGCCTCAGGTAAAGGCAACTTGAGGAAAATCCTAAAAAATGCCAAAATCAGTGCTAGCGAACTTGAGCAGTTGCGCTAAGGTGTTCGTTCCCCGGTAGCTCAATGGTAGAGTGGGCGGCTGTTAACCGCTTGGTTGTAGGTTCGAGTCCTACCCGGGGAGCTTGAAATTCATCCCAAACTCTTAACTGTTAGATGAAGTGCAAGCCAAAAAGCTAACCAACTACACCGCCGGAGCGATTGCCATTGCACACCCCTAATTCCCTTGACAGTGCGGGGATGATATAATACGAGTTTTAGAAGCTCAAAAACTAAACTATCACAATGGTAAATCAAGCAGGACTACCTCAGACAATATGATTCAATTAATGTTTAAGAAATTAACGCCAGAAAGGGGACGAAAAAATGAGTGAGAACGAAACCTTTGAACAGCTAAAAGGTTTAATTGTGGAGCTGTTGGAGGTTGATGAATCAGAAGTGGTCCCGGAGGCGTCATTTGCTGATGACTTCAATGCTGATAGCCTGGACTTTATTGAATTGATTACTGCGGTGGAAGACACCTTCAAAATCGAAATCCCCGATGAGGACGCGGAAAATTTACAAACTGTTCAAGACGCACTTGACTACATCGAAGCAAAAATCTAGAAGGCAGCCATTGCTGAGATGAACAAGGCGTTTAGAAGAAGAGTAGTAATCACTGGACTGGGTGCTGTTACTCCCTTAGCCACGGGTGTTGAAGAATCCTGGCAAAAGCTATGCCAGGGCAAATCAGGAGTAGCCAGAATCACCAAGTTCGACCCTTCCGGTTTCAAGTCACAAATTGCTGCCGAGATTAAAGATTTCCACCCTGAAGATTTCATGGATAAGAAAAAAATAAGAAGGACAGACCCCTTCATCCAGTATGCTCTAGCGGCTACGCGCATGGCAATAGATTATGCTGGGTTCGCTATAAATGGAACTAACGCCAGCAGGGTAGGAATAGTGCTGGGCTCATGCGCTGGCGGCATGACCACGTATGAAAAGAACCTTTTCGTACTTCGCGATGAAGGGCCAGAGAAAGTTTCTCCTTTCTTCATTCCCGCGTTTATAGCCAACATGGCGGCAGGGGAGATCTCCATGGCTTTTGGTGCGAGGGGACCGAGCAAGTGTGTTGTTACTGCCTGTGCTACCGGAAGTAATTCCATTGGTGATGCCTTCAGGCTTATTCAATATGACGAAGCAGATGCCATGATCGCCGGGGGGAGTGATGCCTACATTCTTCCCGTGGGCGTTGCCGGATTCGATAAGATGAGAGCATTATCCCGAAGGAATAGTGAGCCCGAGAAGGCGAGCCGCCCCTTTGATAAAGACCGTGATGGTTTTGTAATCGGAGAAGGTGCGGGGGTTGTTATTTTGGAGGAAATGGAGGCAGCTATACGAAGAGGGGCTAAAATCTATGCCGAGCTTGCCGGTTACGGCTCCAACATAGATGGCGTTCATATAACCGAGCCTGACTGGGAAAACCAAGCACGGTGTCTCAAGCTGGCCCTGAATGACGCCGCTATCTCACCTTATGAGGTTGATTACATTAATGCCCACGGAACATCTACCGTTCTCAATGACTTATCTGAGACTAAAGCTATAAAGGCAGCCTTAGGAGAACACAGCAAAAAGGTGCCCGTAAGCTCCAATAAATCTATGCTCGGTCATTTATTAGGGGCAGCGGGTGTAGTAGAAGCTATTTCCACTGTTCTTACTATGAGGAATGGTATTATACCGCCTACTATAAATTATGAGACTCCGGACCCCGAATGCGACTTAGATTATGTCCCTAATATAGCCAGAAGAGCACAGGTAAATATAGCTCTTTCCAACTCCTTTGGCTTTGGTGGAGTTAATGCTACCCTTGTCTTCAGGAAGTTTGAAGAATCATAGTTCAAAAACGCTGTGCAGGGTATCCCACAACTCCTCCTCACTTTGAAATGCGCCAATTTTAATGTGCTGAACTATACCTTCGCTATCGATGAAGACTGTAATTGGAATATAGCCTCGTGGGTTATCATTGTGGCTATATGTCTGAAAAACCTCCATATTCCCATCCAGTGCCACCATCATTGTTGGTTCATACTCGCCGAAGTAGCTTTGTACCGTTGAAAGGCTTTGACCGATATTAATGGCTATGACTTCTATCTCTCCTGCGCTTCCTTGGGCTACAGCTTCGAAATAAGGCAACTCCACAAGGCAATGGGGACACGTCGTAGCCCAGAAATTAATCACTACCGGAGTCCCTTCTAGCTCAGACAGAGTTACGTTGGCCCCTGTCATAGTGTCTAACGTGAAGTCTGGCGCCTTTTGGGATAGCAGTGAAGAATTACAACTCAGAGTGCCTCCAACTAGAGTAAGAACCGCGATAATCAGTGCTATCCGTATTAACTTTTTTGACATTCTACTGGCCATATTAATAACCTCCTGGCATAAGAAGCGTGAAAAGATCGTCTAGGTAACCTGTCAACATTAGAATTCCTACGCTGATAAGCAGTACTCCAGCTACAATCATGATGATGGAATAATGACGACTGACCCATTTTAGGTATCGTGATACTGCCCCCCAGGCCAGACCCACGGCGATGAAAGGCAGCCCCAGCCCTAGACAATAAGCAAGTAAAAGATAAGCTCCACGCCACGCTGTTTGCGATTTCACAGCTGCAGTCGATATAATCCCTAGAATTCCGGAGGTACAAGGGATCCACCCAATGGAGAATATTACCCCCATTAGTAGAGACCTCAGATAGCCTGTACCTTTAGCCTTGCCAAAATCAAGGCGTTTCTCATAATTGAGCCAGGGCACCTTAGTAACGGCTATCAGGAATATGCCAAACGCGATTAACAGCACACCGGCTACTTTGTCCAACACACCCTGCGGCGCTGCACCTCCTAATAAGCCAAGGAGGGCTCCCAAAGGGGTATAAACCAGAGTGAAACCGACTATGAAGCTGATGGTATGAAGCAAAATATGTCTTCGGGCAGGAGGGTCTGGTGTCAGAACTGATGCACCGGCTATGTTGGCCAGATATAGCGGAACTAGCGGTAAAATACAAGGCGATGCAAATGACACAATCCCCCCGGTGAAGGCCCCTAAGATGGTTATGTTCGTTATATCCATTTATGTATCCTCTTCGTTAGTATAGCAATTATGCCATAAATTCAATAGCATAAGACTGTTTACCAATCACCACATGTCATTGCGAGGCACAAAGTGCCGAAGCAATCTCTTGAGATTGCCACGCTTCGCTCGCAACGACGATTCGAGTTGCTAAATAACCGTACAGCGTAAAGCTTTTGCTACCACACAGTATTTGATACAATAATTGGGCGTGGGGCTGTAGCTCAATTGGGAGAGCGCCTCCCTTGCACGGAGGAGGTCAGGGGTTCGAATCCCCTCAGCTCCACTTTCTCGGCTCTCGGTGCCCAGATACAAAAATTACATCAGCATCCTTGAAATGCTATAACACTATCACACGATTGGTCTTCACAATAATCGGCTTCATGTTCCTTTACATCATGTTACAACCTCTTTAAAATAGCTATAATAGGTTGTAATGGATATACATATACTTCGTATTCGACTTACGTCTCTAAGCTTATATGATTATTAAGAACAGGATATGGCGTCAATATCAATGATAGAATTGAAATGAACCGGGGTAAATAGTGCGTGCACTGATATATTCCATTCGACCTTTGCCGGTACTGAAATATTTCGGCCAGCTCTGCATAGTTCTGGCGCTGCTTACGCTGGTGCCGTTAGTTGTATCCATTATACTCGGCGATTACCGTGTCGCACTCCGGTATTCCATTGTTGTGGTGGGTGTCTTTATTATGGGTTTTTTCCTGCAAAGGCTGCCGACTCCCAGACGCATCCAGACGAACGAAGCCATTGTCGTTACCGCTCTGATATTTCTATTCGCCCCGATGGTGATGACATGGCCTACCATGGCTTCCGGCTTAAGCTTTACAGATGCGCTATTCGAGACCATCTCCGGCGTAACGACAACAGGCTTGAGCGTTACGGCTTCAGTGGCAGATAAACCGGCTATTTTTCTATTTTCCCGTTCCTGGATGCAGTGGGTCGGGGGTCTGGGTATAGTCATTCTCGCGGTGGCAACAATGATACAGCCGGGTCTGACAGCCAAGCGTATTGGCGATTTAGAAGACTATGAGGCGGACCTGGTCGGTAGTACCAGGACACATGCCCGCCGTGTGCTTATTGTCTACTCAATTCTGACCGGTTTCGGCATTATCGTATTAGGGTTGCTGGGCGCCGGATGGTTCAATAGCGTAATATACTCTCTTTCCGCAGTATCCACCGGAGGGTTTTCACCTCACGATGCCAGCCTGGCGGGACTTAATAGTTCGTGGCTGCAAGCGATGGTGATATTGCTATCAATGGCAGGCGCTATTCCCCTGGTTTTATACTTTCGCTCATTTAAAGAGGGCGGAAGAGTGTTAATACGAGACCGCCAGGTGCAAGGGCTTTTTATAGCTGGTTTGGTGGCAGCGTTACTTATGGCATGGTTTCTCTTCACCCAGGATGGTTTTAGCTGGATTCAAGCCCTGCGCCATGGAGCATTAAATGCTTTTTCTGCTCAATCAACGGCGGGCTTCTCTACATTGGACATTTCTCAAATCAACGCTGGTGCAAAACTTACGCTTATTTTTTCCATGTTTCTGGGCGGCGGCGCCGGGTCTACTGCCGGAGGCATCAAGATTATACGTTTACTGATTTTGGTGCAGGTACTCTATATTTTTCTACAGCGCCCCAGTATGCCCAGGCAAGCTGTTGCCGAAGCTAGTCTTGGCAGGCGCCGGCTGGGAACAGACGAGCTACAGAACGCTCTAAGCATCGTTTTTCTTTTTCTGACGTTCATTGCGATTTCATGGCTGGTATTTGTAGGCATGGGGCATAACCCGCTTGATTCGTTATTCGAGGTTGTCTCGGCGATTGGTACAGTCGGGTTATCGACTGGAATAAGCGCTCCCGAACTGCATCCGATTCTTAAAGGAGTTCTATGCGCAGATATGCTTCTTGGGAGATTGGAAATTATTGCCTGGTTAGTGCTATTCTATCCTCGGACTTGGCTTGGAAGAAGACTGGAGGAATAATATGAGGATTGTATTTTCAGGTGCCACCTCGTTAACGATTATAACAGCTAAAACATTGATAAAACAGGGACACGAAGTGATTATTATAGAAGCCGATAAGGAAAAAATCGATCAGATTTCAGATGAACTGGGTTGCAGCTTCCTGCACGGCGATTCGTCCAAGCCGGCAGTACTCAGTCAAGTTGACCCCAAAAATAGCGATATTCTATTTTGCCTGACCAACAGCGACCAGGTTAATATCATCACGTCCCTGCTGGGGCGCTCGATGGGCTTTAAGCGCGTTATAACCAGCATCAAAGATACGGATTTGGTGCAATTATGCCGTGAACTCGGGCTTGAAGATACTATTATCCCGGTATGGGCGTTGAGCCGGTACCTGGACAATATGGTACGCGGACTTGATACTATCAATTTATCTACATTGTTAAAGGAAGACGCTAGATTTTTCACTTTTACGGCTGGTAAGGATGACGCAATTTGTGTTAGTGAACTGGGGCTTCCCAAAGACGCACGGGTCGTTTTTTACTATCGTGACAATAAATTTTACTTTGCTGATAACGACACAAAACTCCGTAAAGGCGACGAGATTGTCATCTTAACCAATAGCAAAAACCTTCCTGATTTTAATGAACGCTGGTATCCGAAGGAGGTCAACAATAAGGATGTCAAGAAATGACTCCGCAGCTCCACCACTCACAAATCCGCAAATACCTGGGGGGCTATTTCCTTTACTATCTTCCGTATTTCCTCGGCGACAGCCCTAAACTCAGGAAGCGCTCGCTTGGATGTGCGCAACTTAACGATATGGCGAATTTCCCGGAAATTCCAGGTGCAGATTATCTGGGTCTCACAGGAGTTGGGAAGAACGTAGCGAGCAATCTCAGCTTTTATCCCCTTGGCCAATAAGTCGCCATAGGCTTGCCAGCAAGTCGTCATTACCTCCTCGAATTGCTTATGGGCAGATTCATTGTCTTTAATCGGAGACGGCTCGATATATCTTGGCTCGGTTTCCTTCACATATCGCTGGCTTCTCTGGCTGTAACTAGCCAATCTATGCCTGACAAGCTCATGGGTCAGGACGCGGCTGGCACGAATGTAGAAGGTAGCACAGGCATGTTCAACCATCGACTCATGCCCGACATCCAGCCACTTCTGAATTCGGTCGGGTACCGTGCCTGCTTTATCCTGTGTGTCCCAACACAGCCTGCCTGCCGTCTCTATCAGCTTTTCGGCATCAGGGGTGACGGCAAGTAACTTCACTTCTACGTCATACCTATCGGTCATCGCCTATTTACTAAAGCGTAAGTTTCCATGGCGTCCCTGGAGGGATTCGAACCCACGACCCGCTGCTTAGAAGTTATACAACAGACGTGTTTTCTACTAACTTTGAAGCTAAACTGCTGTTTTATGCTTATCCCTGTTTTAGCTTCAAAACCCCCATTTTCGACCCTTGTTTATAATAGCATTAGTGCCAAATTAGTGCCAACATTTCAAACCTGCCATCGCAGATTGACTCCAATATAGAATCCTGCAATAATCTTTTCTATGTGGATAAGTTCAATTGGCCTTAAGAATTTCAGATGCTTCAAGTCACTATCATTAACCACGTCAAAAGACTTGAACATATTGGTAGGTGAGAATAACGTAGGCAAGACCTCAGTCTTTATTGCAGTATCTAAACTGATTAATAAAATTTGGCCAAAAACAGAAGAGAGATTTACACACGAAGATATCAGGCAAGGTCACCACGCAGCAAATCTACTCTCTGTTACCTGTACCTTCTCTTTAGATATGAATGATAAGCGAGACATAATTGACTTATTTAGTCCGGAAGATTTCAATCTTACTACTAAGCGTATACTCAAACAGAGGATGAATAGCATAAATCTACTAGATACCCTAGAAGTGAAATTAAAATGGCCTCAGCAAACCATGGAGGAATATATAAAACTGGGACCTTTATACATTCAGCCCAATAGCACACTTACTTACAAACCAACTCTATCGGGCAGTACCGTTTCACTTGAATCAGCAATCCGTTCACTAGCATCATCTGAATATTCCAAGACCCTTGAAACACTAAAGCAGGGAGAAACAAATTGGGGAGCCAACAACCTCAAAGATAAAATTCTTAATACTTTGATACCTAGATTCAGCTATTTTTCGGAGTATCGTGGTAAACCAGGCAGGATGGAAAGAACTACCTTGCTAGAGTCTTTAGAAGGCAGTCAGACCGCAAGCGTTCTATTGAATCTAAAGAATCATATCGACAAACGGCAGAGAGACAGATATATAGGCATTAAATATGCATTCTCTACCTTCTTTCCACAATTGAAAATCGAAGCTGTGGAAGCAGCGCCAGGTTCTAGTATTGCAGATATTCAGTTCACAGAAATTGGTGGTAATCTTTCCTTGCCAACGGATAATGTTGGAGCTGGAGTTTTGGAATTACTCACACTTCTCACAAATCTAGTAACCCTACGTGGCTATACCTTTGTCATTGAAGAACCAGAACTCCATCTGCATCCACATATGAAACGTAACTTAGCAGAATTCATTAGGCGATCGTCTACCAAGAATCAAGTCTTTGTCATCACGCATGACCCGATTTTCATTGACCCCGATTACATCCTTAATCTAAATCGTTTCTATTATACTGGTAAAAATACCGGCACACTTGTTGCCTCGATGTCTACTAGTTTGTCTCCACAGGATATCGGCAGAATAAGGACAGCATCTAAAGATGTCACAAAACGCGAGTTATATTTTGCCCGTGTAGTGTTGTTCGTTGAGGACGAGTCACATCAAAAATTCATTGAGGGCTGTGCCAAGAAACTACAAATTGGCCTCGATAGTCATGG
>Ga0315553_10000350_pt1 | contig 41766 bp, 64 predicted proteins | sample SalMarSW160140MG_FD_203099 | JGI IMG/M metagenome (GOLD analysis project Ga0315553, IMG submission 203099) | Salt marsh sediment microbial communities from the Plum Island Ecosystem LTER, Massachusetts, United States - Salt Marsh Sediment SW1601-40 ...
TTATGTATTTTAAACTATCAATTTGATTTTCTAAACTTTGATTTGCTGCTTTTAGTAATTCAACTTCTAAATCCTTTTTCATAATTTATCAATCACCTCAAATTTTTATTTTTTATTGTAACAATCAGAACATAGTTCATTGTCAATTAGCTCTTTTATGGTTGTCACTACTCGACAACCGCAACCTTTACAAGTAAAGGTCTTTGATGCTCCACTATTATCTTTCATTTAATCAGTCCTTTTTAATGTTTTTTTTTAACTCATCCAAAATATCCATTGCATAACTATAACCATCCCAATTATCTACACCGGCTTCCTGCAATGCTTGAAGTTTTAAAGATTCATTTTCTAAAACTTCTATTTGTTCCATATAATCATTTCTTTGATTTAATAATTCTTTATTATTTTCTCTTAAAACTTCATTATCACTTTTTAAAATTTCAACTCTTTCTTTTTGAGTTTTAAGACTATCTTTTAATAATTCTTTTTCAGGATCTTCTATTAACATTAGTTCCCTGACAACTTCATTAAATAAATCATCTTTCATTTGTTGGAAAACGTTTAAATCTTCAAAATTTATTAAACAACTATGAAGCTTTTTTGACCGATCGGTAACTGGTGCATATTTCCAACCATTAAATATTTTTGCTTCTGCCCATGCTGAATGCATTTCTTTGGCGGTTATAGTTGGATTTTCAATAACTGCATTAACTGTTTTTAACACTTGTGTTTTTCTTTCTGGGTTTAAATCGTTCCAGTTTTCTATTTGCTCTTCATTGTTATATTTTCTGATAACCTGAATTAAATTAAAAGCTATTTTTCCCATTATTTGTTTTTTATTCATAATTTTTTAAATCTCCTTTTTATTAATTTATTTATCTGATCGATAATATCCTAAATTACTATCATAATATTTTGATAAATCATTGCTTATATTATTAAAATTTTCAATTTCAATTACTTCTAAATCCATGATGGAATATTTTCCATCAATTAAATCTAAAACATCATCAAAATCCATAGTTATCATTATAATTTGTTTTTCTTTTATCACTAAATACATGATATCCGCTCCTTTTTATTAATTTATTTACGTTTAAATTTTGCTAATTCATCCCTGACACTATTTTTTACTAATTCATATGCCGCTTTTCGTACATCTGTAAATTGACTATCATTTTCAACTTCAATTATAATTTCTTCAGTAATTTTTACATTTTGAAAATGATTTAAATTTTTAGTAAATGTTATTCCTATTTTTAATTCCTTTATTTTTGGTAAATCTGCCATTTAATCAGTCCTTTTGTCAAAGCTTTTTTTTAATAAATCTAATTTTTGAATTCTTTTAAATTCAAATCTTCCAAATTGTGTCTTAAAAATTATATTTTTATAGTTTAAACTAATAACTTTTATATCGTCTATATCAATACTAAAATCTAATCCATTAGCATTTATCATCAAAGTTCCTAAACTTATTTGATGATAAAATATTTCATTAAGTGGGTTCTTTTTTAAGAATATTTCAATTACTCGTTTTTCCATAATTTTTTTAATTCTCCTTTTTAAATTTCAATTTTTTTTACCTTCCCTTTTTATTGTAATTTTGTACCATATTTTTTTATCCTGATCGTAAAATTTACTTTCAATACTACAATTATTCTCTACTATATCAAGACGTAATAATTTTTTTATAATTATTTGATCTTGATTTTCATAAGTAATTGCTATTGTTTTATCATTCATAATTTTTAATTCTCCTTTTCTGGTAATTTAGTATTATTAATACTTTGTATAAGTCTTAAAGAATACTTTATAATTTCATCTTCCAAATCACCTGATATTTTTAAATTTTTAAATATTTTTTTAACTTTCATTAATTCATATTCCGTAATATCAGATATTTTAATAGTTTTAGCCATTTAATCAATCCTTTTTAAATTTCAATTTTGTTATATTCACTTATTTCAAAATCAATATTAAATCTATATTGTTGACCGATTTTGAAATTTTTATATTTTCCGGTGCGGTCTGCAATCTCAAAACTTCCAAAACTACCAAATAAAAAAGTATAAAATGGTAAAAATCTATTTGTTGATCCATGTTCTTTCATTTCAATTTTTACTAACATAGCAGTTGCAAAATTTTCATTGTATTTTATATCCATTTAATCAATCCTTTTTAAATAATACTGTATTTCGTTCAATTTTACGGTAACTTACATTCCAAAAACTGTTTTTACTTCTTAATTTTTTAACTTCTGTTTGTACTTCTTGCGGCTCATCGGTTAGCATTAATTTAATTTGACGATATGCTCCGGGTCTCCATTTATAAACTTCCCATTTTTGTAACATTCAAGTCCACCTCCACGAGTTATATATTTATATTTAATATTTTATATATCCCTATCATGTAGATCCTCTACTAGTTTTTTTAATAAAGTGAATCAATCAATTTACTTATTTCATTTTCTTTATCCTCTAAATATTTATCAGAAATAGTTAAATCTAACCATTCTTTATCTAATTCATTCCTTAATTTTCTAATTTTAGATCTAATCTCTTTTTCTTTATTTTCAGATACTTTTATAGTCTTTTTTTGTTTTCCTGCATAATGAAATCTTTTGAAATTTTCACCAGTCATTTAATCAACTCCATTCAAAGTATAAATTTTAAAGTATAGATTGTGCTATTTAGCACAATCTATAGCAATATTTACATGTTTATCAATATATCTTGCCATATCATACATAAAAGAAGATTTACTAGTACAGATTACATTGTTATTTAATAAATTAATAAATAATTGATGGTTATGGTTATTACTTTTAAAAGTAATATAAATTCTTTTATTTTTCCAGTTTTTAAAACCAATTCTAGGTCTTTCATTTGTGATTATTTCAAATATATTCATAAGTCTGTGAATAAAATCTCCTTGGGTTTTTAATTTTTGTTTTTCTATAATATTTTTTTTTCTGACATTATCGTCGATTCTTATAAATTCATAAAGTCTTTTAAGTACTAAACTAAAAGTGACTTGATAATTACAATCAGTATTTTCAGCTAATAATTTTTTTGTTTTTTTGTGTGCTAAAGTCATTAATGCTTGTCTAGTTAAACCATGGCCTTGTCTTACAAATTTTTTTCTTTCAGCAAATAATTTTTTCAAAACTTCTGTGTATTGATTTTCCATTTTAGTTAATTCTTCTTTAATGGAAAATAATACTTTTAATAATGCACCTTCTTTATAAAATCTCATATTTTCATTTTTATATTTATTTCCGTTTGAAATATCCATTGAATATTTTGGATATTCAATTACAAAATTTTCATCAATTAATTCACTGGACTTAGAACAAGTTTTAAGATATATTCTATACGCTATACAAGCAGTATCCATAATTTCATTTATCATACTTTCTTTGTTATTAATATTAATCATTTTTAATTCCATGTGATCCGCTCCTTTAAAATTTAATTAATTTATCTGATAAGTATAGTATATTATAATTACTTACACCTGTCAATAAGTTTTATTAAATTTTACAGTTACAAAAATATTACAAATGTAAATTTGCAGGTAGTGTGATTGGTGGTTTCCAATTGCAATTATATTTAATATCACCTAAATCATTTATTGTATAAATAGTAGCTTTATCGATTAATTCAATATAATTATGATATGGTTTACATACTGTATTCCAAGTATCTATAAAATTTGAATGATTAATAAAGATATATTTTCGATTGAATGCTAAAGTTTTTAAATTCCAACATTCAAAAGTACCAGCATCTTTTAACTTTTTTAAAAACGGTTTAATAATTTCCCAACCTTTTTTTATAGTACCGGTTTTTTTATCATATAGATCCAAATCAAAAATGATATAAGGATCTTCTTGATTGGACTTATTATTTTCAATAGAAAATCCGGTACAATACGTAGAAGTAAGTATATCGGTCATGGTATATTGGATCAGCGGTTTTATAGCTTCTTGATTTACAAAAGAATTAATTTTATTATTTCCTTTGTAACCTACCATGCCAATAGTTTTAGAATTAAATAATTTATGTAATTCTCTTTTGGTCTTTCTTTTTATTTTGATATTATCTGCATCATCTTTTATTAATTTTTCCTCATAAAAAAGATGATTTATTTTATTTTGAGAATTATATGTAAAATTTAAAATTTGATCCTTAACTATTTCAGCATATTTGTAATATGTTGCATAATCGGCATCTAATTCATTATCAGTAAAATATAAAATTTCAGATTTATCATTTACTAAGATTGATAAAATTTCTGGCTTTTTAGTGTTTTTAATTAATAATTGACCTTTTTTTTCAGTGGTTAAATACCACTTATTATTAACTATTTCAGGAGCAAACCATCTTTTATCAAAGTATATTGGCTTTTTTTCAATGTCTTTTTCCTGTATTAAATTAATAGCATTTTCTAAATTAATACTGAGCTTTTCATTTTTATTTATAAATTGTTTAATTTTTAAATTAAACATTCCTTTTTTCTTATACTTATTGCCTGTTTGAGCAATATAATTATTTACATCATTTTGTATGATTTTAGACATCTTTGTTTCATCTAATATAAAATAACCGTCAGGTTCTATAATGGGTATAGAATCAATCATTTTGCGTAAAATAATTCCGTCTGTATTTATATTAATTAATTTACAACTATCTTTGAATTTATAGCATAAATTTAACAATAAGCTTTGACCTTTTAAGCAGATAAATCGGCCTAAAGGTTTACAAGAAATAGGAATATCAAAATTAGAATTAATCAATCCGAAAGCTGTATTTAAAATTAGTTTTATACCTACTTGAATTTTTTCCAGACCTTCAATTTGTTTTTCTCTTTCTTCATATACTGCAATGTCAGCACCATCATTTCCACCAACTTCTATTATTTCTAATTGGAATTCATTTTCTTTTTTAAGTTCTGTTATTTTATCCCCTATTTTAAATTTCAGATTATATATGGCTTCATACAAAGGGATATTTATAATATCTTCAAATAATTCTCTATACTGCAAAATAATACTTGGGTATTGAGATTTATAATCTAAATGCAACATATTAGTATTTAAATGATTTGGAATAGCTCCATGCAAACCACCTAAACCAAATTTGATCCAAATATCATTATATTCATTTCTAATATAAATCTCGTCAAAACTATTAATCGCAGTTGTTACGAAATTATTTTCAAATATATTTTTATCATCATCAAGGTATTTTGTTTGATAAAAAGAACAATACTGTTCTTTTAATTCTCTATCATTTAGTACTTGTTGATTTTTATTTACAAAATCAACAAAATTATTAAATTTAGCATCTGGACTATTAATATAATCTGTATAATTTATATTTTTTATTTTATTTTTATCACGATCAGGCACTTTCAAAATTTCACAAATTAGATTTGTGTTGTTTTCTGAATATAATGCATCTTCAGATATTTCAAAATCTGGATTTATTTCTTTTACTGCTTGATATGCGTACCATCTTTTTAAAATATCACCTTTAGGCTTTTTTAAAAATTGTTTTTCAAGTGACAATACATCATTTATTCCATACTTTTTAAAATCATTATATAAATTATCTTTTTTTATATCAGCTATTGATTTATATTTTCCAAGATCGAATTTTACATTATATCCCTCATCAATTAATTGAAGGTTTTTTAATGATATCGTTGGAACGATTGATTTATCTTGTCTGATACTAAAATAATAATTTATTTTTGGTATTGATAACCAATTCATGGTTTTGAATACCTTACTTTGACCCATTAATTCAGGAAATTCATTTAAAAAATTAGACTCTGTAATATTACCTGAAAATGCATCAATGGATCTTTGAAATAATTCTTTTGATGATATGGTTTTATCATTTTCTTTAAATTTAAAATAATGATCGCACCAAAAAGAACGATTCAATCTAAAATAATTTAATCTGTTATAAATGATATAGTCTGATACTTTTCTAAGATTGTAATTAATATCAGGTGTACCTTTTTCAACAAATTTACATAGACAATTTATGATTATAGGATCGTAATCAATCCCATAAAAATATATATGACGTGTAAAACCCTTAAATAATTCATATAAGTTATAAAACCCTTTGTCATTTTCAATTTCGATAACTGCAACCTCAGATTTTTCATTTTTTATTTGTAATGAAAAATAATCGTAAAGAACTTCAGTATCTGCAATTAAATATCTTAATTCCAGTTCATTAAAATCTTTTATTTTTAATTCATTCATTTTCTTATCATTCTCCTTGAAATTATTGCAATAGTGCCAATCACTATTGTAAATATATTTTGAGTATCAAATTTATGATTCCAAAAATTAAATATCAATATTACTATGTTTCCTAAATATACTATCCAAAATATGAATAAAATAGTTTTTCTTTCAATATCAGCCATGCGTTACACTCCTTTAAATAAAAAGAAGAGGTATACCCTCTTCTTTTTATTTTTCCGATTCTTCCCAAGTATATCCACATTGTAAGCACCTATAATAAAATATGCCTTTAATCTTTTTAAAACTGGTTTTTTCATGTGGACAATTTTCTTGTTTTTCATTTCTTAAAAAAGTATCGGTTGTACCAAATAATTTTTTAAAAAATCCCATATGTATCAGCTCCTTTTTTTTTAATTATTTGAAACTAATTACATTATATAATAACCACTTATTACTGTCAATAACTTTTATGTATCAAAATCAACTTTTAATATATTATTTTTATTATCAGTGTTATTATTATTTATTTTTCTTATATTTTTAATTCCCTTGCCTTGTTGACCATTGATCCTGACATTTTTATAAAAATCCTGATCCGGTATTTCCAAATATTCTTTCATCATTTTTTTAAGTTTTTTACTTTGAAGAGGTGCAAAACCCTCTTCGTATGCTACATTTTGATAGTGTTTATAAATATCAGTCCAATGTATTTTTTCTTCAGGATCTTTAATTTTCTCATAATTGCTTAATATAAAATCAATAGTTGTGTTGGAATCTTTTTGATATTCTATAATTAAATCGGATTTATCCTCAAAAAATTCAGATTTTCGATCCCAATTTTTATATAATAATATACCTTCAATAAGATAATTTAACATTTCGGATCTTAGATCCGAATCATTTTTTATTTGAAACTTCAAATTAGGGTTGTTTTTTCGACCTCTAAATTGATTATCAAATTTGATTGGGTGGGTTCTGCCCCATAAACCGCCGGTTTCTGCACCTGATTTCATCCGGGGGATTTCATTACATGCAATTATTAATTTTAAATTACCTGTCATTGTATAGGAATCTTTATATTTTCTATCAAATGTTAACTCACTACCATCAATAAACTTATTAACAGGTTTAATGCTATGAGTTAAGAAAAAATCAGCATCAAGGTCTGGATCTATAAAAATAGTGCAGTTTTCCAAGTTAGTAGGTTTGAAATTTTTATAAATGTCTTCTAATGAAGCTGAAGTTATTCTAGACTTCATTAATTCAAACATCATTGATAACATTGTGCCTTTTCCTGATCGTGTTAAACCTACTAAAGCGAAATATTTTTCTAAATAAAAATCAGTTGTAAAACCATATCCCCATAATTTTTTTATTTCTTCAGAATCAACGCCCCATTGGTTCATGATTTCATCTAAATTTTTAGTTTTAATATTTTCATTATAAGTTATATCAATTTGATAAGTTGTGAAAATTTCTGGTGTATGAGGTATTAATTTTTTTGCTTTAATATCATAGATCCCGTTTTTCACATTAATATAATTATCCAAGTCGGGAAATTCAGCTTTTGGGGCAATACAATCATAAAATAATGATTTGATATTATTTAATTGATTAATAGTTAAACTAACCAGCTTTTTATTTTCTATAGCAAAAATATATTTTCTTAATTGCTGGTTTAATAATGAATTATTTTTATCATCTGTAAATGGTTTATAGTAATTATTCTTTTCATCATAATAATATAAATCATTGCTGATTTTATGTCGTTTTATAATAGGAAAATATTTTCTGACTATATCCTTTATATAGTCAATATTTAAATTATAAAAGCCCTCCAATTGCTGTACTAATTCTTTCCATATCTTATTAAATGTCGTTTTTATTTGTTTATATAACTTCTGATGTTTGTCGTCAATACAATCAGTTTTACTAAACGTATGTGTATGACCACTATCTGCAAATGTTTTTAATTTTTGATTGTTTTTACCACAAATAGGACAGCTCCAAATTATACCATTACTTTTTATCTGTTTTATATAATCATCAATATCTAAGATTTCAAATGTATTTTTCAATGCTTCTAATTGTTTATTAATTATGGTATTTTGTAACTTTTCTTTATACTCTACATATTCATACTTTATTCCTTGTTTATTACATGGTAAAATATTTCTGATAGGTAAAGTTATGTAACTTTTTTTCGATATAGTGGCAGTAAAGGGGATTATCAATTGGGATTCCCTTTGTTGGACTTCGACTATTCTAAAATTCTTTTTTAGATAGTCAATTTCTTTCTCTAAATAGCTATCTAAATTATCATTATCAATAATATCTTGGAAAATATTTTCGTCTAAATCTATAGACTCAATGTCATACTCCAAGATTATATAGTCATTTCCGCTGTTTGTTACCATTTAGAATCCCTTCTTTCTTATCAATGACTATTTTATTATTATGCTTATATACAACGATTAGATCGCCTTTTATTAAATTTAATTCTTTTAAGAGTTCATTTGGCAAATTAACACATAAACTATTACCATTATATGTTACAATTCGATCATATTTTGAAACCATCTTCTTAATCACCTCTTTTTTGTAGGGTTTAACAATTTTTTTGTCATGACATAGATTATACATTAAATTATATTCAAAGTCTATAATTTTATCATTGTTATTTAATGGTTGTTACCCGATACATATAAACAAGGTAACAACTTTTTTTACGTATCAATGATTGCAACTGAATTTGATACTGTAAAATACTGGTTGTTACCAAAATAAAATAAAAAAGTAACACCTTTTACCCATGAATACTACTATTCTTAAATCAAGTTGTTACCAAGTTACCATTTCTTAAATATTATTATTATTATTATTATTATTATTATTATTATTATCTATATATATAGTAGGTGAGATTTTCGGTAACAATTTTACCGAACACTTCTAAATTAGTTACAATCATTAATACCGCTGTTACCATAGAAGGTAACAACTGGTAACATACAGTATTTTACAGCGGTTTTAAATCAGTTAAAATCATTAGTACAGACTTTTTTATTAGCTGTTACCTATAATTTAGTGTTCGGTGTATTTTTGGTAACATATCAAAAAATTTTGGTAACAGATTGAAAAGTTATTTACATGAGTAATTAATTATTGTATACTATAGGTATAATAATGAAAGTTATTTTTTTCATAATTATTTTCCTATTGTAAATAATAAATGAATGCACGTAAAATTAAAAGAAATAATAATGTAATGGTCAAAGATTAAGCAACTTTGACTTTTTTTTTTTTGTAAAAAAATCATTTAATTGTATAACTACTTATATTATAATGTAATTATAGTCTTGAATTGTTATGAGTGATAATGTAGAGTATCACCAAATAAGAGATAATTGCAGTTATCTCTTATTTTATTTAAAAAGTTATTGACAACAATAAGTACTTATATTATAATGTAATCAGTTAATGAAGTTGTAAAAAAAATTATATATTGTACACTTTGTAAGTCGTTCTAAGGAACGACTTACAAAAAAAAAATCAGTATATACAAATGGTGTAAGCTTGACTATGGTTAAGATAGAGTTTACCGCAAGATACTAGTTATAAAGCGTAAATAGGCTGACGAGTTAAAGAATACATAATTGTATCGCTCTACTTACACCGTTTGTATATACTGATAAGTATATAGTGAATACCTTAATAGAAATAGATAATTCATTTAAGTAATACCGGCTAATTTTTATAGTTTTTTATCGCCGTAAAACGTATAAAAACAAGGGTGTGGCAGGTGGGTAATATAAAATTTTGTATTATGTGATAGTTTTTTTTAAGCTAGTTTTTAGTAAAAAACTAGCATTCCAAGGTAAACTTTTTAGTAACGTTTTTAAAACACCTTAAGCGAATAATAAAATGTTACACTAAAATTTTGGACTGTTTTAAGCTCCTTAATATTAATTGATTTGATAACAGGTTTCCGGGTTTTCCTTAAAAACCCGGAATTAAAAATTATAAAGGAGAATTAGCGATATGGCTAAAAAAAATTCAAGAATTAAATTTAAAACTAAAGGACAAAAATGGGTAACAGGAAAAGTATATTTACTATTCCCAAGTCTAGAAAAACCCAGTCAATTTGATGAGGATTCCGAATTAAAGTATTCAGTAACAATTCTAATGGACAAAGATTCAAAAGATGTTAAGAACATAAAAGAAATAATATCGTCTGAATGGCTTGAGGGTACTATTAAAAAAGGTGCGCACAACCCATTAAAAGATGGTGACTTGAAAAAGGCTGAACTTGAAAAAGAAGATAAAAACGGTGATATTTACGAAAATAGATATTATATTAGATCCTCTTCAAAGTTTGAAGTCAAGGTAGTAGATGCCAATAAAAGGATCTGGGTGGGTACAGATCAAGAAATCAATGGATTTGTTGGTAGGGTTCATAGTTTAGTAAGAGCCTACGAAGCCGGAATAAATTCAGGTGTAACACTTTATTTAAAAGGTGTTCAAGTTATAAGTAAAGGTCTTGAAATTGGTGGAGATACAACCGCTGATTTTGATGTTGAAGAAACTGAAGATGATGATCCTTTTGGAAATGATGAAAATAATCAAAAAAATAACGAAAAAAATCAAAAAAATAACGAAAAAAATGAAAAATTGAATAAAAATCAACAAGAATTACCTGATTTTTAAATAAATATACGAAAAAACAACAAAAACAAAAAATCAATCTATACTTGTAAATATCAGGGATAGATTGATTTTTTTAATAAACTAAAAACGAGTAAAGTAGAGGTGTAATTATGACTCAGGATCAAAATCAATTGATTAGTTTAATGAATACTAATCATAAAACCTTAAGGACTGAAGTAAGAGAAGGTTTTAAAGAAGTTAATGATAAATTGGATAAAATGGTTTCAAAAGAACAATGCCAGGCAAATAGAAGTAATTGCAATAATAAAACTGAATGGACAGTTAAGAAAATCACCGCCGTAAGTAGTGCGGCGGTGGCAATCATTGGGGCGGCTACTACTTTAGTTCTAACAATAGCCAAGATATTTGGAGTGGTTTAAATGAAAGTAATTAAAAAACCTGTAGAGGTAGAAGTATATCGATGCGGAATAGATGAAAAAGAGCCGGATTGGTTTTTAGAGCGGGTAGTACAAGAATTGATTTATGTCTATCCTGATAATAAATGCAGAATAAAACCATACTATAAAGATTATGATTATGTTACTGTATTTCCGGGTGATTATATAATCTATGAAGATGGATTATTATATTCTTGTACTAAAGAAGAATTTGACCATAGATTTATAGTGTTATCGAATGAAACGGAGATTATACATTTTAAATTAAAAATTAATACAAAAGGTTACAATCATGATTAAACAAGTTTTATTCATGGTGAAATTTCATTTAAGATGTTTGATTATTAAATTAATAATATTTTGGAGGAATATAAGATGAATGAAAAAAATATATTTACAGAAAGTGAAAATGAAGAATTAACTAAAGCGGCTAAAAAATTACAAGAAGATTTAACAATCCATAATAAGGCATGTTTATTTGATGAACAAAATAATTTTTTTGTAGGTTTTGGATATGATGGTATACAAGGTTTTATTGACCAATGTAATCATGGTAAAATAATGGTTATGACTTTAGAACAGTTTAAAACTTATAGTAATTTTGAAAATGAAATTAATAGAATTAAAAATCAAAATTTTGATCTTGAAAAAATAGAGACTCAATTTAATCTTCAAAATGAAAAATTTCAATTAATGGGTTTTGATGATGCAAATGATTTTTTAGATCAATGGTTAGAGGATCATAAGATTGAAATTGTTATAGATCCTGATACATTCAGTCATAATAATGTTAATAAATACAAAGCTGAAAACGTTGAATTAAAACAACAAATTAAAAATCTTGAAAAAGATATTGAAAGACTTGAAAAAATAGAAAATCAATTTAATATTCAAAATTATAATAAATCTGTAACATCTTTAAATATTCAATTAAAAGAAGAGATTAAAAATCTTAAAGCTGAAAACGTTGATTTACTAAGCCAAATAAATAATTTGACTGCAAGGAATAAACAACTATGTAAGGATGCTGATACATTTTTAAAGAAAAAAGATCCAGCTAGTAAAATATATCAGGATCTAGAATTTATTAAAAATCTTATTAATACTCTTCAAAAAGAATATAATGAGTAAATATAATAAAGAATATTATGAAAAAAATAAATATAAGTATAATGAAAGATCCAGAAGATATTATAAAAAAAATTATAGTAATGAATCAAAAAGAAAAAAATATTTAAAACATGAAGAAGATATGAAAAAATTAAAAGCCTTATTATTTGATTATTGTAGTGGAGATTTTTTTTAGTATGGTATAATTGATTAGAATTATTTTAGACCAAAAAATCAATTTATGTTTTATCCCTATTACACCTGTCAATAACTTATTGACAGGTGTAAGTAATTATAGTATAATATAATTATCAAATCAAACATTAAAGGAGCGGATCACATGAGTAAGAGAATAAAAAAAATTAAAAAATTAGAAGATCAAAGATTAAAAAGGCTATTGCAGAAAGAAGCAATAAGACAACAACAAATAAATGAATTTAAATCACCTTTTTAAGGTGATTTTTTTCAAGTAAAGGTGGTAAATATGGCACTTGAAAAGTTAAAAGTAAATTACGAATTGGATAAAGATTTCTTTAAATATGCGTTAACAACTAAAGGTTTAACAATGAAAAAATTAGCTGAATTATTAGATTTGCCTGATTGGCGTTTATGGCGTGTAATACGTGAAGATACACTTGTAATATCAGAAATATTAGCAATACTTGATGTAACTGGTATGAAATTTGAAAAACTGTTCAAACCTTTAAATAAAGATATTATTAATGATAAAGAGAAGTAACCGGCATGTAATTAAACATGTCAAAACACATGTTAGAACATGTGTTTTTTATGATATCATAGTACTAAAGGTGGTGTTAATATAATATGACTCCTAAAAAAAAGCTGTTCGCGGATAAATATTTAGCGAACGGGTTTAATGCCACACAAGCCGCACAATTGTGCGGTTATAAGAGTAAAAATTATAAATCTTTAAATGATATGGGGTATAGGTTAAAGAAAGATCCTGAAGTCAAAGCCTATATCAGAGAACGGATGCAATTAATTGATAATACATTAATGGCACAAACCGGAGAGATTTTAAAATTTTGGACTAGAGTAATTAGGGATCAAGAAACTGAAGAAAAAGTATTATATAAAGTTATAATTGATTCAGAAGGTGAAGCACAAGAGTTTACTAAAAGGGTAAATGTTCGCACAGCTTTAAGAAATCGATTGAAAGCATCTGAACTTTTGGCAACTTATCATCAGATGTTGGATGGTAAACCTGTAGAAAAATCATCAAAAGTAACAATTGTGAGGGGTAGAAAAAAATGATTCATAGATCCGAATTATTAAATAAGTATGATATCAATACATGTATTGATATTCTGGATTATGACTTAGATAAATTAATATTAGATGAAGAATTATATAAATTTAAAACCGCTCAAGAATTTAGTGATAATAAAGATTATGATGAAGAAATCACTATTAATTTTGATGATTTAATAGGTGATACTTTTATAGATGTTGTAGATGATATCATAGATAAGAAACATCTAAATTATATATTTAAAGGTGGTAGAGGATCTTTAAAAGGGTCTTTTGTATACTTGAACACTATTGCAGAATTGCAAGAAGATGCTAACAATGGAAAAGTTACTCATTGTGTAGCATTAAGAAAAGTTAAAGATACTATCAGGGATAGTATTTTTACCAATTTGATTTGGGCAATAAATATTTTAAATTTACAAAATGAATGGGATTATCAATTATCACCGCTCAAAATATGGAATAAAAAAAACGGTAACATAATTTTATTCAGGGGTTGTGCTAACCAATTAGATCATAAAAAAATTAAATCAATAAAATTTACTGAAGGATATTGCAAGATTGCAATATTTGAAGAAACAACGGAATTTGCTGGAATGGATGAAATTGATGATATTATACAATCATTAATCAGGGCTGGTGATGAAGCATTAATATTTATGATGTATAATCCCCCACCATCTAAGTCTAATTGGATCAATGATTATATAAGAGAATTGAAAAAATTAGAAAAAGAAGGTATTGGGAATGATGTATTAATACATCATTCCACTTATGAAGATATAGGAGATCCCAAGCAAGAGAATTTTTTAGGTAAAAAGTTTATAGAAAAAGCTAAACAGGTAGAAAAAATAAATCCTAAAAAATATCGACATGTTTATCTTGGAGAAGAAACCGGTGAAGGTTTAGAAATATACCCGGAATATGATCCAAGAACTAAAAAAGGTTTATTAGAAATCCGGGAAATTTCAGATGAAGAAATCAAAAATTTTGTAACTGTTCATAGAGGTATTGATTTTGGATATAGTCACGCCACCTGTTATAGTGAGGTATTTTGGCATGAGTTATCCGAAACTATATATATATTTGGTGAGGTTTACTTGTATAAAGCTAGTAATTCGACATTAATTAGGTCCATAAAAAAGAAAGCTAAGAACTTTTTAATTACTGGTGATAGTGAAGATCCTAGAACTATAAACGAGTTTAATAAAAGTGGATTGAATGTAATAGGGGCAAAAAAAGGCCCTGACAGTAAAGATCATGGTATTAACTGGTTGAGAGGTGTAAGAAGGATTATTATAGATCCAAAACGATGCCCTAATATCGCTGATGATTTTCAAACATATGAATATGAAAAAGATCCGAAAACAGGTAAAATCATATATGAATTTCCTGATGAACCCGATGGGTCGGCATCTGTTAGGTACGCTCTAGAAAGAATCATAATTAGAAGCAATTGGGAATTTTTTAAATAAATTTTAAAGGAGATATATAAGATGAATGAATCTAAAGTAGAAGAACTAAAATATAAAGGGTGTTCTATAAAATTAACTGATGGTAGGACTCGAAGAACGTTTACACTTAGTGAATTTGCAATTAAAAAACTGATTGATTTATGTGAAAAGGAAAATATTTCACAAAATGCAATGATTGAAAAAGCTGTAAATAATTATAAAGATAACACAAAAATAAAATATAATAAGTGCGCCATAAAATTTGGCGAAGATGGAGGTATTTGATATGAATGTTAAATATTTGTATAAAGGAACACAAAATTATACAACTATAGAATATTTAAAAGATCCTAAATATAATGCACCAAATGATTATAAAATTACTAATTCTAAAACTACACAATATTTAAGTACTTTACATTTTCAAGAAGGGTCTATAAAAGATGTTGGTGTAAATGGTATATTCATGGAGGATCTTATTAATATTTGCATTGATAGGCTTGAACATTATCAAACTTCTGAATTTAGTTGTAAAGAAAACATGTACGCTATTCACCATTTAAACTTAGCTTTAGAATTTTTAAATAAAAGAACGAATGATCGAATTAAAAGAGGTGTACAAGGTACATATAAAAAATAAGAGGTGTTATTATGTCAAAAGAACTATTGGAACTCATCAAACAAGATAAGGAACTAAAAACAGGTTCTTTAAAATATGCAGGTCGTAAATATTATACTTATAATCCCATTATGAATTTAATGGAAGATGATTATGAATATTATATAAAAGACAATATGCAATATAAAGTTAAAAATAATAAGAAAAACGAAATTTATATCAACTATTTCAAAATGTTAGTTACTCAAAAGATTGATTATCTTTTGAGTAAAAAACCATCTTATGATAAACAATTTGATAATCAAGGATTTAATGTTTTTACAATGTTAGATACCATGATATTAAATTCAAGTTTGGATTCTCGATCATGGTTACATGTTTATATTTCTAATAATAAATATCAATATATAGTCGTTAAAGACATGGAAATAATACCGTATTATTCCCCGGATGGTAAAATCCTAAATAGAATTATACGGTATTATAACGAGAGTGATAAATTAGATAAAAAAGAAATATTGCATATTGAGGACTGGTCATTGGATGGTGTTAAAAGATATGCTTATAAAAATAATACGATATTAGATGAATCAATCGATTCTCATTATGTTCTAAATGAATATACCGGAGATCAATTAGAACAGTCGGTATTTTCCAATTTCCCTATGATCCCTTTTATTCCATTATGGAACAACAAGGATCATACCTCTGATTTATATGATATACATTGTTTGATTGTAGCTTATAATTCAATAGCTACTGGATTTATAGATAATATCAAAAAGTTCCAGGAAGCTTTATTGATATTAAGAGGTTATATAGGCGACAAAGAAAGTATCAAAAAAATAATGAGAGAGATGCAAGAATCAAAAGGAATATCAGTTGATAAAGATGGTGATGCCGGATATATAACCGTAGATATACCAGTTGAAGCTAGACAGGTTTTAATGGATATTTTAAGGGATGTAATATTCTTATTAGGTCGTGGCGTAGATCCTTCAAAATTAGCAGAAGGAACAAATATAACGAATACTGTCATAAAAAGTCGTTATATACAGTTAAATTTTAAAGGTGCAGACTGTATAAAAAGAGTTATTGAATTCTATGATAAATTTATAGAATTTATGAATATGGTAACACCTTATACATTCAATAATGATTTGGAATTTAATATATCAATGTTGATTAATGAATCAGATGTTATCGACAATTGTCTTAAATCCCAAAACATGGTATCACAAGAGACAATTTTAAAGAATCATCCGTGGGTCGAAGATCCAAAAGAAGAATTAAAAAAAGTAAATGAAGAAGAAAAAGAAAGACAAAAATTATATGATGATTCACTGTTTAACATGAATGATAAGAATAAAAATAAAAATATAAATGACAATAATAAGTAAAAATATAAATTACTGGTTGTTACCTAATACATATAAACAAGGTAACAACTTTTTTTTTGTATTAATGATTGTAACTGGGTTTTATACTGTAAAATACTGTATGTTACCAAAATAAAATAAAAAAGTAACACCTTTTACCCATGAATACTACTATTCTCAAATCGAGTTGTTACCAAGTTACCACTTTATATATATTAATAATAATAATAATAATAATAATAATAATTTATATATATATAGTATAAGAGAAAACGGTAACAATTTGACCGAACACCTTTTAAATCAGTTCCAATCATTGATACATGCGGTAACAAAACTGGTATCATTTTAGTAACACCAATATTTTACAGCTTCTTATATTAGTTATAATCATTAATACATCAATATTTTAACTGTTACCAAAAAATAAGTGTTCGGCGTATTTTTGGTAACAATTAAAGTTTTTTGGTAACAGACTTATTATTATGAGTAATTAATTATTGTATAAAGTAACTGTTACCTTTTTATTTTTTTAAGTGCTACCAATTTATTTTTTATTTTTTGGTAACGGTTAAAAAAAAAATAGTACGTGTGTTTTTAATCATCAAATCATATATTTATTGATGATTTGTGCTAAGATTATATTATACTCGTCGAATATATCGACGTTAAATAAAAATCGTCTTAGGACGTAAAAAAGGAGAAATAAATGAGTAAGAGAATTAAGGCTAAATTAGGGGATGAAAAATATAATAAGCTTAAAGAATTATTAGGTGATGATATTCGTTTGGATGATATTGATATAATACCGAATAATTATGTTACCAAAAATCGTTTTGATGAAGTTAATACCGAAAATAATTCCAATAAACAAAAGTTAACATCATTTGAAAATAAAGATAAAAGTATTAAAAAACTGTTAGAAGATACTAACAGTGAAAATGTTGAAAACCTTGTAAATTCTTATAAGAGTTTAGAAACTACCCATAAGGACGAAATAAAAAATATACAGTCCAGTAATGATAATGAGATAACAAACCTTAAAAAATCGTACATGGTTAAAGATTTTTTAAGGGATAATGGGGTAACAAAATCAAAAAATGTGGATCTTCTTTTTAAATCGATTAATTTAGAAAATATTAAATTAGAGAATGATAAACTTATTGGGGCTAGTGATATTTTAAAAAGTATGAAAGAAGATTATAGTGAATTATTCACAAAAACTAAATTAGATAGTAAACCGCCAAAAGATACAAATAATTTGGGTGGTGATGATTCGGATAATTCCGATGCTGGATCAGGTGATATTTTTGACCAGTTGGTTCAGGGATACGAATTATAAAAATGAAAAATGAAAGGTGTTGATTTTACATGGCTATGTCATACGCAAAAAAATATTTAAATTATTTTGATGATGTATATAAAGTAGCTTCAGTAACAAGATTGCTAGAAACGCCACAAATGGCGGTTGAATTTAAGGGTAATAATCAGGTATTAGTAAATACCATGACTTTATCTGGTAACTATGACTATTCTAAATCGTCAGGATATACCGGTGGTACAGTTAGTAATGCATGGGTAGCGTATGAATTAGAAATGGATCGAGGATTAAAGATCCCGATCGATGCAGTTGATTCAGATGAAGCAAGAGTAACAGCGGCAAAAATCCAAGATACTTATCTTAGGACAAAGTTTTTTCCTGAGCTAGATCTATATAGATTTACTAAAATCTATTCGGATCTAAATGGAAGTGCTGTAAGTGGTACTAATATTGTCGAAGGAACAATGACAAATGATAATATAGTTAATTCATTAGATGCAGGGATTCATTTAATGAATGATGCAGAAGTACCAAAAGAAAATAGGATTATATTTATCTCTGAAACTTCTTATAGAAGATTAAAGGGATCAGGTGAATTCTTTAAAATTAAAGATGCTACAACTAAGTCTAGAATACTCGACCGTAGCGTAGAAGTATATGATGGTCACATATTAATACCGGTACCACAATCAAGATTTAATACCGCCGCTACTTTTGGGGCTGGATCTAATACAACAACCGGTACAAATATTAATTTCATTATAGCTTTTGCACCTGCTATAATGGCAATCATAAAAAGAAATGTATTAAGAATATTTACACCTGAACAAAATTTAGATTCTGATGGTTATTTAATGACAGCAAGACAGTATCACGGTTGTAATCTTTATAGTAATAAAGTAGCTGGTGTTTACATAAACAAAGAAGCGGCTTAATGAAAGTTAGGAGGGAATGAAATTGAGTAAAGCATTGATTAGGGATCAAATGATTGGATATTATGAAAATGTGACAGATGAAGCCTTGCAAAATTTAAAAAATGGGAAATCATTTGATTTTAGTCAAATGAAAAATCATTCCCTAATGGAAAAAATGGATAAATCATTATCCAATTTAAGAAATGATAGGCCTAAAATAAATCGATATTTAAATGATATGAATAAAATGGTAAATATAGCTCAAAAGGATTATAATAAAACGCTTAATCGATTATTATCAACTGAGAATGATATCACAAGACAAAAAATACTTTCAGATTATGCAAATCATGGTATTCATGGTTTTACAGCTCGAAACGGTGCAAAATGGAACTTAGAAACTTATTCCAATATGTATACTACACATTGGAATAATGAATTTTTAAGGAGAAATTTATTAGATAAAGTTGGAAATAATAAATATCAAAAAGTGGAAATATCCTCACATAATAATTCATGTCCTTTATGTGAACCATATCAGGGCAGAATTTTGACTATGTCAGAATTTGAAGATGCCCAAACAGCCGGATTATTTCATATTAGATGCAAACATTATGCGATTCCTGTTCTTGAATTTGATATTAATGTCGATTTAAAAAAGGAAGCTAAGAATACAGAAAGTAAAATGTGGGATAATATAAACACCGAAACGTTATTTAGACGGTGGTTTAGACGTGCAATTGTGGCGTTTATTAGAATTGAAATTGAAAAATGTAGGAAAAAATTATTAGAATATAAGGATGAGGAGGGTTAAAAATGGTATATACAATCCCGGGGCAACTTGATTCGATTGGCGCAGGTTTATCAACTATTGATTCAACTGCATCAACTATTGCATCAACTGCTACTATTTTGGATTCAATAACTACAGTTCAATCAACTGCGGTATCAACTATAGGTAGTTCGGCAACTATAATTGATTCCACTGCAACTTTACTTGATAGTGTAGCGACTGACATTTCAGAAGCGGCAAGTAAAACAGATAGTGTTGGTGTTGTGGCTTCTACAGGAAATGCAAAAACAGATAGTGTTGGTGTTGTGGGTTCAACTAATGGATCAAAAGTTGATAGTGTTGGTGTTGTAGCTTCTACAGGAAATTCAAAAGTTGATAGTGTTGGTGTTGTAGCTTCTACAGGAAATTCAAAAGTTGATAGTATTGGCGTTTTACAATCTACAACTGATAGTAAAGTTGTTTCTGTAGGTGTTATAAATTCGACTGTTAATTCTAAAGTATCATCTTTTGGTACTGCAAATGGATCAAAGGTTGATTCTGTAGGTACTTTACAATCTACAACTGATAGTAAAGTTGTAAGTATAGCAACGTCACTAAGTACCGCAGATAGTAAAGTAGTTTCTGTAGGTGTTGTGGGTTCAACTAATGGATCTAAAATAGATTCGACTGCTGTACTAATTAGTACATTAGAATCAAAATTAGATAGTCATATGGTTGTAACTAATTCAAAAATTGATTCAGTCGGCGTTGTGGCGGCGGCTTAATATAAAGTTAGGAGATTATGAAATTATGAAAATTTGTCATGTATTACCATTTGCGCCATATAGATGCGGATTATATGAAGCGGCTAGAGATATGATTAAAGCGGATTACCTTATTGGAGGTCATGAAGTTATAATCATAGATGCCGGTATAATCAAAGATGGTAAAATGGTAGAAGAAGGCAAGGAAAATCAAATTGATAATAGGACTGATTATAAATTAATAACTGATAATCTATTTAAAATAGATGAAGCTGATATTATTATTATGCATACTGGTTTGTCTGATAATATTTTAGTTAGAACAGATGCCCCTTTAATTTGGGTGGTACACGGTCGACCGTTAGCATGTTTTAGACCAGAAATACAGGGAAAATCACAAGCCTATAGTTTGTATCATAATGTAAATAGATGGTCTAGAACTAAAAAAATGTTATACTTTTGGCCGGAATATATACCGCATTGGAAACCTATTTTCCAAGAAAAAAATCTATGTTTGGATTATCCAGTTATTGATTCAAAACCATTTAATAAAAATCTTAAACATAATTTTTCTAGTACCGGAAAATATAATTTGATTCTTTGTGATGCTGATCGTGAGGATTACGATATATACGAAACATTAATCGGTGTATTAGAAGCTTCAAAACATATTGAAGGTTTAAAATTACATATTTATGGTTTAGAATTTCCATTGAAAAATCCTTATAATATTTTATTAGGGATCATGAAAGATAAAGGTATATTAGGTGATTTATTACCGCGAACAACTGAATTAAATAAAGTGTTTAATTCTGGTGATTGTTTGATTACACCTAATCATATTATAACTCGTACTATAGGAGAAGCTATACAAGCAGGATTACCGATTATATGTCAAGAACCTAGTAAAGTTACACCTTATAGTGCTAAGTTTAATGATACATTTAATTTAGTTTTAACTATTCAAGATTTTTGTGAGGATTTTGATGCTGGAATTAATTTAAATAATAAAGATTTAAAAGAAGGTATGAGTTTAACAAATTATTCAAATAAAATGGATAAGGTTTATAAAGAAATAAAGAAGTGATTTGATGTATACATTTAGAAATTTGATACCTCAATTTATAACACAATTACAAAAAAATGAAAAAGAAGCATTGAAGCAAGTAGGTATATTTGGCGAAAAGAAATTAAATAAATATTCGCCGGTTGATACCGGATTTTTAAAATCAAGAAATGATTATCAAACTGGTAATCATTATGTAGATATTGGAAATTATGGCTGTGATTATGCCATATTCCAAGAATTCGGAACTTATAAAATGTCAGCCCATAGTTTTGTAAGACCCACAGCTTACAATCACACAAATGATATAAGTAGAATTATTGTGACTAATTTAAAGAAAGGGATGAGGTGATTTTTTGGAATATGATGCATTAAAAATATATGTCAGTCAAAGATTGGCTAATTTGGCGACTATTCCAGTTACTAATAAAAAGCCGATAACCTCACCACCTTATATAATTTATAAATTTACTGCTTGTGGTTATAATGTAAGACATAGAAAAGACTGGATATTAGAACTAGATTATTGGGATAATAAAGATGATGATACTGATATTATCCAACAATCTATTTATATAAAAAATGGTAGAGAAGATTATATTGGTTTGAATAATAGTATGCAAAATGAAGATGATGGATTTTATATTTCAACAATAGAATTCGAGTCTCCTATAATTGAGATAGAAAGCGGTATATCTCATTATAATCAAAGATTTTTATTAAAAGTAGATTAATATGAAAGGAGATGTTTAAATGACAGTTAATGCAGTAACACCAACTATACCCGTAGCAAATGATTTAATCGCTGGTGAATTTAAAGCATATCTTAATTATAATACACCTTTACAAACTTTAATCGGGGCGACTCGTGACGGTTGTAAAGTAGATATTATAAGAACTATTAAAGAGTTAAGTTTTGATGGAGCATATGGGCCATCACTTGATAGTGATGGCGTACCGCTAGTACGGTATACCCGGTTATTGGGTATGATTACTTTACAAAATCTTTATTTAAAATACTTTAATAGAAAAAAAATATCAGATGCAGAAAGTGACGGAACATGGGAATCGAATGATTGGGCGGCAACCGGTGGTACATATGCCGCAGAAACTTCAATAGTTAATTCAGGTAATCAGTCGGCAAAATGTTCTATTGCTTCAGGTCAAACAGCTCACGGAATACATGAGGTTTTCACCGCCGCAAAAGATTTAACTGCATTCGTTAATAGTGAAGTTTCAGGAACCTCAGATTTTATTGGTTTTAGTGTTTATATAACTACAGCAATGTTAGCAATATTAGGAACAGATAGCATTCAAATAAGGTTACACATGGATAGTGAAGGAACAGAAACCAACTATTATAAATATGATGTTGAAGCTAGTGCCTTGACTGCGGATCAGTGGACAAATTTAAAAGTTTTAAAAAGTGCTTTCACAGAAGTTGGATCGGGTGACTGGTCAGCGGTAACAGGTATTAGTTTTCAAGTACCTGATGAAACGGATGATGCACTAGAATTTTATGTTGATTCTATAGATCTAATTCAAGATATTTCAGATAGTGCAATCGTACCGGTTAACGGCGGTTTATTTGAATATACTGATGAAGGATCTTATAAAAGATATACACCAAATTTAACTTTGTCTGAAGATGATTATTTAGAAAATTTAACTTTGATAGGTACTAAATTAGATGGTAAAAAAATTAAAGTAGTTCTTAAGAATGCTTTTAATGATGGAAACTTGTCATTGGCTTTTGAATCAATGGATGAAGTCGTTAATGAAACCCAATTTACTTCTCATTGGGATAAAAATAATTTTGTTTGCCCTATTGAAATTTACGAATATGTAGCTTAAGGAGGTGTAAAAATATGGCAGATATAAACAAAATAGATCCTGCGGTAATCGAGAAAGTTAAAGATTTGCTTTTAGGTGAGGGCGTAGTATATGTCAATCACGGTGAAGCCGGTGAAGCTATTATAGGAGCTACAAGGGGTGGATCGAAACTCGAGATTGAAAAAGAAATTAAGGAAATTGAATATGATGGATCTTTAGGAGCAACAAAAGGTATGAGACGACCAACAAAATTTATTGCTAGGTTAATAATAAATTTTCTTAAAATAAATTATGTAAATTTGGCATATGGTGTTAATGTAACAGTATCGGACGGATCAGATGCGCTGGGAACATATAAAAAAATAACCTTTAATACTTCATTTGCTTCTACAGATGTTCTAACTAATGTAACTTTTAAAGGTTATAAAGCTAGTGGAGAATATTGCATTATTAGGTTGGATAATGCTTTTAATATGAATGACATTTCTTTTGAATTTAAAGAAAAAGATGAAATTATAAGCGAAATGACATATACTGCTTTTTATGAATACTTAACACCGTCTACTTGTGGGTTATATATAGATGAAGAAGAAGCATCTTAATAATAAAAATTTGAAAGTGAGAGAAAAATTATGAGTGATGAAAAAAGAAAATTGAAAGTTCCTGAAGTAATGTTAGTGAGTGAAATTTTAGATAGAGTGAATTTTAAACATTATGCGGAATTTCTTTTAACAAAAATAGAAAAAAGTCTAGATGCTGATATTGAAAAGCTTGAAATAAAAGCGGCAATGATTATTGGTGATATTACAGCATTTATTTTACAAAATCAATGTAAAGCAAAACTTGAAATATATCAGTTAATAGCTAATTTTAAAGGTGTTAAAACTGATTATATTGATAATATGACTATAGATGAATACACTGAAACATTAAGAGATATTTTTCAAGCTGGGATTCCTAAGATATTAGTAAGTGTAATGAATAATCAAGATATTGTTAGGATGGATGAGGTTAAAAAAAAGTTAAATATGATGGGGAAATCGAAGGAAAACAATACTTAAAAAGTATTGTTTATGGATATTTATTTATACAAAACAATTTTAATAAGGTCAATATAATAGAGCCTATAATGGGATATTATAAAGATTTTTCATATTTACAATATATTTTAAACCTGCCATTTGATGACGGGTTTAATTTATATGCTAAATGTTTAATGAATATTAAAAAAGATGCTGAAGAAAAAATAGAAGATAGATATTTTCAAATGTGGATAAGGGATCAGGAAAACGGATCATCTAAACATACATTTAAGGAATATCTTGATAGTGCTAAAAAAGAAGTTGAGACAAGAAGTTTGGGGATTACTTTTAGAAATAAAGAAGAAAAAAGAATTATAAATGAAATTGAAAATAAGAAACCTAAATTAAAAAGGGTGATGTAAAAATGTTAGTAACATTAAATAAGGTTAAATCAATTTTAGATATTAGTAATACTGATAATGATAATTTCATCAAAATACAATTACCTTTTGTTGAAAATGATATTTGTATAGAATGTAGGGATCATTTTGTTGATATGAAGTTTAATTTTATAACTTCTAATTTAATATCATTTAATTCATCATTAAACAGTTTAAATTTAAATGATATTAATACAAAGGGTTTTCATGTAGGGGATACGATAAGAGTGTATAATTCTATAAGGAATGATGGAATTTTTACTATAGATACAATCAATCAAAATTCATTAATATTAAATGATATTGATGAAGTTGAGGATGAAGATGCCGGAGAATTAATTTATATAACAAGAATTAAATATCCTAAAGCTTTAAAAAAAGTAGCTGCCTTAATGATTGATTTTAAAATAAAAGAAAATGAAAATGAATCTCAGGGTATAAAAAAAGAAAAGATTGACGATTATTCGGTCGAATATGAGGATAAATCACAAGGATATCCATCTAGTATTTTAAGTATGTTATATAATTATAGACAATTATATAACCAAACTTTATTTACTGTTTGGGATCATTTGGTTGATTGAGGTGATTTAATGATTAAAAAATATTATAAAGAATGTATAAAATTAACACCGGTTAAATCGTTGAATTCTTCATTAACGCCGGTCATTAGTTATAATGAATCATCTATAAAAGGTTATTTAGGCAGTGGGTCAAATAACCCGGTTCAAATAGCTGATAAAGACACGTACGAAACATTAAGAAAATTTTATACTAGTGATTTGACAATCACTATTAATGATTTTATTAAATATGATGGGAAAACTTATGAAATTGTAGGAGATCCTCAAAATACTGCCAATAAAAATCATCATATTAAGTGCATGGTTAGAAAGATTGATGATATAAAGCAAAAATAAGGAGGTGTGAAAATTGCAAATAGCAGACTTATTTTTTAGAGTTCGTTTAGATGGTGCGCAACGGGTATCAAGTCAATTAACCGGTTTAGGTCGGGGAATGACTAGTGTAGGTCAGAAAATGAAAAATGTAGGATCTTTATTAACTAAAACAGTAACATTACCATTATTAGGAATTGGAGCGGCGGCAATAAAAACTACTGTTACTTTTGACAAGCAAATGTCTAGAGTATCAGCGGTAACAGGATATACCGGCAAAGAATTTAAGTCTTTAAGAGACTTAGCACAAGAAATGGGAAGAAAGACAAGTAAATCGGCAACGGAAGCGGCACAAGCAATGGAATACATGGGTTTAGCTGGATGGGATTTAAAAGATATCCAAGCAGGGCTTGAACCTGTATTAAGAGCTAGTGAAGCAGGAATGATGGATCTAGGTCTTACTTCTGATTTGGTAACTGATAGTATGGCGGCTTTAAATCTTAAAACTAAAGATTTGAAAAAATATTTAGATATTGCAGCTAACGCACAAAATAATTCTAATCAATCAATGCAACAATTTCTCGAGGCTATGGTTACAGCCGGGGGATTGTTTGACACTTTCAATGTACCATTAGAAGAAGCCGGAGCGTTATTGGGTGTATTAGCTGATAGAGGTGTTAAGGGTGCAGAAGCTGGAAACGCTTTAATTAGTATTATGAATAATATGACTAGTGGGTTCGGTCGTGCAGGTGATGCAATGGCTGATTTGGGTGTTGAAATTTATGATACTAATGGTAAATTTAGAGGAATGACAGTAATTTTAAAAGAAATTAATAAAAAATTTGAGGGAATGACTCAGGAACAAAAGAATACTTACATGCAAATGATTGGTGGAAAAACAAGATTTAATGATTTTAAAAAATTATTGCAAGGTACTTCTGATGGTTTAGAGGTGTTGACAAAAAAATTGTATAATTCTAAAGGTGCATTATCATCCGTTGCTAAGACTATGCAAGATAATACAGCCGGAGCAATGACACGTTTTAAATCTATTCTTGAAGGAATCGGAATACAAATTGGTGATAAATTAACACCTTTAATTGATTGGTTGACTGATAAATTACAAAAATTATCAGAGTGGTTTTATAATTTATCTGATAAAAGTAAAAATATGATATTAATTTTTGCAGGTATTGCGGCGGCTATACCATTAGTTATTACTGGTTTTGCTGGTTTAATATTGGTAGCTGGTGGACTTGTAACAGCAATCGGAACTATTGGCGGTTTAATAGTTTCATTAATAAGCGGCGTTGGTTTATTGTTAATACCATTGGGATTATTAGCCGGTGGGTTTACTTTATTAACTGGTGTTATTGCAATGGTAGGACTAGGGGAATTATATAATAAATTCGGTTCAGTTCATGGAATTATGACAGCTTTAAAGGATTTTATAATTAATTCTTTTGTTCCCGGACTTAAATATCTTGTTAGTGGTGAAGGTTTGGGAAGTGTGCAAGAATCGGCGTTTATTACTAAAGATAGATTACAAGCTATTCGTAATACAATGGGAAGTATTAAAAGTTTTATAATAGAAAGCCTGGTACCAGCATTAAAGTTTTTGGTGACCGGTGAAGGTCTCGAAAACGTAAAAAATGCTAGTAATTCGACTAAAAACGCATTAAATTTTGTTAGACAAAAAATGGTTGATATTTATAATTTTGTTATGGATTCATTAATTCCTAGTTTAAGATTTTTGGCAACTGGTGAAAAAGGATCTTTGACACAAGTTAAAGACCATGGTACAAATTTGAAAGAAAATTTAGTAAAATTAAGAAAACAATTTGAATCTTTAAAAAATTATATTACAGGTACGTTAATACCGGCGTTAAGCTATCTAGTAACTGGTGATAAAGGATCGCTAGATAGTGTCAAAGGAATATCTAAACAAACTAAAGGATCACTGCAAGACCTTAGAAAATCAATAGAAAAACTATTAAAACAAATAGAGGATTTTGATTCATCATCTATGGTACAACAATTAAGTAATATAATAGGTGCGGTTAGTGCTGTTATTGACTTTGTTGGTAAAGCTATTGACCAAATAAAACGATTAAATAGTAATCCACCTAAAGATTGGGGTGCTGGAAAAGGTCAGGGCGTAGGTATTGATTTAAAAGGTCATGCAATGGGTGTAAAAAATAACCCGGTCGGTCATTGGGCAACTGTAGGAGAAAGAGGTCGAGAATTAATGTATGTACCGCCCGGAGCTAGTATTTATAGTAATAACGAAACAGAAGCAATGTTAAAGCCTTATCAAGCAAAAACAACTAAAATATCTAATAAAACTATGCAAGAAATCAATAATATAAATATAGATAAAATTAATATAGATCCTAAAGAAATTAAGGATCTAAATGATTTGATAGATTTATTTAAAAATATTAAACATTTTCAAGCTTTGAATGTTTAAAGAAAGAGGTGATAATAAATGCCTTGGCTATATAGTGTATCGAGTGGTACACCACCTAATTATACATATACTTTATTAAATTATTTAAATCAGCATTGCAGTGCTATCGGTAGTGTCCCGGCGAATGCTTCAATTACTCAGTTAAAAGTTTACGCCGCCGGATATACCGGTGCTGTTCTTGCAAGGTTAATATTATGGAGTTCAGGATCGTCAAAACAAGTATTAAGGCAATCCGGAACTTTTACAATGGCGGCTGGTGGAGCGTCACCCGGTAATCAACAATGGTGGACTCACTCAATAACACCATTAAAAGTATCGGGTGGTACTTATTGGGTGGGATTATATCGTAATCCTCAAGGTGGCCATGTTGCCGGAACTGCTAACAGTGGTACTAGTTATAGAAAAACTAATACCGCCGGTTTTCCGTCTGCAAGTAGTATGTTAGGTTATGAGACACAAAGTAAAGAATTTTATGTAGGTCTGTTTTATATTACTGCACCTGCATCGGTTACTAGTGTTAATGTATCTCGTATTAGTGATAGTAAAATTAGTGTATCATGGACTAAACATTCAACATCTGATAGTCCATATACTTTTCAAATAATTGAAAGATATGATAATATTACAGGATCTTATTATAGAATTGCTAAATTATCGGGTAGTCCATCATCTTATAACGATACTACAGTTAAAAGTAATAGATATTATAGGTATAGAATAAAGACTTATAATGAATCTGGGTATAGTCCTTCATATACTTACTCAGACTATATAAATACAACACCTGCACAACCGTCAAATGTTGTAGCTACTAGAGTTGGTACTACTGTAAAATTGACATGGAATGATAATTCAACAAATGAAGATCAATTCAGAATACAAAAAAGATCTTCGCCGGATCAAGGTGCAAGTTGGGGTTCTTGGGGTTCAGATGTTACACCAACTTCTAATTTAGAAGAATATATAGATTCAAGTCCATATACATATGGACAATATAGAATTAGAAGTGAAGAAACAACACAATCGTTATATTCTTCATATGTAGAATCAAATGAAGTTATAACAATTGCACCACCGGATGCACCTACTTTATTATATCCAGTTGGTGAATTTTTAGATGGTGATGATGCTATTACATTTAGTTGGCGACATAATTCGGTTGATGGAACGAGTCAAAGTAAATTTAGTCTAAGATATAAATTATTAGCAGATAGTTGGCCGGTAACACCTCAACTTGATGAAGTGTCAAGTACTTTAGAATATCATGAATTTGCTGCTGAAACTTTTGATAATAATGAAATATATTATTGGCAAGTAAAAACTTGGGGGCAAGATCCAACTGAGTCAAGTTGGTCAGATAGTGAAGCATTATATACAGTTGGTCGACCTGTAGGAACTATAACAAGTCCTAATGGTGTTGATGATTATGGTTATTCATTATTATCTTTACAATGGCTATATACACAAGCACAAACAGTGGGTCAAGCTCAATATATAGCAAAATTATATGATGAAAATGATACTTTATTAGAAAGCAAACAAGCATATTCACCAGTTAATGATGGTGGTACTGGTGAGGCTGTTTTTGATTATGAATTAGAAAATGCTACTAATTATAAATGCACTTTGCAGGTACAAGATAATAATGCCGGACTATGGAGTTATGAAACAGAAGTAGAATTTACAACTGATTTTTATGTTCCTTCTACACCTGTAATAACTGTTAATAATAATAGTGATGGAATTATTACTATTGATATAGAAAACCCATCGCCGGAGGGTGACGAGTTAGAAGCCGATCATAATAATTTATACCGTTCTATAGATGGCATAAATTATAAATTAGTTTATGAAAATATAGAACCCAATACCACGATAAGTGATTATCTGCCAAATATTGGCGGCGATACTTATTATTATGTAAATGCAGTTAGTACAACGCCTAGTATTGCAAAAAGTAATGTTGAACAAATAACACAAACATTACAAGGTTATTATTTTTTAAATGGTGGTACTAGTTATAGTACATATTTAGCTATTTTTGGTGATATTTTATTTAGTGATACAAACCAAATAGATGTTACATTAAAACAATTTGAGGGCAGAACTTATCCGGTTAAATATATAGGGGATTCAATTAAAAGAATGATTACATTTTCAGGTGATGTGTTAATTAGTGATTATAATACATTAAAAGAAATTACTGAAAGTGAAAATATTTATTATAGGGACTATAAAGGAAATAATTTTAAATGTCATATTAATACTCCACAATTTGATAAAAAAGATATTTACGCATATCAATTTAAATGTGTAATTGAAAGAATTGAGGATGATGAATAATGCCCAGACAAACCATAGTAAAAAATATATATCAATCAACTGATGACGGTTTCGTAAATCATGATTTATCAGGGATAAATTTTGATGATGGTGCATTAATGTTAGGTTATATGTTTTATGACATGGATGGCTATTGTGATTATTTTCAACTTTTCAGAGAATTTGATATACCAAAAGGATCAATTATTGAAAAAGCTACTTTAAATTTTAATGTTTGGGATGTTGAGAATGGATATGTAGGCAGTGAATTACATTTAGCAGATGAAAACGATGCACCGGCTAGTTATAGTGATTTTACTAACTTAACACCATTAAATGAATTTATTCCAATGTTATTTGATGAATCGGTACAAGAACAAACATTTAGTTATGATGTTACCGATATGATTCAAGAAAAAATTGATAGTGAAAACTGGTCACAAGGTAGTAATTTTATATTTTTTAGTATTAATACTTATTATGAAACTTCTGATAGTGGTGTTGATATTGATTCTTGGGACTATCAACCTATTGCAAGTTTATCAATTACTTTTATACCACCTACTCAATTAAAAGTAGCAGATATTTTAACATTTCCAAGAACAGAGGGATTTAAATATCAATTATTATCATTGAGTGATGGATCATATATACATAATGAATTTGTAACCAACAAAATTGAAAATGCAATGATTGATTATAATTTTACCAGAGATGTAATAAATACTTGTACATTATCTATGAAGGATTATACATCTATAAATTATTTAAATGATTTAATCAGAGTAAAATATTGGATAAATCATCAAGGAACTATTTACGAATTTCCTTTAGGTACTTATTTAATGTTATCACCACAAAAAGATAGTGATGGTAAAGTAGTAACTAGAAATATATTTTGCTATGACTTATTATATGCTTTGGTACAAGACAAAATAACTGCTAGTGTAACATATGAATCGGGTACTAATGTAATTGATACTATTAAAAGTATTTTAGATAGTGTAGGATCTTGGGTAAAATATATTATAGAAGATACAAGTTTAACATTAGCAGAGGATATGAGTTATGAAGTAGGCAAAAGTAAATTATTTATAGTTAATTCATTGCTAAATACAATTAATTATGAGAAATTATTTTGTGATGGTTTAGGCAATTATCGAGCTATTCCATGGAATAATGATAAAAAAATTGTTTGGAGTTTTGAGGATAATAATCAATCCTTGTATGAAAAAGGTGTATCTTCTATTGAAGATTATACCAATGTTTATAATTATGCTCTAGTCATAGCAAATCAACTTGAAGAGGATACAGAACCATTGATAGGCACGTATACTTTTGAAGATGAGGGATTGAGTTCCCATCCATTGTCAATAACTTCTTTAGGTCGTACAATAGTACAACCTTTTGAAAGTGAGGCGGTTAGCCAATCGTACGTGGATTTAAGAGCAAGACGAGAATTATTAAAAATGCTTGAAATTGAACAGGCTATTAATTATAAACATGCCCTAGTAATAAATACGTGGAATGATGGTATTCCTTATCCGGGGGATTGTTATAAATTTAAAAATACCCTTTTAAATATAAATAGTATTTATAGGATAGAATCATTCACATATTCATTGAAAGTCGGTCAAAGTGTTAATTCTATCATAAGGAGGATTTATGAAATTGAATAAAAATTTTAATTATGGGTTATTAACATCAATAATGAATAAAAAAGTAAATCAATTATTTATTACTGGTAATATATCAAGTTTAAGTCCTTTGCAAGTTAAATTAACACCATCCGACGATGCTATAAATGTAAAAAGTTTAACTAATTTAGTAAATGTTAAAGTTGGATCAAATGTATTAATGGTTAAATTTTTAAATAAATTTATTATTATTGGTGTTATTGGTGCTATTGTCGATCCTAGTGTAAAGGTTGTAGTAAAACAATCTTCTCAAAGTTCAAACACAAGTAGTAGTTTTACAACTGATAGTGAATTAACAATGACATTAAAACCTAATAAATTATATAGAATTGATTTTTATCTTATAGTTAATAATGCAAGTACCTCACCGGATATGGTTGTTAATTTTAATAATACTGGAACAGTTACCCTATACGGTCAAAATCATTTCAGATGTATGTCAGTAAGTGGCACAAATAACGCCGCTTATGATTTTGGAAAAACTTCTACTTATGATGCTTTTGATGATGATATCGTTATTGGATTAAATTCCGGTCATGGTTCGGCAAGAAGTTCATTTATGGCAAAAGGTGGGGCTTCTGGTGGTAATATAACTTTATTATTTAGGCAATATAGTACAGATGGTGGTAATCCTTCATATGTACGTGTAGGATCTTTCATTGAATATTATGAAGTTCAAGAAGTTTAAAACTTGCTAGATGTAAATTTGCTAAGTATAAAAAAAAATTTGCTAATTAAAAACCTGCTAGATATAAATTTGCTAGATATAAATTTGCTAGATATAAATTTGCTAGATATAAATTTGCTAGATATAAATTTGCTAAGTATAAAAAAAAACTTGCTAGACATGATTATATCTAGCAAGTTTTTAGTTAGTAAGTTTTAATTAGCAATATAATTAAAAGTATATTTAACACTTGCTAGGTATCCACCTTTTGAAAAATTTAAATAAATAATATTTTCTCCGGAATCTAAAGGTCTATAAGGACTAACATAATATTTATTACCTGTAATATATATATAATGTCCGTCTAAATATAAATAGCCTTTAGCGGTAATCAAAAATCGATCACTGATTAATAAATTCCCTGTAAACCAATTACCAAGATTATTATTAAATTCGCTAAAAAATATATTACCACCTAATTTACAATCAATATAGAGTCTATCAAAAGTATTTGATTCGACATCAATCGATTGTAAATAAGTATCGCAAAAAACCGTATTGCTAAAATTAAATAAAAGTATTAAAATTAATGCGATTAAAATAAATTTTTTCATTTAAAAACACTCCTTTATAATTTATATTTATTTTTCAAAAGATCTTTTTTATAATTTATTTCAAATAAAAGATCCTTATCATTAATATTATATACTTCTTTTAATGATTGAAATGTCATTAAAACATGTGACATTTCCTCTATTACTTTATTACGTATAAAAATTTTATTTAAATCTTTATTTATGTCTTGAATTATTACTTGGGATAATTCTATTAATTCTTCAAGACATTTTTTCTTTTGAATATTAGTACCCATTAATTCAACTAATTTTTTATAAAATTCTCTATCATTATCAATCATTTAAATTTACTCCATTACTTAAAAAATACTCATAATTTTTATTACAAACATCATAAACAGCTATACATAATTCATTATTTTTACTTTCTATTTGAATATAATCATCTTTATAAAATATTGATACTAATTCATCTTCAAGCGTAATTTCTATATTACAAGTTTTATCTTTATTATTATATGTAAATCTTGAAACACCTTGAAAACTTGGATCAATTATATCAATATTTAAATTTACTAAGCTAATTTTAAAGAATTTTTTTATTTTTTCTTCAGTATTTAATTTATTTTTATCTAAATTTTTAATTATTAATCTATTTATTTTCATATGCGATTTTGCTCCTTACATTTATTTTTAAATTCATTTGATAGAGAATTTGGTAAATTAAATCTAACAGGTACTTCTGTTGGATATTTTGAATCATATAACATTGTTAAACTGATAACATTATCCATTGTATAAATTATATGTAATACATGTGTTAAATTAGTAAGATATTTAATATTTTGTCCAACATTTACAGGTATTTTTTCTTTATTTTCTATAATATGAAATAGAAATTTATCTCGATCCTCTTCAAACGTTTTCGGATCTTTTAATGTATACTTTATAGTATCTGCAATTCTATTATAATTTACTTCAGTAACTTGAAGAAATACACCGATATAATCTGGTATATTTGAGTACGATATTTTACCGATATCATACCATTTTTTATTCTTAGCTTCGTCATTATTCATCTGTTTTATTCTCCTCTATATCATATATTATTTTACTTTCATGGACTTCATGAGTTCCATAAATTATACTTGTTGGTGTAATATTTATAGCAAAAAAATCATTTTCACTTATATTAAATTTAATAATATTTGATTTAAGCAATTCAATACTTTCAATTTTAAAATTTATTAAGTATTTTAAATTATTAAGTTCTAATGGCTTAGATATATCAAAATTAATTCTAATTCGTTCCCAATATTCTTCAGTTTTAAAATGAATAATAATTCTTGGGATATTATTTTCTAATTCATCTATTTCATCATACTTTTTCATGCAAATTACTATTTCAGTACATTTTTTATTTATATAATATTTCATAATTTTTCATTCTCCTTATAATTTTTTGATATTACTACAGGTAACCAATGAGGTATTTTATATTGTTCTTTTTTTGTTGCTATGGGAAATTTTAATAGCTTTCCACTTAGAAAATATATGTTAATATGGCAACCTGTAAATTTTATTATTTTTTCGTTTTTTAAATCAATTATACTATCAGCATAATCAACCGACATATTTATCCAATGATAAATATTTTTATAATTTATAGGGCTTATTACTTCATCACCTTCATAATTAATATTATTTTCTTCTAACATTATTTCTATATCTACAAAATTGATAAAATCATTTTTTTCTAATAAATCTAATATTAATTTTTTTATATAATATTTCATAATTTTTCATCCCCCATATAGATATTAAATTTGTGTTCTGGATCTTCAATTGGTGAGAAATCAATTTTATCAATTTCATCTTGTCTTAAAATAAAGACTGTAATATTTTCATTTCTAAGAATAATCATATAATAAATTATTTTTAGAATTACAATAAACATTTTTTTAACTCCTCTATCCCCTATCCAAAACCTACCCTATTATACGGTTTTTTGATGAAATAATAGGGTAGGGGATAGGTAAAAATTATTTCTTATATATTTTATCAAGATAATTTTCTTGATATTGTTTTAATATATGGCAAAGTTTTCCGAAATCTACATTAGTTGATTCCTTATATTTTTTACCAGTGAACCATTTTTTATTGTATGCTTCTTTTAAAATTCCGGTGTATTCTTCTTTATCATCTTTATTATCAGATTCTTTAATATAAGACTTATTAAAATATTTGCAGATACCTCTGCAAATATCCTGAGCGGTTTCCTTTTGAAATGCACTTGACTTTAAAAGTTCAGCTTCTCTTTTATTAGTCATGAATGCCGCCTCAACAAGAATAGCAACCATAGCGGTATTTCTTAATACATAGAAATCAGCACTTTTTACACCCCTATTGTCTTGCTTTGTTCCCTTAAGTAATTCATTTTGAACTAAAGATGCTAAACGTTGACCATTTCCAGAACCCGGATAATAATAAGTTTCTATCCCGTCGGCATTATTCCAGCCGCCGGAACCATAAGCGTTAGCATGAATTGATACAAATATATTAACTTTTGAATCATTAGCACGTTTACATCTATCAGCTAAACTATTATCACTTGTCATCGGGCTACAATCAACGTAACTAAAACCATTTCTTTTTAGTTCTGGAATTAGAAACTTTTTGACCTTCTCGTTGAAGTAGTTTTCCCGATATCCGTCAGGAGTCCTTTTTCCTGCGGTTTCGTAACCGTGACCATCATCAATTCCTATTTTATAACTCATCTTTCATTCCTCCATTTATAATTATTATTTTATAATGATTTTATTTTTACATAACTTTCTATACCTTTAGTATTTTTATGTATTGGGCAAATCATTCCCTGAAACTTATATAATTTATCTTCAGTTAATTTATATAAATACAAAATATAACTTGTATTTATCTTAAATTGATAAGGAAATTTATTTCTATTGATTTTTAACATTAAATTAATTATTTTGCCATTATATAAATATTTAGATCCATCTATTTCAAAAAAATCATCCGGTGTCATAATGACATCTTTTAAATTTTCTTTATCTTCAGTTAAATTTTTTGGAACGAGATTTTTAAAAAAGTCCTGAGTACTTAATGAATAAGTACTTTTTGGAATTTTTAATTTATCATTATCCCAATTTATTAAACTAAATAAATTATGGACAATTTTCAAACCTCTGTATTCATGGTATCCATCATAAAAATTTTTACATGCACCGTTACTTAAAATAGTACCTTTTATATATTTATCAAATATTGTATTACTCAATATTAAACACCTCTTTAAATTTAAATAAATAACAATCATTTTTATGAATTGTATCTGTAGTACTTAAAACTTCAAAAACTTTATCAATGTCAATAGCTCTTAATTCGCAATATTCTGCGAAATAGAACAATAAAAATGCTTTTATTTGTGGGTTTATTTCTGCTAATTTTTTTAATCTAATGGCCTGTTTTTTATCTTTATCTTTCATATACCATGAAAGACCTTTGGTTTTTTGTTTGGTATCAAAACAAAAAATATTCTTTTTACATGCTATAATATAATCGAAGGGTTCACCTTCAATATATATTCCTTTAAAATTTCTTTTTGGCTGGTTTTTCCAGCCAAAACCTTTGTGAGATTTAATAAGATAGTCTATTAATTTATCTACTTGATTTTCTAAATAATTATTTACTGGTTTCATTGCTTTTATCACCATCCATATTTTTAATTTCATTCATAAAAACATAATCCTTATCATCATTTAAATTATATTTATGACCAATGATTTCTAACGTCTGGTCATTATCATTAGGATCATAATCTAATTCGTATTTTTCTATAAAATCAGTGATTTTTATTCTTAATTCTTTCAACATATTATTAATACAAAATGCAGAATTGTTTAAATCTTTATAATTTTTTGAAAATTCTTTATAAAAATCACTTAATTTTTGTTTTAAATCTCCAATAATCCTTTCAGATACCATTAAATCATTTTTAAATTTAGTTATTTTTTTAGATAGCAATGTTATATAAATTATAAATGATACTATTAAAATAATAGTAATAACTATTCCATAAATTAATGATATTGTGTATAAATTTTCCATTTTAAAAATCTCCTTTATATTTTTTTATATTTTAATAATTACTTTATCTACTAAATTAAAAATTAATGTACCTGCGATATCGAAACAAAGGATCATTAATAACCCTATCAATATCGTTATAATTACTTGTTTTTTCATTAATACCACCTTCTTTTTTTTAACTTATCATATCTTATATTTATATGTGGTTCTGGATTTAATATCATATTAACATTAAATACTTTTCCTAATAATTTATTATTTATGGATAATAAACCATTAAAATATTTTGAATAACAATTATTAAAAGTTTCAGCATCAAATTCGTTGCAAAATTCTCTAATTTTTCCGATATCGTGTTTATCTGATGTAATTTGTATGTTCCCTTGCATGTATAATTGAATAAAATCATTAAATGAAAACCCAGTAATAGCTTGAAATTTAATAATATTTTCTTCACAAATCATCAATTTTTCAAATATATGATTCATATTAATCATTTAATTCAATCCTTTCTATCAATACGATTATATATAGGCATATTGTACTTTAAATCAAAGTTTTCATCACTCATACATAAAAATATTATTACTTCAAAAAATGCGATTATTCCGGGAATAAAAGTCCATACAAATAATATATATAATATCCCTAAACCCGGCTTATTCAAATAAAATTTATGTATTCCTAAACCACCTAAAAATAATGCTAATAATATTGCTGTGCTTCTATTTTTCATATTAATTCAACCCCTCATTAACTCTTTTTAAAAATATATTTTCTATGGTTACACCTTGAATTTTAATATCATAATATCCGGCATCATGTAAACCACCATAAACCCTTATATAACCGGGTAAAAATAAAAAGCCTACTTCAATATCAAAATAATATTGTATTTTTTCAAAACCTTTTTTATTTGTATAAAGTGATAAATTCATTTCTTTATTTTCTGATATTTTGATTAAATTTTTCATAATTTTTTTTTAATCTCCTTTTTTTATATTTTTCATGCAATTATATTTATCGCAATCAGTTAAACATTGATCGTTAAATTGTGATCGTCTAAAATACATTCTACAAGTTTTATATAAGTCACAATCAAAAGAATCAATAACTTTTAATCTAGATAATGGAACACTAAATATTTTATTATTCATTTCAATAAGACCTTCACCATATGTACGACCTAACATAGTACATGATATTAATTTAACTTTAAAACCTTTATATATTACTTTTGATCCTATATGTTTTACCGCTTCTTGAATTAAAATTTTAATCACCTCTTTAATCATTGAATAATTTATTTAAAATTTGGTTTGCCTGTAATTTATTTAAATTACTACTATTGTATTCTGGCAAATGTCTATTTATTAAATTTAATTGTTTTTCACTGGCTGGAGAATATCCCCAACCTTTCATAATATTTAGATCCCATATATACCGCTCATTTGAGTATTTATCCATTAAACGTTTAAAAACACGATCAAAGAAGTTTTGAGCTTCATAAGTTTTACCCATAAAAGTTATATTTCCTAATTCATCAATAGGACTTGTTTTTAATTTTTTGGTTTTTAGAGATAATGAAAAGCTACCATCTGAATGTTTATACCAGTTAATATTATGAGTATTATAATTATGTTTTTTTGCCCACAAATTAACCAATTTGTAATTGATTTTCCAATTATCCGGTATATCTTCCCTTTCTTCAATAATTTCAGGTAAATCAAATAAATCAACATTATAATCTATTTCGCCATCTGTAGGACTTGATTTACTTGTTGTAATATCATAACCTAACAAACTTGGAGCTGTAATAAGCGATAATTCATTAGAAACACCTATACAATCTATTAAATGTAATTTATCCTTCTCAGTATGTAATCTAAGTCCACGACCTACCATTTGAGTATAAAGACTTTCATTTTTTGTTGGTCTTGCGATTATTATAGTATTTATTAATGGCAAGTCAGTACCTTCAGTAAATATCATACAGTTTATAAGGCATGATATTTTTTTCTCAGTAAAATCTTTTATTATTTTTTCTCTGTTTTTAGTTCCGGCACTTATTACAACTGATCCCGGAATATATTTTTGAATTTCTTCACAATGTGCCACTGTAGTGCCAAATATTAAAGTTGATCCAACTGCATGTTTTTTATAGATTTCTCCGATTGATTTTGCATTTTCACTATCAATCAATTCTTTTTCCAGATCTTGAATTTTATAATCCCCGGATCTTGTTTTAACTTTTCCAAGATCCATTTTGACATATACTCTTTTACATTGAATATTACTTAAATAATTATTTCTGATACCTTTTAATAGGCCATATTTGAAAATTATTTTATCAAAAAATTTATCCAACCTTACTTTATCATTTCTATTTGGCGTTGCGGTAAACCCTAAATTTAATCGAGGTTGAAAATAATTAAATAATTTTACATAAGATGAAGCCGGGCAGTGGTGGGCTTCATCCCATATAATAACATCAAAATGATTTCGGGGATATTTTTTAAATCTCCTCGACATTGAAGCTATACAAGTACTTACTACTTCAGTTTCCAAATCACCTTTTAATTTTCCCATTTCAATTGATTTGGATCTATTAATATATTTTAATGGTTGTTTTACTAATTCTTCCCTATGACTTACAATCAATACTTTTCCTGAAATAGAGTTTATATAATTAGTAAAAATTACTGTTTTGCCTAAACCCGTAGCTATATTTATTAAATAAGATCCGGTATCTAATTCATTTATTTTATTTAAACAATCGATTTGATAATCTCTTAATTTTATTTCCAATTATTCCACCTCTTTATAATTTAAGTTTTGTTCCATCACTAAATTTTATATACCCTCTATAATCACCAATTGTACTATCAATTGTACTAATAGTAGTTTCTAATTCTTCACCCGTAAATATATCAAGTTCATGAGTAGGTTGTATTTTTTCAGCACATTTAAAAATAGTATCTTCAATATATTCTTCTTTTTTATTATATTTTTTTATATCCCTTTCAAATTTTGGATCGATTTCCTTAAATCGATCCAAATTTCTTTTTTCATCAATTTCTTTTTGTTTCAAAAATTCTATATGCTTTTTTCGATATTTAATATATTCTTTATATATTAAATAATTTATATCTGATATATTATTGCAAATTTTAAGTAATTCTTTACTTAATTTATGCTTTTTACATGTATGTACTATTTTTTCAGTATCTAAAAATATAATTTTATTAATCTGGTGATGATTGTTGTCTATATCGCAAAACGGACAACAATTATCTTTTTCTTTTAATTTATATGATTTATTTTTATAATTTATAAACCGTATTATTATACTTAGTATTATAATGATATATACGACAATACTAATTTTATAAATCATTCAATCACCTCTTATTGGATCTTTTCATAGTTTTTTTTTATTTCCTTTCTAATTCTTTTATATGTTCGGCTTGAATTTGATTCATTTTTTCTAATGTTTTTATTATGTATTTTAAACTATCAATTTGATTTTCTAAACTTTGATTTGCTGCTTTTAGTAATTCAACTTCTAAATCCTTTTTCATAATTTATCAATCACCTCAAATTTTTATTTTTTATTGTAACAATCAAAACATAGTTCATTGTCAATTAGCTCTTTTATGGTTGTCACTACTCGACAACCGCAACCTT
>Ga0315553_10000351_pt1 | contig 41763 bp, 41 predicted proteins | sample SalMarSW160140MG_FD_203099 | JGI IMG/M metagenome (GOLD analysis project Ga0315553, IMG submission 203099) | Salt marsh sediment microbial communities from the Plum Island Ecosystem LTER, Massachusetts, United States - Salt Marsh Sediment SW1601-40 ...
GGATCGTGCGGGGTAAGGCCGAACGCACCGAGCAAAGCGACCGCGAGATAGAGAACGACGATCCCGCCGCCGATTCTGCCACTCGGATGATCGAGCAACGCGCGCAGGAATCGCATCAGCGTCCTGCCAGCCGGATGCGCGGATCGAGAGCGACATATGCGAGGTCGACCAGGAGATTCACGATCATGAAGTTGAGCGCGATGAAGAGAACGGAGCCCTGCACCAAGGCATAATCGCGCTGCGCGATGGCCTCCAGCACTAGGCGGCCGAGTCCGGGAAGGGCGAAGATCTGCTCCACGATCACGGCGCCGCCGAGAAGATAGCCGAACTCGATGCCGCTCAGCGTGACGACGGGAATGAGCGCATTCGGCAGCGCATGGCGCCAGACGACACTCCGCTGCGAGGCACCCTTCGCGCGTGCCGTGCGCACATAGTCGTCGTTCAGGACGTCGAGCATGGCGGAGCGCGAGACGCGCGTGACAGAGGCGGCGAAGGCCAGGCCCAGGGTGATCGCGGGCAGGATCATCTGCGCGAGATTCCGCAGCGGGTCGTCCCAGAAGGCGATATAGGCCCCCATCGTCGGCAGCACGCCGAACGCCGTGGACAGCACGTAGATGATGACGAGCCCCACGACGAAATTCGGCGTCGATTGGCCGATCATGGCAGCGACGCGCACCGCAAGGTCAGACATGCGTTCGTTGCGCGTGGCTGCGAAGACCCCGGCCGGAACCCCGACCGCGATGGCGATGACCATCGAAAGAAGCGCCAGCTCCAGCGTACGCGGGAAGCGCTCTAGGATGACCCCGAGCACCGACCGTCCGTAGGTTACCGAAATGCCGAGGTCGCCTTGAAAGAGCCCGATCAGCCAGCGCCCGTACTGCACCGGCCACGGCTGATCGATGCCGAAATAGACGGCAAGCGCTGCGCGCTGCGCAGGCGTCAACAGGCCCGCCTCGGTGCCGAGCATTGCGGTGATGGCATCGCCCGGGACCAGGCGAATGGCGACGAAGACAATGACCGATACGCCGAGCAGCACGAGCGGAAAAGCCGCGAGCCGTCGGGTCAGGTAGTTCACTGGCGGATCACTTCACGGGTCGGCGGGACCGAGGCGAGCCCGTCGGTTCGTCTCGGTCCGATTTCAACAGGCGCCCAATCCTATTACTCGACGGTCACCTTGCTAAGGCTGAACAGCGAGCCCGTCGGCGTCGGCACGAAGCCCTCCACCGACTTCTGCTGCGCCGTGTAGCCGTAGGACGTGTAAAGCCAGATCCACGGCGACTTCTCGGCGAGCGTCTTCTCGAAGTCGGCGAAGATCGTCTTGCGTTTGTCGAGGTCGGTCTCCGCCCGGCCCTGCTGAAGCAGGCTGTCGAGAGTGTCATCCTTGAAATTGGAGACCTTCTGGAGGTTGCCGTCGTTCGTGAAGTAGCGGTTGTACATGGTGTAGGGGTCGGGTCGGCCGCCGTTCAGCGCCACAGCCATGTCGAAATCCGCGGCAAGCCACGCGTCGATATAGACGTTGAGCTCCATCAGCTTGATATCGAGATTGATGCCGATCTCGGCGAGCTGCGACTGCAGCACCTGCGCCTCGGCCGCAGCCGTGGGCGGCTCGCCGGTGGCGGCAATGACGGTCGCCGAGAACCCGTCGGCAAGACCGGCGTCGGCCATCAGCTTCTTCGCCTTCTCCACGTCCCGCTTGTAGCAGAAGAGCTCGTTCGGATCGGTCGCGTAGAACGGCATCGTCAGCGGTCCCGTCACCTTCCCCTCGCCGAGGGAGGCGGTGTCGAGCACAGCCTGGCGGTCGACGGCGCAGGAGATCGCCTGACGCACCTCGAGCTTGTCCATCGGCGCGCGCGCCGGGTTGAGCTGAAGGACGTGGTAGGCGAGGACCGGAGCGCGGTTGAGCTGCAGGTTGGCCTCCTTCGGGACCAGCGTCGCGACAAGCGGATCGTTCAGAAGCGCGAAGTCGATCTGCCCGGTCCTGAGCGCCGCGAGGATCGCCGACTCGTCCGGCAGCACGCTGATCGTGATCCCGTCGACGCCGGTCGGCCCGCCGGCCCAATCCTTGTTGGCCGTCAGCACTTCACCGGAATTCGGGTCCCACTTCTCCAGCATGAACGGTCCGGAGCCGACCGCCTTCGTGCCGACGTTGCCCGCCGCGATCTCGCTCGCCGGCAGGATCGACGAGTTGGTGTCGGTCATGGCGGTGAGGATCGGCACGTCGGGCTGCGAGAGCTTGAAGACGACCGTCTCATCGTCGGGGGTCTCGATCGACGCGACCGACGAGTAGTTCGCGCGATTGGCTGCGCCCGTGGCCTCATCGAGGATGCGCTCGAAAGAGGCCTTCACGTCAGCGGAGGTGACCCTTTCGCCGTTCTGGAACGTCGCCTTCGGATCGAGCTCGAAGGTGAGCTCCGTGCCGTCCGGCGAGAATTCCCACGACTTGGCGATGGCCGGGACAATCTTCAGATCGGCGTCGAGCCTGACGAGAGGCTCATAGACAAGCTCGAGAAGCCTGAGCGACGAAAACGCCGTCTGCTTCTGCGGATCGAGCCCCGTCGCGTCCTGCGACCAGGCCATGCGCAAGTCCTTCGCGGCAGCCGGCGTCCCAAACGCTGCCAAGCCCACGGTCGCCGCCATCACGGCGGCTGAGAGAATCTTCCTTGCCGAATCCCTGTTCATAGCTCTCCCTCCTTGGTCTTAGTCCCCTTGGTCTCCACTTTCACATGCGTTCGCGGGCAGCATCTTGCGTCAGCGTACCGCTCTCCTCGAGAGCCTGCCGCAGGAAGCCGCCCGCGTCTTCCAGGGCATCTCGCGCTGCGGCCGGGCTCTTCCCCGTCATCACGGTCAAGATTGCGAGCTTCACGTCCTTGCCGGTTCGTTCCAGCGCAGCGCGCGCCTCCTCGCGGGTGCAGCCTGTTGCAGCCATGACAATGCGAGTCGCGCGCGCGACCAGCTTCTCGTTGCTGGCGTAAAGATCGACCATGAGATTCTCGTAACTCTTGCCCATGCGAATCATGCTGGTGGTCGTCAGCATGTTGAGCACCAGCTTCTCCGCTGTCCCTGCCTTCATGCGCGTCGAACCGGTGAGCACCTCCGGCCCGACGATGGGCAGAATAGCGATGTCAGCGATGCGGCCGGTCTCGGCGTTAGGGTTGCAGGCGAGCGCGATGGTCGTCGCTCCAACCTGGCGTGCGTAGGTCAAGGCGCCGATGACGTAAGGCGTTCGACCGCTCGCCGCGATGCCGATGACGACGTCGTCGGATGTGAGTCCGATGTCTTCGAGCGCCTCGCGAGCGCCCGCGGCGTCATCCTCCGCACCTTCGATGGAATGCATCAAGGCATGCGAACCGCCGGCAATCAGTCCGATCACCATGCCTTCGGGAACGCGAAACGTTGGCGGACACTCGGATGCATCGAGCACGCCGATCCGGCCGCTCGTACCGGAGCCGACATAAATGAGCCGGCCCCCCTTTTGGAAGGCGGCGACGACCCGCTCGACCGCAGCGGCGACCTCGGGAATGACCTTCTCGACGGCAAACGCGACGCGTTTGTCCTCGGCATTGATCCTGCGAAGAACCTCGACCGTCGGCAGCATATCGATGTCGGTGGTGTGCGGATTCCGGCTTTCGGAAACGAGCTCGTCCAACTCGGCTATCAAGTCGCGCTCAGACATCAGCTGCCGCCTTTATTAGAGCCCCGGCGCCATCCTTTTCTGGTCTTCCGCTCTCGCCAAAGCGTCTCGGCGCGGCCGGAAAACAGCCCGTTAATGATTTAGAATTAAATATTCTCCGCGTCAACAAATAATGGAATTTTTCATTCCACTCCGGCCGCCGCGGGCTTCGCCCGCTTTCAACCCGGGCGGGCCGAACGGCGCGCCACGACAATAGCCCCCGCCACCGCGTCGCCATCGGCCGGCTTGAGGCGTCGCCGGACATCCGGCGCGAGCCATGGCTCGAGTGCGCTCGAAAGCCCGCCGAGGAGGGCAACGCGCGGCGCGCCCTGCTCGAAGAGCACGCGCACCAATGTGTCGATCTGTTCCGCCGCCTCTTGCACGATGCGGCGGCCGGCGGGATCGCCCTGGTCGGCGTGGCGCAGCACCATCGGGGCGAAGCCGGCGTAGTCGGTCGCCGTCGAGCGATCCATCCAGGCCACCGCCTCGACAGGATCGTTGTGGAACCTGTGCATCACCTCCTCAAGGAGCGCGGTCCGGTCGTGACGGCCGTCATGCGCGCGGAGCGCAAGCTGTACCACCTTGAGCCCCAGGTCGGCCCCGCTTCCTTCGTCGGAGATCGGAAAGCCGTAGCCGCCGACGCGAAGATCACGCCCCTCGACGAATCCGATGCCGATCGAGCCCGTGCCGGCGATGACGATCGCGCCGTCCTGGCCGGAATGCGCGCCGAGACACGCTCCGGTACCGTCGCTGACGAAAGCGACTTGGGCGAAGGGATGCTCGATTTCGGCAAGCGCTTCCTTCGCTCCCTTACGGCCGATGCCGGCGAGCCCGACGCCAACGTAGGTGCGCCGAAGCTCCGCTGCGCCGAGTCCCGCCTCCTCGACCGCCGCGCCGGCCGCGCGCATGATGGAGGTCCAGGCCGCGTCGATTCCGAGCCGCGTCGTCGCCGGCCCCGAAAGCCCCTGCCCGAGGCTCTTCCCTGCCTTGTCCTCGACGCGCGCTCGGCAGCCGGTGCCGCCGCCATCGACGCCGAGAAAGAAATTCGGCGCAACGTCGGCGCTCATTCGCCGAGCCGCTCGATATTGGCGCCGCACATGTGGAGCTTGCGGTCGAGCCCCTCGTAGCCGCGGTCGAGGTGATAGACGCGATTGACGATTGTTTCGCCGTCAGCGACGAGCGCCGCGAGCACCAGCGACACGGAGGCGCGCAGGTCCGTCGCCATCACCTGCGCACCGTGCAGCTTTCGCCCGCCGCGCACGAGCGCCGTTGTCCCTTGCAGCGTGATGTCGGCGCCAAGCCGCATCAGCTCCGGCACGTGCATGAACCGGTTCTCGAATACGGTCTCGCGCACCAACGACGCGCCGTTCGCACAGCACATCAGTGCGATGAACTGCGCCTGCAGGTCGGTGGGGAAGCCCGGATACGGCTCGGTCGTGATGTCGACCGGCGCAAGCGGCGCGCTGCGCGAGACGATGAGGCCGCGGTCGCCGGGCCAGATTCCGACACCCGCAGCTTCGAGGGCCTGGACGACGGATGCGAGATGCTCCAGCCGCGCATTGGTCAGCTCGAGCTCGCCGCCGGTGATCGCCGCGGCGATGGCATAGGTGCCCGCCTCGACGCGGTCGGGGATGGTGTAATGCGTCGCCGGGCGCCATGCGGTCGTGCCCTCGACCAGAATGCGATGCGTGCCGGCGCCCTCGATGCGTGCGCCCATTGCATTCAGGCACACCGCAAGGTCCGCCACCTCCGGCTCGCGCGCGGCGTTCAGGATCTCCGTCTCGCCCTTTGCGGTCGTCGCCGCCATTATCGCCGTCTCGGTTGCGCCGACGGACGGCGAGCTGAGCACGATGCGCGCGCCGGTGAGGCCGTTCGGCGCTTCAGCGACGATCAGCCCGCCTTCGACGTCGATATCCGCACCGAACGCCGCGAGCGCCTTCAGATGCATGTCGATCGGGCGCGCGCCGATCGCGCAGCCGCCAGGGAGCGAGACGCGCGCATGGCCGAACCTTGCCAGCAGCGGCCCGAGCACGAGCACGGTCGCGCGCATCTTTCGAACCGTCTCGTAGCTTGTCTCCTTGGAAAGAGCGGCGGAGGCGTCGATCACGACCGCGCCGGGCCCTTTGCTGACCTCTGCGCCATGCAGCCTGATGACGCCGAGCATGTTGTCGACATCGGTGACGGCCGGAAGGTTGTTGAGTTCGAGCGGGTGTGGGCTCAGAAGCGCGGCCGCGATCTGCGGCAGCGCCGCATTCTTCGCGCCCGAGATGGCTACAGCGCCCTGCAGCCTCTCACCGCCGACAATGCGCAATCTGTCCATGGCGACGCCCGCTTCAATACCAGGCGGCCCCCGGGGGAGAACCGCTGTCCGGGTTCTCTATACTCTGTCAATCGACTTCGGAATATTTTATTCTTGTGTTTGGCATCGCACCGTTGCGGCGCGCAACGGCCAGGAAAACAGGCATGTCGGTCCTCAGGCGCATCCACGCGACTCTCGACACGATGGCGCCCGCCGACAGGGCGATCGGGCAGTTCATCCTCGACCATCCGGACCGGATGCTGCGGCTTTCCTCCGCGGCGCTCGCGGAGAGCGCGGGGCGCAGCCAGTCGAGCGTGGTGAAGTTCTCGCAGAAGCTCGGCTACGCCGGCTATCAGGACCTGAAGCTCGCGGTCAGCGAGGCGAAGGCGCAGGAATGGCGCGCGCCGCCCGGCATGGTGCACGGTACGATCGAGCGGAGCGACGGCCATCTCGTAGTGACGCAGAAGCTCGCCGCCAGCAAGCTCGCATCGATCCAGCAGACGATCTCAGTCAACGGCGAGCAGGATATCGACCGTGTGCTCGATCTCCTCGACGCAGCGAACCGAATTCATCTCGCCGGCGTCGGAGCATCATCGCTCGTCGCGCGCGACTTCTCCTACAAGCTGATGAAGCTCGGCCGCAACGTCATGCACGACAGCGACAGCCATGTGCAGATGGCGAACGCCTCGCTCCTGCGCGCCGGTGACGTATTGATCGCGCTCTCGCACTCGGGCGAAAGCATCGAGACCCTGCGCATCGCAGAGACGGCCCACGCGCACGGCGCAACGGTGATCGGGATCACGTCGCTCAAGGAGAGCCCCCTCAGCCGCGTGGCCGACGTGCTTCTCTATACTGTCGCCGAGGAGGAGCGCGTCCGCTCCTCCTCCATCACGGCGCGCGACGCGCAGCTGACGCTGACCGACCTCCTGTTCATCCTGCTCGTGCAGCGCCAAGCCGACGCCGACGACTACATCCACAGCAGCGAAGATGCCGTGTCCGTCCTGAAGACAGCGCGCTTCCCATGAGCGCTAAATCGGTTGCGCTCTATCCGAACAAGCGGATCGCAACTTCGGGGAAAGATGGTAGCGGAGGCCCTGGACATCCTTGCTCCGTCTCGACCATGCTCACGAACTCCTGCTCGCAGCCGACGCGCAGGAAAGCGTTGCCGACATCGCGACAGCACGGACGCATGCTCAATCCTGGCGCACGGACGTTCTCGAGCACTTCCGTTAGCGTTCTTCCTGGACCGAGACCCGGCAAGCCGCTGAGCTACTCCTCGGTTTTTCGACCCCGGCGGCTGTCGCGCGAACGCCAGGAGCTGCCCGCGTCATCTCGATCTTCCGCCGGTACGCAGGTCGGATAGTTCACTCGAGCTCGCTCACCTTGTGGGTCGACGTCTCAATGAATCCCCGTCGGGGGCGAATGGCGCGGCAGCCCGAACTCTTGAAGGCACTCTCCAATCCCGTGAACGGGTGGGCTTCCGTGGTCGAGGGAGCGCGGTGGCGTCCGTCGCACTCGGAGGTCGCCGTGGCTCGGGACTGCCGGATCGGCCAAGCAATTGGATGCGCGAGAGCCCCGGGACACGTCGCGGGCGTCTTTTCCATGAAGCAGAAGTCGTTGGCGGGACAGGGCGCGCCCTGGCCAAGAAGTGCTTCAGGCCAAGCGCGTGAGCGTGCGTGCCTTAGGCGCTTTCCGCCGACGATTGGCTGCACTTACGCCGTTGGGACACGATCCCAGCTTCGCGATCAGCTGCGGAGGCGATCGGCGAACTGCCGAGGCTTGTATTGCCGTCTCCGCAGAACCACTACGCAGACTCGCTTGGACACACGCCCTCCAGGAGATTTGGAGAGCGACCCGGCGGCTTTGTTTTCCCGACAGTATCCACGATGGGACGCTGGCGATGTGCCCTTGCGGCAGGAACGTGCGCCGACGACGACGCGACAGTCCAGAAGCGCGCCTCCGGCTGCTTCCATCACGCTTCCGTGGAACAGAGGCGTTCGAGAATTGCCGCTAACCTATTGAAGAATTGGCGCACCCGACAGGATTCGAACCTGTGACCTCTGCCTTCGGAGGGCAGCACTCTATCCAGCTGAGCTACGGGTGCCTTGGCCGGGGTCTCGCCGCGCGAGACGGGCCGGCTCATAACGCATAAGGGGGTCCGTCGCAATCTTCGCGGCGCCGGCAGCCTGCCACAGGTGACGAACGCGTGCGCCGCTACTACCTTCCGGCGCATGGCCCGGCCCGCCAATATCCGTATCACCGACGCCATCGCGATCTCGCCGGCCGAGATCGTCGAAAGCTTCGTGCGGGCGTCGGGGCCGGGCGGGCAGAACGTCAACAAGGTGGCGAGCGCCGTGCAGCTTCGCTTCGACGCGCGCGGCTCGCCGTCCTTGCCGGAGCCCGTCAAAGCGCGGCTTGAGCGGCTGGCCGGGGCGCGACTCACGAAGGACGGCGTCGTGGTGATCTTCGCCGACCGCTTCCGTACGCAGGAGCGTAACCGCGCCGACGCGCTCGAGCGCCTGCTCATCTTGATCCGCCGCGCGGCGGTCACACCGAAGAAGCGACGGCCGACAAGGCCGACCGTTGCGTCACGCGAGCGGCGGCTTCGCGCAAAGAGCGAGCGAAGCGGCGTAAAGAAGCTGCGCGAAAGGCCGACTGGGGAGGACTAGACGGCCATCCGCTCTCCAGGATCGGATTCCCGGCTCAGGCTCTGGCCCGCATCCCGTCAATGCTGAATGCACCCGCACCGAGAAAGACCAGGCAGAGGAAGACGAAGCAGAAGAGGATCGCTGCCTCCCCCTGGTTGACGATGGGCCAGAAGCGGCGCGTGCGCCATGAAATAGGCCACCGCCATCTCGCCTGAGAGCACGAACGCGACCGGCCGCGTGAAGAGCCCGAGAAGGATCAGAAGGCCGCCACATATCTCCAATAGCGCGGCCAGCCCCATCAGCGAGAAGAGCGATATCTGCATCGGCATCGCTGCGGGGAAGCCGAAAAGCTTCATCGTTCCATGCTCGATGAAGAGCAGCGCAGCCACGATCCTGAGGAAGGCGAGCGCGTAAGGCGAATAGGCGGCAAGGCGATCGGACATCATGGCTCCTGCGGATGTCACGCCGCCTTACTTAGGGAAGCCCGGTAGCGGCGAGAATCCCCGAAGCGGGTCTTCATGAAAACGTGAGGACCCTTCAGGTAACCTGCGTACCTGCGTGTCACCGAGTACGTTTGAGGTCACACGTCGAGGTTGGCCACAGAGAGCGCATTCGCCTGGATGAACTCGCGGCGCGGCTCGACCTCGTCGCCCATCAGCTTGGTGAAGATGTCGTCGGCCTCGTCGGCTTCGCGGATCTTCACCTGCAGCAGCGAGCGCACGTTCGGGTCGAGCGTCGTCTCCCAAAGCTGGTCCGGGTTCATCTCGCCGAGGCCTTTATAGCGCTGCATGGTGATGCCCTTGCGGCCGGCAGCGAAGACCGCTTCGAGCAGATCGCGCGGCCCGTGGATCGGTGTGTCGACGCCTTTGCGTCTGAGCGTCGCGGTGTGGAGATAGACCTCCTGCAGCTTGGCGGCGTGCTGGTCGAGGCGGCGCGCGTCGGCGGAATGAAGCAGCGCCGCGTCGATCGTCTGCACCTCGGCCACGCCGCGAACGGTGCGCTCCAGCGTCAGGCCGGTCTCATCGGAGAACGAGCCGGTCCAGCCGCGCTCGGTCTCGTCGGAAAGGACGTCGAGACGGCGCGCGATATAGGCGGCGGCCTCGCGGCCACGCTCGTCGTTCGACAGGAGCTCGGGATTGAGCGCCCCGGCGATCGCCGCCTGCTCCACGACGCCGCGGTCGTAGCGCGAATGCAGCCCGTCGAGGATCTGGCGGGTCTGCAGAGCCTCGTCGACGATGGCGCGGAGATCGGCACCGGCGCGCTCCTCGCCGGTCGAAAGCGTCAGCACCGCCTCGTCGAGCCCGCCGTCGATCAGGAAATGCTCGAGCGCGCGCTCGTCCTTCAGGTATTGCTCCGACTTGCCGCGCGTTACCTTGTAGAGCGGAGGCTGGGCGATGAAGAGATAGCCACGCTCCAGAAGCTCCCGCATCTGGCGGAAGAAGAAGGTGAGAAGCAGCGTGCGGATATGGGCGCCGTCAACGTCGGCGTCCGTCATAATGATGATCCTGTGGTAGCGCAGCTTCTCCGGATTGAACTCTTCCGTGCCGATGCCGGTGCCGAGCGCGGTGATCAGCGTGCCGATCTGGTCGGAGCCGAGCATCTTGTCGAAACGCGCGCGCTCGACGTTCAGGATCTTGCCGCGGAGCGGCAGCACCGCCTGGAAGGCGCGATTGCGCCCCTGCTTGGCGGAACCGCCGGCGCTGTCGCCCTCGACAATGAATATCTCCGAGAGCGCCGGATCGCGCTCCTGGCAGTCGGCGAGCTTGCCAGGCAGCGAGGCCATGTCGAGCGCGCCCTTGCGGCGGGTCAGCTCACGCGCTTTGCGCGCCGCCTCGCGCGCCGCAGCGGCCTCGACCACCTTGCCGACGATCGTCTTCGCTTCAGGCGGATGCTCCTCAAACCACGACCCGAGCGCGTCATTGACGATGCTCTCCACCACCGGCCGCACCTCGGAGGAGACGAGCTTGTCCTTCGTCTGCGACGAGAATTTCGGATCGGGCAGCTTTACGGAGAGCACGCAGGTCATGCCCTCGCGGCAATCCTCGCCGGTAACGGAGAGCTTCTCGCGCTTGGCAATGCCGGAGCTCTCGGCGTAGCCGACGACCTGCCGCGTCAGCGCCGCGCGGAAGCCGGCGAGATGCGTGCCGCCATCGCGCTGCGGGATGTTGTTGGTGAAGAGAAGCATGTTCTCGTGGTAGGAATCGTTCCACCAGAGCGCCGCCTCGACAGTAACGTTGTCACGCTCGCCGTAGAGCACGATCGGCGCAGTGACGATCGGCTTCTTGGCGCGGTCGAGGAAGCGCACGAACGCTTCGAGCCCGCCCTCGTAGTGAAGCTCCTCGCTCTTCTCGTCGGGGCCGCGGCGATCCATCAGGTGGATGCGGACGCCCGAATTCAGGAATGCCAGCTCGCGCAGCCGGTGTTCCAGCGTCGCGTAGTCGTACTCCGTCATCGTGAAGGTGTTCGGCGAGGCGAGGAAGGTCACCTCCGTGCCGGTGCTGCCGCCGGAATCGCCGGTCACCTCGAGCGGTCCGTCGGGCTCGCCGTCGGTGAACGACATCTCGTAGACCTTGCCGCCGCGCGCGATCTTGAGCTTCAGCCAGGAAGAGAGCGCGTTGACGACGGAGACGCCGACGCCGTGAAGGCCGCCTGAGACCTTGTAGGAATTCTGATCGAACTTTCCCCCGGCGTGGAGCTGGGTCATGATGACCTCGGCTGCGGAGACGCCCTCGCCCTTGTGGATGTCGGTCGGGATGCCGCGGCCATTGTCGGTGACGGTCACCGAGCCGTCGGCGTTCAGCGTCGCCTCGACCTTGGTGGCGTGGCCGGCGAGCACCTCGTCGATGGCGTTGTCGACGACCTCGTAGACCATATGATGGAGGCCGGAGCCGTCGTCGGTGTCGCCGATATACATGCCCGGCCGCTTGCGCACCGCGTCGAGGCCTTTCAGGACCTTGATCGATTCAGCGCCGTATTCCGGCTCGGGGAGCGCGCCCGCAAGGGCGCCTTCAGGGGGCGTGGCCATCATCTCAAATCGGGTTTTCGAATCAGCGGAATCGTCGCCGCATGGGGAAGCTTATAGATGGTGATTCCGGGCATGGAAATGAAGCCCGGAGGGTCATTCTTGACACACTTCTTTCTTGTAGAAAAATGAGGCTTTTCAGCGACTTGCGACAGCGACCGCAGCGCCGGCCAAGAGCGCCCCGGAACCGCGCCTGATCCAGCGCAGCGCCGAGGGGCGGCGAAGCAGCCGACCCGCCCGCGCGGCCATCAAAACGTAAATCCCGTCGACCAGCGTCAGAACTGCAACCGTGACCGCCACAAGCTCGAAATATCCAAGCGCGGTCACCCTCTCCAGGGCGATCAGATTGGGCAGGAGCGCGAGGTAGAAGACCATGATCTTGGGGTTGCCGAGGGTCAGCGAGACGGCCGCGGCGAAGAGGCGAAGCGGCCGCTCGGCCTTGGGCGTCGCCTCCTCGTGGGGATCGCTCCCGGACGTCCACATCCGCCAGGCGAGGTAGGCGAGATAGAGCGCGCCGGCATATTTCAGCGCCATGAAGGCGAGCGCGAAAGTCTTGGCGATGAAGGCGAGGCCAAAGACCGCCGCGGTCAGCCAGATGATCTCACCCACCCAAAGGCCGACGACGAACGCCAGCGCACCCGTCGTGCCGCGGACGAGCACGCGCGCGACGAGCGTCGTCGTCGTCGGCCCGGGCGAGGCGGCGGCGACGAGAAGCGTCAGCGCAAAGATGGCGAGAGCGGCCGGATCCATTGGGAGCGCCTTTCCCTCAATCTAGCGGTGCGACGCGACCCGCCGCCACCCGAAAACGGAGCGCGACAGGCGGCAAAGCGCCGAAAATGGCGGGATCGGCGCCGGTCAGAAAGGCCTGGCACCCGAGACCCAGGAGCTTGTCGAAGAGGGCTTTCCGGCGCCCTTCGTCGAGATGCGCGGCCACCTCGTCGAGGAGGAGGAGCGGCGTCATGCCGCTCGTCGCCGCGACGATATCGGCGTGGGCGAGGATCAAGCCGATCAGGAGCGCCTTCTGCTCGCCGGTCGAGGAAAGCGCCGCCGGCATCTCCTTTCCGGCGAAGGTCACGTCGAGGTCGCTGCGGTGCGGGCCTGCGAGCGTGCGCCCGGCGGCGCGGTCCGCGCCGCGGCTCTCTTGTAAAGATGCGCGGTAGCCGAGCTCCGCCTCCGCGGCGCTGCGCCCGACGACGGCGCGGTCGAAATCGCCGGCGAGCGCCAGCCGGCCTGCGGGAAAGAGCGAGGCGGCGTCTTCTCTTTCCATGCGCGCGGAAAGCAGCGCCGCCGTCTCGGCGCGGGCGAGCGCCACGGCGACGGCGCGCTCGGCAAGCTCGGCCTCCACCGCGTCGAGCCAGCCGGGATTCGCGCGCTCCTCGAGGAGGCGGTTGCGCTGCGTCATCAGCCGGTCGAACTCGCGGACGCGGCGGCCGTGAGCCGCGTCGATCGTCAGCACCAGGCGATCAAGGAAGCGGCGCCGCTCCGACGCCGGACCGGTGAAAAGACCGTCCATCGACGGCGCCAGCCAGAGAATCCGGAGATAATCGGAAAGCGCGTCGGCGGAGGCTGCCGGCGCGCCGTTGACGCGTACGGCGCGCGTGCGCGCTTCGCCTGGCGACGCATCGACAAGGCCGGTGCCGAGCCGCGTCTCCTCGCCGTTCCGCACGACCTTCGCGGCCACCGCCCAGCCGGCGCCCGCGCCGATCCGGGCGATCTCCTCATAGCGCGCGCGGCGGAGCCCCCGCCCCGGCGTCAGCAGCGAGATCGCCTCGAGCAGATTGGTCTTGCCGGCGCCGTTCTCGCCGGTGAGCACGACGAGTTGCGCGTCGAACGCGACGCTCGCCGTCGCGTAGTTGCGGAAGTCGGTCAGCGACAGCGAGGAGAGCGCGACGCGGTCGGGCGCTTCGGAGTTCGTCGACATGGGATCGGGCAGATCGGGCACGGGGCCACTTAACAGAGTGGCGGGCCTTGACGGCAAGCTTCCGCGGCGACCCGCCGGCTCACACCCGCATCGGCATCAGCACGTAGATGGCGTCGCTGTCGGCGGAATCCTGGATCAGCGTCGGCGAGCCCGGATCGGCGAGCTTGAAGATCGCCTCCTCGCTCGTCAGCTGATCGGCGATGTCGAGAAGGTATTTGGAATTGAACCCGATATCGAGCGGCTCGGATTCGTAGCCGACGGGAAGCTCGTCGGTGGCGCTGCCGGAATCCGGATTGTTGACGGCGAGCACCATCTTGTCGGCGGTGAGCGACAGCTTCACCGCGCGGCCGCGGTCGGAGGAGATGGTGGAGACGCGGTCGACTGCGTTCTTGAACTCCGACTTGTCGAGCGTCAGCACCTTGTCGTTCGCCTTCGGGATCACCCGCTCGTAGTCGGGGAAGGTCCCGTCGATGAGCTTGGAGGTGAGGACGAGGTCCCCGATCGCCAGCCTGATCTTGGAATCGGAGAGGCTGACGGCGACCTCGGCCTGCGGGTCCTCGAGCAGCTTCTGCACCTCGCCGACGGTCTTGCGCGGCACGATGACGCCCGGCATGCCGACGCTTCCGGCCGGCGCGGAAACCTCCGCCTTGGCCAGCCGATGCCCGTCGGTCGCGACGGCGCGGAGCCGGGCATTGGCACCCTCTCCCATGACGTGGAAATAGATGCCGTTCAAATAGTAGCGCGTCTCCTCGGTGGAGATGGCGAATTGCGTGCGGTCGATGAGCCTCTTCAGCTGTTCGGCGGAAAGCGGGAAGCTGACCGGCAGATCGCCGGCGTTCAGGTCGGGGAAATCGGAATCCGGCAGCATCTGAAGCGCGAAGCGCGCGCGCCCGGCCTTCAGTGCCATCGCCTGTCCGGACTCCGAATCGAGCGCGATCTCGGCGCCTTCCGGGAGCTTGCGCACGATGTCGTAGAGCATGTGGGCTGGGACCGTCACCGAGCCCGGCTGCTCCACGGAAGCGGGCGCCTTGTCGACGATCTCGAGGTCGAGGTCGGTGGCTTTCAGCGAGAGCTCGCTTCCCTCCGCTTTCATCAGCACGTTGGCGAGGATCGGGATTGTGTTGCGCCGCTCGACGACGCGATGGACGTGGTTGAGCGCCTTCAAAAGGTTCGCCCGTTCAATTCTGACGCGCATCATCTCAATCCATGGAAACCGGGCCGAAGGCCCGGGCCAGCCGCTAAAGGGAGCCGAACTTGACCCGGCGATTGACGAAAAACAAGAGCCGGAAGGCGCGTCGGTCGCGGCCAGGGAGGCAGGTCGCGACGGCTCCTTCCGGCTCCCGCGGCGGGCGCTAGTCCTGGATCAAGCGCTTCAAAAGCTCGATCTCCTGGGCCAGCACCTCGTCGGCGGCCGCAAGCTCTTCCACCTTGCGCACGGCGTGAAGCACCGTGGTGTGGTCGCGACCGCCAAAACGCTTACCGATCTCCGGGAAGGAGCGCGGCGTCATCGTCTTCGCCAGATACATGGCAATCTGCCGCGGGCGCACGATGGCGCGCGTACGGCGCGCCGACAGAAGGTCCTGTTTGGAGACGTTGTAGTGGCTCGCCACGACCTTCTGGATGTCCTCGATGCGGATGCGCCGCGGCTCGCGCGTGCCGACGAGATCGGCGATCGCCATCTCGGCGATCTCCATCGTCATCGGCGTGTCGGAGAACTCGGCCCGGCAGACCAGCCGGTTCAGCGCACCGTCGAGATCGCGGCCGTTGCTGGCGACGACCTGGGCCACGTAGTCGAGCACGGTATCGGGGATGACGAGGCTCGGGTTGCGGTCGCAGGCCGCGGCGAGCCGGCTCTCCAGTATGCGCCGTCGCATCGCAAGGTCCGGCGGCGCCATGCCGACGACCACTCCGCCCTTCATGCGCGAGCGCACGCGCTCGTCGACACCCTCCAGCTCTGCCGGCGGACGATCGGCGGCGACCACCACCTGTTTGCCGCTGTCGAGCAACTGGTTGAGCATGTGGCAGAATTCCTGTTGCACCTGTTTGCCGGTCAGGAATTGCATGTCGTCGATCAGTAAGATGTCGGTTGAGCGAAGCTGCTCCTTGAAGTCGAGAGCGGAGCGGTCGCGCAGCGCGCCGACGAACTGGATGATGAAGCGCTCGACCGTCAGGTAGCGGGCGCGGCGGTTCGGATCGAGCGCGCGCGCCTCATGCGCGATCGCCTGCAGGAGATGCGTTTTCCCGAGCCCGACGCCCGCATGGATATAGAGCGGGTTATAGGCAGGTGCGCTCCCCTCCGGCGCCGCCGCAACGGCGCGCGCCGCGCGACAGGCGACGTCGTTGGAGCGTCCCTCGCAGAACGTCGCGAAGGTGAGCCGCGGATCGAGCGGCGAGCCGCCGAAACGATCGCTTCCCGGCTCCGCGACGGGCGGTGCCGTCGGCTTCCCGGTTATGGGCGCGGGCGGTTCCTCCGCCACGATCCTGAGGGCCGTCCGCCGCAACACGTCGACGCGCCGAATACTTTCGTCCTCCTCGCGCCAAAGCGCGAGCAGCCGTTCGCCGTAATGGGACTTGATCCAACCCTTCAGAAACACCGTGGGCACCGACAGGCGCACGACGCCGGCGTTCGATCCTTCCAGATCGACCCGGGCGAACCACGAACTGAAAACGTCCTCTCCCAGCTCCGCTCTTAGCCGGCGCCGCACCCGGTCCCATATGGCGGCGGCGTCCTTTAGTTCTGTTGCGTCGATTCCGCTCGAGTCTTTCCGGGCGAACTCACGCTCGCTTGCCGCTCCCGCAGACATTCAAGGCCTCCAAGATCATACCGCATGTGTTTTTCTTTACGCATCTGAACCCATCAGGACTGGACCCAAGGCAAACCCGCCGCCTTCCAGCCTTCAACCGTACCACGATGCCCCTTTGCGTCGCGCCCTCCTTCGAATCCGCCGGCAACGTTGTAACAACGCGAGTAACCCGCGGCCGTCATGGCCGCCGCCGCAGAAGCGCTTCGCGCGCCCGAGCGACAGATGAAATAGAGAGGCGCGTCATGCGACCTGCCCGCTCCACCCAGAACATCGCTCAACGTCTCCACGAATGCCGCATTCGTGATGCCCGAGGGAAAGCTCTGCCATTCGACTCGCAAGAGCGGCGCATCCGTCTTTGAGACGTCGGGCAAACCGACATAGTTCCACTCGGCGGCGGTGCGCACATCGACCAGAACGGCATCGGCCTCTTTAGACAAAGCTTCCCACGTCTCCTCAGGCGTTGCGTCAGCGAGATAGCCTCGCGCCATCGACAAAGCTCCCGCAGCAGCCGAGACTCGCTCGACTGCGACTCACGCGATCGAAATAGAAGCGACTACCCACCCAAAACTTGGAAGGGCGTGCCAGGAACCTCCCAGGGGGGAGAGACACGGAGCCTGACAACTCGACTCTACGAGGAACGTAAACTCGCCTGCGCGGGAAACGCCGCTACACCTACTCCCGCTGCCCCTTCTTACCACTCGACCCGTTGTCCGGGCTCGCCCCGTCTTGAAAAAGACCATAGCAAACCGATGAGGGCAGTAAACGGGTCAAGAGGCGCGATGGACGATCGTGGCGAAGGCGCCGTTCCATGCGAGCCGCCGAAAATGTGGCAAGCCTCGGCGGTACCAACTCAATTGCACTGAGTGCATCCGCCGTAGGCGATGCGAATACAACAGCAACTTTTTTTTTGCGGCGCCGCTTGACTCGCATCGATCTCGGCCACCGCTCGCGAGACAGCCCGTAGTGGCCTGCTTCCATTAAGGAATTTGCGGCGGATTTCAGCAACCTGACTCTGATGTGGCCGAAAGCCTCGAAAGACCGCCCCGTTACCTCTCCTCAGTTCCGCCTAAGTCGTTGCGGTGTCTTCACACTGACGAAAAAGGGCCCGATCAGATCGGACCCTTCTGCAAACTCATGCGACGGTTGCCGTCAGGCGAGCGCTTCGACCCGATGGTTGAGGCGCGAGACTTTGCGCGACGCGGTGTTGCGGTGAACGATGCCCTTCGACGCGGCCTTCATGATCTGCGGCTGCGCCACGCGAAGCGCTGCGCGCGCGGCTTCCTTGTCGCCGGACGTGATCGCCTCCTCCACCTTGCGGATGAAACCGCGCATGCGCGAGCGGGGAATCTTGTTGGCTGCCGTGCGGCGCTCGATCTTGCGGGTGGCCTTCTTGGCCGAAGTGGTATTCGCCATATCCGTTCCTTAGGTTCTTGGGTCGCGTCGGCGCTCTCAGAAGCGCGCACGGTCGCGGTAATAGCAATCGCGGCCTCGAGGGCCGCGGGATTGGCGCAGTCCTATAGGTACGACGGCCGCTCCCGTCAAGGAAAAGCGCGGATTTCCGGGCAAGCACCTACCTGCCGAAGGTGCCCAAGTCCGACGCTTTCTCTTCCCAGGCATGATCTTGTCGGGAAATCGGGTCCCACCTTTCGGGATCAAGCTTAGCGGCCCTTGAAGCTCGGGGGGCGCTTCTCCAGGAAGGCCGCCATCCCCTCCTTCTGGTCCTCCGTCGCGAAAAGCGCGTGAAAGAGCCGGCGCTCGAAGCGAAGCCCCTCTGAAAGCGGCGTCTCCTCGGCGCGATTTACCGTCTCCTTCACCATCATCACGGCGGCGCGCGGGAAGGAGGCGATCTTCCCGGCGACCTTCATCGCCTCATCGACGAGCTCGGCCGCGGGCACGACGCGCGAGACGAGACCGGCGCGTTCCGCCTCCTCAGCCGAGATCAGCCGGCCGGTCAGGCAAAGCTCCATCGTCTTCGTGCGGCCGATCAGCTTGGCGAGGCGCTGCGTACCTCCGGCGCCGGGAATGATGCCGAGCGTGATCTCCGGCTGACCGAACTTCGCGGTGTCGGCGGCAAGAATGATGTCGCACATCATGGCGAGCTCGCAGCCGCCGCCTAGCGCGTAGCCGGCGACCGCGGCGACGAGCGGCTTGCGGCATTCGGCGACGCGATCCCATTCGCGAACCAGGTCTTCCAGATAGGCGGTGACGAAATCGGTGCTCGCCGTCTCGCGAATGTTGGCGCCGGCACAGAACGCCTTTTCAGAACCGGTGATGACGACGGCGCCGACCGCGTCGTCGGCCTCGAAGTCGGCGAGCGCATGATTGACGTCGGCAACGAGGCCCTTCGACAGCGCGTTCAGCGTCTTCGGGCTGTTGAGCGTGATCAGCCCGGCGCCGCCGCGGCGTTCAACCAGGATGTTCTCGTAGGTCATCGCGTTCTCCAGGAATCGTTCGGCGTGTCAGCGCTGGCAGAGCGGACAATAGAAGGTCGAGCGGCCGGATTGAACGATGCGCCGGATCTTGCCGCCGTCGTTCCTCGGGCACGGCTCGCCCTCGCGGTCGTAGACGGCGAAGCGGTGCTGAAAGAGACCGAGCTCGCCGTTCGCCTGGACGTAGTCGCGAAGCGACGAGCCGCCGGCTTCGACCGCATCGGCGATGACCGCGCGCACGGCTTCGACCAGACGCCGGAGCCTTTCCGTCGGCTCGCCGGCGGCGCGCACCAGGCTGCCGGCGGCGCGCCTTGGCGAAAGCTTCGCCCGCCACAGCGCCTCGGAGACGTAGATGTTGCCGAGGCCGGCGATGAGCTTCTGATCGGAAAGCGCGGCCTTCAGCGGTGCTGCGCGGCCGGCGAGCTTTTGGGCAAGCGCCTCGGCGGACAATTCGTTACCGGTCGGCTCGAGCCCAAGGTCTCTCAGGAGCGGATGCGTCTCGAGGTCGCGCGACGGGACCAGCAGCATGAAGCCAAAGCGGCGCGGGTCGTTGTAGACGATCCGCGCTCCGCCCTTCAGGTGGAAGACGACGTGGTCGTGCGCCTCGTTCTTGGGTTGCGCAAAATAGACGGTCCCTCCGTCCATCTTCCGCGACCCGGCCTTCTTCTCGCCCTCGATCCGGAACGAGCCTGACATGCCGAGATGCATCAGAAGCACGGTGGCGTCGTCGAGCTCCGCGAGGAGATACTTGGCGCGGCGGCGGAGCGCTGTGACCTTATGCCCCTGCAGCCGCGCGACGAAGCGCTTTGGCAAGGGAAAGCGCAGGTCCGGCCGCCGCTTCTCGACGCGCGCGATCGTCGCACCCTCGAGAACCGGCGCCAGACCGCGCCGGACCGTCTCCACTTCCGGAAGCTCGGGCATCGGAGCGCCTTTTCCTTGATTTCCGCGCCTTAATGGCGCGGCAAGACGCCTTCCTTTATGGTCGCGCCGGCTTCAGAAAGCAAAATGCCGCCGACCCATGAGTGACCGCGTTTCCTTCGGCTACGAGAGCGTCCCGCTTTCCGACAAGCAGGCGATGGTGGACGACGTGTTCTCCAGCGTCGCCCGCCGCTACGACCTGATGAACGACCTGATGTCGGGCGGGCTGCATCGCGCCTGGAAGGCAGCGCTGGTCTCGGCGCTCAATCCGCCGAAGCGCGGACGCCCGTGGCGGCTCGTCGATGTCGCCGGAGGCACAGGCGACATCGCGTTTCGCGTCGCCGAACGCTCGGAGGGCCACGCCAACATCACCGTCGCCGACATCAACGAGGCGATGCTCGACGTCGGACGCGCGCGGGCGGAGAAGCCTGGTCTCTCCAATATCGCCTTTGTCGAGGCGAACGCGGAGGAGCTTCCCTTCGACGATTCGAGCTTCGACGCCTACACGATCGCCTTCGGCATCCGGAACGTGCCACGGATCGAGGCCGCGATCGCCGAAGCGTTCCGCGTGCTCGAACCGGGCGGGCGGTTTCTTTGTCTCGAGTTTTCGGCCGTCGACGTGCCGATGCTCGATCGCCTCTATGACACTTATTCCTTCCGCGTCATTCCGCTCCTCGGACGCGCGGTCGCGGGCGACGCGGAGTCCTATCGTTATCTCGTGGAATCGATCCGCACGTTCCCGAACCAGGAGCGTTTCGCAACCATGATCCGCGCGGCGGGATTTCAGCGCGTCACCTACCGGAATCTCTCCGGCGGCATCGCCGCGCTCCATTCCGGCTGGAAGCTCTAGAGGGCCGACGACGTGCGTGATCTCGTGCGGCTCATCCGCGCCGGCCTCGTGCTCGCCCGCGCCGGATTCTTCGGCCTGATCGACATCGACGACCTGCCGCCGCGCGCGCAGGCTGCCTTCCGCCTGGCGCGCCTTCTCGAGCCGCGCGGTCTTACCTCGGTGGAGCGCGGGCAGCGCATCTCCGACGCGCTCAACCGGCTCGGCCCCTCCTACATCAAGCTCGGGCAGTTTCTCGCCACGCGTCAGGATATCGTCGGCGTCGAGATGGCCGACGCGCTCTCCGGACTGAAGGACGACCTGCCGCCCTTCTCGACCGGCGAGGCGCGCAGGATCGTCGAGGCCTCGATCGGCCAACGGATCGAAGCGATTTTCGAAAGCTTCTCCGACTCCATCGCCGCCGCCTCGATCGCGCAGGTGCATAAGGCGGTGCTCCGCGAGCCGGAGGGATCGGAGGTCGTCGCGGTCAAGATCCTGCGGCCGGGCGTTCGCCGGCGCTTCGCCCGCGACCTTCGCACCTTCTATGCCGGGGCGCGCTTCGCGGAGCGGAACGCACCCGAGGCGCGACGGCTCAGGCCCGTCGCCGTGGTCGAGATCCTCGACCGCTCCGTGTCGCTGGAGATGGACCTCAGGCTCGAAGCGGCCGCCTATTCGGAGATGGCGGCGAACGTGACGGCCGAGTCCGATTTCCGCCTTCCCGCGGTGAACTGGGAGCTCACCGGCCGCGACGTGCTCGTCACCGAATGGGTGGAGGGCACGCGGCTTGCCGACCGTGCGGCGATCGAAGCCGCCGGGCACGACCCGAAGCGCATCGCGGCGTCGGTCGTGCAGAGCTTCCTGCGTCACGCGCTTCGCGACGGCTTCTTTCATGCCGACATGCATGAGGGGAACCTCTTCGTCGACAGCCAGGGCCGGCTCGTCGCCGTCGATCTCGGCATCATGGGGCGCATTGGTCCGAAGGAACGCCGCTTCCTTGCCGAGATCCTCTTCGGCTTCATCCGCCGCGACTACCGGCGGATCGCCGAGGTGCATATCGAGGCGGGGTACGTTCCGCCGGTGCATTCGGCGGAGGATTTCGCGCAGGCGCTTCGCGCCATCGGCGAGCCGATCCATGGACACCGCGCCAGCGAGATCTCGATGGCAAAGCTCCTCGGCCTGCTTTTCGAGGTGACCGACCTTTTCGACATGCAGACGCGGCCGGAGCTGGTGCTCCTGCAAAAAACGATGGTGGTGGTGGAGGGCGTCGCCCGGCGGCTCGATCCGGATTTCGACATGTGGAGCACGGCGGAGCCCGTGGTCGGGGCATGGATCGCGCGAAACCTCGGCCCGGCGGGCCGGCTGGAGCAGGCCGGCGATGCGCTCTCGACGCTCGGTCATTTCGCCGGGCAGATGCCGGAGCTCGCCAAGCGCGCCACGCGGCTTTCCCAGGAGCTCGACGAGATGGCCGTGCGCGGCATGCGGCTCGACCCGGTGACCGTCGAAGGAATCGGCCACGAAGTGGCGCGCTACGGACGCTCCGGGCGGGTGGCTCTCTGGGTGATCGCGCTTGCCGCCGCGGGCGCGACGAGCCTTGCGATCATCGTTTCGGTGCTACGGTAGCAACATGTCGCTCGCAGGTCGCCGCATCCTCATCGTCATCGGCGGAGGCATCGCCGCCTACAAGGTGCTGGAGCTGATCCGCCGCCTGAAGGACGAAGGCTCGAAGGTGCGCGCAGCGATGAGCCGTTCGGCGCATCACTTCGTGACGCCGCTCTCCGTCTCCGCCATAGCCGGCGAGCGCGTCCATCAGACTCTCTTCGATGCCGACGAGGAGGATGCGATCGGCCATATCAAGCTCGCGCGCGAGACCGACCTCATCGTCGTCGCACCGGCGACCGCCGATCTTCTTGCCAAGATGGCGCACGGGCTCGCCGACGATCTCGCCTCGGCGATCCTGCTCGCCACCGACCGTCCTGTTCTCGTGGCTCCGGCGATGAATCCGAAGATGTGGGCGAACGCCGCGACGAAGCGCAACGCCGCGCAGCTTCGCAAAGATGGCATCCTCTTCGTCGGGCCGGGCAAAGGCGAGATGGCGGAGAGCGGCGAAGCCGGCGTCGGGCGGCTCGCCGAGCCGGCGGAGATCCTCGCGGCCATCAAGGTGCATTTCTCCTCACACAAAGGACCGCTTGCCGGCTACCGCGCGATCGTCACGTCGGGGCCGACGCAGGAGCCCATCGATCCGGTGCGCTATCTCGCCAACCGCTCGTCAGGCCGGCAGGGCCACGCCATCGCGGCGGCGCTCGCAAATGCCGGCACCGAGGTGACGCTGGTGAGCGGCCCGGTCGAGGTCGCGCCACCGCCCGGCGTGAAGACGGTCCCCGTTGCCACCGCGCGCGAGATGAAGGACGCGGTCGAGACTGCGCTTCCTACCGACATCGCCGTGATGGCGGCGGCGGTCGCCGACTGGCGCGTCGATGCGGGTGCGCAGAAGACCAAGAAGAACGGCCGGCCGCCTTCGCTGACGCTCGTCGAGAACCCCGACATCCTTGCCGGCCTTGCGCGTCACAAGTCACGGCCGAAGCTTCTCGTCGGCTTCGCCGCGGAGACGAGCGACGTCGTCAAGAACGCCGAGGCGAAGCTAAAGACGAAAGGTTGCGACTGGATCGTCGCCAACGACGTGTCGCCTGGAACCGGCGTCATGGGCGGCACGAAGAACCGCGTGCATCTCGTGACCAAGTCCGGCGTCGAGGACTGGCCGGAGATGGACAAAGCGGAAGTGGCGGAAGAGCTCGTCCGCCGCATCGTCGCGCATTTCGGCGACAAGACATAAGAGCTCGCGTTCGCTTGCGCCTCTTCGCTCCGCCCGTTAAGCGGCGCACCGAAGGGGGCCGCATGAACACGCCTGAATTCGAGCTGAGGATCCTCGACCCGCGGCTCCACGAATGGGGCCTTCCCACCTATCATTCCGACATGGCGGCGGGGCTCGACCTTCGCGCCTGCATCGACGCGCCGCTTTCGCTTCAGCCGCAGGCGCCAGCGGCGATGGTACCGTCGGGCGTCGCCATCCTGATCAACCGACCCGATGTCGTAGCCCTGGTGCTGGCGCGAAGCGGGCTCGGCGCGCGCCAGGGGATCGTGCTCGGCCAGGCGGTCGGCACCATCGACCCGGACTATGCCGGGCCGTGGCTCGTCCCGCTCGTGAACCGCAACGCGATCGGCACGCCGCCGGTCGTCATCAATCCGGGCGAGCGCATCGCGCAGGCGGTGTTCCTGCCGCTCATCCGGCCCACCTTCCGCATCGTCGAAGATTTCTCGGTCGTCACGCAGCGCGGCGCCGGAGGTTTCGGCTCGACGGGTTAGGGCATGGCCCCGAAGGTGGAACCCGGTTTTCGGATGAGATCGCGCTTCGACGAAGAGATAGAGCCTGGTCCTGATCCATCAGAACCGAGAAGGCTCTAGGCCGTGCGACATTCGGCTTCCGGCTCGGCGCGCGCGGCGAGCAGCGCCCGCGCCTCGTCGCCCGAGACCGGCTTGCTGAAGAGGAAGCCCTGCCCCTGATCGCAGCCTTCGCTTGCGAGAATCTCGCGCTGCGAGGCGTTTGCGATTCCCTCCGCAGTCACTTCCACTCCGAGGCCATGGCCGAGGCCGAGCAGCGCCCGCACGATCTGCGCGCTCTCCCCTTCCTCGCCCATCCGCTCGACAAAAGTGCGATCGATCTTAATGCGGTCGACCTTGAAATTGCGCAGATGATAGAGGCTCGAATAGCCGGTGCCGAACCCGTCGAGGACGATCTTCACGCCGACCTTGCGCAGGTCGGTGAAGGCTGCGTCAACGCCGCGCAGATCGCGCACGAGTGCGCTCTCGTTCAGCTCAAGCTCGAGGAGGCGGGGGTCGAAGCCGCTTTCACCGAGAAGCGCAAGAACGCGCAAGCCGAAGCCCGGTAAGCGAAACTGCCCCGCCGACATGTTCATAGCGAGACGCGTTCCCGGCGGCCATGTGGTGGCATCGGCGCAGCCGGCGAGAAGAAGCTGGTCAGTAAGGCTGCGGATCAGCCCGGTGTCCTCCGCGAGCGGCATGAACCGCTCCGGCGGTACCTCGCCGAGAAGGTTGTGGTGCCAGCGCGGGAAGGCCTCGAACCCGGTGATCGCGCCGGTCGAGAGATCGACGATCGGCTGATAGCTGGGCTTGATCGAGCCGTCGGCGACGGCACGCCTCAATTCCGTCTCGACGAGCGCGCGTTCGCGGATCTGCTCGTCCATCTCCTCCTCGAAAAAGCGCAGATTCGATCCCGGCTCCGACTTCGCGCGGTAAAGCGCGACGTCAGCGCGCCGTACGATCTCCTCGCGCGTCTTGCCGTCGCGCGGGAACATCGCGATGCCGACGCTCACGCCGATCGCGTGCAAATTGTCCTCGACCTGGATCGGCTCGCTCAATGCATCGATCAGATGGAGCGCGATGCTGGTTGCGTCTTCCGTGCCGCGAAGCTGCGTTACAAGAATGCCGAACTCGTCGCCGCCGAGCCGCGATATGAGATCGCCCGATTCCCGCGTGACCGCGGCAAACCGCGCCGCCACCACGCGGAGCACCAGGTCCCCGGTCGGGTGGCCGAAGACGTCGTTGACGTTCTTGAAGCCGTCCAGATCGAGAAGGAGGACGCCGTGGGCGCGATTGGCGCCGGGCGGCGCTGCCAGGGCGGCGGCCACGGCCTCGTCGAACTGACGCCGGTTGGGCAGACCCGTCAGCGGGTCCTGGAAAGCCAGCTCCCGCGCCTCGCTCTCGGCGGCCGTCCGGCGCGCGACTTCGCGCTGCTGCGCGCGCATGCGGCGCAGTGTGACGAAAAGCAGCGCCGTTAGAACAAGCGCTATGAGGACAAGCTCGCCGATCTCAATCAGCGCAGCGTTGCCCTGCGTGAACCCGACGATGCGGAGGAGATCGTATTCCGAGCTCAGAAAAAGAAGCGCGCCCGCGACCGCGAGGACGACGGAGAAATCCCAGATCGTGAACCGGTGACGCATCACTAAACCGACGATACCTTCGGTTGTGGAGAGGCCCATGCCGCAGCTCTTTGCAGACATTCTTCGAGACAGCGTAGGAATTGCTTCTCAAGAAACCCTGAATCGGAATGGCAGACCTTTCTGCTATTCTCGCATGGGTCAGAAGGACACGCGCCAGAACACGGGAGGCTCGCGATGAACGACAAGCCGCAAGGAACTGCAGCCGCGCATGTGCCGGGGCGCGGTCGCATCTTCGATTCCATCACCGAGACGATCGGCGACACGCCGCTCGTGCGCCTCGACAAAATCGCGAAAGCCGAGGGCGTCGGCGCGAAGCTCGTCGCCAAGCTCGAGTTCTTCAATCCGATCGCCAGCGTCAAGGACCGGATCGGCGTCTCCATGATCGAGGCGATGGAGAAGGACGGACGCATCAAGCCCGGCGAGACGACGCTGGTCGAGCCGACATCAGGCAACACCGGCATCGCGCTCGCTTTCGCCGCCGCCGCCAAGGGTTACCGGCTGATCCTGGTCATGCCGGAGACGATGAGCGTGGAGCGGCGCAAGATGCTTCGCCTGATGGGTGCGGAGCTGGTGCTGACGGAAGGCGCCAAGGGCATGCGCGGGGCGATCGAAAAGGCGGAAGAGATCAAGGCGATGACGCCCGGTGCGGTCATCCCTCAGCAATTCGAGAATCCGGCGAATCCGGAAATCCACCGTAAGACCACGGCGGAGGAAATCTGGAACGACACCGGCGGCAACATCGACGTCTTCGTGTCGGGCATCGGCACCGGCGGCACTATCACCGGCGTCGGCCAGGTGCTGAAGGAGCGGAAGCCCGACCTTCACATCGTCGCGGTGGAGCCGGCGGAGAGCCCTATCCTTTCCGGCGGCGAGCCCGGTCCGCACAAGATCCAGGGGATCGGCGCGGGCTTCGTTCCGCCGGTGCTCGACACGAAGATCTACGACGAGGTGGTGACGGTGACGAGCGAGGAGGCCTTCACCTATGCGCGGCTCGCCGCGCAACTCGAAGGCATCCCCGTCGGCATCTCATCCGGCGGCGCCATCGCGGCGGCGCTCAAGGTCGGCCGCCGCCCGCAATTCGCCGGCAAGACCATCGTCATCATCATCCCCTCCTTCGCCGAGCGCTATCTGTCGACGGCGCTCTTCGAGGGGCTCGACGCGTGACCTAGCCTTGCGCGCGCGGTATCAGGCGCGATGCCTTCCCGCGCAAACAGCCTGACAGCCATCGGCTTCGACGCCGACGATACACTCTGGCAGAACGAGCAGTTCTTCCGCTTCACCGAGGAGCGTTTCAAGGCGCTGCTCGGCGACTATGGGGACGCGGAGCACACCGGCGCGCGGCTCTTGGAGACCGAGCGGCGGAATCTCCAGCGCTACGGCTTCGGCATCAAGGGTTTCACGCTGTCGATGATCGAGACGGCGATCGAGATCACCGAGGGACGCGTTCCGGCCGAGGTGATCGGGAAGATTCTCGAAGCCGGCCGCGAGATGCTCTCCCACCCGGTCGAGACCTTGCCGCATGCGCGCGAGACGCTCGAAGCGCTCGCCGGCGACTACCGGATCGTGCTCATTACCAAGGGTGACCTTTTCGATCAGGAGCGCAAGCTCGCGCAGTCGGGGCTCGGCGAGTTCTTCGACGCGGTGGAGATCGTCAGCGGCAAGGATGTGACGATCTACGAGCGCATCTTCACGCAGCATGGCGACGGGCCGGCGCACGCGATGATGGTCGGGAACTCGCTCAAGTCCGACGTCGTGCCGGCGATAGAAGCCGGAAGCTGGGGCGTCTATGTCCCCCACGACCTGACGTGGCAGCTCGAGCACGCCGAGCCGCCGGTCGAAGAGCCGCGCTTTCGCGAGATCAAGGACCTCGGCGAGCTGACCGCGCTCGTCGCCGAGATCGCGTAAGGCCTACGCAGCGGCGATACCCGCAAGCGCCCCGGCCGGCTCGGTCTTGTCCTTGTAGCGGCACACGCCGGCGATCACGCACTCGGGGCATTTGGGCTTGCGCGCGACGCAGACGTAGCGGCCGTGCAGGATCAGCCAATGATGGGCGTGGAGCTTGAAACGGTCCGGCACGACCTTCTCCAGGAGATCGGCGACGGCATCCGCGTCGGGACCCGGCGCGAGGCCGGTGCGGTTGGAGACGCGGAAGATATGCGTGTCGACGGCGATCACCGGCTCGCCGAAAGCAATGTTCAAGACGACGTTCGCGGTCTTGCGCCCAACGCCCGGCAGCTTCTCCAGCGCCTCGCGGTCATGCGGAACCTTCCCGCCGTACTCCTCGACGAGAATCTGCGAGAGCCGCATCACGTTCTTCGCCTTCATGTTGAAGAAGCCGAGCGAGCGGATCGCCTCGACGAGCTTCGCATCGCCGAGCTTCAGCATCTTCTGTGGCGTGTCGACCTTGGCGAAGAGGGGCTTCGTCGCGCGGTTGACGCCGGCGTCTGTCGATTGCGCCGAGAGCACCACGGCAACGAGGAGCGTATAGGGATTGACGTGCTCAAGCTCACCCTTCGGCTCCGGGTTCTTCGCCTGGAGCCGCGAGAAGAGAAGCGCGATCTCTTCGGGCTTCAGCCGCGAGCGGCCGAGCTTCTTGCCCGCCGGTTTCTTAGGCTTTGCGGTGACCGCTTTCTTCGCCATGTCAGCGCGCCATCCTGAGCGCCTCGCGGCGCTTGAGGCTCTCGGCAGGCCAAAGCGCCTTGGTGTCGTAGTAGACCTCAAAGGCCGAAACGTCCTCCGGCAGCGTGACCCAAGGAAGCTTGGAGCGCGTGTAGATGTGTACGTCGGGGGTGAGCGAGCTCGGATCGTCGAGCGTGCCGAGGCGCACGAAGAGCATGACGCCGCGCCGGCCGTAGTCGCTCCACACCGCGACCCTGCACGCAGGGCAGCGGTAGATGTCATGCGGCCGGCCGCTGTCGGTCGGCATCGAGACCGGCTCCGGCTCACCGGCGAGACGCTCCACCCGATCCGCCTCGATCAGCGCGTTCAGCACGAACGCGCTCCCGGTCTGCCGCTGGCAGTCGAGACAATGGCAGCAATGCACGAACATCGGCGCGGAGGTGAGCCGGTAGCGCACCGCGCCGCAGGAGCAGCCACCTTCGAGTGGTGCGTCCATCTGCTGTCCTTTCCCTTCTCCCGGGTCGGGCAATGATCCTATATTGCCAGGCGATGCCGACTGACAACTTCGACGACGTGATCTTCTCCGCGACGCTGGTGCCGCACCGCTCGCTCGGCCGGCGCGGCTTTCTCATGCTGATGGGCGGGATCGCCGCGCTGTGGTTCATGCTCGGCCTCTTCTTCTGGTCGCTCGGCGCTTGGCCGATCGTCGGCTTCGGCGGGCTCGACATCCTGGCGATCTACGTCGCCTTCAAGCTCAACTACCGCGCTGCGCGCGCTCATGAGGATATCTCGGTGAGCCGGGCGGAGATCGTCGTGCGCAAGGTCGCGGCGTCGGGCCGGACGCAGGAGCTCCGCTTCAATCCGCATTGGGTGCGGCTTGAGGTCGAGGAGTCGGAGGACGAGGGCGTCACCCGTATCGCACTTCGCGCCCGCGACCGGCGCGTCCCGGTCGGCACGTTCCTCAATCCCGGGGATCGCCGCAGCTTCGCCCACGCCTTCGGCGCGGCGCTCGCGACAGCCCGCGCCTGACGCCGGCCCGCGCAAGAATCGGGTGGCCCGCAATGGCGCGCGCGCCTATGTCGAATGCGAAAAGGAGCAAAGCCATGGCATTCGAGGCGCAAATGGCCGAGACGCGGCTGCCGCTGAGCCGCCCACCGGCGGCATCGAGCGACTACGACGTCGTCCGTCAGGTGATCGAGTTCGTGACCGCGCGCTGGCGCGAGCAGCCGCCGCTCGAGGCAATCGCCGCCCATGTGGGTATGGAGCCGACGCGGCTGCAGAAGCTCTTCACGCGCTGGGCCGGGCTTTCGCCCAAGGCCTTTCTGCAGGCGCTGACGCTCGACCACGCGCGCACGCTGCTCGAGCAATCCGCCACGGTTCTCGACACCGCTTACGAGGTCGGGCTCTCCGGCCCGGGACGGCTGCACGATCTCTTCGTGACGCATGAAGCGGTGACGCCGGGCGCCTATCGCGCACGCGGCGAAGGGTTGGTCATCCGCTACGGTTTTCATCCTTCGCCCTTCGGAACGGCGCTCGTCATGGCGACGGAATACGGGCTCGCCGGCCTCGCCTTCGCCGACAAAGGCGGCGAGCAAGCGGCGCTCGACGACATGATGCGGCGCTGGCCCAGGGCCGGTTACGTCGAGGATGAGGCGATGACCGCGGCGCTTGCGCGCCGCATCTTCGATCCGAGCGAGTGGCGGCCGGACCGACCGCTGCGCATCGTCTTCATCGGAACGGATTTTGAAGTGCGCGTATGGGAGACGCTTCTCAAGGTGCCCCTCGCCTGCGCCACGACCTATTCCGACGTCGCCCGCAAGATCGACAGGCCGAGCGCGGCACGGGCGGTCGGCGCGGCGGTCGGTAAGAACCCGATCTCCTTCGTCGTCCCCTGTCATCGCGTGCTCGGGCGCTCCGGCGCGCTTACCGGCTATCACTGGGGACTGACGCGCAAGCGCGCGATCCTGGGCTGGGAGGCCGGGATCGCGGGCGGCACGGCTTGACGGGGCGGCCTGGGAGGCCCATTTTCGATCCTTAGAACCGTTCCAAGGCCGCTGCGCGCCTTGACCGCGCAGGAAGGACCGCGATGTTCATCCAGACCGAAGAGACGCCGAACCCGGCGACACTGAAGTTCATCCCAGGCCGCATCGTCCTCGACGACGGTACGCGCGATTTTCGTAGCCCCGCCGACGCCGAGGTCTCGCCGCTGGCGAGCCGCATCTTCGCCGTCGACGGCGTGACCGGGGTCTTCCTCGGACACGATTTCGTAACCGTGACGCGCGACGAAGCCGAGTGGCCGCACATCAAGCCGGCCGTGCTCGGCGCGATCATGGAGCACTACCTCTCCGGCGCGCCGGTCCTTGCGGAGGGCTCCTCGGAGGACGCCGACGACAGCGACTTCGACGAGGCGGACTCCGAGACCGTCGCCGTCATCAAGGAGCTGATCGAGACGCGCGTGCGCCCGGCCGTCGCCAACGATGGTGGCGACATCACCTTTCAGGGCTTCCGCGACGGCGTCGTATTCCTGCACATGCGCGGTGCCTGCTCCGGTTGCCCGTCGTCGACGGCGACGCTGAAGCAGGGCATCGAGAACCTGCTCCGCCACTTCGTCCCCGACGTGACGGAAGTCCGCCCGGTCTAGGAAGACCCCGTACCTTACGCGGGAACCGCATCCGCTCTTTCGGATCTAACGTGCGCGACGCTCGCAAGGCCGAGCCAGCGCGGCAGCGCCTTGTGGGCGCGCGCCGAGCCGTGTGCCTCTAGCCTGCCTGAATCGATGGCGCGAGCGAGCGCCAAGTCTCCGCGCCAGATGTAGATCATGTCGCGTAGCGTGACGGCGACATGGAGGTCCGTCTCGAACCCCGGATCCTCGACGCAAAGCTCGCACGCACCCTTCTCGTTCAGGAACCACCATTCCCGCTTGTTCTTCGGCTGGTCGGTGAAGACGACCTTCACGACGGTGCGCCGGTTGCCGAAGACATCCGGGTGCACGCTCTTCTCCATCGCCCAGATCAGAAGACCGAGATCGACCTCGTGCTCGGCGAGATCGCGGCGCGACCACCGTTGCCCCCAGACACCGAGCGCTTCCACGATCGGTGCGAATTCGACTCCCGCCGGCGTCAGGTGATAGGTCCAGCCGCCGCCCGATGGCGAGCGGCGGCGCTCCACGACGCCTTCCGTATCAAGCTCCTTCAGGCGCCGCGACAGAATCGTCGGCGACGCCAGCGGCACGCCGCGCTGCAGCTCCGAGAACCGCGTGGCCCCGCCGGCGAGATCGCGCAGAATCAGCGCGGTCCAGCGCTCGCAGAAGAGCTCGGCGGCTTTGGCAACCGGACAGAACTGGCCATAGCTCCTCATGATCCACTCCTCTGCTCGGAACGTCCGCCTGGTAGCACCGGGGGCGTCTCGGCGACACTACACTTTGTGGACTATTTCGTGCGCTGCAGAGGTGGTCGTGTCCGGCTCGGGGGCGAGCCATGCGACGGAGACTCTCAATGCACGGCACCAGCCAATCCATCCTTGCCCACAACGAAGCGGCGGCGCGCATGTGGAGCGAAGGCGGCCACGCTTATAACGAGATCAGCTTCGGCATATCGGACGCGCTCGCGCACGCCGTCCAGCGACTTCACCCGGAACCGGGCCAGAAGATCCTTGACGTCGCGACCGGAACCGGATGGACCGCGCGCAACGCCGCCGCGATGGGCGCGGAGGTGACCGGCGTCGACATCTCGGCCGGCTTGCTACAAGCGGCGGAAGACTTGTCGGCGCACGTCCGGCCGCCGATCACCTACCGCCTCGCCGACGCCGAGCGGCTGCCGTTTGCGGATGCCTGCTTCGACGGCGTGATCTCGACCTTCGGCGTGATGTTCGCCGCGGATCAGGTGAATGCGGCAGCGGAACTCGGGCGCGTGTGCAAACCCGGCGGGCGGCTTTCGCTGGCGACCTGGGTTCCGGGCGGCGCGGTCGCGGAGTTCTTCGGCATCGTCGCCGGCCACGCGAAGACGCCGCCACCGGATGCATCGCCCCTCGTCTGGGGCGACCCGGATCAGGTGCGCCGGCTTCTTGGCCGCGACTTTGACCTCCAATTCGAGCGCGGAACCAACAACGCCTATTACGAAGACGCGGACGATATTTGGGAATGGTTCGCGCGCGGCTTCGGCCCGGTGCGTGAGCTTCTCGGCCACCTCGGCTCAGCCGAGCGCGAAGCGTTCAAGAGCGACGCCGACGCCTACCACCGCCACTACGCGACCGATTGCGGTCTTCACGTGAAGCGCGACTACCTGATCGTGATCGGGGGCCGGCGTTAAGACAACTCATTGCCTCCGCGCGGAATTTCGCGCGCGGAGCCGCCTTCGCAAGAGCCTCGACAGCATCGGGACGCCCCGGTAAGCGATCCCGATGCTTCTTCTCGCCATCGACACTGCGGGGCCTTCCTGTGCGGTCGCGGTCGCCCGCGACAACACGATTCTGGCGCAAATCTCGGAGGAAATCGGGCGTGGCCATGCGGAGCGCCTGATGCCCATGATCGAAGCCGTACTCGGCGAGGCGGCCGTTGCGTTCAGAGACCTTGAGGGCATCGCAGTCACGACCGGGCCCGGCTCCTTCACGGGTGTGCGCGTCGGCATCGCGGCGGCGCGGGGACTGGCGCTCGCTCTCGATATCCCGCCGATCGGGATCGGCAGCCTCGATGCTCTCGCCTTTCCGGTCACGCGTGCCAGGGACGCCGGTACCGTCGTTGCAGTGCTCGACGCCAGGCGTGACGAAGTCTACGCGCTCGCCAAGGATCTCGGCTCGGGCGAGACGCTTGTCGCGGCGACGGCGATCAGCGCCGACGCGCTCACGGCGATGCTCGAAGATGTGCCAGGGCCGTTGATCCTGGTCGGCGCCGGCGCGCCACTCGTTGCCGACGCGCTCGGCAACCGCGACTTCAAGATCGCGGGGACGCCGCAATATCCGGACGTCGCCGACGTCGCCCGCCTGGCAATGAGCACATCGCCTGCGTCGCCGCCGACGCCACTTTATGCGCGCGCCGCCGACGCCAAGCCGCAAAGCGACAAGGCGCTTCCACGCCGATGATCCGCCTCAACCGTTCCGCCCACGCCATCCGCCCCGCTACCGTCGCCGATTGCGACGAGTTGTCGGAGATCCACGTTGACTCCTTTTCGCGCGGCTGGAGCGACGCGGAGTTCGAGTCGCTGCTCGTGCAGCCGGGTACGCACGCCTTGATCGCGCATCGTCGCGGCGTATTCCGGCGTGAGAGTGCAGCCGGCTTCATCCTCTACCGGATGGTCGCCGACGAGGCGGAGGTTCTGACCATCGCGGTCGCGCGCGCGAGCCGACGGCGCGGCGTCGGCCGAATGCTTCTCGAAGAAGCGCTGAGGCACGCTTATCGTGAGGGTGCGGAGCGTATCTATCTCGAGGTGGAGGACACGAACCGCGCGGCGATCGCGCTCTATCGCCGGGCGGAATTTGAAGAAACCGGACGCCGTGCAGGCTATTATAGCGGAGGCCGGACGACGCCCGGGAGCGCGCTTGTCATGCTTCGGCAACTTCGTTAGGCCCGCCCGCGGAGATTCATAGTGACCGACCGACCGAACCGCCGCCTCGAAGCCGCTTGTGCCGAAAAGGGCATGCGGATGACCGAGCAGCGGCGGATCATCGCGCGCGTGCTCGAGCAGTCGGAGGATCACCCCGATGTCGAAGAGCTCTATCGCCGCGCCTCCGCGATCGACCCGAACATCTCCATCTCCACAGTCTATCGCACGGTGAAGCTCTTCGAAGATTCCGGCATCATCGAGCGTCACGAGTTCCGCGACGGACGCGCACGCTACGAGACGCTGCCCGAAGAGCACCACGACCATCTGATCGACCTCCGCTCCGGAAAGGTCATCGAGTTCCGCGACGAAGAGATCGAGAAGATTCAAGAGCGCATCGCGCGAAAGCTCGGCTTCGAGCTCGTCGACCACCGGCTCGAGCTCTACGTCGTGCCGCTTGCGGAGAAGGACCGCTAGAAGCGGTCCGCTCGATGCTCGGCAACATACGCTTCGTCGGCACGGTGCTGCTTGCCGCGCTCGCTCTTGTGGTGCTCTTGCCATTTCATGCCGTAGCGGTGCGCATGGGCGGTGGCTCGACGATGAAGGTCGCGCAGCTTTGGCAGCGCTTCGTCTGCAAGCTCATGGGAATCCGCATCACCGTCACCGGCAAGCCGGCGCACGAGCGCCCGCTGCTGCTTCTCTCCAATCACAACTCCTGGCTCGACATTCCGATCCTCGCGTCGGTCGCGCCGGTCTCTTTCGTCGCCAAGCAGGAGGTCGCGAGCTGGCCGGTGGTCGGATTCCTGGCGCGCACGCAGCGCACCGTCTTCGTCGACCGCGAACGGCGGCACGCGACCGGGGCGCAGGCGAACGAAGTGGCCGGCCGGCTCTCGAAGGGCGACATCATGGTGCTCTTCGCCGAGGGGACATCGAGCGACGGCAACAAGGTGCTGCCATTCCGCTCCGCGCTCGTCGGCGCGGCGCAGCGGGCGATAGCGGACGGCGGCGCCGCCACCGTGCAGCCGGTGGCGATCGCCTATCCGAGGATGCTCGGCCTGCCGCTCGGCCGCCAGCACCGGCCGCTCGTCGCCTGGTACGGCGGCGCCGACCTCTTACCGCATCTGAAGCACATCCTTTCCGAAGGGGGTGTCGACGTTTCCATCACCTTCGGACCGGCGCACCGGCTCTCCGCGCGCGACGACCGCAAGGCGGTGACGCAGGAGGCCGGCGACCTCGTCCGCCGCGTGGTGGCGGCGGTGAACTCGGGCCGCGCGCCGGAGGAGGTTCTTGGCAAGCATGAGACAGCCCGCCCCTAGCCCGGTTCCCCCGATTCCGCTAAGTATGGCGCCGGTGAGTTCGCCCGCAGGGAAGCCGCTAAGCCTTTGACGACAAAGACGCGCCGAGTCTTCATCAAGACCTATGGCTGTCAGATGAACGTCTACGATTCCGATCGGATGACGGACGTGCTGGCGGCGGAGGGGTACGAGGCGGCGGAGCGGCCGGAGGACGCGGACCTCGTTCTTCTAAACACCTGCCACATCAGGGAAAAGGCGGCGGAGAAGGTGTATTCCGAGGTCGGCAAGTTGCGACTCGTCAAGGAGGCCGCGCGGGCACAAGGGCGGGAGGTCAAGATCGCCGTCGCCGGCTGCGTCGCCCAGGCCGAGGGCGAGGAAATTCTCAAGCGCGCGCAAGCGGTCGACGTGGTGGTCGGGCCGCAGAGCTATCACCTTCTGCCGCAGCTTCTGAGGCGCGAAGGACGCGCGATCGAGACGGAATTCCCGGCGGATTCCAAGTTCGACCATCTGCCGAAGGCCGGCGTGCCCTCGGCATCCGTCTCCGCGTTCCTGACGGTGCAGGAAGGCTGCGACAAGTTCTGCACCTTCTGCGTCGTGCCTTACACGCGCGGCGCGGAAGCCTCGCGGCCGGTCGAAAAGATCGTCGCGGAGGCGGAGGCGCTTGTCGCGCGCGGCGCAAAGGAGATCATGCTCCTCGGGCAGAACGTGAATGCCTATCACGGCGAAGCTGCGGGCCAGTTCGGGAAGGGCGGAACCTGGTCGCTCGCGCGCCTCGTCGCATGTCTTTCAGAAGTGCCTGGTATCGAACGCATCCGCTACACGACGAGCCATCCAAGAGACATGTCCGACGATCTGATCGCTGCGCATGCGCGTTTGCCGAAGCTGATGCCCTATCTGCATCTGCCGGTGCAGGCGGGCTCCGACCGCGTGCTCCAGGCGATGAACCGCAAGCACGATCGCGGCTTCTATCTGCGGCTCGTGGAGACGCTGCGCGAAGCGCGGCCCGACCTCGCGCTCTCCGGCGACTTCATCGTCGGCTTCCCCGGCGAGACGGAAGCGGATTTTCGTCAGACGCTCGCGCTCGTCGAAGAGGTGCAATACGCGAGCGCTTATTCCTTCAAGTATTCGCCGCGGCCGGGCACGCCGGCGGCGGAGATGGACCAGGTGCCGGAGGACGAGAAGTCGGAGCGGCTGCAGCGGTTGCAGGCGCTCATCTCGAAGCAGCAGGCGGATTTCAACGCGCGCATGCGGGGGCTTCAGGTCGACGTGCTCTTCGAGAAGCCGGGCAGGCATCCGGGGCAGATCGTCGGCCGCTCGCCCTGGCTTCAGGCCGTGCAGGTCGACGCGCCACGCGACATGATCGGCACGGTGGCGCGGGTAAGGATCGAGGCGATCGGCGCGAACAGCCTCTTCGGTGCGCTCGCCGACGCGCCCACGCGCGAAAAGGCGATCGCCTGATGGCGCGTGGGAGCAGCGTGTCGCGCATCGACACGCGCGGCGGCGGGCGCGGCGATGGCGGGCGTGGAGGCGATGCGTCTCGCGGCAACGCTTCCGGCGGCGAGCAGATCGATCTCGTCTTCGACAACAACCGTCTCGCCTCGGCCCTTTGCGGCGAGTTCGACCAGAACCTCGCGCTGATCGAGCGGCGGCTCAACGTCGACGCGCGGGCGCGCGGCAACATGGTGACGCTCACAGGCGAGCCGCAGCAGCTCACCATCGCGCGGCGCGTGCTCGAATCGCTCTACGACCGTCTGCTCGAAGGCTACGACGTCTTGCAAGGCGACGTGGAAGGCGCGATCCGCATGGCGGAGGCGGAGGAGGCGCAGCTTCCGCTGCCGACGCTCGACGGCCCCGGCCGCATGCAGCTCGCGCGGATCGGCACGCGCAAGAAGTCCGTCGTCGCGCGCACGCCGATGCAGGACGCCTATATCCGCGCCATGGACCGATGCGAGCTCGTCTTCGGCATCGGCCCGGCCGGCACCGGCAAGACCTATCTCGCCGTCGCGCTCGCCGCGGCGATGCTCGAGCGCGGCGACGTTGAGCGCATCATCCTCTCGCGTCCGGCGGTCGAGGCGGGCGAGCGGCTCGGCTTCCTCCCCGGCGACATGAAGGACAAGGTCGATCCGTATCTGCGCCCGCTTTACGACGCGCTCTACGACATGATGCCGTCCGACCGCGTGGAGCGCGGGCTTTCCTCCGGCATCATCGAGGTGGCGCCGCTCGCTTTCATGCGCGGCAGAACGTTGTCTCGGGCAGTCGTCATTCTGGACGAGGCGCAGAACGCGACCTCCATGCAGATGAAGATGTTCCTGACGCGGCTCGGCGAGGACGCGAAGATGGTCGTCACCGGCGACCCGACGCAAAGCGACCTTCGGCCGGGCGAAATCTCGGGCCTCTACGAGGCGACGCGCATCCTCGATGGCGTCGACGGCGTGGCGATCGTGCGCTTCACCGGCGCCGACGTCGTGCGCCACCCGCTGGTGCAGCGGATCGTCGATGCCTACGAGAAGGACGAAAGAGAAGAGACGGATCTGGGGGGATAGACGCGCGCATGCGGGCGGCTCGGCGCCCTAACCTCCCCCTTGAGGGGAGGTCGAAGTTTGCAGCGCGAAGCGGAAGCGAACTTCGGGAGGGGGAAACCCGGACATACCGCGTTGCGTGCTTCGAGGCTCCATTCCGCCCTCATCCTGAGGTGCGAGCGGAGCGAGCCTCGAAGGGGCGGAATGGAGCACCTCAGCATGAGGGAGGTTGAGTGGCCTCCGTATGCGTCAGCGAAGCCCCCTCCCGAAGGTCGCTGCGCGACCTTCGACCTCCCCTCAAGGGGGAGGTTACAAGCGGCGGAGCCGCGCGCTCGGTGGCGCGCTTGGCGGAGGAAGCAGCCGTTAACGACCGCGGACTAGTACGAACGCGCTGAAACATGGAGGGCGTCATGCCCGTTTCCTTTCGCACCGTCGTCACCGCCGCGATCGCCGGCTTTTCCGGCCTCATGGTCGGCTTCGCCGCCGCCAAGGTCGAGTATCCGCCGCTTCAGATGCTGCTGCAAAGCGGCACCACCATCATCGGCCAGCCGATCGCCTACCCGGCCGGCACGCCGGAGGTGACCGCGGCGATCGTCACGCTGCAGCCCGGCCAGGAGACGGGCTGGCACCGCCACAACGTCCCGGTTCTCGGCTACATGCTCGACGGCGAGCTGACGGTCGACTACGGCGCGGACGGCAAACGCGTCTATCACGCCGGCGACACCTTCCTCGAAGCGTTCAAGACCGAGCACAACGGCAAGACGACGAGCGCGGAGCCGTCGCGTGTGCTGGCGGTCTTCATGGGCGCGGAGGGCGTGAAGAACACGGTGGTGAAGGGGGAGTGAGGCAAGCTCCAGCCTCCTTCCGCCGGCTTTGACTTCCGACTCTCCCGCCCCTTCGACAAGTCGAAGGGCACCCTCTCTCGCCGGGGGAGAGGGGGCGGGTGGCGGCCATCATCGGGCTCGGCGCCTCGCGCCGTACGCCTTGAAGCAGTCCGCGACCGTTCTTCCGGTCGGCAAGCGCAGATCAAGGAACTGCTACTAGCCCTGTTGCGGCTGTGCTAAATTTTCGCGGATTCCGCACTGTGGACCCATTCGCCGGGGGCGCCGCGCGAGCAACGCGGTGAAGCGACAATGACCAACCGCAGATGGCTCGGCCGCCGGGAGTTTGTCGGAGCGGCCGCGGTTGTCCTAGCCCGACCGCGCGTGGTCTTCGCGAGCGATCACGACAATGTCTTTCGACTGGCTGTCGTCATCCGGCCCGGCCAGGAAAGTGATCTCAAGGAGCCGCGGGCTCCCTACTGGCGTACATGGTACGACGAATTGCGGCAACTCGGGTATGTCGAAGGTCAGAATCTGGAGATTGAGATACACCTTGCCGACCCGTCGTCGCTTGACCAAACGATTGCCGACTTGTCTGCGTTCCGCCCTGACGCGGTGTTCGTACCGGCACAGAGCATCGTCAGCCTGCTCAAGAAGGCGAAGGTCTCAACGCCAATTGTCACGGTTGTAGTACGTCCCGTGGCGTACGGGCTGGCCGAGAGCCTTGCCCGTCCCGGCGGCAACATCACCGGTTTTACCCTCGATGCCGGCCTGGAAATTATCGCCAAGCGCGTGTCGCTCTTGAGGGAAATCGTTCCTTCAGCGTCGAGGCTGGTGGTACTGGTTCTGCGCCCCTATTGGGAGGCGGGACGCACTCGCGGGGACTTTCTGCAGGTTGGTGAGCAGCTCGGCATTACGATAATTGGCGCGCCCGTTGAGTCTCAGAACAGCGAAAAGGGCTACCAGCAGATATTTGCTGACGCGGTTCGCGCCGGGGGTGACTCCCTCTACGTGACACCGGCGCCGGAGAACCTTGCGCATCGCGGGTTGATCGCGGACCTCGCGATTGAGGCAAGGTTGCCAAGCGTTAGTCAATTCCGCGAGTACGTTGAGGCGGGCGGGCTTATCGGATACGGGCCCGATATCGTGGATGTGTACCGTCGGGCGGCAGGCTATCTCGATCGCATCTTCAAGGGAGCCGATCCTGCCGGAATGCCCTATCAGCAACCGACGAAGTTCGATCTCACCCTGAATCTCAAGACGGCAAAGGCGCTGGGTCTCGCCGTCCCGCCGTCATTGCTTGCACTCGCAGATGACGTGTTCGAATGACGGAGCGCTCCGTCACCGCGACGGAGAGAGCAGCCCCGATAGCCCGGCGGCCAGGCAAAGGCCGGTTGTTCCGCAAGTATGCGTTCCTTTTTGCCGCCGCCGTAGCCGCGGCCCTGTTGGCGAGCGGAGTGGTGCAAATCTGGTTTGCCTACCAGGAGCAGACCGCTTTTCTCATCCGCCTGCAACACGAACAGGCCACGGCCGCTGCCGGCAAGATCGGCCAGTTCATCGGCGAGATCGAAGATCAGATCGGTTGGACCACGCAACTACCGTGGGTCGCCGGAACCCTCGAACAGCGCCGTTTCGATGCCCAGCGCCTCCTGCGCCAGGTGCCGGCCATCACCGAGCTCGCGCAGATCGACGGCGGCGGGCATGAGCAGCTCAGGGTCTCTCGGCTGGCGATGGATGCCGTCGGCAGCGATCAGGATTACTCGAGCGATCCAAGATTCACCGAGGCCGTTGCGCACAAAGTGTGGTTCGGGCCGGTCTATTTCCGCGAACAGTCTGAGCCCTATATGGCCATCGCCGTCGGTGGCAACCGCCGCGAACCCGGCGTCAGCGTGGCGGAGGTCAATCTCAAGTTCATCTGGGACGTGGTTTCGCGCATCCGAGTGGGCCGACGCGGCACCGCCTATGTGGTGGACGGCAAGGGGCGCCTCATTGCCCATCCCGATATCGCGCTGGTTCTCAGGAACACCGATCTTTCAAGCCTAGCTCAGGTGCGTGCGGCCGGCCAAACGGATACCGCCGGCGACGCCGACCTGCAGCCGGTAAAGACGGCCCGCGATCTTCAAGGCCATGAGGTGCTCGCGGCCTATGCGCCCATCCCGCCTCTCGACTGGCACATGTTCGTCGAGCTGCCGGTGAACGAAGCCTACCAGCCGATCTATTCGGCCGTTGAGCGTTCTGCCGCGCTCTTGGTGGCAGGCCTTGCGCTCGCGGTCATCGCCGGCCTGCTGTTGGCGCGGCGCATGGTGGTTCCCATCCGCACACTGCAGCAAGGCGCCCTGCGCATCGGCGATGGGGATTTGAGCCAGCGCATTAGCGTCACCACGGGCGATGAGCTGGAGGACCTGGCAGACCAGTTCAACCAGATGGGCGAAAGGCTGCAGCAGCTTTACGGCAACCTTGAGCGCGTCAGTCAGCTCAAGCGCTATTTTTCACCGCAGCTTGCCGAGATGATCGTGTCGTCTGGCAATGCCATCCTCGGCGAAAGTCACCGGCGCGAGATCACGGTGATCTTCTGCGACCTCCGAAATTTCACGGCGTTTTCCTCGTCCTCGGGTCCCGAAGTGGTCATGCAGGTGCTTGCCGCCTACTACAAATGCCTCGGGGCGGAACTGCGCGGCAGCGAGGCGACCATCGGACAGTTTGCCGGCGATGGGCTGATGGCCTTCTTCAACGATCCATTGCCCTGCCCCGATCATCAGGCGCGCGGCCTCAGCACTGCATTGGCGATGCAAAAGGAGATCGGCAAGCTGGTCGAAGAATGGCGCCAGCAAGGCATCGAGCTCGGATTCGGCGTAGGCATCGCTTCTGGGTACGCGACCCTGGGTCATATCGGGACCGAGGATCAGTTCCACTACACCGCGATCGGCCCGGTGGTGAACCTCGCCTCGCGCCTATGCGACGAGGCGGAGAACGGCGAAATCCTCATGGACGCCGCGGTCCAGGCCGCGACCGCGGGGGTGGCAAAAACGCAAAAACTGGCGGACCGCCGGCTCAAGGGTTTTCCTGGACCCGTCGCTGTCTACCGTCTGCTCGCAACGGAGTGAGGAGACGCCGAGGCGGCGCGACGGACTACGCCCCGTACTCCGCGTCCGCTTGTAGGTGGGCCGCGCCTCGCCGCGGGCGACATAGGCGGCCAAGTTCGGGAAACCGCTTCCCCCTTTTCGGGGTCAGGCGGCCGGCCGACGCCGCGCGGCAAGCTGTCGCTCGCGCAGCCAGATATAGAGCCCGCTGCCGACCACAAGCGGCGCGCCGAGCAGAATCCACACATCCGGCGGCTGGCCGAAGACCAGCCAGCTTGATGCGGTGAGATAGAGCATCTGCGTATAGATGAAGGGCGCCAGCGTCGAGGCCGGGGCGAAGCGG
>Ga0315553_10000352_pt1 | contig 41694 bp, 33 predicted proteins | sample SalMarSW160140MG_FD_203099 | JGI IMG/M metagenome (GOLD analysis project Ga0315553, IMG submission 203099) | Salt marsh sediment microbial communities from the Plum Island Ecosystem LTER, Massachusetts, United States - Salt Marsh Sediment SW1601-40 ...
AATGACGTTTTCCGGCTTGGTTTCCCGCTCCCGGTCGATGTTCCAGCCGAGCTGAAGATCGATGCGCCAGACATTGTCGGGCTGCTTATGCAGGAGCGCCGACTGGCCGCGATTGAAAGGCGGATCGAACCAGAACCAGCGCTCGGTCGGAAAGCCCGCTTCCATCACCACATCGGCAATGAGGAAATTGTCCTCGAAGACGCGGCCGACGAAATCGAGCCCCATCAGGCTGCGGATCGGCGACGCCGCCCCGTCGCAGGCGATCAGCCAGCCGGCTTCCAGCGTATAGGAACCGTCCGGCGTCTCGACATCGAGGCGCACATGATCGGCAAGCGGCTCGACGCCCGCAATGCGGTTCTTGCCGCGGAGAGAGATCGGTCTGCCCTCCGCCTGAAGCGCACGGATGCGCTCGACCAGATAGAGTTCGAGATAATATTGCTGGAGATTGATGAACGCCGGACGTTTATGCCCTTTCTCCGGCAGCAGATCGAATTCGTAAACCTTCCGCCTGTCGAAAAAGACCTTGCCGGTGCTCCAGGTCACGCCCTTCCCGACCATCGGATCGCCGCAACCGAGCCGGTCGGCGATCTCGAGGGAGCGCTTGGAAAAGCAGATGGCGCGCGAGCCGAAGCTGACGCGGTCATTTTCATCGAGCACGACGACAGGCACACCGTGCATGGCAAGATCGATCGCGGCAGCCAGACCGACCGGCCCCGCCCCGACGACAATGACCGGGTGGCGGACGCACGCGGCTGCGTCCTGATCCGTGTGCCGCTCATAAGGGTAAAGCGGCTGGTCGAAAATCCGCGCCATCCTTCCTCCCGGCGCTTTGGTTCTTGTCGTTCGCGTCTTATCAGATGCCCATGAAATGGCGCGTCACCCCTGCAACGCCTCCCACATCTCCTTGTCCCGCGCGGCAGTCCAGATGCGGGGCGTGTCGATGTCCTGCGCTTCGTCATAGGCGCGCGCGACGTTGAACGGCAGGCAGTGCTCGTAAATCGCATAGCTCGCAAATTTCGGGTCGCATTCGGCGCGGCAGGCTTCGAAAGCCTCTTTCAGCGATCCGCCGCGAGCCGCGATCTTCGCCACCGGCCGGTAGGTCGAAGCGATGAAATCCTTGGTGGCGTCGAGCGCATCGTTGACGCGCGCCGCACCGACCAGCGCATCGCCGCGCCCCGGCGAGATAGCGTCCACATTCCAGGCGCGGATCTTCTCCAGCGTCATCGGCCAGTCGTGGAAGTGGCCGTCGCCGCAATAGCAGGCCGAGTGATATTCGACGATATCGCCGGTGAACATGACATTGGCGTCCGGCACATAGGCGACGATGTCGCCAGCCGTATGGGCGCGCCCGAGGAACATCAGATCGATGCGGCGCTTGCCGAGATAGACGGTCATCCGGTCGGTGAAGGTCATGCTCGGCCAGGTGAGGCCAGGGATGCTTTCATGGCCCTGAAACAGGCGCGGGAAACGCTGAAACTCGGAGTCCCAGTCCTCCTTGCCGCGCTCGGCCACCATGGCGCGCGCCTTTTCCGACATGATGATCTCGGAAGCGTCATAGGCCGACGCGCCGAGAACGCGGACGGCATGATAATGGGTGAGCGTCACATATTTGATCGGCTTGTCCGTCACGGAGCGGACCTTCTCGATCACCTTGGCGGCAAGCCGGGGCGTCGCCTGCGCGTCCACGATCATCACCGAGTCGTCACCGATGATCACGCCGGTATTCGGGTCGCCCTCCGCCGTAAACGCCCACAGGTGCCTGCCGATCTCGGTGAAGGAGATCGTCTTTTCCTCCAGGTCGCCTTGCGATGCGAATGCCTTGCTCATGGTCACGCGGCTCCTTCATATTTCGTGACGGTCTGCTCGATGGCGCCGAAGATCGAGCGCCCCGCCCTGTCCTTCATCTCGATGCGCACCGTATCGCCGAAACGCATGAAGGGCGTTGCCGGCTTGCCCTCGTTGATGATCTCGATCATGCGGATTTCGGCGATGCAGGAATAGCCCGCGCCGCCTTCGGCCACCGGCCTGCCCGGACCGCCATCCAGCTTGTTGGACACCGTGCCCGAGCCGATGATCGATCCGGCGCAAAGCGGGCGCGTCTTCGCCGCGTGGGCGATCAGGGTCGGAAAGTCGAAGGTCATATCGATCCCGGCATTGGCCCGGCCGAAAGGCTTGCCGTTGTAATCGACCAGCAGCGGCAGATGCAGCCTGCCGCCGTCCCAGGCCTCGCCAAGCTCGTCGGGCGTTACCGCAACCGGCGAGAATGCGCTGGACGGCTTGCCCTGGAGGAAGCCGAAGCCCTTGCCGAGCTCCGCCGGGATCAGGCCGCGCAGGCTGACATCGTTGACAAGCATGACGAGACGGATGGCGTCGCGCGCCTGCTCCGCGCTCGCCCCCATCGGCACGTCAACGACGATGACGGCGACCTCCCCTTCCATATCGATGCCCCAGTCCTCGTCCGCCAGCCGGATCGGATCGCGCGGCCCCAGGAAGCTGTCCGAGCCGCCCTGATAGATCAGCGGATCGCTCCAGAAGCTTGCGGGCATCTCCGCGCCGCGCGCCTTCCGCACCAGCTCCACGTGATTCACATAGGCCGATCCATCCGCCCACTGATAGGCGCGGGGAAGAGGCGACATCGCGTCATGCTCATGAAAGCGGGCCCAGGGCTGCGCATCGTGCTCCAACCCTTCGGCGACTTCCTCCAGGCGCGGCGCGATATGTTTCCAGTCGTCCAGCGCGGCCTGAAGCGTGCGCGCGACATGGCCGACCTCCGAGCAGCGGGTCAGATCCTTCGAGACGACCACCAGCCTGCCGTCGCGTGTCCTGTCCCTCAGCGTTGCGAGTTTCATCCAATCCAATCTTATTTAAGCGTTTCCCGCGAGAAGGCTCATTTGATGCCGGGCGTGCCGTCGAACTTGCGCTCCAGGCCGTCCCAGCATTCGAGATAATTGTCCTGAAGCGTTTCGAGACCGGCCGCATAGGCCGTGAGCTGCTGGGGAAAGCGCGTTTCGAACATGAACGCCATGGTGTGATCGAGCTTAGCCGGTTTCAGCTCCGCGTTCGATGCCTTCTCGAATCCCATAAAGTCCGGCCCGTGCGGCAGCATCATATTGTGCAGGCTCATGCCGCCGGGCACGAAGCCCTCCTCCTTGGCGTCATACTGCCCATAGATCAGCCCCATGAACTCGCTCATGATGTTGCGATGATACCAGGGCGGACGGAAGGTGTGCTCGGCGACCATCCAGCGCGGCGGGAAGATGACGAAATCGACATTGGCGGTTCCGGCTTCCTCGGTCGGGGCCGTCAGCACGGTGAAGATCGAAGGGTCCGGATGATCGAACAGGATGGCGCCGACCGGCGAAAACGTGCGGAGGTCATATTTGTAAGGCGCGTAATTGCCGTGCCAGGCGACGATGTCGAGCGGTGAGTGGCCGATCTCGGTCACATGGAATTTGCCGCACCATTTGACATGAAGCCGGCAGGGCGTCTCCTTGTCCTCGTACCAGGCGACCGGCGTCTTGAAATCCCGCGGATTGGCGAGGCAGTTCGCGCCGATCGGACCGCGGTCCGGCAGGGTGAACTTCGCGCCGTAATTCTCGCAGATATAGCCGCGCGCGCCGCCTGCGTCGCGATCCATCAGCGCAACCTTGAAGATCATACCGCGCGGGACGACGCAGATCTCGGCGGGCTCGACCTCCATGATCCCCATTTCGGTCATGACGCGAATGCCGCCAAGCTGCGGCACGATCAGCATTTCGGCGTCGGCGTTGAAGACATAGTCGTCCACCATATCGTCATTGAAGACATAGGCGTGCGCCGCCATGCCCGCCTGGGTGTAGACGTCGCCGGCCGTCGTCATCGTCCGGATGCCCTCAAGGAAGCTCGTCCTCTCATTGGGCAGCGGTACCGGGTTCCAACGCAATTGACTGAGCGACAGACCGTGATCGACGATATGCGGCGCGGTCTGCCAATGGGGAAAATCCTCAGCCGTGAAGCGCCTCGTGTGCCGCACGGACGGGCGGATCCGGTAAAGCCAGGACCGCTCATTCGTCCCGCGCGGGGCGGTGAAAGGCGAGCCCGACAATTGCTCGGCGTAAAGGCCGTAATTGCACTTCTGAGGGCTGTTCTGGCCCTGCGGCAAGGCGCCAGGCAGGCTCTCGGTTTCGAAGTCGTTGCCGAAACCGGGCATATATTTCGCCGTCTCCCCTGTTGCGGCTGACGATTGGCGTTCGGTTCCAGTTTTGTCGAGCATGGCAGGCTCCTGATTGGGGGATGACATTCGGTAATTTGTAATCGCTGAAGTTGTAGGGCTCAAAGGCGAATCGTTGCCCATGGCCGGTGCGGCGCAATCTCTATCGTTTGCGCTCCGCCCGCCAGGTTGCGAAATCGGTCTTGGTTTGTTCATCGGTTGCCGGATAAAGCCCAAGGATCGAGCGTCCGTTCAGAACCTGTTCCGCGACGAAATCTTCCAAGGCCGTCATCTCGACGGCCTCTTCGGCGATCTCATCCGCCAGATGCGCCGGGATGACGACCACGCCCTCTCCATCGCCGACAATGACGTCGCCCGGCCACACCGGAGCGTCGCCGCAGCCGATCGGGACATTGATGTCGAGTGCCTGATGCCGGGTGAGGTTGGTCGGAGCGGAGGGGCGATTGTGGTAGGCGGGAATGGAGAGCTGCGCGATATCGGGCGAATCGCGGAAGCCGCCATCGGTCACGATGCCAGCGACGCCGCGAACCATGAGGCGTGAGACAAGAATTCCCCCTGCCGAGGCGGCCCGCGCATCTTTGCGGCTGTCGATCACGAAGACGGCGCCGGGCGGGCATTCCTCGATCGCCTTGCGCTGGGGGTGCTCGTGATCCTGAAACACGCTGATCGGATTGAGGTCTTCGCGTGCCGGGATATAGCGAAGCGTGTAGGCCGGCCCGACCATCACTTCCAAATCCGGGTTGAGCGGCCGGACATCCTGGATGAGCTGATTGCGAAAGCCCCGCTTGTAGAGGGCCGTGCAGATCGTGGCCGTGCTGACCGTCTTGAGCTTGGCGCGCGTGGCCTCGCTGAGTTGAGTCATCCCGATCCTCCCTTTTCAAGACAGCCGGCTCGCCCGGCGGTTGTGCCCCCGTGAAGCGTTCGATCTTACCGGAAATCTCGGGATCGGTCAGCGGCGGCTCGCAGCAAGGGCCTGGTGCAATTTCGGCCTGTCGAAATCGCCAACTTCACGTATCATAAAGCAACCGGCTTGGCGCGCGTCCGGGCCGGCTACGAAGATAATCGAAAGGGAGGAAAGTCACTCATGAAGGGAAGATTGCACGTCTGCGCGTTATTGGGCGGTCTGTTGCTGGCCTTTGGGACCGGCACGGCCGGGGCCGAGGATATCCGGCTGATGACCGGGCCGCAGGGCGGTTCGTGGTATCCGCTCGGGGGCGCGATCAAGAACCTGGTCGAAAAGAATGTGGAGGGGACAAACGTATCGGTTGGCCCGGGCGCCGGCATTGCCAATGTGAAGGCCATCGAAGCGGGAAAGGCCGATATCGCCTTCGCCAATTCGGTGTCGACGGTGGATGCGATCAACGGCAAGCCGCCTTTCGAGAAGCCCTATAAGAACGTCTGCAACCTCGCCACGCTCTATCCGCAATATTTCCAGATCGTTGCCCTTGCCGATACCGGCGCGGAAACGCCCGCCGATCTGAAAGGCAAGGCGCTGACCACGCAGAAGAAGGGCAATACCGGCGAGCAGATCACCGCGCATCTGCTGAAAGCCTATGGCATGAGCTATGACGATCTGTCGAGCGTCAGCCAGGGTTCCTATACGGACAGCGTCAATCTCATGAAGGACGGCAACGCCCAATGGTTCACCTTGGGGACCACGGTGCCCGCCAGCTCGATCATGGACCTCGCCTCAGCGCGCGATATCAAGATCATCGGCGTGCCGGAAGACGGCATGAAGAAGATGCAGGAGATCAATCCGGGCTATAAGCCGATCGTCATCAAGGCCGGAACTTATCCGAAGCAGGACAAGGATGTGACGACCGTCGGCTATGCGACGCACATCATCGCCCGCTGCGATCTTGACGACAAGACCGTCGAGGGCATCCTGAAGTCTATCCTCGGAGGGGTCGACGATCTGGCGGCGATCGCCGGGGCGGTCAAAGGTGTCAACGCCAAGGCGATGGCGCGGGACATCGGCGTCCCGCTGCACAAGGCTGCCGAGGCGTTCTACAAGGAGAAAGGCGCGCTCTGACGCGGCGCTTGCACAGGAGACCGGCGCGGTATCGAACGCCGGTCTCCCTCCATTGGGCGTGATGTTGCGGGACCCGAAATTGTGAGCGTCAAGCGCTGGCCGATTTACGTGATCATGGCCGTCGGTCTGGCCATGTCGCTCTATCACCTTTATACCGCGTTCTTCGGCACGCCGGATGCGCAGCTATTCCGGGCCACGCATATGGCATTCGCCATGACGCTGGCCTTTCTCATCTATCCGCTTACCTCCGGCGGGGAGCACAACCGGCTGGACCCTCTCAGCCTCCTATGCGTCGCCTTGGCGATCGCCTCCTGCGCCTATTTTTTCGTCGAGAAGGACTATATCGACAACCGCATGATCTATGTCGACGACCTGATACCAGGCGACTGGGTCTTCGGCAGTATGATGGTGCTGATGCTTCTCGAGGCGACGCGTCGCGTCATGGGCCTCGTCCTGCCGATTACGGCGCTGCTCTTCATGGGCTATGCGGTCTTCATCCACGGCACCGGCCTCCAGGCGCTGCTGGAACAGATCTATCTGACCACGGATGGCATTCTCGGCATTCCGGTGAGCGTCTCGGCGACCTATGTCGTGCTGTTTATTCTTTTCGGCTCCTTCGTCGAGCGGACCGGCACCGGCAAGCTGTTCATGGATTTCGCCATGGCGCTGACCGGGCATACGACGGGAGGCCCGGCGAAAGTGGCCGTCCTGACCAGCGCGATGTTCGGCACGGTGTCGGGCAGCGCGGTCGCAAATGTCATGACGACAGGGACCTTCTCGATCCCGCTGATGAAGCGGATCGGCTACAGACCGGCGTTCGCCGGCGCTGTGGAGGCCGTCGCCTCGACCGGCGGGCAGATCATGCCGCCGATCATGGGCGCCGCGGCCTTCGTGATGGCCGAGTTCCTTGGCGTTCCCTATATCACCGTCGCCGCTTACGCTCTGCTCCCCGCGGTCCTTTATTTCGTGGCCGTGCTGTCCGCCGTGCATTTCGAAGCCCGCCGGCTCGGGATGCAGGGGCTGCCGCGTTCCGAATTGCCTTCGCTGACGCGCACGCTAAAGGACGACGGGCATCTCTTCCTTCCACTGATCATCATCATCAGCGTGCTGGTCGCCGGCTACAGCGCACCCTTCGCCGCACTCTGCGGGATCGGCTCGGTGTTCCCGACCGCTCTGCTACGCAAATCGAGCCGGCAGCATCTGACGGTCAGGAATGTATTGGAGGCGCTGGTCGACGGCGCACGCAATGCGGTCGGCGTGGCGCTCGCCTGCGGCTGCGCGGGGATCGTCATCGGCGTCATCGCGCTGACCGGGCTCGGCATCGAATTCACCAGCTTCGTCCTTGGCCTGGCGCAGAATTCGCTGCTTCTCGCGCTGATCCTCACCATGTGCGCCGGCATCGTGCTCGGCATGGGGATGCCGACGACGCCGGCCTATATCATGCAGGTCGCGCTGCTCGTCCCGGCGATCGTCAAACTCGGCGTTTCCGTGGAGGCGGCGCATTTATTTGCGTTCTATTTCGCCATTCTTTCGGCGATCACGCCGCCTGTGGCTCTGGCCGTCTATGCGGCGAACGGGCTTTCGGGGGCCGGCTTGTGGGATTCCGGCATTGCGGCGGTGAAGCTGGGGATGACGGGCTACATCATTCCGTTCATGTTTGTCTTCGGGCCGTCGCTTCTGCTCATCGGCGCCTGGCACACCATAGCCATGACCAGCGCAACAGCCCTTTGCGGCGTGATTCTGCTGGCGGCGGGCCTGCACGGCTTCCTGATCGCCCATGCACCGCTGTGGCAACGCGTCTTCCTCGTTGCGGCGGCTTTGTGCCTGATCAAGCCGGGCCTTTATACGGATCTGGTGGGCGGGATTCTTTTTGCGACGGCTCTCATCGGACAATGGCTTGCGCGCACCCAGGCCGGGCTCGCGGAAAGCGGCAAGGAGGTTCAGAGGCCGTAAGCTTTAATTGAGGATCCCGGCCTTTGCGGCGGAAACGTCTCTGGCCTTTGTCGCACCTGGCCTAAGTCACATTTTCATATCTGCTATCGCTCAGCAGACCTCCGGCCTTCCCCAAGCGATCCAGGTGGTAATCCGCATCGCCGAAGAGCGCCTCGATGACGGTCAGACGTTTGAAATAATGTGCGCCCTTATATTCGAAGGTCATGCCGATGCCGCCGTGGAGTTGCACCGCCTGTTGCCCGACCTGCCGCGCGGAACGGTTGATCTGCACTTTGGCGGCTGACATGGCCCGTGTGCGCTCCTCGGGCGGCGCGTCGACCATCATCGCCGCAAACATCGCCATCGACCGCGCCTGCTCGAGCGCGACCATCATGTCGACCGCCGCATGTTGCAGAACCTGGAATGAGCCGATCGGCACGCCGAATTGATTGCGCGTCTTCAGATATTCGAGGGTGAGCCCGTGGAGCGCATCCATCGCGCCGACAGCCTCCGCCGCCACGGCTGCAATGCCGTGATCGATGACCGCCTCGAGGAGGGCCAGTCCCTCGCCCGGCTCGCCCAGGACGGCATCGCCGGCAACCGGCACGTCGTTGAAGGTCAGCTCGGCAACGCGTTGACCGTCCTGCGACTCATAGCCGTGGACTTCGAGGCCTTCCGCCTTGGCGTCGACGATGAAGAGCGTGATGCCGCCCTTGTCGCGGCGTTCGCCCGCCGTCCGGGTGCTGACAATAAATTTGTCGGCGCTCTCGCCATGCATCACGACGCTCTTCTGCCCATTGATCACATGGCCGCCATCGATGGGCCGGGCGCTGGTCGCGACATCGAAAAGGTCGTAGCGGCCTTGGCGTTCGTTATAGGCGAGGGAGACGATCATCTCACCCCGGATGATCGGCCCGATAATCGCTTCCCGTTGCCCCTCATTCGCCGCGAGGCGCAGCGCCGTTCCCGCCAGCACCACGGTCGGCAGGAAAGGCTCCAGACACAGTCCGCGGCCGATCGCCTCCATCACGATCATCGTCTCGACCGGACCACCGCCGGCGCCGCCCATGCTTTCGTCGAACGGGAGGCCGGTCAGTCCGATCGCCGCAAAATCCCGCCAGATCGAGCGGGCGAAGCCGCCGGGCTCCTTCTGGTAAATCTTGCGACGCTCGAACTCGCCATAATGGTCTTCGACAAGACGTTCGACGGCGCCTTTGATGATCTGCTGCTCTTCCGTGAAGTCGAAATCCATGGAGCCGCTCAGAGACCTAGAACCGCTTTTGCAATGATGTTGCGCTGGATTTCGTTGGAGCCGCCATAGATCGAGACCTTCCGGTAATTGAAGTAATTGTCGGTGGCGAGGCTGGCCCATTCGAGATCGGCCAGCGGGTCGTTGCTGCCGTCCTCGATCGGCCGGCCGAGATGGACGACGCCATGCGGGCCGGCGGCCTCCATGAGCAGCTCGGTCGCCTTTTGCTGGAGTTGCGATCCCTTGATCTTCAGGATCGAGGCGGCCGAATTGTTGCGGGGATCGCCGCCGCGCTGCATCTGGGAGATGATGCGCATCTGCGTGATCTCGAGCGCTTTCAGCTCGATTTCCGTTTCGGTGAGCCGCGCGCGAAAAGTGGGATTGTCCCAGACGGTGCCGTCCCCCGCCGGCGTTTGCTGAGCGATCCGCCGAATGCGGCGGAGCCGCTGCTTGGTGATGCCGACGCGGGCGATGCCGGTCCGCTCGTGACCCAAGAGAAATTTGGCGTAGTCCCAGCCCCTGTTCTCCTCGCCGACGAGATTCTCGACCGGCACTTTGACGTCATCGAAGAAGACCTCGTTCACCTCGTGCCGCCCTTCGATGGTGATGATCGGCCGGACGGTGACGCCGGGCGTCGTCATGTCGATCAACAGGAAGGAGATGCCTTCCTGTTTCTTCGCCGCCGGGTCGGTCCGCACCAGGCAGAAAATCCAGTCGGCATATTGGCCGAGCGTGGTCCAGGTCTTCTGCCCATTGACCACATAATGGTCGCCGTCGCGGACGGCACGCGTCTTCAGCGAGGCGAGATCCGATCCCGCGCCGGGCTCGGAAAAGCCCTGACACCACCAATCGTCGAGATTGGCGATTCGCGGCAGGAAGCGGCGCTTCTGGTCCTCCGAGCCGAATCGGGCAATCACCGGGCCGACCATATCGCAGTTGAACTGCTGCGGCTGGGGCACCGCGTTCTGCTGGAGTTCTTCGATGAAGATATAGTGCTGGACTGGCGTCCAGGGCTGCCCGCCCCATTCGAGCGGCCAACGCGGCGTGGCCCAGCCTTTCGCATTCAGGACGCGCTGGCAGCGGACGATGTCGTCCTTCGTGATTTCCTGCCCTTCGCCGACCTTGCGGCGGATCCCGGCCGGGATCTCGGTCTGCATGAAATTGCGGACGTCGTCGCGAAAGGCGTTTTCCGCATCCGTGAAACGCAGCTCCATCGCGCTCACCCTTTCCTGGCTTCTCGTCAGCTTCCGGCGGGGGCACTGAGAAGAGCCGGTTTGCGTCCCGCCCTTCGTCAATGCCCCCGCCTTCGCCTGAAACATTCGGCTTTGGCCGTTCTGTTTTCAGATCACGGGCTGCGCGCCCGCCTCAGCTAGCCGGCGCATGCCTGAAACCGCTAGCCGAGCTTGCCTTCGATGACCTCGCCGAAAAATTCCCAGCGCTCCCCGTTGAACTGCATCATCTGCATCTGCTCGATCGGGAAGAAATCGTCTTCGCTGGTGTTGATCTTGATGCCCGGCAGTGCCAGCTCCAGCTCCAGCTCTTTGATATTGGCGGCCTGCTTCATAATGTTCTCACGCGAGAGATCATCACCACACTGCTCAAGCACGTGCACCAGGGTCTGTGCGGCCGAATAGCCATAGGTCGTGAACGAAGAGTTCAGGTCACCGTCCGGGTAGTACTTCTTCATGAAGGCTTCGAAGTGCTTGATGCCTTCGTCGTCTTTCCAGGCCGGATCGGTATAGTCTTTCAGATAGCCGGTGGAATACCAGCCTTTCGCATTTTCAAGACCGGCAGGCTTCAGAACGGCGCCAACCGAGCTCGCGACGTTGTTTACGATCTTCAGCGCGTCCCAGCCGATCTCCCCAGCCTTCCGGATCGCCTGCGCCGCAAATTTCGGGGTTGCGATGTTGATGAAAACATCGGCGCCCGAAGCTTTGAGCTGCACGACCTCGGCATCGACCGTCGGATTGGAGACTTCGTAGGACGCCTGGGCCACGATCATCGACTCGGCCTTGTCGCCCAGCCCGTCCTTAACGCCCCGGAGAACGTCCTTACCGTAGTCGTCATTCTGATAGAGTACGGCAATTTTCCCATCCGGCTTATTGTCCAGAAGATATTTCGCGTAAATCCGGCCTTCGCTCTGATAGTTCGGCTGCCAGCCCATCGTCCATGGGAACTTCTTGGGCTGCCCCCATTTCGTTGCGCCGGTCGCGACGAACAGATGCGGGACCTTCTTGACGTTCACATATTTGTGGATCGCCGAATTGGTCGGTGTACCGAGCGTCTGGAAGAGGAAGGCGACCTCGTCGCTCTCGACGAGCTTTCTGACCTGCTCGACCGTTTTCGGCGGGCTGTAGCCGTCATCATAGCTGATGAAGTTGATCTTGCGGCCGTTAATGCCGCCTTCGTCGTTCACCTTGTTGAAATAGGCGGCGATGGTCTTCCCGATCGTGCCATAGGCCGAGGCCGGGCCGCTATAGGGGTTCGTATTGCCGATCTTGATCTCGGCGTCCGTGACGCCCGGAGCATTTTGCGCCAGCGCCGGAGCTGCGGCGAATGCAAGCGCCAACGCCGCAAAGGCCGGATAGCGCAATCGTGTTCTAGCCATGGTTTTCATTTCCTCCTTAGACTTAAGTATTGGGTTGCCCTGTGCCACAACGTTCCCGCGCCCGACGGCATCACATAGATGACCAGAAGCAGGATCACGCCGTAGACCGCACCGGACAGCCCTTTCGAGAATTCCTCCGCGATGTTCGGCAGGAAGAGAATGAAAGCGCCGCCGATGAAGGCGCCGGGCAACCAGCCCACGCCACCGATTACGAGGCCGACAAGCAGCGCGACCGACAGCGTGACCGTGAAGCTGTCCGGGGCGACGAATTGCACCACCACCGCCGAAAGCGCGCCGGCGACACCCGTATAGAAAGCGCTGACTCCGAAGATCAGCGTCTTGTAATAAGCGACATTGACGCCCATCGCCCGCGCCGCGATCGGATTATCGCGGATCGCCTGTATTGCCCGTCCGGTGCGGCTCTTCACGATATTGCGGGCAACGAAATAGAGGAGAACGGCGACAGCCAGAGAGTAGAAATAGAGCCACTGATCCTGGTTCAGCGGCAGGCCGAAGGGCGCGTCGGGCTTGAGGAGGACGATGCCCTGCACGCCGCCAGTCCAATGCTCGAACGGCGTCAGCTTGAGCATCGTCGGCGTGACCGCCGCCAGGGAAAATGTCGCGAGCGCCAGATAGATATTCTCCAGGCGCAGAGCCGGGAGACCGAACAGGAAGCCGAAGACGAACGCGACGATGCCGGCGGCCGGCAAGGTCCAGAAGAAGCTGACGCCGTACTGATCCATCAGGATCGCCGCCGTATAGGCGCCGACCGCGAAGAACGCGCTGTGGCCCAGGGAGAACTGGCCGTTGAAACCGGTCAGCAAATTCAGCCCCATAATGGCGATCGCATAGATGATCACCAGGGTGAACTGAAAGATCTGAAAGTTCCGCGTAACGAACGGCAGGATGCAGGCCGCGCCAAGCAGGACCAGAAAGACGATCCACGAGCCCGAAAGCTGGATGCGTTTCTTCTCAGCCTCCGGTGCTTTCGATACCGCGCCGACATTCACCTCCTGATCAACGCTCATCGTCACACCCGCTGCACGACTTTGCGCCCGAACAGGCCGGTTGGCTTGAAGACGAGCACGAGCACGATCATGAACAGCGCGATGGGCTGCTTAAGCTCGTTGCCGATTTCGGGGATGTATGTCCCCGCGAGAGCCTCGACGATGCCGACGGTGAAGCCGCCGAAAACGGCGCCGGCGGGGTTGGTCAGTCCGCCGAGGACGGCGCCGGCAAATCCGTAGAGCAGGATGATGAGCATCATGTTGGGTTCGAGAAAAACGATTGGAGCGATCAGCAGGCCGGCCACGGCGCCGATCGCCGCCGCCATCCCCCAGCCGAGGGCGGTGGTCCATCCGACCCGGATGCCGACGAGCCGCGCGGACTCGGGATTCTCCGCCGCCGCTCTCATCGCGAGTCCGACCCGCGTGTAGCGAAAGAACAAATAGAGAAAGACGACCAGCAGCACCGATACGCCGATCATGCCGGCCTGGTGCATGCTCAGAAGTCCGCTCTCCAGAAGCGGCGCCTTTCCGAAGGGCGTCGGGAAGGGCTTGATCGTGAACTCCCAGATGAACCCCGCAAGACTGTTGAAGATCGCAAACAAAGCGATGAACGCCACGATGTAGGAAAGCACGGGGGCATTATGGATGGGCTTGAAGATGACGCGCTCGATCAGGAATCCGCCCGCAAAGGACACCGCGATCGTGATGATGAACGCGATCCAGTAGGGCACCCCCCAGGCGAGCATCTGCCAGGCGATGAAGGTGGAGAACATCGCCATTTCGCCCTGAGCGAAATTGAGGTGGTGAATCGTCTGGTAGATCATGACGACGGCGAGCGCCATCAGCGCATAGATCGCGCCGTTGGCGAGTCCGCTCACGGCCTGCTGAACGAAAAGCTCCATAGGTCCCCTCCGCTAATAGCCGAGATAGGAGCGGCGCACGCTTTCGTCCGCTCTAATCTCGCCTGCGGGACCGGATACAACGATCCTGCCAGTTTCCAACAGGTAGGCCTCGCTGGCAAGCTCAAGCGCCTTGGAAGTGTTTTGCTCAACGATCAGCATCGTGACGTTTTCCTCGCGGTTGATCCGCCGCAATATGTCGAAGACATCGTTCACGATCATGGGAGCGAGCCCGAAGGAGGGTTCGTCCAGCAGCATGAGACGCGGCCGGAGCATCAGCGCGCGGGCGATGGCCAGCATCTGCTGTTCGCCGCCCGACAGCGTGCCGGCCTGCTGGTTGTAGCGTTCCTTCAAGATCGGGAAGTAGCTGAAACAGCGCTCCATATCTTCCACGACGGCCCTCTCGTCGCGCCGCGTAATCGCGCCGAGCCGCAGGTTCTCCTCCGTGGTCATGCGGCTGAAGGTTCCACGGCCTTCGGGGACATGGGCGATGCCGAGCCGCGCGATCGTTTCCGGCAGCGAGCCGACGATCGAGCGCCCATCGAATTCGATAGTTCCGGTTGCGCGAATGACGCCGGAGATTGCGCGAAGCGTCGTGGTCTTGCCTGCTCCGTTCGCCCCGAGTAGGGCCGCCACGCGTCCTTCCGAAATCGAGACGTCAATGCCGTGCAGCGCCGGTATCTGGCCGTAATAGGCTCTGAGATTCTCGACTTTCAGAATTTCGCTCATCAAGCCGCCGTCCCCAGATAGGCTCCAATGACTTCCGGATCGTTCCGGACCTCGGCCGGCTGGCCTTCGGTGATCTTCCGTCCGAAGTTGAGAACCACGACCCGGTCCGAGATCGACATTACGAGTCCCATGTGATGTTCGACCAGCAGCACGGTGATCCCCCGCTTGTCTCTGATCCCGCGGATGAATTCGCCGAGGCCGTCGACCTCCTCATGATTGAGCCCGCCCGCGGGCTCGTCGAGCAGCAGCAGCTTGGGCCGGCCGGCGAGCGCTCTGGCCATTTCCACACGCTTCATCGTGCCGAAGGGCAGCCCGGCGACCGGGCGCTCAGCGATGTCCTCCAGATCGAGATCCCGGATAATCTCCATGGCGTCGGCATGGAGGGCATTTTCTTCCTGCCGGGCCGAGGGCAGGACGAGGGCGCCGCTGATAATGCCGCTGCGGCCCCGCGCATGGGCGCCGATCAGCACATTGTCAAGAACGCTCAGCTGCTCGAACAGGGCGACATTCTGAAATGTCCGTCCGATACCGATCTCCGCAATATTATGCGCGGGCCTGGAGAGGATGGACCGGCCTTCGAAGCGAATATCCCCGGAGGTGGGCTGATAGAGCCGCGACAGGCAATTGAACAGCGTCGTCTTGCCCGCGCCATTGGGGCCGATCAGGCCAAGGATCTGGCCAGTTCTGAGCTGGAATGATACTGTATCAAGGGCGACGATGCCGCCGAAGCGCACCGTAATATTCCGCACTTCGAGGAGCGGTCTGGCCGCACTGTCGAACGTCTCTGACATATCTGCACCCGCCTTTTAAGAAGGAGCGAAGGATGGAGCTTGTGGGGGGACGTCTGTTAGGCGGACCTTGGGTGCGCTTTTCATAGGCGTTGCTCTCCTCCCTGATTTGCAGCATCGTGAATTTGTTTTGAGTCTTGAGTAAGCCGTCGATGCTTTTACATAATGAATCTGCCAAATTGCCAGATTAACGGAGCGGATTTTCTTTGATTGCCATTCGTTGACAAGAATTGCACCACAACATAAGCTCAATGTCAATTCCGTGGAATAAAATTCCGCTGCGCAGAATTGGCGAATACTCAAGACGGGTGCTTTGGATATCCGGAGAGGGGAAGGAACACTAGATTGACACCTCGCGTGCAGCTTAGCAAGGACGGCGCCATTGCCGTCATCCGCATTGACAATCCCCCGGTGAATGCCCTCAGCCATGCGGTGCGAACCGGCCTGTCCGGCGCGCTCGAAAAAGCCCGCGACGATGCCGAGGTCGAGGCCATCGTGGTCGGCACGGCGGGCGCATCGTTCAGCGCCGGCGCCGACATTACCGAATTCGGCAAGCCGCCCCAACCGCCGTCGCTGCTCGAGGTCATCGATCTTCTGGACAAGATTGAAAAACCGACCGTTGCCGCCATCAAGGGCGTTGCGCTCGGCGGCGGCCTTGAGCTTGCGCTTGCCATGCATTTCCGCGTGGCGAATCCGGATGCGCAGCTCGGTCTGCCCGAAGTCAAGATCGGCATTCCGCCGGGGGCGGGCGGGACGCAGCGGCTTCCGCGCGCAATCGGAATGCTCGAAGCGCTGAAGATGATTGTCACAGGCGACCCGATCAGAGGCAAGAAGGCCAAAGAATTGGGGCTGGTCGATGCGCTTGCCGAGGGCGACGTGATCGAGGCGGCGGTGGCCTTTGCCCGCAAGGTGGTTGCCGAGAAGCGTCCAATCCCGCGCCTGCGTGACCGTGATGACCGGCTGGCTTTCGACGAGGCTGCGTTCGGCGAGCTGGCCGGCTCGCTCACCAAGCGGGCGCGGGGGCTTGAGGCGCCGATTGCCTGCGTGAAGGCGGTCCGGAACGCCGCCAGCCTCCCATTCGACGAAGGAATCGAGGCGGAGCGCGCGCTGTTCCTGCAGCTGCTGAGCAGCGACCAGTCCAAGGCGCAGCGCCATGTCTTTTTTGCCGAGCGCGCCGCGCGCAAAGTGCCGGACATGCCGCGCGACGTGCGCTCCCGCAAAGTGGAGAAGCTTGCCGTGATCGGCGGCGGCACGATGGGGCGTGGCATCGCCATGTCCTTTGCCGATTCCGGCATTCCGGCGACCATCATCGAGACCTCCGACGATGCGCTGTCGAAATGCATGGCGGCGGTCGGCGAGACCTATAGGCAGAGCGTGGCCCGCGGCAGAATGAGCGAAGCCGAAGCGCAGAAACGCACAAGCCTCGTCAAGGGAACGACGCATTTCGAGGAGGGCATCGGGGACGCCGACCTGATCATCGAAGCCGTCTTTGAGGAAATGGGGCTGAAGAAGGAGATCTTCGCCAGGCTGGATGCCCTCGCCAGGCCCGGCGCCGTGCTCGCCACGAACACCTCGACGCTCGACGTGGACGAGATCGCCGCGGCGACGAAGCGTCCCGAGGATGTGCTGGGCATGCACTTCTTCTCGCCGGCGAACATCATGAAGCTCCTCGAGATCGTGCGCGGCGAGAAGACGGCCCATGACGTGCTGAAGACCGCGATGGATATCGGCCGGCGCATTCGGAAGGTCGGCGTCGTGAGCGGCGTTTGCGACGGTTTCATTGGCAACAGAATGCTTGCGCGCCGTTCCACCGAGACCGAGCGCCTGCTGCTCGAAGGCGCCTTGCCGCAGGAAATCGACGCGGCCGTCACCGCGTTCGGCTTTCCCATGGGGCCTTGCGCAATGGGCGATCTGGCCGGGCTCGATGTGAGCTGGCGAATCCGTAAAGGCCGCGGCACCAAGGCGCCGATCACCGATGCGCTATGCGAACAGGGTCGATTTGGGCAAAAGACCGGCAAGGGCTATTATATCTACGAGCCTGGATCCCGGGTGCCGCGCTCCGACCCGGAGGTCGAAAGCCTGATCCTGGTGACCTCCAGGGAAATGGGCATAGAGCGCCGCCCGATCTCGAAAGAGGAGATCGTGGAGCGCATGGTCTATCCGATGATCAATGAAGGCGCCCGCATATTGGAGGAAGGCATCGCCATGCGCCCCGGCGACATCGATGTCGTCTGGGTCTATGGCTATGGCTGGCCTGTCGCGAAAGGTGGCCCGATGTATTACGCCGATCAGGTCGGGCTTGGCGAGATCGCCGGCCGGCTCAGCCATTACGCCGAACGGCTCGGCGATGAGAGCCTGACGCCGGCGCCGCTTCTGACCCGGCTTGCGGCCGAAGGCAAAGGATTCGGTTCGCTCACCGCAGAGACTTGAGAGATGTCCAAACGCCCCTTCGCCTGGGAAAAGCATTATCCGCCGAACCTTGCTTGGGACGCGCCGCTGGAAATTACCACCCTGCGGGACCTGTTCGACCGGGCCGTCGGGCAATTCGGTCCCCGGCCCCTGATCGAGTTCCGGGGAAGAAATATTCTGTTCAGAGAGATGGGAGAGAAGGCCGCCAGGGCAGCCGCGGTTTTCCTGTCTCTCGGCCATGACAAATCCAAGCCGATCGCGCTCTATCTTCCGAACACGCCCTATCATCCGATTGCGTTTTTCGGCGGCGCCAAGGCGGGCATTCCGATCATGCATCTCAGCCCGCTCGATGCCGAGCGTGAGCTGGAGCACAAACTCGCCGACAGCGGCGCGCGGACGATCGTCACGACGAACTTCCTCAATCTCTTGCCGAACGCCTTGAAGATGCTGGAGCGCGGATTCGCCGACCGGATAATTGTCGGCGACGATACGGAGTGGGGCGACTTGCCGATCCCCTCAATGCCGATGCCGATGCCGAAGCTCGAGGGCGTTCTGTCCTTCACGCGGCTCATGGAGGAGGCGCCGGCAGTCAGCGACTGGCCAGATCTTGTCCCCGACGATATCGCGCTTCTGCAATATACGGGCGGCACGACCGGCAAGCCGCGGGCGGCAATTCTCAGCCATGCCAATCTGACCGCGACGGTCTCGATCTATAATCAATGGGCCAATGCCGTGATGGCCGCCCAGCCGTATATCAAGCGGCCCGATGTCGATATCGTCATCGGCGTTCTGCCCTTCTTCCATATCTACGCCCTCACCACGGTGCTGCTGCGCCATGTGAGCAGAGGCAATCGGATTCTCCTGCGGGCGCGGTTCGATGTCGATCAGACGCTGCACGACATCGAGGCGCTCCGGGCGACGATCTTCCCCGGCGTGCCGACCATGTGGATCGCGCTGGCGAGCCGCCCCGATCTCGCTCAGCGCGACCTGTCCTCGCTCATCCATTGCGGCTCGGGCGGCGCGCCGTTGCCCGTCGAGATCGAGCAGCGCTTCCGGCAGCTTACCGGCCGGCGGCTCGGCGGCGGCTGGGGCATGACGGAAACCGCGCCTGCGGGCACCAATGTTCCCCCCTATATGAAGACGCCGCCCGGCACGATTGGCATGCCCTTGCCGCATGTCGAAATGGATATCGCGGCTCTCGACGATCCCACCCGCAGTCTTCCGCCGGGCGAAGTCGGCGAAATCCGCGTGCGCGGGCCGAATGTCACGCGGGGCTATTGGCGGCGGCCGGAGGAAACGGCGAGCGCGATCGTGGAGGGCGGATATTTGCTGACCGGCGACATCGGCTATATGGACGAGGATGGCTTCTTCTTTATCGTCGATCGCAAGAAGGACATGATCATCTCCGGCGGCTTCAATGTCTATCCGCAGTTGATCGAACAGGCGGTCTACGAGCATCCATCCGTCGAAGAAGTCATCGTGATCGGTGTGCCGGACGCCTATCGTGGGGAGGCCGCGAAGGCCTTCATCAAGCTCAGATCCGATGCGCCGCGCTTCTCCCTCGATGAGCTTAAAGCGTTTCTTGCCGACAAGCTCGGCCCTCATGAGATGCCCGCCCGGATCGAATTCCGCGACGCGCTTCCGCGCACGGCTGTCGGCAAATTGTCGAAGGTCGAGCTCAAACGGGAAGAGCAGATGAAGGCCGGCGGCGGTCAGGGTGCGGCCGGCCATTTCGAGATTGCCTAGATCAACCCTCGTTCGATTGGACTCAATTGAACGAGGTCAAGTTGATCTATATCAAAAGGCGAGCGCAACTGTTCCCGCGTCCATTCAGACGCGCGTTGCGCTAGCCCTGCGCTTCGGACAATGTTTGAGAACAAGAAGATCTAAGGAAACGCCATGCTGCCGCCTACCTCAGAACGAGCCGAAGCCCTGGCGCGCCGGATCACGGCGTTCATGGACGAGCACATCTATCCTGCCGAGGAGATCTATGCGCAGCAGCTCGATGAGGCGCCCACGCGCTGGACCGTGCCGCCGATTATCGAGGAGCTCAAGGCGAAGGCGGAGGCGGAGGGACTGTGGAATCTGTTCCTGCCGAAACGCGAATTTCCCGATTCGCTGACGAATGTCGAATATGCCCCGCTCTGCGAGATCATGGGGCGCTCTCCCATTGCCCCGGAAGCCTTCAATTGCTCTGCACCCGATACCGGCAATATGGAGACGATCGCGCGCTACGGGACCGAGGCGCAGAAAGAGCGGTGGCTGAAGCCGCTGATGGAGGGGGAGATTCGCTCCTGCTTCGGCATGACCGAGCCGGCCGTCGCCTCCTCGGATGCAACCAATATCCGTACCGAGATCGAACGCGACGGTGACGAATATGTCATCAACGGCCGCAAATGGTGGTCATCCGGCGCGATGGACCCGCGCTGCAAGATCCTGATCGTGATGGGACAGACCAATCCGGATGCGCCGAAGCATCAGCGCCAGTCCATGATCCTGGTGCCGATGGAGACGCCCGGCGTCACGGTGATCCGGCCTCTGACGGTTTTTGGTTATGACGACGCGCCGCACGGCCATGCGGAGGTGAATTTCGAGAATGTGCGGGTCCCCGCCTCCAACATCCTGCTCGGCGAGGGGCGCGGTTTCGAGATCGCGCAGGGCCGGCTCGGACCGGGCCGCATCCATCATTGCATGCGCTGCATCGGGGTCGCCGAACGCGCGCTCGAGGCGCTTTGCGAGCGTGCGCTTTCGCGCGTGACCTTCGGTATGCCGATCGCCGATCACGGCGTCACGCGCCACTGGATTGCCGAATCCCGCATGGAGATCGACCAGGCCCGGCTACTGACCATGCGTGCTGCCCATATGATGGACACGGTCGGCAATAAGGACGCCAGGGCCGAGATCGCAATGATCAAGGTCGTTGCGCCGAATGTCGCGGCCAAGGTCGTCGACCGCGCCATTCAGGTTCATGGCGGCGCGGGCGTGTCCCAGGACTTTCCTCTCGCCCAGGCCTATGCGGGCGTGCGCTCTCTGCGTCTGGCGGACGGTCCGGACGAGGTTCACCGCGAGACGGTCGCCAAGGTGGAACTGCGCAAATATATGAACCGGCGCCGGGAGGGCGGCAATGCAGGCTAGCGCCTCCCAGGACAAAGGCGCCGGTCACCGGGCTCCGCCACCTGAAACGGTCGAGGTGCGCCCCGCCCACCGCTTTCCGACGGACGAGCTCGAAAAGCTGCTCCTGGAAAAGCTTGGCGCAAAACTGACTGGAATTCGCCAGATGGGGGGTGGCCAGTCCAACCCGACTTTCGTGCTCGCGACCGATAAGGGCGAATATGTGCTGCGGAAACAGCCGCCGGGCAAGCTCCTGGCCTCGGCGCATGCCGTTGACCGTGAGTTTCGTGTCATCTCGGCGCTCGCCCAGACGGATGTCCCGGTGCCAGAGGCTTATTTCTTCTGCGACGACCCCGAGGTGATCGGAACGCCGTTCTACGTCATGGAGCGGATGCGGGGCCGGGTGTTCTGGTCCCAGACCTTGCCGGAGGTGCCGCGCGAGGGCCGCCGGCCAATCTATTTCGGAATGGCGGAAGCCGTGGCGCGTCTGCACAAGGTCGATTATCAGGCCGTCGGCCTCGGCGATTTCGGCAAGCCGGGCAGCTATTTCGCGCGCCAGATCGCCCGCTGGACGAAGCAGTGGGGGAATTCCCGGACGCGCGAGAACCCCTCGATCGACAAGCTGGCCGAATGGCTGCCGAAGCACATCCCCGAAGGCGACGACCAGACGGTGATCTGCCACGGCGATTTCCGCTTCGACAATATGATGTTTCATCCCACCGAGCCGCGCGTGATCGCGATCTTCGATTGGGAGCTTTCGACGCTCGGCCATCCGCTTGCCGATCTGGCTTATGCCGTTATGCGCTACGACCTGCCGGCGCACGCTTATGACGGGCTGATGGGGCTCGATCTCGATGAACTCGGCATACCGAGCGAGGAGGAATTTATCGCGGCCTATTCCGAAAAGGTCGGACGGTCGGCAAAGCTGACGCCGTTCCACAAAGCATTCTCGCTGTTCCGGCTTGCCGTCATCATCGAAGGCGTGGTGGCGCGCGCACTCGCCGGCAACGCATCGAACGTTGCCGCTCTGCAAATCGCCCCGGCCGGCCTGCTCATGGCAGAGCGCGGATGGGAAATCGCAAATGGCTGATATTGGTTCAGGAAGGCCGATGAAGGATCCGTTTCGCCTGGATGGGCAGGTCGCGATCATCACTGGCTCCAGCCGCGGCATCGGCATGGAAACCGCCAAGCTGTTCGCCCGTCTCGGCGCCAAGGTGGTGGTCTCCAGCCGCAAAGCCGATGCCTGCGAAGCCGTGGCTAGCGCCATCAAGGCCGAAGGCGGCGAAGCGGCCGTCATCCCGTGCAACGTGTCGAGAAAACCGGAGGTCGAGGCGCTGATCAAGGGCACGCTGGAGCGCTTCGGCAAGATCGACAGTCTGGTCTGCAACGCTGCCGCCAATCCCGCTTTCGGACCACTGCAGGAACTGTCGGACGAAGCGTTCGACAAGATCATGGCGACGAACGTCAAGGCCAATCTCTGGCTCTGCAACATGACCATCCCCGGCATGGCGGAGCGCGGCGGCGGCAATGTGGTGATCATTTCCTCGATCGCGGGCCTGCGCGCCTCGCCGATGATCGCGGCTTACGGCATGTCGAAGGCGGCCGATTTCGCGCTCGCCCGCAATCTCGCCGTGGAATGGGCGGGCAGGAATATCCGTGTCAATTGCGTGGCGCCGGGGCTGATCAAGACCGATTTCGCCCGCGCGCTCTGGGAGGACGAGGAGCGGCTCGCCGAACGCAACGCGGTGACGCCGCTGCGGCGCATAGGAGAACCTCACGAGATCGCGACGGTGGCCGCGTTTCTTGCCTCACCCGGCGCCAGCTTCATCACCGGTCAGATCATCGTCGCCGATGGCGGGGTCACGATCGCATGAGGCGCATTGAGAGAGACTCTCAAGGGAGAGGGTGGCCTGCCTGCATCCGCGATCGATATCCGTTCCGCCGCTAACGTGATTCGGCCGTTTGTGTCAGCGGGAGGCCGCCGGACCGCCAACCGCCCGGAAACTTTCGGCATATATCCCGCCATATGCGCCGAAATGCTTGGCAAAGCTTTCGCAATGGCCTTAATGTCCGGCCTGGCCGCGCGCCAAAACCCTATCGTCGCAGACCCCATATATTCTCCAGGCGTTCCGATGAGCAATTTCCAGGCCGAGCGCGAAAACATGATTGAATCGCAGATCCGCCCGAACGGAGTGACGAACGTCGCCTTGTTGAGAGCGATGCGCGAAATGCCCCGAGAGGTGTTCGTTCCACCGTCACAGCGAAACCTCGCCTATATGGACGGCGCTCTGCGTGTCGAGGCGGCCCGCGACGGCCGGCCGGCACGCTATCTTCTTCCACCGATGGTGTTTGCCAAGCTCGCCCAGCTTGCAGCGGTCAAGGAGACCGACCGCGTCCTCGATATCGGTCCGGCAACGGGCTATTCGACGGCGATCCTTGCCAAGCTCGCCAAGGAGGTCATCGGCGTCGAGTGCGATGCCGGGCTTGCGGCGCTCGCTCAGGATGCGTTGTCCCAGGAGGGGATCGAGAATGCGAAACTCATAACCGGGCCGCTGGAAGAGGGTGCCCCGGAGGAGGAGCCCTTCGACGTCATTTTCGTGAATGGCCGCCTCGGATGCGAGCCAGAGAAGCTTCTTACGCAGCTTACGGCGGGGGGACGCCTGGTCGCGATCATGGGAACGGAGACCGCGCCGAAAGGCCGGCTCTTCACCAAGATCGATTCGACAATCCAGGACGTCATGGCTTTCGATGCCGGTGCCCCCCTCCTCCCAGGCTTTGACCCGAAGCCTGTTTTCACGTTCTGAATAGGGGAGCCGCAGATATTGCGGCAAATAGGCAACGAAGCCGGAAAAAGACCTGCCCGATGGCGTGTCAGATCGGGATTCGACTTTACCCTCCTCCGCTCAGCGCAGTATCTCTAGAAAAATTATTTTCAGGGGAACAGCACAACGTGCCCCATCCGGCATATTTTGGGGAAGTGCTTTGAAGGGACAGAAAGGCATGCGGGGCCGACCTGAGAAGACGGCGGGGGTATTCTCGATTCCATCGAAACGGCTTCTCTTTTCCGCAGTAGCGGTAGGCGCTATCGTGCTCTTCCTCTCGGTCCCGTGTCAGACAGCGCGTGCGGAAACGCTGCAAGAGGCACTTGCCGCAGCCTATCTCTTCAATCCGACTCTGAAGTCCGCGAGAGCTCAGCTCAGGGCGACGGATGAGGATGTTGCACGCGCGAAATCCGGCTATCGGCCGACGGTCACCGGCGATGTCACGCAAAGCTATCAGTGGGCCGACAGCAATGCGGCCGGACAAGGCGGCAAAGCCGATCAACGGAGCTATTCCGTCACGGTGAACCAGCCCATTTTTAACGGCTTTCGCACGATCAATGCAGTAAAAGGCGCGCAGGCCGCAGTGGAAGCGGGACGCGAGGATCTTCGCTTCAGTGAGCAGCAGGTTCTGCTGAGCGCGGTGACGGCCTATGTGGATGTAGTCCGCGACCAGGCCATTTTGGGCGTTCGCCAGAACAATTTGAAGGTCTTGGGGGAGCAGCTCCGCGCAGCTCGGGACCGCTTCGAGGTCGGCGAGGTGACGAGAACGGACGTTGCGCAGGCGCAAGCGCGTGAAAGCGGCGCTCGTTCCGACATCAGCCAGGCAAGGGCGGCGCTTCAGGCCAGCCGTGCGACCTATGCGCAGATCATCGGGCACATGCCCGGAACGCTGCGCGATCCTGGTCCGGCTAAGCCCGTTCCGCCATCGCTTGACCGGGCGCTGCAGACGGGGGAGGGCGAGAATCCGCAGATCCTTGCCGCGGTTTTCCGTGAGCGCGCACAGCATCATGTTGTCAAGCAGACCGAGGGCGAGCTTCTCCCGTCCGTTAATCTGCAGGCGAGCTATAGCCACAATGTGGGAGATCTCAGTGGAGGGGCCAGCCGCCAGGACGTAACGACAGTGACCGGTGTTCTTACCGTCCCGATCTACCAGGCGGGTGAGGTATCAGCGCGCATTCGGCAGAATATCGAGACGCAGTCTGCGCTTCGCCATCAGATTGATGAGGCGCGCGAAAGTGTGCGGGCGGGAGTCATCTCCAGCTGGGGCGCCTATACCGCAGCACGGGCGCAGCTCGTCTCGGACCAGGCGCAGGTCGACGCCGCCAATATCGCCCTCAACGGTGTTCAGGAAGAAGAAAAGGTCGGTCAGCGCACGGTTCTCGATGTTCTTAATGCGCAGCAGGAATTATTGGACGCGCGTGTCGCGCTGGCGACAGCCCGCCGGGATCTCGTCGTCGCATCCTATGCGCTACAGTCATCTATTGGCCGGCTCTCCGCATATTCGACCGGGCTCCCCGTCGAGCAATATGACCCGACGCAGCATTATCGCGAGGTCAAGGATAAGTGGTACGGCTGGAGCACCACGGTTGAGGAAAGCGAATTGGCGCCGATCGTCTTGCCTGTTCGCGCTCCTGGCAGAACGCCTGAGCAGCCTGAGGGCGACGGTCCAGCTTATACCGCTGGGTGGCGGTGAATTTCTCTTCTAAGAGTTGAGAATAGGTTCCGAGTCGCCCATAATCGCGACTCGGCAAACGGCGTTTGCAATCCGGCGATCCACCTATAGCTCCTGTCGAAGGGAGCCGCACAGGATTCAGGTTGATCTCGACAAGGTGCCGGCCATCGAACTGCCGTTCGCGGCAACGGCGGAGGTATGAATGCGAAAGCCAGAGCAATCACCGGAGCCCTCGATCGAGGAGATCCTGGCCTCAATCCGCCGAATCATCTCCGACGATGGCGGGCAGCAGAAAGGCTCGGCAGTCGATTCGAGGTACCCCCAAGCCGTGCCGGATAGCGGACCCGAGCCCTCCTATGAGCACACACGCGAAGCGCGTTCCCATCATCCACAGGAGGCGCGCCCCGGGCCCGCTCCACGCGGCCAGGATGAAATTCTCGAATTGACGGAAGATTTCATGCTCGAAGAGCAATCCGCCGAGATTGCCTTTCAGGCATCGCCGGAGGCCGACGAGCCGTCCGCGCATCATGGCTTTGCGGCGGACGCACCATCCCCCGCGGAAGGAGGTGCCCAGGACAGAGGGCTTGCGACGGTGTTGTCGAATGTCGCCGCCGAAGTCGATCGGCTTGCCTCAGGCGAGGCATCCGGCCGAACCGGGTCTGAGCTTTTCGACGAAGGCGAGCAGAAGGATGAGGCGGCGTCTGCGGCGGCGGAGCAGTCGAGCCCTGCCTACACCTTTCCCGCGGAACGGGCCAGGGGAATGCCTTCGCGAACCGAGCCGGCGCCCGCCGCGCCTCAGCCGGCCTCGCCGAACCCGCCGGCCGAGCGGCCGCGCATGCATTCGCGGCAAATCTGGTCAGCAAGACGGCTTGAGGGCGAGACCGCACCGCCGCCCGCAGATCGCGATGTGGCCCGCTCGGAGCCGCAGCGCGGAGCGGTGGGCCAGCAGCAGAGCGGCCTGAAGGGACGCGATCGTTGGGCGGAGGGCGTGCAAATGCCGGTTCCCGAAACCGGGCCGACAATGCCGTTTCCTTACGGTTCCGACGAGCCGGATGCGAGCGCTCCAGCATCTGTTGACGAGAGCGGCGGAACCGATGCCTCCGATGAGCGCGGCGCGGCCGAGACCGAGACCGAGAAGAGTTTCGTGGGTGACTTTCTTACACGGGTCTTCGGCAGTTTGCCCCAGCAGGAGGAGGAAACGCCGCTAGGCCCTGCCGATCTGAAGGGCAAGGCGGAAAGCCTCGCTAACGCCACCATCTCCGATTTTGCCGCCGACAAGCTGGGTGCGCCGGCGGTGGCAGACGCGCTCCGCGCCGACAAGCCATTCATGGATCACATCACCGATTCCTTGGAGTCCGCGTTGGCCGAGGCGGAGACGATTGAGGAGGTGTCATCCGATTTCGAAGGGGCGACCACAGAGGCCGCGGAAGAGGCCGCAGAGACGTCATATCATGACGAGCTGCCGGAGGTGCCGCCTCCGCCGCCGGAACCCGAGTTCGCACCGTTCGGCGTGCCCGGAGAAGGAGCCCTGGCTCCTCCTGTGAGCGAGCCGCCGCCGCGCAAGACGGAACCCGCCTTGCCAGCGTCGGAGAAGCCGGCGGCGGGACCGGATCTGGAGACCGAACATCCGGATGCGATTTTCCGGGAGCCGACATCCGGCCAGGAGGCGCATACTGAGGGGCCTGCCGTTGCGGATGCGGTTGCGCAACCCGAAAGCCCGGCTCCGGCCCCACCGCCGCAGGCGACGCATCCTGCGCCTGACAAGCCGGTCCTCGGAGTTGACGCGCTGCCCAGCGGTCTTGAAGAGAGCATCAAGGAGATGCTCAAGCCCCTGATCATCCAGTGGCTCAACGACAATCTGGCCCGCATCGTCGAGCAGGCCGTCCGCGAGGAACTCGCCGAACGGCAGCACGATCTGTCCGCACTGCATGCGAGAGGCAGCGGGCAGCGTTAATCGGCTTCACGCCCCGACAATTTTGCCGGCCGCCTTCCCGCGCGGGTTGACGGCATTTGTGGCGCGCGCTTAAGTGCTGCCCAACCGAAGATTCCCTGAACACTTTGTCCTCAGATGCTCGAAAAACATTACAGACCGACCGAGATTGAATCCTCGATATACGGAGAGTGGGAAGCGTCCGGCGCATTCCGGGCCGGCGCCAACAAGAAGAAGAAAGGCGCCAAAGCGCCGGAGACCTTCTGCATCGTGATCCCGCCGCCCAATGTCACCGGTTCGCTGCATATGGGCCATGCGCTCAACAACACCCTGCAGGACATTCTCATCCGCTTCGAGCGCATGCGCGGCAAGGACGTCCTCTGGCAGCCGGGGACCGATCACGCCGGCATCGCCACGCAGTCGGTCGTGGAGCGCCAGCTCATGGAGCGTCAGGAGCCGGGCCGCCGCGAAATGGGGCGCGAGGCATTCGTCAGCCGTGTTTGGGAGTGGAAAGAACAATCCGGCGGCACGATCACGGGCCAGCTGAAACGTCTGGGGGCATCCTGCGACTGGTCGCGCGAGCGCTTCACGATGGATGAAGGGCTGAGCAAAGCCGTCCTTAAGGTCTTCGTCGAGCTATACCGGAAGGGGCTGATCTATAAGGACAAGCGCCTGGTCAACTGGGACACCAAGCTCCTGACCGCCATCTCCGATCTCGAGGTGGAGTCGCTCGAGGCCAACGGGCATCTCTGGTATTTCCGCTATCCGATCAAGAACCCCGGCAAGCTGAAGCATAAGCATATCGTCGTGGCCACGACGCGGCCCGAGACGATGCTGGGCGACACGGCCGTTGCGGTGCACCCGGACGACAAGCGCTGGCAGAAATATATCGGCAAGATGGTCGAACTGCCGCTGACCGGCCGCGAGATCCCGATCATTGCCGATGACTATGCCGATCCGGAACAGGGCTCGGGCGCGGTGAAGATCACGCCCGCGCATGACTTCAACGACTTTGAGGTCGGACGGCGCAACGATCTGGAGATCATCAATATTTTCGATTCGCACGGCGCGCTGAACGAGAATGCGCCGGAAGTCTATCGCGGCATGGACCGTTTCGAGGCGCGCAAGAAAGTCGTTGCCGATCTGGAGGCGCTGGGGCTCGTTGAGAAGATCGAGCCGCATGTGCACATGCTGCCCTATGGCGACCGCTCCGGCACGGTCATTGAGCCGTGGCTGACCGATCAGTGGTATGTCGACGCCAAGACGCTTGCAAAGGAGGCGATCGAGGCGGTTGAGGACGGGCGCACGGTCTTCGTGCCGAAAAATTGGGAGAAGACCTATTTCGAGTGGATGCGCAACATCCAGCCCTGGTGTATTTCGCGCCAGCTCTGGTGGGGGCATCGCATCCCGGCTTGGTACGGACTGGAGCCGGCTGGCCCTGGAGTTGCGCTTTCTACCAGCGATATCTTTGTTGCGGCATCTGCAGAGGAAGCAGCCGAATTAGCGAGCGCCCATTACAAAGCCGATGTCGTTGTTTTGACGGATGAGAAGGAAATTTTTGATTGGATCGAGAAGATCCAGTCAGGCAAACCGCTAGAGCAGTATCCGATCATCCAGGATCAAGACGTCCTCGACACCTGGTTCTCTTCCGCGCTCTGGCCGTTCTCCACGCTCGGCTGGCCGGACAAGACGCCGGAACTGAAGCGCTATTACCCGACGAGCATTCTCGTCACCGGCTTCGACATCATCTTCTTCTGGGTCGCGCGGATGATGATGATGGGGCTGCACTTCATGAAGCAAGTGCCGTTCTATACGGTCTACATTCACGCCCTCGTCCGGGACGAGAAGGGGCAGAAAATGTCGAAGTCGAAGGGCAACGTCATGGACCCCCTCGACATCATCAATGGCTGCTCGCTGGACGATCTGATCGAGAAGCGCGTCGCGGCGCTTGAGAAGAAAGAAGACCGCGCGCGGATCGAGCGTGAAACGCGCAAGGACTATCCGAACGGCATCGAAGGCTATGGCGCGGACGCGCTCCGCTTCACGCTTGCGGCAATGGCGGCGCAGGGCCGCGACGTGAAACTGTCGGTCAACCGTATCGAGGGCTACCGGAATTTCGCGACCAAGCTGTGGAACGCGGCGCGGTTCGGCGAGATGAATGGCTGCCTGCCGTCGAAGGATTTCGATCCGGGCAGCGCCAAGGAGACCATCAATCGCTGGATCGCCGGCGAGACGCAGCGCACCGTAGCCGCCGTGACGGAAGGGATCGAGCAGCACCGTTTCAACGAAGCGGCAAGCGCGATCTACCACTTCGTCTGGCACACGTTCTGCGATTGGTATCTGGAGCTGGCGAAACCGATCCTGAACGGCGCGGACGAAAAGACGAAAGCCGAGACGCAGGCCATGTTCGCCTGGACGCTCGACCATATTCTGATCATGCTTCATCCTTTCAAGCCATTCATCACCGAAGCGCTTTGGCATCGGATCGGCGAGGTCGCCGCGGGACGCGACACCATGCTGATTCTGGCGGACTGGCCGCAGCTTTCCGGGCTTGAGGACGCCGAGGCGGACGAGGAGATGGCCTGGGTGATCGATCTGATCTCGGAAGTTCGGTCCGTCCGGTCGGAAATGAATGTGCCGCCATCGGCGCAGATTCCGCTTGCGATTTGCGGCGCGTCAAAGGCGGTAAAGGCCCGCGCGGAAAGACATCGGGACACCTTGTCCCGGCTGGCCCGGCTCGCCTCGCTCTCCTTCGAAAAAGCGCCGCCGAAAGGCGCGGTTCAGATCGTGATGAAGGACGCAATCCTTGCCCTTCCGCTGGCCGGCGTCATCGATCTCGGCGCCGAGGGAGACCGATTGAAGCGCGAGATCGCCAAGGTGCGGGGCGAGATCGAAAAGCTGGACCAGAAGCTCGCCGATCGGAAATTCACCTCCCGCGCGCCGGAGCACGTCGTCGAGGAGAACCGGGAACGGCTCGAACAGGCATCAGCGGCGCAGAAACGGCTGAGCGATGCTCTCAGGCGTCTTGAGGCTGCGGCCTGAGTTGCGCTAAAGTCACAGATGCGCATTAAATCAGCAGCCTGCCGCGCCGCTCGCCTACCTGCATTGGTTGTCAACAAGCCTGCTGCCGCCAATGTTGCGCAGATGCAACGTACTGCGGCATTCATGCCTCTTTTGCGCCACAAAACCCCATGACGATAGGGTTATGCCGTTTTCGATGACCCGTCGGGGTTAAAGAAAATTTGATCGTTTTTCGAATAAATCAGTTCATTACGGCGTTAGAGGTGTGACAGCATTCTCGTGAGCGTTGTGGTTTGAGGCCCCTGTTTAGCGGATTACAGTTGAGATGGATGTAAAGGCATTCGATAAGAACCGGCTCCCAAGTCGGCATGTGACCGTCGGTCCGGAGCGCGCGCCTCATCGCTCCTATTATTACGCGATGGGGCTGACCGAGGAGCAGATCAACCAGCCATTTGTCGGCGTCGTGTCCTGCTGGAACGAGGCGGCACCCTGCAACATCGCTCTGATGCGCCAGGCGCAGACGGTCAAAAAAGGCGTGGTCGAAGCCCACGGCACGCCCCGCGAATTCTGCACGATTACGGTCACTGACGGCATCGCCATGGGACATCAGGGGATGAAGGCGTCCCTCATCTCGCGCGAATGCATCGCCGACTCGATCGAACTCACCATGCGCGGCCATTGCTACGACGCGATGGTCGGCCTTGCCGGATGCGATAAATCCTTGCCGGGCATGATGATGGCCATGGTTCGCCTCAATGTGCCCAGTATTTTCCTGTACGGTGGCTCCATTCTCCCTGGTCGGTTCAAAGGGCATGACGTCACGGTGGTGGATGTTTTCGAAGCCGTTGGTCAGCACTCGGCGGGCAATATGTCCGACGACGATCTGTTTGAGCTGGAATGCGTCGCTTGCCCGAGCGCGGGGTCTTGCGGCGGCCAGTTCACGGCGAACACCATGGCGTGCGTCTCCGAGGCAATAGGTCTCGCCATCCCCAATTCGGCCGGCGCACCTGCGCCTTATGAGAGCCGGGACCAGTTCGCCTATGCGAGCGGCCGCGGGGTCATGGCGCTCCTGGCGCAGAATATCCGTCCGAGGGATATCGTGACCCGCAAGGCGCTCGAGAACGCCGCGACGATCGTCGCCGCCTCGGGTGGCTCGACGAATGGCGCTCTGCATTTGCCGGCGATCGCGCATGAGGCCGGGATCGCGTTCGATCTGTTCGATGTGGCGGAGATCTTCAAGAAGACGCCCTATATCGCCGATCTGAAGCCGAGCGGGCGCTACGTCGCCAAGGATATGTACGAAGCCGGCGGCATGCCCGTGCTGATGAGGACGCTGCTCGATGGCGGCTATTTGCACGGGGACTGCCTGACGGTGACCGGGAAGACGATCGCCGAGAATTTGGCGGATGTCGTCTTTCCCAAAGATCAAAATGTGATCCGGACCGTGAGCGATCCGATATCTCCCACCGGCGGCGTCGCGGGGCTTCGGGGAACGCTTGCGCCTGATGGCGCGATTGTGAAAGTCGCCGGCCTGAAGAAGCACCAATTCCGAGGGCCGGCACGCTGCTTCGACTGCGAGGAAGACGCCTTCCGCGCGGTCGAGGAGCGGAACTATAGCGAGGGGGATGTGATCATCATCCGGTATGAGGGGCCGAAAGGCGGGCCCGGCATGCGGGAGATGCTCTCGACCACAGCGGCACTCTATGGACAGGGCGCCGGGGAGAAGGTGGCGCTCATTACGGACGGCCGCTTCTCTGGCGGAACACGGGGGTTCTGCATCGGTCATGTCGGGCCGGAGGCGGCGGTCGGCGGACCGATCGCGCTTGTTCGCGACGGCGACATGATCTCGATCGATGCCGAAACGGGTCGGCTCGATCTCGAGGTCTCTGAGGACGAATTGGCCAAGCGCCGTTCCGCTTGGTCGCCGCCTCGGAATCTGTATCAGAGCGGGGTGCTCTGGAAATATGCGCAGGAGGTCGGTCCGGCGCGTATGGGGGCTGTCACCCATCCGGGGGCAAAAGAAGAAACGATATGTTATGCGGATCAGTAGCATGCGGCAGGTCTTGAGAGTTGCATTGGCGCTTGCGCTAAGTTGCGGGTCGGTCGGTGGCAGTTTCGCGGCGGAGCTGTTTTTGGCGTCGGCTTCGGAAGAAGGGCGCAGTGGTGGCGCTGCCGATATCGCCGCGCTTCAGAAGGCGGCCGGCGAAGGGAATTTGAAGGCCGTGGTCCGTATGGCCGAGCTTTTGGAAAGCGGGTCGATCGTCGCCAAGGACCGCGCCAAAGCCTGCCAGATGTACGGTTTCATTGCCGATAGTTACGCAACCATCGATCGATACAATCCTGCGGCGGACCTCGTGGCCAGAGCTTTCCGCGGTGCTGCCGGCTGCTATGCCGAAGGAAAAGCGATTTCCGGATGGGCGCGCAATATGACCGCCGCGGCGGACCTTCTGTTCCATGCTGGTGTGATCCTGCAGGATCCGAAGAGCCTTTTCGAGCTGGCCCGCCTTTACCTGTCCGGCGAAGGCGTTCCGCAAAACCCGACCATGGCCATTCGTTTCCTTGAAAGTGCGGCACGCAAGCAATATGCGCCGGCTCAGGCCCTGCTGGGCTCAATGATGTGGGAAGGCAAGGTCATGAAGCGGAATCAGGCTTCCGGCCTCGCTCTGCTCATCCTGGGCAAGGAACGGACATCGGCCGACAACAGGGCATGGATTGCCTCGCTTTACGACGATGCCATGATTACGGCGTCGAAGGAAATCGAGCGGCAGGCTCTGGCACTCGTGGACAAATGGAAGGCCGTGCATGGCAATCCGGTCAGCAATTCGGTTGACACCGTTGCGACCGTTCCCTCGCCATCGAAATCGCCGGAACGCGGGTTCGGCGTGAATGGCACCGACAGCTACGGCAACCAGACGACGCGGGCCAATGTGCCGCCGGCAGCGGCCTCGCAGCAGGACCACTAGAGCGCAACGCGCGTCCAAGCATGTCCCCGCGAAGGCGGGGATGGACGTGGGAACAGTTGTGCTAACCTATTGGGATAGTCAACTTAACCTCGTTCAAGTGATCCCACTTGAACGAGGGTTGATCTAAAGGCTGCCTGCCTGCGCTTTCGCTCAACTGCTGCACCGATGGCGGAGCGGGCGGATCAATGCAGGCTCGCCCAGACAGGCACATGGTCGGAGGGCTTCTCCCGGCCGCGGACATATTTATCGATACCCGCCCGTCTCAATCGCCCGGCTGCCTCCGGCGACAGAAGCAGATGGTCGATGCGGATGCCGTTATTCTTCTGCCACGCCCCGGCCTGATAATCCCAGAATGTATATAGGCCCGGCTCATCCGAACACAGCCTGATGGCGTCGCGCAGGCCGAGATGCAGCAATGAACGAAGTCCATGTCGGCTTTCGATACGAAAGAGAGCGTCCTCCCTCCAGGCTTCCGGGTCATGAACATCGGCTTCGCTCAGGATGACATTGTAGTCACCCGCCAGAATGAGCGGTTCTTCATAGGCCAGCAAATTCGCGGCGTGATCGCGTAAGGCCGATATCCAGCGCAACTTGTAGTCGAACTTTGCGCTGTCGGGCGGATTGCCGTTGGGCAAATAGATCGAGGCGACCCTCGCGGCCGTATTGGGCAGCCCGATCACGGCCTCGATATAGCGCGACTGATCATCATCGGCGAAGGTCGGCAGGCCTCGTGAAATGTCACTGATCGGCCATTTTGAGAGGATGGCGACGCCATTATAGGTCTTCTGCCCATACAACGCCAAATTGTACCCAAGATCTTCAAAGATCGTTTGGGGAAAATTCCTATCCTCGCATTTCAGTTCTTGAAGACACAAAACATCCGGCTGGGCCTCGCGCAGCCAGTCGGCAACTGTTTCGGCTCTGATCTTGATCGAATTGACGTTCCAGCTGGCGATTTTAATGGGCATTCAGTTATTCCGCTTCGCGAAGATTATGATCAGGAATTGCGCGCATTTCAGGGCAAATTTCAAGAGCTGTAGCATAGAATCAACAGGCGTCGGCGAACTGCGATCCGCAGCCAATTGTAACTTGTTTCATATGGCCTCGCGGACAGAATGAACGTATGCGTATCACGGTCGTGTATGGGAAAGAGGGGCCAATGTATCGTTTTCTGAGAGTTGTTTCGGTAGCAACATTTCTGGCCAGCTCAGCGTCCTATGCGCTTGCGGCTGATTGCGCCGACGATCCGAGAACGACCGGTTTGGCCCGCACGATCGCCATCGATTCCACGCATGGCAAATATTTCGGCCGATTGCAGTACAAGAAGTCGGCCCCTCTGCGCCGTAAAGAGGTGGTCATCACATTCGATGACGGTCCGCATCCCACACACACCAAGGAGATCCTCGACGTTCTGGATCGCCATTGCGTAAAGGCGACCTTTTTTACCGTCGGCCGCATGGCCGTCTTCAGGTCGGCCATTGTGAAGGAAGTCGCCAGACGCGGACATACGATCGCGACGCATACATGGTCCCACTTTCACGACCTCAGCAAGCTGCCGCTCGAGGAAGCAAAGGTCGAGATCGAAAAGGGCTTCGTCGCGACATCCTATGTGCTCGGGCACCCGATTGCGCCGTTCTTCCGGTATCCAGGCCTCAATCAATCGCCGGAGCTGAATGCTTATTTGGCCAGCCGCAATATCAGCGTTTGGTCGGTCGATGTGGTCTCGAACGACACGGCGCCGAATCTGACGCCGGAAAAACTGGTCAATCAGACGATGGAGCGCCTTCGCCGGATGCGCGGCGGCATTGTCCTTTTCCATGATCTGAAGAATGTGACAGCGCACGCGATGGACGCTTTTCTCACTCAGCTCAAGCTTGAGGGCTACAAGGTCGTCCATGTGGTTTCGAACACGGCCTATAGGCCGAGCCCGGAGCTGGTGGCGCGTGCGGATTTTTCCAAGCGGTCTTTGCAATCGGCCGCTTTCACAGGTGTCGCGCCTGCCGGCTTCGGCCAGCAAGGCGAGAACATCCTGACGACCGGCCAGGTCGATATCATGAAGAACGAGTTCGTGCATATCGAATCGTCGGCGCGATCGGACATCCGGGAATTGGCCGATTCGAGCCGCGCGAAATAGCGCAAGTTTACGCTAAAATCGAAATACCCCGGTTGGGTAGGGGGACTTCCTCTCGCTAAGCTTCGCTAGGCGGAGCCTGCGGGAGGTGGTTCCTTTTCGCTATGCCCGGTCGGACCAGCGAGCCCCCGCCCGCGGGCGCGCCAATTCGGCGCTTAGCGCAACGCGCGTCCAAGCATGTCCCCGCGAAGGCGGGATGGACGTGGGAACAGTTGCGCTAAGCTATTGGGATGGATCAACTGAACCTCGTTCAAGTGAGCCCAGTTCAGCGAGGGTTGATCTAGGTCTTGAGGCCATAGCCGGTTTTGAAGATCCACCAGATGATTGTCATACAGAGCAACAGAAACACCGCGATCATCACAATGCTCACCCCGACGCTGACATCGGCAATCTCATAGAAACTCCAGCGGAAGCCGCTGATAAGATAAAGCACCGGGTTGAAGAGTGTCACCTTCTGCCAGAAGGGTGGCAGCATGTCGATCGAATAGAAACTGCCGCCGAGAAAGACTAGCGGTGTCATGACGAGCAGCGGCACGATCTGCAGCTTCTCAAAACCGTCCGCCCAGATCCCAATGATGAAGCCGAGCAGGCTGAACGTGACCGTGGTCAGAATAAGAAAGAACAGCATCCAGACCGGATGGGCGATCCTCAAGGGTACGAAAAAGCTCGCCGTCAGAAGAATGATGACGCCGATGAGCATGGACTTCGTCGCCGCCGCGCCGACATAACCGAGCACGATCTCGAAGAACGAAATCGGCGCGGACATGATTTCGTAGATCGTCCCGGTAAATCGGGGAAAATAGATGCCGAATGAGGCATTGGCGACGCTGAGCGTCAGCAGATTGAGCATCATCAGTCCTGGCACCAGAAAGGCGCCATAGGAGATGCCGTTAATCTCGTTGATCCGCGAGCCGATCGCGGAGCCGAATACGATAAAGTAGAGCGACGTCGAGACGACCGGCGAGACGATGCTTTGCCATGCCGTCCGCCGGAAGCGCGTCATCTCGAATAGATAGATTGCCTTGAGCGCGCGAAAGTTCATGCAGAATTTCTCACCAGATCGACGAAGATTTCTTCAAGCGAGCTTTGCTTTGTATTGAGGTCTCTGAACCGGATGCCCGCCGCTCTCAGGGAGCCCAGAAGGGCTGTAATGCCGGTGCGCTCGGCCTGGGTGTCATAGGTGTAGATGAGCTGTCGGCCCTCATTGGCCACCTCCAATCCGAACCCGGCAAGCTCCTCCGGGATCGCGGCCAGCTTCCGTTGCAGGTCGAGGATGAGCTGCTTCCTGCCCAGCTTTCGCATCAGCTCGCGTTTTTCTTCGACCAGGACGATTTCGCCATTGTTGATGATGCCGACGCGATCGGCCATCTCCTGCGCCTCCTGGATGTAATGGGTGGTCAGGATGATGGTGACGCCGGAGGAGCGCAGCCCCCGGACGACGTCCCACATTTCCCGCCGCAACTCCACATCGACGCCTGCGGTGGGCTCGTCGAGAAACAGGATCTGCGGCTCGTGCGAGAGCGCCTTGGCAATGAGCACCCGCCGTTTCATTCCGCCGGAAAGCTCCCTGATCTGGTTCTCGCGCTTGTCCCAAAGCGCCATCTGCTTCAGGACCTTTTCGATATGGGCGGGATTGGCTTCCTTGCCGAACAGGCCGCGGCTGAAGCTGGCCGTGTCCCAAACCGTCTCGAAGGCGTCCGTCGTCAGTTCCTGGGGTACGAGGCCGATCAGGGAACGCGCCGCCCGGTAGTTCGTAATGATGTCATTCCCGTCCACCGACACCGACCCGCTGGTCGGCCTAACGAGGCCGCAGATGATGCTGATCAGCGTGGTCTTGCCTGCGCCGTTCGGACCGAGAAGCGCAAAGATCTCCCCTTGCCGGATCTGGAGATCGACACTCTTCAGCGCTTGGAATCCGCTGGCATAGGTCTTGGACAGGTCTGAAACCTTGATGATCGGATCCATGGGCATTCTGATTAGACGTTTGACGATCGGAGCGGGACGACGCGCCGTCGAATGGGTATGGGGTCGAGCTTGAGCGGGCGAATGTGCCTTCTGATTGTGGCAGGAGCAACAAATTTCAATGGCGTTCAGCTTGCTTGTCTCAGTTTCACCGCGATCCAGGCGCTTAAAGCTGCATGGCGGCTGATCAGCGGATCATGGCGCTTCCTCACGTAACCCTTTTCGCGGATTGAAAGAAAATGGCCATCTGCCTGCCATTACGGCTCCATCTTGCTGCTCTTGCGATTTGCCTCGGCCTGCCCGCCTTTCTTGCCTCCGTGGCTGGAGCGGAACCGGTTGCGAAGATTGAGGAGATCGGAAGAGAAGCGCAGGATTTCAACATTCTTCGCGTTGCTGGCCCCTTCAATCACCCCTGGTCAATGGCCTTTCTGCCCGATGGTCGCATGCTCGTCTCCGAACGCTGGGGCGAGTTGAAGCTGGTCAACCCCGCGACCGACGAGCAACAGGTAATTTCCGGGACCCCGCCGCGTCCAACGGAGGATCACGCCGGGCTCATGGATGTCATTCTCGACCCCGACTATGACAGCAATCGGACGATCTTCCTTTCCTATGCTCACGGGGACCGGAATGCGGCGAATGTCCGTGTCTTGAAGGCGCAGCTCGATCTGCAGGGCCATAAGCTCGAAAATGCCGAAATCATCTATGAGAGCTCTCCGCCGCCGCCCGGCCTTGAGGAATTCGGCGGACGGATGGTGATCGACAGGGACGGCTATCTGTTCGTGACGCTCGGCGACCGCTATGACCGCACGCGCGCTCAGAAGATGAGCGATGCGCATGGCAAGATCATCCGCTTGCATCGAGATGGCAGCATTCCCAAGGACAATCCCTTCGTCGGCGTAGCTGGTGCGCGTCCGGAGATCTGGACTTACGGCCACCGCAATCCGCAAGGGCTCGCGATCGATCCGGCCACGGGCATCCTGTGGGCGCTTGAGCACGGGCCGATGGGAGGCGACGAACTGAACATCATCGAGCGCGGGAAAAATTACGGCTGGCCGATTATCACCTATGGGACGGAGTATGACGCAATGCCGATCAATAACGGGCTGACCCACGCGGAGGGCATGGAACAGCCGGTTCATTACTGGGTTCCTTCCATCGCTCCGTCGGGCTTGACGTTCTATGACGGGCCGGTCCGGGAGTGGCGAGGGACGGCATGGCTCGGCGGACTTGTCGGCCAGGTCCTGGTGCGGCTGACGATCGAGAATGGCCGCGTTATGCGCGAAGAGCGGTTTCTAAAGGATCACCTTGGCCGCATTCGGGATGTGCGGACCGGACCGAACGGCTTCATCTATTTCTCGACCGATGACGACAAGGGGGAGATTTACCGCGTCGAGCCGAAGCGAAGGCACGCCGTCAGGAGATAGCGCCCGATCTCGGACGGCCGGGCACTGTCTCCAGCGAAAACCGAAGCCCACGAGCGGACTTGGCGGTCTGCAACTTGCCTTTGGCGTTTTTTCGCGGGCCGTTACGTGGCACACTTGGATTATATGCATGTGTTAATGGGTACTTCCCTGTCGCGGTGCGGGCTGAGCGTCCGCCACGCCGGTGCGGTAGGGAAGGGGAAGGGGCACTAGCGCAATGCGCGTCCGAATGGACGCGGACAGTTGCGCTAACTTTTTGAAATAGATCAACTTAACCTCGCTCAATTGGAACCAATTAAACGAGGGTTGATCTAGCTTTTGGGGGAGGGGAGAGCGACATGCAGTTCATCGATCAGCTTCTGCAATTTCTGAGGCAAGGCCTCGCGGCGATTTTCCGCTTCATCGAGCTCATCTGGCGATGGTCGATCGAACAGATCCTCGGCGTGCCCTGGGACGCGCTCGGCAATCTGCCGCTATGGAAGCAGCTTCTCCTCGTGCTGACGGCGGGCGCCGTGATCTATCTGCTCTATCGTGCGATCCGGGAGCTGCTGGAGGCCGGCGAAAAGGCCCTCGCGGCCTTCGCCACCCTGCTTTCCGTTCTAATCAAAACGCTGCCGCCCGCGCTTCTGGCTGGTCTCGCCGCCGCTGCCGGGGCGTGGGTCGTGAACAATGTGAGTTTCTAGATCTCGCGGACCTTGACGCCATCTGATCCTGCGCAGCGCGCTTCGCGAAGCAAGATCGGCCTTGCGGCTGACCGCCAATCTTGATCATATCCGCTCAGATCGAAACCGGCCGGAATCGCATGCAAACGATACTCGTTGAGGAATGGCAGCGGATCTACGGGTTCATCGGGCCGGTCGGCGCGGTCCTCGTCGTTCTCTCCGTCATCTCCGCGTTCCTGATCATCCTCAAATTCCTGACGCTGACGGGCGCGGGATTGGGCCGCACGGCATCGGCCAACGAATTTCTAAGGCGGATGGCTGAGGATGATCGGGAGGCGTTGCAGTTTCTCGAATCCTCCTCCGCCCCCATGGCCCGCATTCTGCTTGTCGGCGCCAAGCTTGCGGAGGTCGACGCCCCGCTGCCGCGCATCGAGGCGGATATGCGGGATGCCGCGACCGCCTATTTGCTGAAGCTTTCGCGGTTCAACCGCACGCTGGAGCTGATCGGGCTAATCGCTCCGCTGCTCGGCCTGCTCGGCACGATCCTCGGCATGATCGACGCCTTTCAGGCCCTCCAGGACTCCGGCGCGCAGGCCGATCCGGCCGTGCTCGCGGGCGGCATTTGGGAGGCGCTCCTGACGACTGCACTCGGACTGGCGGTTGCGATCCCGGCAATTGTCGCGTTCAACCTGATCGAGAACCGCATCGACGTGTTCCGGCAGCGCACATCCGCAGTCGTTGGCCGGTTTCTCGCGGCGGTGGAGGGATCGCGGAGCATCCTATGACCGATAGCGCCGGGCCGCTCTTCGACATCCCCGCACGCCGCAGGCGCACGGGTATGTCGCTTGCGCCACTGATCGATGTGACGTTCATCCTCCTGATCTTCTTCATGCTGGTCACGCAATTCCAGCGTTTCGCACCGGTCGATGTGACGCTCGGAGATGCTCGCGATTTCCCGGCCGTCCAGCCGCCCGGCGAGGCGGGCGCAGCGAACAGGCTTCGCATCGGCATCGGTGCTGACGGCGCGATCCGCTTGCCGGGGCGACCCGCAATCGCATTGGACGAGCTTGCCGGCGTCCTGCCCCGGGAGGTCAGGCGCGTGCGCGGCAGGAGGCGCGGACAGCCGGTGATCGCCATTGCGCCCCAGCCGGCGGTGCCGCTACAGCTTCTGCTGGATGTGCTCGGCGTGGTGCAGCAGATTCCCTCGGTTGAAACGCAGATCGTGGTTCCGGGAGCGGACGGAGAGGCGCCAAGGTGAAACGCAGGCGCAAATACCGGCTCGGCCTGGGTGCGGATTCACTCGATGCCGAGGCGCGCGGCGGGGACCGTCACGACCGGCTGATCCCGATGATCAATATCGTCTTCCTGCTATTGACCTTCTTCCTGATCGCCGGGACCATGCGTCTCGGCGAAGCGCTCCGAATCGAGCCGCCTCGGGTCGCAACGGGCGGCAACATCGCACGGCGAAGCCCGGTCTTGAGCGTTGAAGCGAATGGCGCGCTGCACTTCCAGGGCGAGACGATGGGGAGGGAGCAGGCCATTGCAGCAATCAAGGAGGCGATCACTGACAGATCCGGCGAACAGCTTCACATCAAAGCAGACCGGCAGACGCCGGCATCGATTATCCTGCCGCTCGTGCAGGAGTTGGAGAAAGAGGGAGTCCACCGCGTTCGCTTGATCGCGGTGAAGAAGGGAGAATAATAAGGGGGACGTCACCGATGAGGTTGCCGCCCAGACTGCGTTTGACCGAAGCGCTGAGCGCAGCGCTTGCGCTGACGCTTCATGCGGGCGCGTTCTATCTATTGCTGGATGAGATGCGACAGCCGGGCGCGACCGACATTCCCACGGCGGCGATCAGCCTCAATCTGACCCATACGCGGATTCTGGATTCGGTCCCGGCCCCCACCGACAACACGCAAGCCGATTCTGGCGATGCCGTCGGCCAACCGGGAAATGCTGCGGCTGGACAGCCCGAGACGGAGGATGCGGCCCGTCTCGCCGCTGAAGAGGCGGCAAAGCGTAAGGCCGAAGAGGAGGCGCGCGCCAAGGTTGAAGCCGACCGCCGGGCGAAGGCCGAAGCGCGGGAAAAGGCGGCGGAAGAAGCCAGGCAAAAGGCTGAAGAGAAACGCCGCCGCT
>Ga0315553_10000353_pt1 | contig 41677 bp, 34 predicted proteins | sample SalMarSW160140MG_FD_203099 | JGI IMG/M metagenome (GOLD analysis project Ga0315553, IMG submission 203099) | Salt marsh sediment microbial communities from the Plum Island Ecosystem LTER, Massachusetts, United States - Salt Marsh Sediment SW1601-40 ...
ACCCACTCCTTCCATGCGTCCAGGACCTCGTCCTCCGTCATCCCGAGCGGGGCGAGCAGCTCGGCCTGGGTCGTGGCCTTCAGGAGGTCCGGGAATGCCTCGTGCCCTACGACATCGTGGAAGAACCTGGCGAGCGACCCGGCCACCCCGTAGCGGTACGGTCCGGACCACGCGTCGGCGAGACGCGACGGAGCGGCTCCCGCCGCGACCGCCTCGCGGGCACGATCGGCGTGACCGGTCTCGAGCTGTCCGGAGACGAAGGTCGCGAGCCCCTCGGTGAACCAGGCGACCTCTTCCGCCCCCTCGAACTCGTGGCTGGGGTTGTTCTGCATGTGATAGACGTGGACGAGCTCGTGCACGACGATGTCCCGGACATGGCCCGCGTCCGACGGGTCGTGGTCGCAGTCGGCGGACCAGTGCCGGGGCGACACGAGGACGAGGCTCTGCGTCGCGGCCGCCCCGACCATCCAGCACTCGGTCGCCGGCATCCCCCAGTGCTCCGCCGCGTACGCGTCGAACGCCTCCCGATCGGGCAGCACGATGAGCGTCACGTCGAGCGGGAAGGGGGAACCGAAGAAGTCCTCGATCCTAGCCACGCCGGCCCGGGCGTATGCCGTGAGGTCGCGCGCGATGGCGGAGTCCGGTGCTTCGAACTCCACCGTGAGCCGTGCCGCCGCGACGCGGTCGGCGGTCCCGGCGGGGTGCTGTCCGCCCGAGGCCGCGCCTTGGCCGCTCGCACAGCCGATCGCGAGCACACCGAGCGCCGCGGTCCATCCCGATCGCTTCACAGGATACGCTCCCGTTATGGGCCTCGTCGTTGGCCGATGCCGAATCTGTCGCCTCGATCGGATCGTAAAGGGGGTGTGGGCGCGAGACGCGGAATCGGCGTCGTCACCCGGCGAAGCGAGCGGCCGAGTCGCAGAAGCCGCCGGCGGGGGCGCCGCGGACCTCATCGGGGAGTCGAGCATGCCCGGGCAGCTGCACGCACCAAGCACGGATCACGCCGGCGGGCCGGGAGTGTCGAGAGGCTGGCTCGGGGTCTGGACGCTGGCGACCCTCACGGTCCTCCTCGCGACGGTCGCCACGGGCGACACCGGGTGGACGGGCTCCCCCCGGGGCGGGACGATGGAGTTCCGGTTCTCACCGATGCTCGGCGTGCTGCTGGTCCTCCTCATGCTCGGCTGGCTGGCGATCCTGGTCCGCGCGCTGCGCTCGCGGGGCATCGAACCGGCGCTGCGACCGGCCGCGGCGCCGCCCGAGCCCGCGACCGTGCTCATGTCGAGGCGTGGGCGTACGGTGAAGCTCCTGGCTCCGGACGAGATCGACTGGTTTCAGGCCTCGGGGCGGTATGTAACGGCGCACATGGGCGGCAAGAAGCACCTGCTCGACGATTCGCTCACCGCACTCATCGAGCGTCTCCCGGCGACGGAATTCGTGCAGGTCCACCGATCCGCGATCGTCCGGGTCGACCGGATCGCCTCGCTGACCAGTCTCGATGGCCGCGACTTCCAGGTCGCGCTCAGGTGCGGGGACCTGGTCAGGATGTCGCGGACGTACCGGGGGCGACTGGAAGAAGCCCTCGGCGTGAAGATCTAGGAGCCGGGGCGCTCCGGCGGACTCGTCATTGAGACGCGGGCACACTTCGGCGAGCCGCGTGCGGTAGGGAGTCACGGCGGAGTGCCCTCGCGGCGCTCCCAGGCGAAGAAGTCCTCGATTCGGTCGAACCCGATGACCCTGTCCCGCGTCGCTTCCGGCCGGGTTGTTCGCGGTCGAGCGCCGACCGCGCATTTCCGGAGGAGCCGTTTGCGTCAAGGCGGTGGCGGCCCGACCAGATCCAGGTGCTCGTCGAGCCACGCCGCCAGCCTGGGCCAGCCGGCCGACCCGAACCCGAACTGCCGGTGCATGGGCTGCTCCCCGCCCGCGGTGACGTCGCGGAGCCCGTGGTTCGCCCCGGGCACCACGAACAGCTCGAAATCATGGTTGCCCGCCCGTTCGAGCGCCGCGCGCATGGCGGGGAGGTTGTCGGACACGACGACGTTGCGGTCCTTCTCGCCGAACAGGGCGAGGAGGGGAATGTGCAGGGACTCGAGGGCCGGGATCGGGTCGTAGGCCATGTTGAGCCGCACCCACTCCCAGCCGGCGTCCGCGGCGTCGGCCGACTCGAAGATCTCCTCGGGGAGCTCCGCTTCCGCGGCCTCCCGGCGCGCCGTGGCGTACGCGTCCCAACCCTCCCCGGTGGCCGCGTACGCCCAGGCCGCCTCGAGCATGGCCCTCGCGGCCCCGATCTGTGCGTCGGAGAAGCCCTCGTCCCGGAGCAGGTTGAGGCGACGGGTGGTCTCCTGGGCGGCGGGCGACACTGCGGGCGGCACGAACAGCACGAGGAAGGCGGCCCGCGGCGCCAGTGTCGCGGCGAGCGGGGCGATCCAGCCGCCCCGGCTCCGGCCCGTGAGCCCGACCTGGTCCGACCGGACATCCGGCCGATCCGCGATCATGGACACCGCCGCCGCGGCGTCGCGCGCCGTCTGCTTGAACGGAACCGTCGGCTCGCCGCCCGACTGCCCGTTCCCGCGCTTGTCGTAGATGAAGGTGGCCATCCCGAAGGACGCGAGGATCTCCGCATCACGGCGGCCGGCCTCCCGATCGGTCCACCCCGATCCCGGAAGCACGACCGCGGCGGGGAAGGGGCCGGGCCCTTCGGGTCGGATGAACGTTCCGACGAGCCGCACGCCGTCGCTGCTGAAGGCGACCTCCTCCTCGACGAAGGACGAGCGCGGACCGGAAAGCGTCTCCCCGCCGGCCTCGTTCCAGCGGATGCCGACCACCTCGCCGTCTCCGTTCCGCTCGAACCGCACCCGGGCCTCGATCGGTGCCGGCACGTACATCGCGCTCCCGACGAAGAACTCGTCCGTGTCGGTCGGGAACAGGGTGGCGAATCGGCCCGTCCCAAGGTCGGTGACCAGGAGCTCGCCCCAGAAGCGGGACGTCACGACCAGCGACCGGTCGAGCGCCAGGCGGTAGGTTCCGGTGAGACCCTCGAACGACTCGGGGGGGATGCGGGCGATGGGCTCCGGCGAGCGCGACAGCTCGAAGTCTCCCCGGTAGTCGCCCCAGCGCAGTCGGCCCCGGATGGTGTCGCCCTCGAGCGTCCCGTCGAGGACGATCCGCGACCCCGTGGGACGCTCGCGGGTGACGATCAGGTGCGGTGGCTCCCAGGAGAGCTCCGCGGGGAGATCGTATCGCTTCGACACCAGCTCATCGAAGCGAACGCCGACACCCTCCGCGGTCCGGTCGATCCGGAGCCGCAGCGGCAAGTCGCTCCCCTGGTCCAGATACGCCCACCCGACCCAGTCGCCCGGCAGGGGCCAGTCCGTCTCCCGAGGGTCGCGGATCGTGGCCGGCGAATCGGAGGCCGGCAAGGTCACCAGGAGAGCCGCCGCGAGGAGCAGGTGCCGTCGGACGTCCATTCGCTGACCTCCCGAACAGTGGCAAACACGTGCTTGCATCTCGATATCGTATTTTATAATATCGTCTCGACGCTGAAGCCAGCACCGCTGGCACCCTTGCCCGGCAAGCCATGTCCAAGGTCGTCGCCCGGCCCATCCGTACGCAGATCCGTCAGGAGGTAGCCGACCGCATCCTGGACGGCCGCCTCCCACCGCGCGCCCCCGTCCGCCACGCCGAGCTGGCCGAGGAGCTGGGCGTCAGCGTGACGCCGCTCCGCGAGGCGATGATCGAGCTCGCCGGGGAGGGTCTGCTCGAGTCGCGTCCCAACCGGGGGTTCGTCGTGGCCGCGTTCTGCCAGCAGGAGATCCGCGACCTGTACGAGCTGATCGGCATGCTGGAGACCGCCGCGCTGCGAGACGCGCCGCCCGCGGCCTCGAGCTACGCCCGACTCCATGCGCTGAACCGCGAGCTGGCGGATGCCGCCGGCGACCCATGGCGGGCGGTGAAACTCGATATCGCGTGGCACCGCGAGCTGCTCGTGGACGATCAGAACGCGATCCGGAAGGAGGTCCTGGACGGACTCAAGCTGCGCGCGGTCCGGTACGCGTACGCCTATCTGCGCGAGGTCGAGCGCATCCCGCGGTCCGTCGAGCAGCACGAGACGATCATCGTGCGGCTCCGCCACGCCGACGAGGCTGGAGCCGTCCGGGCGCTCGAGGAGAACTGGCGACCACGGAGGATGCTCCAGTGGCTCGAGGACTACGAGGAGCGAACCTCTGCCGCGACTCCCGTAGGGTAGCATGCGGGAACGCGGGACGAAGGGTCAGCGGCGGTACCAGTCGAAGCCCATGAAGAAGGCATGCAGGGCGTCGGCGACCTTCACCTGCCCGGCGTCGGAGGGATGGTGGTTCGTGCCTCCATCCCGGAAGTCCTCCGGGGTCCACGAGATCCCCTGCCCGTTCGGGGTCGTGGAGTTGGCCCACAGGTAGGGACCCCAACCGATCCACGGCGCGTCGGGGAGGTCGCCAGCCTGCCAGCGCTCGATGGCGGCGTTGACGGCGAAGCCCCCTTCGTAGGAGATCGGCTCGCCGCGCGACGCCTGCGCGACCGCCCAGCCGGCGTAGATGCGGCTCGTATGGAACACCGCCTGGACCGAAGGGAGCTCGCGCCCGATGCGCTCCGAGAGGGCGCCGATGTTCTCGACCAGGTCGTGGTAGTCGGCCTCGGGGTCCGGCAGCGTCCGTGCGTTCTGGGTGAACTGGTCCGCGTCCTTGGCCCACACGACCTTGACCTGATCGAGCGCGAACCCGGCGTCGGCGATCCGCGCGCGGCAGTCGTCCCACAGGCTCGGGAGCTCGAGCCAGCGCTCGAGCGCGTTCCCGCCCCGCGCGCAGTTGACGAGCCCGATCGCCGGCGAGACATCGGGGCGACCCGCGTATAGATCCATGAACTTCTGGAACTCGAGATTCCCGTTCGACATCGAGATCGCGATGATCACGATGCGGCCGTCGGTTGGCGTCACGGTCGGGACCCCGTTCCAGCGGAGTCCCCCGGACAGGCCGTAGTAGTCGGTCTCGAGGAGGTCGAGCGCGACGAGGTCGGGCGTTGGGCCAGGCACCGGGTCCGGCGGCCGGACGGCATCGCTCGCGCCACCGCACGTCGCGGCCGCGAGACCGCATGCGATCGCCGCCGGGACGCGCAACGCGATCGCTCGCGTGCCCCGGCGTCTGGTGCTCATCGCTCCGGACATCTCGGCTGCCTCCCGTTCGTCCCGTGACTTCCACCCGTCCTGGTGACGCACGAGCCGTGGGTTCCGTTAACGGGGGCGGCCCTCGGGCTTTCACCCGCGCCGCTCCTTCGTGCAGGAGGCGACCGCAGGTCAGCGGTACCGCCGCTCGAGGCTCAGTTCGTCCTCGATGGGACGCACCTCGATGGTCCCGAGCCGCGCCGAGGGCCACGCGGCCGCGATGCGGAGGGCCTCGTCGCGATCGCCGGCCTCTATGAGGAAGAAGCCGCCGATCTGCTCCTTCGTCTCGGCGAACGGACCGTCGGTGACCACGAGCTCGCCGTCCCTCACGCGGAGCGTGGATGCGGTCGTGGCGCTTTGGAGGGCGTTCGTCGACACGAGGTGTCCGCTCTCCCGCAGGGCCTCGACGTAGCTCAGCGTCTCCTCCCTGAGCGCGTGCCACTCGTCCTCGGACAGACCGTTCAGCCGGCTCTCTTGCTCGTAGGCAAGGCAGAGGTACTTCATCTCATCTCCCCAGATCGAGCCCGTGGATTCGGGCGACGTGCCCGGACCGTCGATGCGCGACTCGAAGGGCGATCGCCGTCACCGTCACCTCCACCGTGTCGCGGGCCCCGGAGCTTCGGTGGGTCGCCACCACCGACGTCGCCCCCGGCGCCCCCCCCGTGATCACGGTGTCGGAGCCGAAGGACGGGGACACCGTCGCGACCTCCGGATCGGCGGCTTCCCACGACACGCGCACGTCGACCCGTCCGCCGAGCTCGTCGCGTCCGATCGCTTCCACCGCCGCCAGCCCGCCCGGGGAAAGCTCGACGACGGAGGGGACGACGACGATCTCCCGCACCGGCAGGTCGACCGACCCGAGCGAGAAGCGGCATTCGGAACCGAGCATGGCCGGCATCGTCAGGAGGAGGGCGATTCGGAGGCGCTCACCCCGCGGGGCGGCCTGAAACGCGAAGATCCGGCCGGGCTGAGCCCGGGCCGGATCGAAGCGCGTGTGGTTTGTATGCCCTCGCGGACCGAGGGTCAGACGGCGACCGCCTCTTCCTGCCATTCGTCGCGATTCTCCGCGGTCGCCTCCCTGCCGTGCGGGACGACCGGCTCGATATAGCGCTGCGCCATGACCGCCAGCTGGCCCCGCTCGGCTTTCGAGAGCTGCGGATACCGCTCGGCCATGTACTCCAGCGTGTCCGCGAGCCACTCCTGCGCGTCCTCTTCCGCGGCTTCGAGCACGTCGCAGCGCTGAATATGGCTGAACAGCTCGTCGCGGGCGCGGTCCAGGTCGGTCTTCACGTACTTGTTACCCAAATTCGAACTCCTCCGGTTGGTGGTACGAAGAGCCTTCTAACTACGCGATACGCGCCCGATCGTTCCCTAGCGCATTGTCGGCATCCGTCCAGCGGGTCGCGATCGCGGCCCCCACGTCAGCGGGCGCCGACGATCCGCCTGACCTCGATGAGGCCGCCGTAGGCGGCGTGGGGCGACGCGCGGGCGATGGCGACCGCGCTGTCGTAGGAGGGAGCTTCGACGAGGAAGAAGCCCCCGATCGGCTCCGATGTCCGATCCGTCGCGGCGTCCGGCGTCACCCATCTCCCACCGGCGGGATCGAGCTCGTCGGCCGACACGAGCGCGCCGGCGGCGGCCAGCCGCCGGGCCCACGCGCCGTATTCCTCGATCAGCCGTTCGTGGGGCTGCCGGCGATCGGGCTCGTCTCCGCGGAGGAGGAGCAGGAAGCGGGGAAGGACAGGCGTCGGCTCGGGGCCGATGGCCGCGGGTGGGGGAGCGCCACCCGGCGACGCGGTCCCCGTCGCCCCGCCCGCCCGGCCCGTCGAGAGGGCCCGGCCGACGAGCCCCCCCGCCACGAGTAGCGCGGTCGCCGCGGCCGCCAGGAGCGGCCAGGCGAGACGCGTCCGCGGTCGCTCTCGTTCCAACCGCCGGCCGAAGCGGACCAGAGACGCGGGATCCGCCGGTGGCGGACCCAGGCTGCCCAGCGCCTCCCACACCGCCGACATCTCCCGCGCTGCCGCACGACAGTCCGGGCACCCCGACAGGTGCGTCTCGAGACGCCGCCGTTCTTCCGGGTCGAGCTCGTCCAGGAGGCGGTCGATCAGGAGATCGCGCGCCTCCTCGCAGTTCATGGCCATGCTCCCATCTCCTCCAGGACGGCGTGGAGCGCGATCATCGCCCGGTGCGCCCGGACCTTGACGTTCGACAGCGAGAGGTCGCACGCCTCCGCGATCTCCCGGTACCTGAGGCCCGCGAAGCGGCTCAGGACCAGCACCTCCCTGAGCTCCGGCTTCAGGCGGTCGAGCGCTTCGCGGACGCGCGCCTCACGATCCGTCTCCGCGGCCGATTCCATCCCTCGAGTCTCCATCCGGACCCTCCACGCCCTCCTTCTCTCCTCCTCGCGCCGACGGCTCGCGAGGTGGTCGAGGCACCGATTCCGGACCAGGCGATAGAGCCACGCCGCGACCGACGACCGCCCGTCGAACGTCGATCCGTAGCGCCGGACGCGCAGGAACCCCTCCTGCGTCAGGTCCTCGGCGACGTCGGGATCGCGCACCATGCGGAGACACAGCTCGTACACGTGGCGGTGGTGGCGTACGTACAGGACGCCCAGGGCGTCCATGTCGCCGTCGCCGGCCGCGCGCACGAGCGCCGTGTCGGTCAGGTCGTTCGGGTCTCGGGACACCCCGCCGCCGGGTTCTCGTTCATCGTGAGCCTCGCCCTCACCCCCGCAGACTACCGGGGTCCGCGGGAAGGTTACAACGCGTGTAACCATCGCGTCCCCGGCGTCGGTCACAGGGGCGGAACGAACCGTCTCGTGAAGGAGGGATGAGATGAGACTCCTCGCCGCCGTCGGCGTCGCCGCCGCGTGGATCCCCGGCGTGCTCGCGGCCCAGTCCGCGACCGGGGACCCGAAGTCCGCGTCCACGGACGGGCGCGCCGCATCCGCTGACTACGTCCGGCTCCCCGAGCCCGAAGAGATCGCGCTCGCGCGGAGCGCGGCGCCCGAGAGCGTATCGGCCGACGCCACCATCTGGGTGTTCCGCGACGGAGAGTTCGAGGTGGCGGTAGAGGGCACGAACGGGAACCACTGCATGGTGTCCCGCAGCCAGCCGCCGAGCCTCGAGCCCATCTGCTACGATCCGGAGGCCGCGGCCAGCATCATGAAGTGGGAGCACGAGTACGTCCGGCTCCGCACGGCGGGCACCTCCGCCGAGGAGCGTGACGCCGCCCTGGAGCGCGCCATCGGGGGCGGCGACATCCCGCTCCCCCGGCGCCCGGCCATGACGTACATGATGTCCTCCGGGCAGCACCTGTACGACCCCGAGTCGGGGCACGATGCCGGCAACTGGAAGCCGCACCTCATGCTGTACGTGCCTTACCTGACGAGCGAGGCGATCGGGTTCCCGGAGACGATGCCGTGGATCCAGGTGGCGAACGCCGGGACTCCGATGGCCTGTCTGGTCGTCGTCGTGCCCGACTTCGTGGATCCGACGCAGCCCTGACGGATGCGCGCGCCAGCCGCGGTCGCGCTGCGCCGCCGGGTGGTGGTCGCGCGCCGCCGGCCCACGGGGCACATTGGCGATGGCCAGATCGACGTCCTCGAACCGACGGACGAGTCCACCCCCTGCAGCGGAGACGTGGCGTGCCGGAGCCAGCGGGAGTCGTTCGGGTCGGTCTCGACTTGGCTCTCGATCCCGAGGTTGCGTTCGAGCTTCTCATCGGAGAGCTCGCCACCTCTCTCCGAAGAGTCGGGATGCGGTTGGAAGCCGGCCCCGGCGGCCGCTTGCTGGAGGGCGACACGGTGGTGGGCACGGTCATCTCCTGGGAGGCGGGGCGCCGCGCCGTCCTCGAGTGGAGACCGGCGAGCTGGCAACCCGACCTCGTGTCGGGCGTCGAGATCCGCGTGGAGGCGGTGGACGGGCTCTCCCGGCTGGTGATCGACCAGCGGGGCTGGCCGCTCGCCGTCGGCGGTGACGCCGAGTCGGTGGGCTGGTTCGCCTCCGAGGTCGGCGCGCCGTTCCTCGCCGCCATGGGGCCGGCGGCGCTCGGGGACTGGGTCACCGACCGCCGGGCCCGGTGCCCCTCGGGGGCGGAATCCCGGGCCACGTATCGCGACCCCCTGTACCACTACCCGAGCTTCCGCGCGATCCTCGCGGACATCGCGCTCGGGCCGGAGGACTATCTCCTCGAGGTGGGCTGCGGGGGCGGTGCCTTCCTCCAGTTGGCGCTCGACAGCGGGTGCCGGGCGGCGGCTGTGGACCACAGCCCCGACATGGTGAGGGTGGCCCGGGTCCTGAACCGGGAGGCGATCGACGCGGGGAGGCTCGAGATCCTCGAGGCGGACGCCGCGTCCCTGCCGCTTCCGGACGGCGCGTTCACGTGCGCGGTCATGATGGGTGTCCTGGGCTTCCTGCCGGACCCGGTCACGGTGCTGGAGGAGATCCGACGCGTGCTCGCTCCCGACGGCCGGGCCGTGATCCAGGGGACGGACCCGGAGCTGCGCGGCACTCCGGCCGCACCGGAGCCGATGGAGTCGCGGCTCCGCTTCTACGATTCGGGGGACCTCGAGGTGCTGGGGCGCGCCGCCGGGTTCGAATCGGTGCGCGCGGTGCGCCGGGGCCTCGAGCGTTACGCTCGCGAAGCCGGCGTGCCCGAGGAGGTCCTGCCGCTGTTCTCCGGGGGCGGACGCTTCCTCCTGATGGAGAAGGGCTAGCCGGCGGGAGGGTCGTCGTAGGTTCCGCGTCGGAAACGGATCGTGATTGGAGGCGCCAATACAGCACCGGCCCACCCGAGGCTCCGGGCAGGCCGGACGACGCTGAGCCGAACTGCTTCGTCGCAGTTCGGGTACGGGGCCTGGCAGGCTCAGCTTCCGCGTAGGCCCATTCGGTCACGAAGCTGCTCCCGCTGCCCTTCGGTCAAGACCGGCGATTCGCTCAGCCGGCGCGCGATGCGCATGTAGTCCAGAACCAGCGAATTGCCCCATCGGTACTGCTGCCCCTGCTCGGCGGCGTTCACGAAGGCCATGGCCGCCTCGTAGACCTGCCCCGTCTCCAGACCCCGCACGCCTGCAGCGGCGAACGCACGGCTGGACGCTGTCGCCTTGCCGGCGTGGAAGAAGAACTGTCCCGCCCGGTTGAGGGCCACGTAGGCCCTCGCGTCTCCGTAGGGGCGAAGTTCGGCCGACTCGACGTACCGCTCGGCGGCCTTGACCAGGTCGTGGTCGTCGGCCTGCAGGCGGAACGCCTCCTGGAACAGCTCGTCCGAGCGTTCGACATCGATCACCAGCGCCTCTGCGGTCCGCGGCCCATCCTCACCCTGCGCGAGGGCCGGGTGCGGCGCGAGGATGAGGAAGCTGACTACGGCACCGATCAACTGAATCCCTTTCACGACGTCCTCCTGAGGCTTATTTTTCAAGGCAAGAAGCTGGAGCATCCGCACGACTGGCCGCTGTCCCCCAGTGGCCCGAACTGGATGTCCTTTCATCAGCCCTACGCGAAATCCGCGCGCTTCTTATCATGCTCTGGCTGAAGCGGTCGGGGCGGTGCCCCGGACATCGGCGGGGAGAACGCGCATGGCGCATGTGTCGCCGGAAGAGATCACGGGCCTGCTGGAGGCCGTGCAGCAGGGCGATCGTGGCGCCCTCGACGCGCTCTTTTCCACCGTGTACGAGGAGCTCCGCAGTCGGGCGCACGGGCATCGTCAGCGTTGGCATGGCGACGACACGCTCAACACGACGGTGCTGGTCCACGAAGCCTACCTGAAGCTGGTCGATCAGAAGCGCGCGAGCTGGGAGACTCGGGCCCATTTTCTGGCCACGGCAGCCAAGGCCATGCGCCACATTCTGATCGACTATGCCCGCGACCAGCGCGCCCAAAAGCGAGGGGGCGACCGTCCGAATCTCTCGCTCGAGGAGATCGCGGAGCGGGTGGGGGGAGAGGTGTCGCTCACGGAGGAGACGAGCGAACTCCTCGTGTCGATCGATGATGCCCTCCGCCGGCTGGAAGAGGTGAGCGAGCGCCAGAGCAGGATCGTCGAATGCCGCTTCTTCGGCGGCATGACGATCCAGGAAACCGCGGCGGCGCTGGGCATCTCGACGGCGACGGTCAGCCGGGGCTGGGTACTGGCGAAGGTGCGCCTGTACCAGGATGTGAAGGAACAGCAGGGGTGATGAGGATCGACCGTGGCTGAGACCCGTGAAGAGAGGCTCGAGCGGCTTTTCGCGGAAACCGCAGCGCTGCCGCCCGAGGAACGTCACGCCTTCCTGGAAGAGACGTGCAGGGCCGATCCGTCGCTGCGCGCCGAGCTGGCGTCACTCCTTGCAGATGCCGGCGAGGCCGAGGCCTGGCTCGATCGGGTGGTCGGACCTGGAATGGCCCGCGCCGCGGAAGTGCTGACCGACCCGTGGGAGGGTAACGAACAACGGGCGGTGGATCCGCTCGTGGGCGAGGCCGTGGGCCGCTTTCAGATCCTGGAAAGGCTCGGCGGAGGAGGCATGGGCGTCGTCTACAAAGCCCGCGACGCTCGGCTCGATCGCCTCGTGGCACTCAAGTTCCTGCACCTTCACCAGTCTGCCGACCCCCGGGCCAGAGCCCGCCTCATGTCCGAGGCCCGTGCGGTCTCGGCCCTGGATCATCCGAACCTCGCCGTCGTGCACGAGATCGGGGAGCACCGCGGACAGCTGTTCATCGCGATGGCCTTCTACGAGGGCGAAACGCTCAAGAAGAAGCTCGCGCACGGACCTCTGCCGGTCCGTGAGGCCCTCGACTATGTCGTCCAGATCGCCGAGGGGCTGCAGCGGGCTCACGAGGCCGGAATCGTGCACCGCGACATCAAGCCGGCGAACGTCCTGGTCACCGATCGAGGCCAGGTGAAGGTGGTGGATTTCGGGATTGCTCACGTCCCCGGTGAAAACGTCACGCAGACGGGGATGACCGTGGGAACGGTGGCCTACATGAGCCCCGAGCAGGCGAGCGGCCAGACGGCGGATCAGCGGACGGACCTGTGGTCGCTGGGGGTCCTCCTGTACGAGATGCTCGCAGGGGAGCGGCCGTTCCAAGGTGAGAACGTCCTGGCGACCCTCGACGCGATTCGTCACGGGGAGCCGAAGTCGCTCGCGTCGCTCTCCCCGGGGATCCCGGAGGCGCTGGTTGGAGTGCTGAGGCGCCTGTTGCAGAAGGATCCGGAAGCCAGAACCCGGGATGCCGCCGAATTGCTCACGGATCTGCAGGGCCTGCGGGAGCCGGCCGCCCTCGACCTCCGGTCGGCGGAGCGGTCACCGAGGACGTCCGGGACGGGACGCCGCCGGGTGATCGGCGCGGCGATCGTGCTCGTGGTGGGCACCCTGGGGGTTGTCTTGTGGGAACAGGCTTCCGGCCCGCAGAACGCCTCCACACCGAAGGGCTCCGGAGCGCCTGCGGAACCTGCATGGCTGGCCGTGCTGCCGCTCGAGAACTACTCGCGCGATCCCGAGCAGGAAGACTTCGCCGACGGGATGACCGAAGAGCTGATCACCACGCTCGCGAAGATCGAGGGGCTGCGAGTGATCGCCCATCGCTCGGTGCGGCAGTTCAAGAGCTCCGACACGTCGGTGCCGGAGATCGCGGTGTCGCTGGGTGTTCGGTACGTGGTGGATGGATCCGTGCTGCAGGAGGGAGACCGGGTCCGGATCACGGCCAATCTGATCGACGCGGAGACGGGGACGCCGATTTGGGGAGAGCGCTTCGAGCGGGAACGGCGCGACGTCATGGGGCTCCAGCGGGAGGTGGCACTGGCGATCGCGCGGCAGATCGAGATCACGCTCACGCCACAGGATCTGACGCGTCTGGAAGCGGCCGCGCCGGTCGATCCGGAGGCGTTCGATCTCTACGTGAAGGGCACCCAGGCGCGCTACGAGAACACCGCTGGAACGTTGGAAGAGGCGGCCGACTACTTCGAGCGAGCCATTGCTCGCGACTCCGGCTACGCGCCGGCCTACGCCGGGCTGGCCTGGGTGCTCGCGTTTTCAGCCCCCGATTCCTCTCGAGCGAGATGGCTCGCTCGAAAAGCCGTGGAGCTGGATCCGAACCTCGCCGATGCCCATGTCGCGCTGGGGTTGATCCGAGAGCTCGACGACTGGGATTGGGCGGGCTCGGAGGAAGCACTTCGACGAGCGATCCGGGTGAGTCCCGGCCATGCGGAGGCTCATCACGAGTTGAGCATGCTGCTGATGCGCCAAAGTCGGTTCGACGAGGCGCTTCGCGAGGCGCGGGAAGCTCTGTACCTGGCGCCAATGTCGGCGCGTTTCGAGTTCGCCATCGGATGGGTTCAACTCGTCAGCGGGCGTGTCGAGGAGGCCCTGCAGGCCGCGGCGAAGGCGCGTGCCCTGGATGCGGATTTCCCCTGGGCCTACTGGCTCGCGGGCAGGGCGCACGAGCAGCTGGGACAGTACGAGGAGGCCGTGGAGGCGTTCGAGAGAGGCTCCCGGCCCGGGGCCGTGTCGCCGGGTGTGCTGGGGCACTTGTACGCGGTTTCCGGCCGGAAGGAGGAGGCCCTGAATGTGCTCGAGGGCTTGAAGGTACGGAGGAAGGACGACGGGGAATGGGCGATCGACATCGCGACCATCTACGCGGGACTCGGAGACGTTGAGCAGGCGTTGGACTGGCTGGCGCGGGCGGTCGAGGAGGGAGGGTGGCTGGTCGACCTCGGCATCGACCCGCGACTTCGTTCCCTCCACGGGGAGCCGCGCTTTCGAGCCCTGCTCGACAAGATGGGGCTCGACCCATGAGAACCCGCCCCGGGTCGACGTGGTGCGGATCGACTACAGATCCCCCCGTCGCACCCCGTCGCGCTCGAGCGACGCGCGCAGCTGGGCGAGTCCCCGGTAGACCTTGTTGTAGACGGCCTTGGCGTTCGGCCACCCCAGCGTCCGCGCCACATCCGCGGCCGCGAGCCCCTCGACGACGTACAGCTGGATCGCCAGGCGCTCCTCGGGGCACAGCGAGCCGAGCGCACCCGCGAGTCGCGTCCGGATGGCCGACAGGTCGAGCCCGTCGAGCCCCGCCCCCTCGTGCTCGGCGAGGGGCGGTGGCCCGGCCAGGTAGCGCATCGCGCCGCGCGAGTGCGACCGCTCTACGATGCGATAGGTCTCGGCCAGCTCCTTGAGGAACGCCCCGTACGACAGCTCGTTCGCCGACGCGCCGCTGGGGGTATCACCGTCCGGCGCGCCCCGCACGAGCTCGAACGCCTCCAGGTGCGAGCGCTGATGGACGAACACATGCCGGAAGATGCACTGCTGCAGCGGGGAGAGCGCCGCGGGCACTTTCAGGCGGGGCCGGCCATCGCGCTGCCTCAACCAGTCGATGACCAGATTGTGGACCACGGTCACGAGCCAGGTCGAGAACTCGGCCGGTCGCGCGACGTCGACGCGAAAGCGTCGCAGCCGCGCGAGGTCGTGCGCGAACAGGGCGTGGCACACGTGCGCGAACACGTCGAACACATCCTCCCGGTCGCTGATCATGCGTCGGATCGTGACCAGGATGAGCGGGCGATAGCGCTCGATGAACAGGTCCCACGCCCCCTCGGGGTGGCCCTCCTCGAGTTTGGCACGCCACGACTCCACGGACATGACTCCTGACGCGGCCGGCGGTTCGGGCGCCGGCCCGCTCGGGTTCTAGCTCGTTCCGGTGAGGACGAAGCCGGCCCAGTAGAAGGGGTGCGCCGTGCCGGGCTCCGACAGCAGGGCGCGCTGCGCCAGCGCCAGGGCCTCCGCTTCGGAGTGGCCGGCGGCCAGCTGCTCGTAGAATCCCTGCATCAGACGGGCGGTCGAGCGGTCCTGGACGGGCCACAGGGAGGCGAGCACCCGTCCGGCGCCCGCTTGGAGAAAGGCCTGTGTCAGCCCCACCCACTCATCCCCCGCCGGAACATCTGCGAGCGCGCCGGAGGAGAGGGCCGTCTGGCAGGCGCTGAGCACGACGAGCTGGCCGTGCAGATCGAGGTCGAATACCTCGTGCACCTCGAGACGTCCATCGGTCTCCCCCGCCGGCGCGAGCTCCACGTACGAGAACAGGGGATTGTGCTTGTTGAGCACGCCGAAGGTGGCCAGGTGGAGGATGTCGTGGCGCGGTGCCGCCGAACGGAGCGCGCGCTCCGAGGCCTGGGCATCGGTCAGCACGGTCGCGCGTCGGCCGTACACGGCGCGAATGCCGGCCACCTCCGCGCGCGAGGCCGGCAGTCGATTCGTGCGCGGTGCCAGCGCGAGCACGCGCGGCGGGCGCCGGAGGGCGACGCGCTCGCCGCCCTGCGCCCAGACGGTCGCGGATGGCGCGTACACCAGGTCGAAGTCCTCGACCAGAAAGCGACTCTCGGGCTCCGCCCCCGACAGGGCGCCGAACGGCAGCGCATGGAGCTCGACGTGCGGCACGATCACCAAGGTCCGCTTTCCGTCCAGGTATCCGCCCCGCTCCACGGGGTCGATCAGGTATCGGCGGAGGCGGGCGAGCGGCGCTCGCCACAGGGGATTCCCGGTCGTGCTGTCCGGCCGGTCCATCGCGCGCCTGGCGAAGTCCACCAGGTTCGCCAGGTCGCGGCGACGTACGCCGAGATCGAGGGCCACGACCGTGTCCCGGGTGACGACGAACACGGTGGACGTCGACTCCGTCAGCAGGTACTCGAGCAGGAGTTGGTCCGGAGCGAGCCTTCCGGCCACCCGCCGCCAGTCGAGCGGCTCGGCGGACACCAGGCGGGCGTACTCCGGGTCGCTGTCGCGCATCTGGAGCAGCAGGTCGGCATAGGACTTCTGTGCCGCATCGAGCGCCTCCCGCGCGACGTCGACCGGGGCGGTCGCGAGCGCGGGCTCGCGCAGGTCGCCCGGCCGGGATGCGGCCGCCTCGATCTCCTCGGTGAGCTCGCCGATACGCCGGCGGAGGTCCTGCTCCCGGCCGTCGGTCTGGCGCCGCGAGGCGACCCTGCCGCGGGAAAGGAGCGCGAGCATCTGACGGCCGCGCATCCGTTCGCTCACCGCGAACGCCCGATCCGGCCGTCCGCGCGCCTGCTCGACCTCGGCGAGCGCGGCGTACACATGCCATTTGTCGATCAGGAAGCCCGCGCGGCGGTCCTCGACCCGAAGCCCGAGCGCCACCTCCTCGATCGAGGCGACCGCCGCTCTCAGCTCCTCGGCCGCCTGGTCGAGCGCGCCGCGGCTCTGAAGGGTCGTCGCGAGCCCGGCGTGGAGGCGCCAGCGGAGGTCGGGGATCGGCCTCTCGCCGAGGCGATCGAGACCCTCCCGGTACAGCGACTCGGACGCCAGCGGCGCGTCGCCCCGCTCGGCCAGATCGGCGAGGGCCGCGATCGCGGCGACCTCGCCCGCCACATCCTCCAGCTTCGAGAACGTGCTGCGAGCACCCTCGAAGGTGAGACGCGCGGCCGCGGTGTCGCCCATCTCGCGCCGGGCGTCTCCGCCGAGGAGCTGTGTGATGGCGGCCGCGCGCCGGTCGCCCGCCCGCTCCTGTCCGCGTGCGGCCAGCTCGAGCAGGCGCAACGCCTCTTCGTAGTCTTCCCTCAGGAGTCCGAGCACGCCGCGGCCCTGCTCCGCTTCGGCGACCCCCGCATCATCCCCGTCCTCCGCGTACAGTCGCTCGGCCCGCACGTACTCCGCGTCCGCTTCCGCGTACCAGCCGAGCTCGAGGGCGAGGTCCGCGCCCGCGACCGCCAGCCCCGCCTGCACGGTCGAGGTCGCGGCGGCGGCTCCCGCGTCGCTTCGGGCACGCGCCAGGATCGCGACCGCGCTCTCGAGTTCGCCCATCGCGGCCCGCACGGCCGCCAGGTCGCGTCGGACCGCCACGGTCTCGAGCCCCGCGCCCGACTGCTCGTGCAGCTCGAGCGCCCGCGACAGCAGGGCGAGCGCCTGTCGATAGTCCCCGCGTCGGGTGGCCAACGCCCCGAGGTCGTGCAGCACGAAGGCCATCTCGGCCACATCGCCTGCGGCCTCGTTGATCGCCAGCGCCTCGCTGTACGCGTCCTCGGCGGCCGCGTACTCACCGTCCAGGCTCGCCAGATCGCCCAGGTTGGCGAGATTGAGCGCCGCGTAGCGCTCGGCGCCCTGCGCGCGGTTGAGCGCGAGCGCCCGCTCGAACGCGGCGCGAGCCTCCCCCAGGTCCCCGAGCTCCCAGGCGATGAGACCGAGATTGTTCTGATCCGACGCCATGCCGCGGGAGTCGCCGATGCGCGTCCGGATCCGGGTGGCCTCCTGATAGAGCTCCGTGGCGTCGGCGAGGTCCCCGCGGTCCTTGCTCACGCTGGCCAGATTCGCCGCGGCGTTACCCGCCGACCGATGGTCGCCGACGAGCTCGGCCAACCCTCGAGCCTCGGTGAGGTATGCCGTGGCGCTGTCCAGCTCGCCCGCCGCATAGAACCCGGCGCCGATGGCCCCCAGCGCTGCCGTGCGCATGGCGGAGTCGTTCGCCGCCCCGGCCCGACGCAGGCTCTCGCGCCACAGTCCCATGGCGGCCGGGACGCCCTCCCGACCGAACGCTTCGCGGCCCGCACGCCACAGGCTGTCGGCCGCAGCCATGTCCCTGCGCCGCGAAGCCGACGTCGACTCGAAACGAGACAGGCTGCGCACGAGAAACGAATCGTTCCACACCGTCGCATAGGCGTTCGCCATGACTCGCGCCGCCGCCAGCCCCGCGGCGCGGGCGCTGTCCGTCCCGGCGGCCGCGGTCGAGCGGAGCGCGCGCGCGAAGCCGTCGCGCACGCTGTCCGGCCAGGCGTGCGCCACCGCCTCCAGTTGGCCCATGTCCTCCGTGGGGGAGACGGGCACCCTCGCCGACCCGGTCTCTGTTCGACAGGCGGCGATGCCGTTCGCGAGGATGAGCCCACTCACGACGAGGGTCCGAGCCCGGGGTCTCACGGCGCACCGGAGCGAGGTGACCGCGCCGCCGGCCCGGGTGTCCAGCCCGGCTCGATCGGTCCCGTGGATGTGTCGGAGCACCCCAACATGGCGACGGCGGGCAGAACGAGCGCGAGGAGGCGCCGGTGTGGGTGCACTAGGGGCTCCCGGGGCCTCACGGCCCCAGCGGATGGGTAACATTCATAATATGCTCGGTGGTATCGGCCGACTATGGCCTCGCCGGGGACCAGGCGGGGGCATAGTGACCGCAGAGGTCACCCGCCGGAGCCGAGGCTCCGCCGCTTGGGCGGCCCTGCATGGTCCTCATGGGATTCGAGCGGCGGGTCCACGGTGAGGTACTCCCATTCCGACGCCACCCACCGATCCCACCCGGTGCGCGCCTCGACCTTCCACAGGTATGTGGTCGAGGTGTCGCGAATCAGCGCGTCCGGCACGGCGAGGCCGGTGTCGCTCGTCTGCGGATCCCACACGAGCGTCCCATCGCGGTCGAACACCATGACCTGGTACCGGTCGGCGTGGGGGACGCTCGTCCAGCGGAGCGAATCGTTCGCTCCGAGGACGCGGGCGGAACCGACGATCCTGGGCGCGACCGTGGTGGTGATGGCGCTCTCGCGGTGGATCGCGCTCGTCGCGGAGGCGTCGTCGGTCCCGCTCGAGGCCGCGGGATCCCGGAGCACCGCGAGCGTGCCGACCGCAGCGATCCCGACGACCCCCGCAGCGATGAGTCCGATCGCGCGGTAGTGGCCGGCCGTGCGCCCCTGCACACCGAGCCTGTGTATTTCCCCCGCGACCGCGTCGTCACGAACCAGCGCGGTGATCGCCGCGAGCCTGCGGCGGCACCCTGCGCAGCCGGAGAGGTGCTCGATCTGGCGCGCATCCGTCTCCCGGGGAGGATCGGCGAGCAGCACGGCGATCTCCTCGTCGCTGAGGCAGGAGCCCGACCCCGGCAGGTCCACCGACGCCGCCGACCGTAACGCCCCCGTCAGCTCGCGAATCCGGCTCACCTCGGTGCGGCAGGCCGCGCACTCGCGGGCGTGAGCCCCGATGGCGGTCGGGGCCGAAGTCGCCGGATGGCGAAGGGCGAAGCCGACGAGCTCTTCGTGCGCGGGACAATCCATCTTCATCATACCTCGATATCCTCCACGTAGCGTGCGTGCCGATGCCCGGTGTGTGACGGACAACGGGTGTCACGGACGCTCCGGTCGGGAATGCTCAGGGCGAGGGCACGGCCGATCTTCGTTGCGCGACCCGGATCCCGCTCACGGACTTCGAGGATCCCCATGCAGACGGCCCGGCGTCTCGAATGGATCGACCCGTCGCCCGGCCCTCAGGCCAGGCCGAACAACCCCTGCACCACGCCCACGTCATACACGAGGAAGAGGCCGAAGCCGAGGCTCAGGATGCCCGCCGCCGCCCGCAGACGGCCGGCGAGGTTCGCGGACCCGACGCGCGGGTGCAGCAGGGGGAGGGAGATGGCGACCGTGAACGCCATCATGCCGAGGATGGTGCCCGCGCCGAAGATCAGGAGATACGCCATCGACCAGCCGGGACTCGGGATGGTCGCGAGGACGAGGAGCGTCACGGCCGCCGACCCGGCGAGGCCGTGGACCACCCCTACGAGGAGGGGACGCACGAGCTGGTAGGCCTTGAGGCCCCCGAACGTGCGATCCAGACGCGCGACCGGCGTCGCGTCCTCGGGGTGCGGATGACGTCCAGATGCCCCGACATGCGCGTGCGTGTGGACGTAGTCGCCGTGCCGGTGCGTGCGGGGTGCGAGCTCCGGCTCGGGGGCCGGGGCGGTGGCGAGCCAGCGAGTCCGATCGACCACGCCCCTCAGGTTGGTGAGACCGAGAATGATGAGCATGACCCCGACGGCGAGCTCCATCGACAGCCCCACGCTCTCGGGGATCACCCAGCCGAGCAGGATGATCCCGCCGCCCACGACGAGGATGGTGAGCGTGTGCCCCACCCCCCACGCCAGCCCGATCGCCGCGGCACCGGACAGACTCCGGTGGCGGGTCACGATCGCGGTGGTCGCGATGATGTGGTCCGCGTCGGTGGCATGCCGGATCCCCAGCACGAAGGCGACGATCGCCACGGTCAGGAAGCCGGTCATGCGGTGACCCCCTCGCCGTCGAAGCGGCCGAAGGCGGCGAGAGCGGCCTGGCCGAGGCTCACGCCACCGTCGTTCGGCGGTACGACGCGGTTCGTCCACACGTCGAATCCGTCGGCCCGCAGCCGCCCCGCAAGCTCGTGCGACAGGAGCGCGTTCTGCATCACGCCGCCCGAGGCGACCACGGCATCGATCCCGTCGCCGCGCGCGACCCTCCGCACCGCGCGGGCCAGCCCGCGGGCGAGACCCACGTGAAAGGCGCGCGCGATCTCGGCGGGCTCGCGGCCCCCGGCGCGATCCTCGATCAGCGCGCCGAGCAGCGGTCGGAAGTCGAGCTCGCCGTCGGCGTACGGGAGCTCGTAGGGCTCGACCCGCTCGGGCGCGCGCAGCGCGAGATGCTCGAGCCACATTGCGGCCTGACCCTCGAAGGTGATCGGACGGACGAAGCCGAGCAGCGCCGCCGCGGTGTCGAACAGCCGCCCGGTCGATGAGGTCGAGAAGGTGCGGGTCCCGCTCTCGAGCACGCGGCGGGCCTGCTCGTACCGGTCGGGGAACCCGAACGGGGCGGCCGCGAAGTCGGGCGGGTCGGGGATCTGCGCGAGGAATCCGACGGCCGCCTGGACGGGGTGGCCTGCCGCGGCATCGCCCCCCACGAGCGCCGCCTGCCTGAGCCCGCCGACCCGGCGGAGCCCGTCCCTCAACCCGCCCACGAAGATCTCGCCGCCCCAGATCGTCCCGTCATCGCCGTACCCGGTGCCGTCGAGCGCCAGACCGATGACCCGGGCGTCGAACGCCTGCCGCTCGGAGATGACCGATGCGACGTGCGCGCGGTGGTGTTGCACGAGGCGCGTTTCCCCGGCCCCGAGCTCGGTCGCGAACAACGTGGACCAGTACTGGGGGTGGCAGTCGGCGACCGCGAGCACGTCCTCCACATCCAGCTCGTACATCGCGAGCAGGTCGCCGACCGTGGCGCGGAACGCATCGAGCGCCGCCAGGTGGGCCAGGTCGCCGAGGTGCTGGCTCACGAACGCCTCCCCGTCGACGACGAGCGTCACGGTGTTCTTGAGGTCGGCGCCGAGCGCCAGGACGGGCCGGCGGGTGGGGAGCCGTGTGACGGAGCCCGGAGCGTACCCCCGGCTGCGGCGGAGCACGATCGAGCCCTCGGGCCCGCAGCGGACCACGGAGTCCTCCACCCGGCGCGCGATCGGCCGCTCGCCCACGAGGAACGCGTCGGCGATGCCGCCGAGCCTGTCGAGCGCGTCGTCATCCCCGAACGCGATCGGCTCGCTCGAGCGGTTGGCGCTCGTCATGACCAGCAGCTCGGGGGCGCCGGCGTCGAAGAGCGCGTGGTGGAGCGGCGTATAGGGGAGCATGAGCCCGACGTCGGGGTTTCCGGGCGCCACGCCCGCGAGCTCGGTACGAGCCGGCACGAGCGTGATGGGGCGCGCGGCGCTCGAAAGTACGGCCTCGGCCTCGGCGGAGATGTCCGCCACGGACCGCGCGACATCCGGATCGCGCGCCATGAGGGCGAACGGCTTCTCCTTTCGGAACTTCCGCTCGCGGAGGGCCATCACGGTGGCCGGCTGGCGCGCGTCGCAGGCGAGGTGGTAGCCGCCGATCCCCTTGATCGCCACGACCCGCCCGTCGCAGAGCGCCTCGACCGCCCGGGCGACGACCGCGGCGTCGCTGTCGCCGGCGGCGTCGCACCGTCCGCCGGCGTCGAGAAACGCGTGGCGGGGGCCGCAGCCCGCACAGGCGACCGGCTGTGCGTGGAAGCGGCGGCTCGCGGGGTCGTGGTACTCGCGGGTGCACAACTCGTCCATCGCCCACCCGCGCATCGTGGTGCGCTCGCGGTCGTACGGCAGCGCCTCGATGATCGAGTACCGCGGGCCGCAGTCGGTGCAGTTGATGTACAGGTACCCGTACCGCGGATCGTTCGGGTCGCGCATCTCGGTGAGACAGCACGCGCACGCCGGCAGATCCGGCGAGATCCGCGTGGTGGGGCGCCCGCCGCGGTCGCTCGCGAGGATCTCGAACGTGACGAGTCCGCTCACCGTCGCGCTCGCGACCTCGACCTCGTCGATCGTGGCCGCCTCGGGGCCGCCCTCGCGCAGCCGGCGGACGAACGTCTCGAGCGCTTCGGCCTCACCCTCGAGGTGCATCTCGACACCGTCGTCGTCGTTCAGCACCCACCCGGTGATCGCGAGGCCGTGCGCGAGCCGGTACACGAACGGCCGGAACCCGACGCCCTGGACGATGCCCCGGACGCGCACGGAACGGGCGATCGCGACATCGGATCTGCCTGCTATCGCATGGCGCATGGCGCGACCTCCGACATGACGGGGCTTCGTCCGGGAGGAAGCGCTTCCTCCCCGGCGCGCAGCGGGTTCGGCGCGGCGTCCCCCCGGATCAGAGGAACGCCTCCATGAACGCGTCGAGCGGCTCGCCGTGGGAGAAGCCGTGGCCCTCCCCCCAGCCATACGGCTTCGAGGCGGCCCTCGGCCAGAATCCCCACGGCCCCTGCCCGCCCACGTAGCGGACTATGCCGCCGGTGTCGATCACGAACAGACGCTCGGGCCACCCGCTCCAGCGCTCGGCCACCGCGTCGTCCATCGTGTCGACGACCACCTGGAAGGGGAACCGCAGCATGGCGCACGCCTTCGCGGCGGCCGCCTTCCGGCCGGCGTCATCGGTCGCGTCGGAGATGATCGACCAGCCGGACGCCTCGATCTTCCAGCCGTCGGTCGCGTGCGCCTCGCGGATGTAGACGAGGAGGAACTCGAACCGGTCCTCGTATCGCTCGTGGAGGGAGAGGACGTCACCTGACGCCCGGGCGAACGGCCCTCAGGTGAGCGATCCGAAGACCAGGACGACCGGCCGATCCCGCCGGAGCGACGAGAGCCGCACGCGGCCCGACCCGTCGTACAGGTCGAGCTCGAAGTCGGGGGCCTCCTCACCGACGCGCGGGTGGTTGTGCCGGCGCGCCTCGAGGAGCGCGTATCCATCATCCGAATCCCGCACGGTGCGTCCCGCGAATCGATCCACTCGAATCTCCTTTCACGCCCCTCCCTGTGAACCGGCGGAATCTCCGGACCCCGGGGTTCTCGACACGACGCAATCTAATGGACCCGGGGAGCACGGGGGCTCCGGCCTCGCCGGGCTGGTTCCGCCGACGGGCGTACATCGGGATCTGATTCGCCGCACGGACGGGTCCGGCCGCGGTCGATCGGGCCGTCCCGCTTGGCCGGCGTGCCGGTTCCGTCCTATGCTCCCCTCTCGATCCAGGACTCGTTCACGAGAGGAAGCCATATGACGGGATGCCGCTCGATCGCCCGCTGCGTGTCGACCCTGTTCCTCGTCCCGATCCTGACGGGAACGCTCGCCACCGCTCACGCCGGGGCGCAGGAGCACTCCGCGACCGCACAGGGACCTCCAGCCACGCCGAGCGACGTGCCCGTCGAGCGCTCGCTCCCGGCGGACACCGCGATCGTCGCCACCGGCGAGGTGACCATCGAGGGGGTGCGGGTCCCGTACCGCGTGACCACCGGGACGCAGCCGTGGTACGGCGAGGACGGGAAGGCGGACGCGGCGCTCTACTACACTTACTACGAGCGCACCGACGTCCAGGACCGCTCGCGGCGGCCGCTGTTCATCTCCTTCAACGGCGGGCCGGGGTCGGGGTCGCTGTGGATGCACCTCGGGTACACCAGCCCCAAGCGTCTGATCGTCGACGACGAGGGCTACCCGATCCAGCCGTACGGCGTGCAGGACAACCCGCACTCGATCCTCGACGTGGCGGACATCGTGTACGTGAACCCCGTCAACACGGGGTTCTCGCGCATCCTCGATCCGGAGGTGGACCGGGAGACCTTCTTCGGCGCGCAGCCGGATGTGCGCTACCTGGCCGACTGGATCGACGTGTTCGTCTCGCGTCACGCGCGCTGGACGTCGCCCAAGTTCCTGATCGGCGAGAGCTACGGCACGGCGCGTGTGGCGGGGCTGGCGGGCGAGCTCCAGGACGCCCACTGGATGTACCTGAACGGCGTCATCCTCGTCTCGCCGACGGGCCTCGGGCTCGACCCGGAAGGCGCGTCGCCGCGCTCGTCCGTCCTCAAGCTCCCCTACTACACGGCCGCGGCGCACTATCACGGCCAGCTCGACCCGGAGCTCCAGGGGCGGACGCTCGAGGACCTCCTCCCGGAGGTCGAGGCGTTCACGCTCGACCAGTACCTGCCCGCCGTGTCGCGTGGCGGCTTCCTCGACGAGGGCCGCCGTCGGGAGATCGCCCGGCAGGTGGCGCGCTATTCGGGGCTCTCGGAGCAGACGGTCCTCGACCACAACCTGACGGTGCCGTCGTCCTTCTTCTGGAAGGACCTCCTCCGAGACCAGGGCCGCACGATCGGGCGACTCGACTCGCGCTATCTGGGGGTCGATCGACAGGACGCGGGGGACAGCTACGACTACTCCCCCGAGCTCACCACCTGGAACCACGCCTTCGCGCCGGCCATCAACCACTACCTGCGGGACGAGCTCGGCTTCCACACCGATCTGCAGTACTACCTGTTCGGCCCGGTCAACCCGTGGTCGGGCGGTAACCCGAACTACAACGCCGGCGAGCAGCTGCGGCAGGCGATGGCCGAGAACCCGTTCCTCCACCTCATGGTGCAATCGGGGTTCTACGACGGCGCGACAGACTACTTCTCGGCCAAGTACGTGCTCTGGAACATCGACCCGAGTGGGAAGCTCCGGGACCGGATGCGGTTCGAGGGCTACCGGAGCGGGCACATGATGTACCTGCGAGAGGAGGACCGGGTGACCGCGAACGACGCCATCCGCGAGTTCATCCAGGCCTCGCTGCCGGGGCCCGGCCAGCCGGCGAGCTACGAAAGGGTGGGGCCGCCCCCCGAATAGGATTCCGCGACCTGATCGCGCGGCCGATCCGAGCGGGCCGGCCGCGGATCCCCCTACAGATGCCCCAGGAAGGCCAGCAGCCTGTCGCGGTCATCCGCCGAGAGCGCCCGGTATGCGGACCGTGAGGCGGAAGCTTCGCCGCCGTGCAGGTCGATCGCCTGGTCGATGGAGCCGGCCCGCCCATCGTGCAGGAAGCGCCGCATGAGCCGGAGACCCATGAGGGGCTCCGTCCGGAACTCCGAAGGTCGCGCGACGACCCCCAGACAGATGTCGGCGAGCTCGGGACCCATGTCGTGCAGAAGCAGATCGGTGTACGCGCGGATCTCGCGGTTCGACAGCGCCTCCACCGGACCGTCGCCCGTGTGCAAGGTGGGCACGTGACACGCGGAGCAGCCGATGTCCGCGAACAGTCGCTCGCCGCGCCGGGCTTCGGAGTCGAGGTCGAGGGGAGCGGGGGGTGCCAGAAAGCGGACGAACGCGTCCACCGCCTCGACGTCGGGCGCCGTCGTCTCCGGGTCCGGGGCCGGGTCCGTCCCGGGTGGTAGCGGATCACCCGCGACAGTGCCCTCGTCCGGCGCGCCGGGAGTCGTCACCCCCTGTTCGACCGGAAACGCGCCCTCGTTGAACTCCGTCAGACTCGCCACCAGGGCCTTGCGGCCGAAGCGGCCGATCCGTCCGTCGAAGAATCGGTTGGGACGACCGGAGATCCCGTCGCCATCCTCGTCGTTCGGGTCGGCCATCGAGAGGATGACGGCGTCCGGAACCGCGTCGAGCAGGCCGAAGCCGAACACGTCGGGCGACGTGCGCGTCCCCCGATGGGTCGCCTCCGACGGGATCGGCTCCGCATCGATGCCGAGGGCGTCCCGCAAGGCCTGCGTCACGTGCTGCTGGTACACGGGACCGCCGCGCTCGGGCAGGGGATCGCAGAATCCATCCGCACGCAACCGGGTGGCGTGCACCTCCGTGATCGGGCTGGCCCCGCCGGGCACGGGATCGCCGTGACAGGCCGCGCAGGCGGCGCCGTTGAACAGCGGCCCGAGCCCCGAGGCCGCGTCGAACGTCCGCTCGAAGACCTGGCGGCCGGTCTCGAATCGACGGAGCTGGGCGTCCGTAAGCCCGTCGAGGGGATCGCCCGGTCTCGGCGGTGGGCTCCCGCACGCGTAGAGGGACAGCGCCACGATCGCCGCCGCCAGCGCGACGCGCCCTCCGGCCGGCGCGGCCCCCGGTGGCGCGCCACTCACTGGAAGCGACTCCCGGGACGTTCCGGCGGAGGGTTGGCGTCGCCGATCTCTTCGATCCGTTCGGCGACCATGCCGGACTCCGTCCTGCGGTACTGGATCCGAACGATGTACCCCGGCACCATCGCGGTCAGCTGCACCTCCTCGCCGTGCCAGATGATGGGCACGCTCTCCGGAACTCGAAACTCCATGGCCTCGATCACGAGCCCACGCCCGGTGAGCACTTCGAGCATCCGGCGAGCCGGCTGGACGGTCCGGATGGTGCCGGCGATCGCACCCCGGGGGGTCTCGACGTCGGCCGGTCCGGGCACGAATCGCGGCGACCGAGGGCCCCCGCAGCCATTCGGGAGAACGGCCAAAGCCATGCCGGCAGTCAGGAGAGCCGGCGCGCATGCGTTGCGGAGCATGTGGAACCCCCGTTCTCGCTTTCCGCGCTCCACGGGCAATCTAGCGTCAAGGAGGGGTCACACCATACCAGCCTTCCGAACGCGGGTCTCGTGGTGCGAGCGTCCTCGCTCTACTGGCAGGACAGCGATCCTACCGATGATCGTCCGTGGATCGAGCCCGATGTGGCGGTGGGGCCGACAGCCGCCGACTACCGGGCAGGCCGTGACCCCGTGCTCGACGCGGTCCTCGCGCAGCCGAGGTAGAAGCGCCCGATGACGGCCGAAGCCCACTACGGAATCGCGGCGGTTCGCCTCACGGGAGGCCTCACCCGTCAAGGGTGCCGAGATGCGCGAAGATGGCCCTCAAGTCGTCGTCATCCTGGAAGAACCCGCTCAGATCTTCCCACGGCATCAGCTCGCCGTCGACCGGCGGACCGCTCGGCCGCTCACCCGTTCGAATGAAATGGATGAACTGCTCCTCGGTCCAGGTGCGGCCCACGCCCGCCAGTGGCGGGGCGAGAAACGCCTCGATGCCACCGAGATCCGCACCGTGGCAGAGCGAGCAAACGACCGAGGCGAGGTACCCGCCGTGCGCCGCCGTGGGGCCCGGCGCCGGCGCCACGACGGGCTCGGTGAGCGGAGGCTGGACTTCGAAGGGTCCGCCCAGGGCCGCCATGATCGCGCCGAGCACGTTGAGCCGGTTGGTCGGCGTGTCGGGCTCCACGGGGGGCTGGGCACGCAAGTAGGCCACGATGGCCTGTACGTCGTCGTCGCTCAGATGCCGGAACACCGATGATGGCATGACCAGAAGGGACCTGCCGCTCCGGTGCACGCCTTCCCGGATCGCCCGAATGATCTCGCCGTCCGTCCACTCACCCAGGTGCGTCGGGGTCAGGTTCGGCGCGTAGAACGTGCCAATCGGCGGGGCGTCTTCGAGGAAGTCGCTGCCTTCGATCGGCGGTGACTCGTCATCCGCGTGACACGCCGCCGCGCACAGGCGTCCGAATCGCTCGCCCTGCGCGATCCGCTCGGGCGTGACGTCGACCGAAACGCGAGGCACGGGATTGTCGTGCTTCCGGTTCAGCTTCGCGTAGCCGATGAAGACGAGGACGAGGGCCGCGGCCGATACGAGCGTCATCAGGCCCGACAGCATGGCCCCGGACCATCTCAGGACCCGCCGACGGGCACGCCACGCGCGGCGCGTGAGCCAGGCGAAGAGGACAGCCAGGCCGACGAGCAAGGAAACGCCGACAGTATCGAACATCCGCCGAGAATAGGTCGCGGGAGGGCCGACGCGCGAGGACACCCGCGCCGACAGGCAGGTGAACGCGTAGATTCCTCTGCGGGCCGCACGCCCATCCGGGGCGGCGATACCGTCCCGTCGCGATGCGCCGAGGCGTATACGTGGCAACCGAGCTCGACCGACTCACCGCGGGCCTCTCCGACCGCTACCGCCTGGTGCGCGAGCTCGGCCGGGGCGGCATGGCCACCGTCTACCTGGCCGAGGACCCGAAGCACGGACGGAGTGTCGCCGTCAAGGTCCTGCGACGCGAGCTGGCGGCCACGCTCGGGGCCGACCGGTTCCTGCGCGAGATCGCGATCGCCGCCAGGCTCACCCACCCGAACATCCTGCCGCTGCACGACTCCGGAGAGGCCGCCGGGCTGCTCTACTACGTGATGCCGTTCGTCGAGGGCGAGTCGCTCCGCGACCGGCTCCAGCGCGAGAAGCAGCTTCCGGTGGACGAGGCGATCCGGATCGCGCGCGAGGTGGCGGCGGCCCTGAGCTACGCCCACGGGCAGGGAGTGATCCACCGCGACATCAAGCCTGAGAACATCCTCCTGTCGAGCGGTCAGGCGGTGGTCGCCGACTTCGGCATCGCTCGCGCCCTGTCGGTCGCCGCGGGGTCGACCCTGACGGGGACCGGCATCGCCCTCGGGACCCTCGGCTACATGAGTCCCGAGCAGGCGAGCGGAGAGACCGACCTCGACGCCCGCGTCGATGTGTACGCCCTCGGGTGCACGCTGTACGAGATGCTGGCAGGCGAGACGCCGCATACGGGCGGCACCGTGCAGGCCCTCCTGAACCGCATGCTGACCGAGCCGGTGCGACCGCTGCACCCCATCCGGGAGACCGTCCCGCCGGCCCTGGACGACGTGCTGGGGAGGGCCCTGGCGCGCACGCCGGCCGACCGTTTCCCGACCGTGTCGCGGTTCGCCGACGCGCTCGCGCACGTATCGACGATCAGCGCGGCCGAGGGGGCGATGGGTTCGGGCCGCGCGCGCGGCGCGGAGGGTTCGGGGAGGCGGTGGCGTGTCGCGCTCTCCACCGCCGCGGTCGTCGCGGCCGTCGCGCTCGGAGGCTGGATCATCGGATCGAACGTTGGCCGGGGCGCCGGATCGCCGTCCTACCGGCGGCTCGCGGTGCTCCCGCTCGACGACGTGAATCGCGACACCGCGCAGGACTACTTCGTGGACGGGCTGACCGATGCCCTGATCGGCACGGTGGCCCAGATCGGTTCGCTCGAGGTCATCTCCCGCACCTCCGTCATGCAGTACCGGGGCACGGACAAGACGCTCCCCGAGATCGGGCGCGAGCTGAACGTGGATGCGGTGGTGGAAGGGTCCGTGTCCCGCTCGAGCGGACGCGTCCTCGTCCGCGTGCACCTGGTGGACGCCCGCACCGATGCGCAGCTCTGGAGTCGGGACTACGATCGCGAGCTCGGCGACATCCTCCTCCTCCAGAGCGAGATCGCCCGGGAGATCGCGCGCCACGTGGACGCCCGGCTCACGAAACGCGAGTCGGATCGGCTGGCCGCCGCGGAGGCGGTGAACCCGGAGGTGCACGAGGAGTATCTGCGCGGGCGTTTCCAGCTCGAGCCGCGCACTCCGGACGGCTTCCGCGAGGCCCTGGACCATTTCCGCCAGGCGCTCCAGCTGGATCCGACCTTCGCCCCGGCCCACGCCGGCCTGGCGGACTACTACCGGCTGCTGCCGTTCTACGACAACGTCACGCCGGCCGAGGCGTTCGGCAGGGCCAGGGCGGCGGCTCTCAAGGCGCTGGAGCTCGACCCGTCGCTGGGGGTGGCGCACGCGGCGCTGGGGTATGTCGTGGCCTACGCCGACTGGGATTGGGCGCAAGCGGAAGGGGAGCTCCGCCAGGCGCTCGAGCTCAACCCCAACGATGCCGATACCCACCACGCCTACAGCCGGCTGCTGGCCGGACTCGGCCGGCTGCCGGAGGCCGAGGTGGAAGCGCGGCGTGCCGACGAGCTCGATCCGCTGTCGCTGGTCGCGCACGCGAACCTGGGGGTGATCTCGTACTTCGGGCGGGACTACGCCCGCGCCGCATCGCAGCTGGAATCCACGCTCGAGATCGATCCCGACTTCCCGGTCGCGCACTGGGGTCTGGGACTCGTGAACGAGCAGCTCGAACAGTACGACCAGGCCGTGGCCGAGTTCGAGAAGGCCATGGCGCTCGCGGGACGCGGCGTGAACAGCCTCGCCTCGTTGGCACACGTCCTCGCCGTCGCGGGGCGCACGACGGAGGCGGAGGCGGTGCTCGACGAGGTGCTCGAACGCACACGCACCCGGCATGTATACTCGTATCAGGTCGCGCTCGTGTACGCGAGTCTCGGCCGCGCCGACGAGGCGTTCGACTGGCTCGAGCGCGCGTACGAGGAGCGGTCGCCGATGTTGAGCTACGCGAAGCAGGATCCCCGCTTCGACGATCTGCGCTCGGACGCCCGGTTCGCGGACCTGCTCCGCCGGGTGAACCTGGCACCACCGGCGGTGGTGCGGCAGGACGCCGCCCCGCCCGCCGGAGCCGCGGACGGGTCATCCGTCCGCTAGCGACCCGATGAACTTGCCCACCACGTTGCGGATCGCCCCCCCGCGGTGCGACACGCGCACATTGGCGTGCACGCTACTCAGCCCCGAAGCCCCTGCCTTCATCCGTGCACAGGGCCACCGACCGCCCCGGGCCCCTGGCTGTGGCGCACCCACGCCGACAGGAACGGATCGATGAGCCGGAATCGAGGCTCCCCGTCGCGGTGCTCCCCGCGCACCACATGGAGATCCTCGAGCTGCCGGAGGGCGGTCCGGAGGCTCGAGGAGGCGATCTGGAAACGGCGCGCGACGGCCGCGGACGCCAGCCCGCGCCCGTCCGTCTCCATGATCGCCTTCACGGCCTTCTTCTGGTTCTGACTGAGCGAAGACCACAGCTGGGCGTAGGCGGGGTCCTCTTTTCCGAGCAGGCGTACCAGCGCATGGTCCACGGACGCGGGGGTCATCGTCGGGTCGTCCGCCACGCGCAGTAGTTCCCACACTTCGTGCGCGAGACGCTCCACGTTGTACGGCACCTCGTCGGCGCGGTGGAGGATCGCGTCGATCCCGGCCTCTTCCGGGGCCATCCCGGATGCCTCGAACGTCTCGCGAAGGTGGCGGTGGAACTCCTCCCGCGGGATCTCGCGGACGAACAGTCGAGCCCCGAGCCGCCAGAACGGTCGCTCGGGATCCTCGGTCATCTCGGCCAGGAGCCGGGTCGCGGAGCCGGCGAACACGTATGCGGTGTGCCGATGACGCTGAACGACCGAGCGGAGCTGGCGCTCGGCGGGACGACCGTGCTCCACGACGATCGCCTGCACCTCGTCGAGCAGTACCGCGACCGGAGCCTCCGTCTTCGAGGCCAGCCGCTCGACCGCGTCCAGCGTCTCCCCGAAGAGGGGCAGGGGGTCCTCCTCCCGGAGGCCGAGCGACACCGTCACGCCGCCGGTCGTCGGGTCGAGGCCGAGCTCCGGCCGCAGCCGGCCCGCCGCCTCGTTGAGCGCGGCGAGCACGCGCTCCACCGGTCCTCGAAGCTCGCGGGCCGCGGCGGTCAGAAGCGCCTGCGCGAGAAGCGGCAGCGTCTCGTACCGCTCCGCGTCGATCCGGAGCACGCGCGCCCCCCGGCCGCGGGCCTCCTCGGCGGCGGCGGCGAGCAGCGAGGTCTTGCCGTACCGGCGGGGGCCGATCAGGAAGAGCTTGCCGCGGTTGTCGATCGTTCGGCCGATCTCCGCCAGCTCGTCCTCACGGTCGACCAGTTCGCGGGGGGAAAGCTCCCGGCCGTACGGAAACGGATTTCGCTCCCTGGATCTCACAGGGCCTCCCGCGTAAATTGCGCAACGCAAATCACGACGCGCAATTTACGCGGTGCGAGAGCTCGGGCAACCCATCCGGTTCGGCATCCGGAGGCCTTCTCAGGGCCCTGGTGAAGCCGTACCATAGCTTCTCGCCCACACCCTGCGTGATCGGTGGTTTCTCGCACCTGACCTGTGGAGGCTTCCCCATGAGGCTACGCATCTTCACCCCTGTCGTCGCGACCGTCGTTCTCGGGTCGGCTCTCCACTCTCCGGCCCCCGGCCTCGCCGGCGCCGGGCAGGAGGCTCCGGTCGTGACGATCGGCCTCGATGACGAAGGAAACATCACGGTCTCCCCGGATCCGGTCGTCGTGAACCGGGGAGAGACCGTCGAGTGGGTGGCCGATCCCGAGAGCGCCGTCGAGTCGTGGACGATCCGCTTCCGGTCGCCCGTCCCCTTCGGGAACGCCGCGGCGCAGCAGGGGATCAACGGCAACAGGGGGCAGCGCCGCGGCCAGGCGCTCAACGCCGAGGCCCAGGTGGGTCGACGTTACAAGTACATGGTCAGCGTATGGGACGGCCAGCGCGTACGGATCCTCGACCCCGAGATCGAGGTCGGACCGGGCCAGCTCGCCTCGAATCGATCACGACGGAATCGATGATCCGCCCTCGCCGGAGGCGGTAGTCCCTTGTCCGAGATCCCGCGCGACGCCTCCCGGGTCGACCCCGGACGCGAGGGTGCGGGCGGCGGGGCCGGGTCCGAGGCGGGGTCGGGCGATGTGAACGACACTCCCCGGCAGATCGGCCCCTACAGGATCCTCCGAACGCTCGGCGAGGGAGGGATGGGGGTCGTGTACGAGGCCCGACAGATCGAGCCCGTGCAGCGGCGCGTCGCCCTCAAGATCATCAAGCTCGGCATGGACACGAAGCAGGTCGTCGCCCGCTTCGAGGCCGAGCGCCAGGCCCTCGCGGTCATGGACCATCCCTTCATCGCCAAGGTCCTCGATGCGGGCGTGACCGAGACGGGCCGTCCGTACTTCGTCATGGAGCTGGTCAACGGGGTTCCCCTGACCGAGTACTGCGACGCGCAGAAGCTCGCCACCGACCAGCGGCTCGAGCTCTTCATCCAGGTGTGCGCCGCGGTCCAGCATGCCCATCACAAAGGGGTCATCCACCGCGATCTCAAGCCGAGCAACGTCCTGGTCTCCCTGCAGGACGGGAAGCCGGTGCCGCGTGTGATCGACTTCGGGATCGCGAAGGCCGTGGGGCAGGACTTCACCGACCGGACACTGGTCACGCAGCTCGGCCAGATGGTGGGGACGCCCGAGTACATGAGTCCGGAGCAGGCCGAGATGTCGGGCATCGACGTCGACACCCGGACCGACATCTATTCGCTCGGCGTGATGCTGTACGAGCTCCTGGTGGGCGCGCTTCCCTTCGACCTGCGCGGCGTATCCGACATCGCCAGGCAGACCACGATCCGGGAGAGGAACGCCCCCACGCCGAGTGCCCGGCTCACGACGCTCTCCGGAGAGCAGCAGGAAACCGTGGCCCGGTATCGTCATACCGATCCCGGAACGCTCAAGACGGCGCTCAAGGGGGACCTGGATTGGGTGGTGATGCGGTGTCTCGAGAAGGACCGGACGCGACGATACGAGACGGTCAATGCCCTCGCCATGGAGCTCGGGCGACACCTCGATGACCAGCCGGTCCTCGCCCGGCCGCCGAGCACGAAGTACCGCCTGCAGAAGTTCGTGCGCCGGAACAGGACCGCCGTGATCGCCGCGTGCGTCGCGGGGCTCGCCATCTCGGGTGGAGCCGTGGCCGCCACCATCGGGATGGTGAAGGCGCGGCGCGCGGAGACGCGGGCCGAGCGGGAGTCGGCCACGGCCAAACAGGTGTCGGAGTTCCTCGAGGATCTGTTCGAGGTGAGCGATCCCAACGAGGCGCTCGGGAACACGATCACCGCCCGGGAGCTCCTGGATCGTGGAGCGGCGCGCATCGAGGACGAGCTATCCGGCCAACCGCTGGTCCAAGCGCGGATGATGGCCTCGATGGGCGAGGTGTTCCGGAAGCTCGGGCTGTACGACAGCTCGCTCCCGCTGCTGGAGCGGGCCCTCGCCCTCCGGGAGCGGGAGCTGGGAAGCGACGACCTCGAGGTCGCCGCCAGCCTTCACCAGCTCGCGACCCTGCACCGTTACCGGGGGGAGTACGACGCGGCGGAAGAGCTGTACAAGCGCGCGCTCGCCATCCGGGAGCGGAGGCTGGGGCCGAATGACCTCGATATGGCGACCAGCATCGGAGGTCTGGCCGGACTGTATCTGAGGCGGGAGCGATACGCCGAGGCCGAACCGCTGCTCCGGCGCGAGCTCGCAATCCGCGAAACGGCGCCCGGATCGGATGAGCTCGACATGGCGACCACGCTCTCCGACCTAGGGGTCCTGTACTGGGGGCAAGGAGAGTACGCGGCGGCCGAGCCGTTCTTCGAGCGATCGGTCGAGATCCGGGAGTCGAAGCTCGGTCCCGACGACCCCACTGTCGCCTCGGCGTACAACAACCTCGGCGCGCTCTACTGGTCACAGGGGAAATACCAGGAGGCCGAGGGCGTCTACGAGAAGGCGAGGCGGATCTTCGAGAAGACGCTGGGGCCCGAGCATCCGCGGGTGGCGGGGATCCTCAACAACCTGGCGGAGACGGCCTGGGCGTTGAAGCGGTACGATGAGGCCGATTCGTTCTTCACGCGCTCGCTCGCGATCAAGGAACGAACCCTGGCGACGGATCACCCGAGCGTGGCGATCGGCCTGAACGGGCTGGCGAATCTGCGCCGCGATCAGGGCCGGTTCGCCGAGGCGGAATCCCTGTACCGGAGGGCGCTCGACATCCGGGAACGAGTGTTCGGACCGGACGGCGGTCCGGTGGCGGAGACGCTCGAGGGGATGGCCGACCTTCTCCGGCGGGTGGATCGGACGGACGAGGCCGACAGGCTGGCAGCTCGGGCGCTCGACATCCGGACGTCGGCGAAGGACCGCTGACCAGAGCGTGCCGCGCCCGTGCGTGGCGGTCCGGACCTGGTGGTCGACCGGTCTTCGACGGCCTTCGACACGGGGGGTGGCGGCCCGCACACGGGCAGGGCGTGCAGCGCACGCGGACCGATCAGCCGCTCGGGAGGGACGCGATGAACTTCCCCACCAGCTGGAGAATCGCCCCCTCGTACTCCCAGCTTTCCGCCGGTCCGAGGCGGTAGAGGGGGTCGGCGGCGGTGACGACAAGCATGTCGAGGTCGTGCAGCAGGACGATCAGATTGCCGCCGTGTCCCCAGGCGAAGTCGAATCGGTGCTCGCCCACCCTCGCGGACCACCACTGATATCCGTAGGCGATGTTTCGAAGATAGGGGCCCATATAGTTGTCGGAGTCCCGCCGCCAACGGTCGTCCCACATGCCCGTGGAATACGCCTGCAGGGACTCTCCGACCCAGTCCGCGGGGAGGACGCGAGTGCCCTCGTACTCACCTCCACGGAGATAAAGGAGGCCGAACTTGGCCATATCGCGAGGTGTAACGGAGATCTCGAACGAGCCGAAGTTGTAGCCATCCGCGTCGCGGGTCCAGCTCCCTAGCTGGGCGCCGAGCGGTGCGAACAGGGTTCGCTCGGCGAACGATTCGAGTGTCGTGTCGCACGCCCGCGCGACGATGATCCCGAGGATGTGGGACGTCAGGTTGCTGTACCCGAATCCCGTGCCCGGATCATTGCTCAGAGGGAAGTCGACGAGGTGGGGGAGCCAGCGCAGGTCGCCGGTCGCGAACAGGATCTCGGCATACGGCGGCTCGCGTTCCTCCCAGGGATATCCGGCGCGCATCTGGAGCAGCTGCCGGATCGTGATCCGCTCCTTCCGCGGGTCCGTGATCCGCCCGGCGAGCTCTGGGAAGAAGTCCATCATCCTCTGGTCCAGGCTCGCCAGGCATCCCCGATCGAGCGCGATGCCGACCAGCGCCGAGGTGTAGCTCTTGGTCACGGACTGAACGACGTTCTTCCGCTCCACCCCCCCATCGTTGAAGTATCCTTCCGCGATCAGTCGGCCGTTCTTGACGACCAGGACCCCGTTCAGGGTCGACAGCTCGGCGGCATCGAGATACAGCTCCGCCACGAGCGCCGGATCCAGCCCTTCCTCGCGCGGCGTGGACACGCTCCAATCGGCGCCCGGGAGCGGCGCGTATTCGACCCTCTCGAGATCCTCGGCACGAGGGTGCAGCATCGCCGCGATCCGGGGACGGGTCCTGCGGATCTGTTCGTAGTCGAGTTGCAGCCCCAGCGGCCCCAGGGCCTCTCCGAGCAGGTCGTAGATCCCCCTGGCATCCTCGAACGGAGCGGCGACGGCGTCGAACGGTGTCTGGCCCTCGTGGTCGCGGGCATACCTGTCGGCTCCCCCGTCCAGCAGGGCCCGCACGATCTCGACGCGGCAGAGGAACGCGGCGATGTAGAGCGGGGTGGCTCCGTCGTCGTTGGCGATCTCCAGGTCGACTCCCGCTTCGATCAACGCACGGGCTACCTCCACCCTGCCGAACGTGGCCGCGATGATCAGTGGCGTGGAGCCGTACCGGTCCCTCGCGTCCAGGTCCGTGCCCGCCGCGATGTGCCGACGAACGCCCTCGAGGTCTCCGCGCAGGGCCGCCAGGTGGAGGTCCACGCCCGGGGGCTGTTGCCTCGCGGCTGCGAGCGGACGCGACGCCACGAGCAGGACCGCCAGGGCCGCGCCGAGGAGCGCCGTCACGCCACGTCCCCCGAGCCGGGGGCTCATCTCCGGGCCTCCGCGAGGGGATCGACGTGGGCCCTGAAGCCGGGGTCCGAGTCCGGGCCCTTGATCTCCCAATACAGCCGGTTGTCGGGCGTCTCCAGGGTCCCACCCACCCACGCCGCGAGCTCCTCCGACCAGCCGCGCCGGCCGAAATCCGCCTCGTGCCCCAGCCAGATGAGCCACAGATGCCGCTCCCACAGGACCGCCTCCTCCGGCGTGAGGCCGTATCGCTCCGTCAGGGCCCGGGGCAATGGATCGGTCCCGTCGACCGCCTTGATCTTCGCCAGGACCGATGACAATCGCGGCGATGAGAAGAAGGAGGTGTTCAACGCGGAGGCCCGATCGAGATCCGCCCGCCACTCGAGCGCCCGCGTGTTCCCTTCGACCTCCAGGATCAGGAAGACCAGCGTCACGACCATCGCGAAGCTGGCGACGATCTCCGCGCCGTGCGCCCAGGCCTGAAGCTTCATGACATGGCTCCCAGCTGAGGTGTCGCCGTCCGGCAGGAGAGAGGTCCGGGTTCGCAGGGACCTGCCACCCGCCGGGCACCCCGACCGAGCGGAAGCCGCGCGACGCGAGCTCAGCGGTGTCCCGACGTCGCCGGGGTGAGCGGTGCGTGCTCCCGAAAGGTACTCGAATCGAGGCCGGCCTGCCCCCGGATCGGGCCGCCGGGTCGGGCCCGCGGACCCGCCGGCGCGCTGCGCCCGCCGACGGGATCCTCCGGGGCGACGTGACCTCAGTCGCGGAGGCCGCGCAGCAAGCCCAGGTTCATGACGTCGAAGGTGAGTGGGCTGTCCTCCTTGGGTGTCTCGAGGAGCTTCGGCACGCCCGCGAAGCGCTCGTCGTTCATGAGGAGCCGAAACGGCTCGGTGCCGAGCGTTCCCCGGCCCAGGTGCTCGTGTCGGTCCCGGCGCGAGCCGAGCGGGTGCTTCGAGTCGTTGACGTGGAACAGGCGGAGCCGCTCGAGCCCGAGCGCGTCGTCGAAGCGCGTCCATACGCCCTCCCAGTCGCCGGCGAGGTCGTAGCCGGCGGCCCACGCGTGGCAGGTGTCGACGCACACACCGACCCGCGTCGCGAGGTGGCGGGGGAGGGCGCTGATGATCTCCGCGAGCTGCACGAACGATCCGCCGATGGACGTGCCCGATCCGGCCGTCAGCTCGAGGAGGACCGGCGTCGAGCCGCCGACCCGCTCCAGCGCACCCGTCAGCGCTTCGGCGTTCCGGGCCACCCCCGATGCAAGGTCGCCGTCGGTCGCGTTCCCCGGGTGGGTGACGAGGAAGTCGAGCCCGAGCATCGATGCGCGCGCCAGCTCGCCCTCGAAGGAGCGGAGCGACCGCTTCCACAGCGCCCGGTCCGGTGACGCCAGGTTGATGAGGTAGGAGTCGTGCGCCCCGGCCACGCGGATGCCGTGCGCCTCGCGGGCGCCCTTGAAGGCCTCGCAGGTCGCGTCATCGAGGGTCGGCTCGGCCCACCGCTGGGGCTGCTTGGTGAACAGCTGGAGACATGCGCACCCGATCTCGACAGCGCGGCCCGGGGCCTTGTCCACGCCGCCCGCGGCGGACACGTGCGCGCCCAGCTCATCGGGGCTCGAGACTGGCACCTCGGTTCCCTCCGTCGGGTCTCGGCCGGGAGCGGGGTCCCGGGGACGGAAGTTCGGGACCCCGCAGGATGTTCGACCGGGAGTGTGCCGGCGCGGGTCGCCCCTCGCCACCACCGGATGAAACCACCCCGCCGGCGCAGCCGTAGTTCCCGCGTGTCCGCACCTCGACCCGAACGGACTAATCCCGTGCGCAAACTGCTCCGCGATCTCCGCTTCAGCGTCCGTATGCTGGCCAAGAGCCCCGTGTTCACGCTCGCCGCGGTGAGCACCCTGGCCCTGGGCATCGGCCTCAACGCCGCCACCTTCTCCGCGGTGCGCGGCATCCTCCTTCGCCCGCTGGGGGGGACGGAGAGCCCGGACGACCTGGTACAGCTGTACCGGAAATGGCCGGGGATGGACTACGGCTCGAACTCCGTCCCCCACTACCAGGACCTCCGGGACCGCACGGGCGATGTGTTCTCCGACGTCGCGGCGTGGGGCTTCGTGCAGGCGGCGATGTCGGTGGATGGTCAGCCCGAGCGGCTCATGGGCCTCATGGTGAGCGCGAACTTCTTCCAGACCTACGGGGCGGAGATGCTCCTGGGCCGACCGTTCATCCCGGGAGAGGAGGATCGCGGGCCGGGCGCCCACCCGGTCGTCGTGCTCGGGAACACGTTGTGGCACAACCGCTTCGGGGGCGACCCGGAGGTCATCGGACGGACGATCGACATCAATGGCCACCGCTTCGAGATCGTCGGCGTCACGCGGCCGGAGTTCAAGGGCCCGGCCACGTTCGCCGATGTCCCGTTCTATGCGCCGCTCATGATGCAGCACGAGATCAACCCGGGCTACGACATGCTCGAGGCGCGCGGGAACAACAGCCTCAACGTGGAGGCGCGCCTGCGGCCCGGGGTGACGATCGGGCGGGCCGAGCAGCGGCTCGATGCCGTGCTGGCGGAGCTCGGGGAGGAGCTGCCGGACAGCTACGACGACCAGGTTGGCACCTCGGTCGTCCCGCAGAAGATGGCCGGCTTCCACCCGACGTTGCGGGACGCGCAGGTGGGGATGTCGACGGTCATCACCGTCGTCGTGGCGCTTCTTCTCCTCATCGCCTGCGTCAACGTGGCGAACCTGTTCCTGGCCCGCGCGCAGGACCGGCGACGCGAGATGGGGATCAGGTTGAGCCTCGGAGCCGGAAAGTCGGACATCATCCGACAGCTCCTCACGGAGGCCCTCGTGTTCAGTCTGCTCGGCGGTCTCGCCGGTCTGGCGCTGGCCTGGGGCGCGGTCCACGTGCTGGGTGGCATCCGGCCCCCGATGGATGGGCCGTGGTACTTCGACGTGTCCATCGACCGCGTCGTGCTCGGGTTCACCTTCGCCATCGCGGTCGGCGCCGGGCTGATCTTCGGTCTCGCCCCCGCGCTCCACGCCGCGCGTCCGGATACGATGGCCGCCATCAAGAGCGACTCGGAGCGCGGCGGAAAGTCCCGGGCGAGCCGCGCGCTGGTCGTCGTCCAGATGGCCCTGTCGCTGGTCCTCCTCATCAGCTCCGGGCTCTTCCTGCGCAGCCTCCAGCGCGCGGCCCTCATCGACCCGGGGATCGACGACCCGCGCAATCTGGTCACGCTCTCGATGGACCCCTCGCTGCGGGGCTATGACGACACGCGGACGCAGGCGTTCTTCGATCGGCTCATGGAGGAGGTCCGGGCCCTTCCCGAGATCCAGACCGTCGGGATGATCGACGCGCTCCCCCTCGGCCTCGGCGGGTCCGACCGCGGGGTCGACATCCCGGGCTACGAGTTCGCCGAAGGCGAGCTCCGGAGCATCATGTACGGCATCGTGACCGAGGGCTATCTGGAGGCGGCGGGGGTGCGTCTGGTCGAGGGGCGCACATTCGAGCGTCGGGACGACGCCACCGCGCCCCCGGTCATCATCGTGAACCAGGAGTTCCGCGACCACTTCTGGCCGGGCGAATCGGGCGTGGGGAAGATCGTGCGCACCGCCGGCGAGGATCGCACGGTCATCGGGGTCGTGGAGACCGGCAAGTACCGGAGCCTCGGCGAACAGGACACCCAGTACATGTACCTCTCGCAGCGCGAGCTCCTGAGCTCCGAGATGTCCCTCGTCGCGCGCACATCGGGCGACCCGACCATCGCGCTGGGGCACATCCGCCAGGCCGTGCGTGAGCTGGATCCCGATCTGCCCGTGTACGACGTCCGCTCGGTGGAGAATCACATGGGTATCGCGCTCATGCCGGCGCGGCTGGGAGGGTCGGTATTGGGGTTGTTCGGCCTCCTCGGACTGACGCTGGCGGCCGTCGGGATCTACGGGGTGATGGCCTACTCGGTCTCCCGGCGTCGTCGCGAGATCGGGATCCGTATCGCGCTCGGTGCCCGGCGCGGCCGGGTGATCGGAATGGTGCTCGGCGAGGGGCTCCGGCTGGTCGTGATCGGAGCCCTGCTCGGGCTGGCTGCCGCGGTGGCCGCCGCGCGGCTGGTGAGCGGCATGCTGTACGGCGCGAGCCCGCTCGATCCGGTCGCCTTCGTGGGCGTGCCGCTCGTCCTGGTGGGCGTGGCCGCGCTGGCGGTGCTGCTGCCGGCACGCCGGGCGGCGTCGCTGCAGCCCATGCGCACGCTCCGGGCGGAGTAGCCGCGGACCGAACGACTCGACGGGTCCGGGTCGGACGCGCGAACCGGGCTGCTGTCCATCGCCCTGTCGACGACTATGGGTTTTGCCACATTCGTCTCCATCGGTCCATTGTCGACCACGGCGATCACTCGCCGGCGGTCTGTCGGCTCCGGGCCATCTTCGCGGGCGGACTGCAAGCGACTGATGGGGGTGATTCGTGACCGGGTCCGTGTCCGGGGTCCTCGGCGCGGGCACTCATCATCCTCCCCGGCGACACGCTCCAGGTCCAGGACTTCATGGACCGCGTCTACTTCGCGCCGGACGGTACCTTCCTGCATTCGCGAGACGACCGACATGCAGGCCCGGCCGAGGCGGTAGGAGGTCGCCGGGGGGCAGTCCGAGGGCGGACAGTGGATGGGAGATGGGACCCTGTTCGCTCCCATCTATCACTGGGACCGGAACCCCGACCCTTCCCGGCCCGGACCGCCCTACCGACCGCCGATGACGCTGGTTCGCGTGTCCGCGGATCTCGCGGGCTGGACACGCTCGGCGACTACGGGGGCATTCAGCAGCGGTACGTGTACGTCGGGGGCACGTGGAAGCCCACCTCGATCGTACCGCCGTTCGCGTCCGATGCGTCGTGGGCGCTGGGCGCTGCGGATGGGACGATCGTCGTCGGAGACGACGCCTCCCCACAGGTCGACCGGCCCGATGGGACGCGTTCGATCGTGCGCTGGGAGGCCGAGCCCGAGGCGATCACCGACGCGGACGTCGACGCGTGGAGAGGACCGGCAGCGAAACGCCTCGTGGACACGGGGACAGTTGCCGGAGCTG
>Ga0315553_10000354_pt1 | contig 41599 bp, 37 predicted proteins | sample SalMarSW160140MG_FD_203099 | JGI IMG/M metagenome (GOLD analysis project Ga0315553, IMG submission 203099) | Salt marsh sediment microbial communities from the Plum Island Ecosystem LTER, Massachusetts, United States - Salt Marsh Sediment SW1601-40 ...
AAGGGCGCGGCGCGCGCCCCGTCGGGCGCGCGCTGCTTTCGGTTTCCGACAAGGCCGGACTCGTCGATTTCGCTCGCGGGCTGCGAGCGCTCGGTGTCGAGCTGGTCGCCTCGGGTGGCACGGCGACGGCGCTGCGCGAGACCGGCCTCGAGGTCGTGGACGTGGAGAACCTGACCGGCAGCCCCGAGATGCTGGGCGGCCGCGTGAAGACACTCCATCCACGGATCCACGGCGGCATCCTGGCGCGCCGCGATCACGAGGGCGACCGGGCGGACCTCGGGAGCCAGTCGCTCGCGACGATCGACCTGGTGGTGGTGAACCTCTATCCCTTCGAGGCGACAGTCGCGAATCCCGAGGTGACGCTGGCCGAGGCGATCGAGAAGATCGACATCGGTGGGCCGTCGATGATCCGCTCCGCCGCGAAGAATCAGGCGTACGTCGGTGTCGTCGTCGATCCCGGCGACTACGGCGCCGTGCTCGACGAGCTGCGCGAGCACGGAGGCCTCACCGACGCGACGCGTGCGCGGCTGGCCCTCAAGGCCTTCGAGCGCACCGCGCGCTACGACAGCGCCATCCACGGCTGGCTCGCCGCGCGTGATGCCGACGCTGGGGATCCGTTCCCGGCGCGGCTCGAGGTGCAGCTCGCCCGCGCCGCCACGCTCCGCTACGGGGAGAACCCCCACCAGCGCGCGGCCCTCTACGGCCGCTTCCTCGAGGTCGCGGAGCCGCTCCACGGCAAGGAGCTGTCCTTCAACAACATCGTCGACGTGCAGGCGGCCCTGGCCCTGATCGCCGAGTTCTCCCCCGCGGAGCGCGCCGCGGTGGCGATCCTCAAGCACAACACCCCCTGTGGCGTGGGGCTCGGCGACTCGCCCGAGGCGGCCTATCGGCGCGCCTTCGCCACCGATCCCGACTCCCCCTTCGGCGGCATCATCGTCGCCAACCGGCCCTTCGATCTCGCCCTGGCCCAGGCGGTCGACGAGATCTTCACCGAGGTGCTGATCGCGCCGGGCTTCGAGGACGACGCGCTCGCGCTGCTCCAGCGCAAGAAGAACCGCCGTCTGCTCCGCTTCCACCCCGAGCGGGTGCCCGCGGCGGAGCTCGATCTGCGGCGCGTGTTCGGCGGTGTGCTGGTGCAGGAGTCCGACCTCGCGCTGGAGGAGGTCGCCGCGTGCCGCGTGGCCACCCAGCGCAAGCCCAGCGAGGAGGAGCTGCGCGCGCTCGCCTTCGCCTGGGCGGTGGTGAAGCACGTGAAGAGCAACGCCGTCGTGTTCGCCTGCGCCGACGGGACGCTGGCGATCGGCGGCGGAGCCACCTCCCGCGTCGACGCCATCCACCAGGCGCGCGAGAAGGCGGCCCGCGTCGGGATCGACCTCGCCGGCTCGGCTCTGGCGAGCGACGCCTTCTTCCCGTTCCCGGACGGGCTGGAGGTGGCCGCCGCGGCCGGGGCCACGGCCTTCGTCCAGCCGGGCGGGTCGGTGCGCGACGACGAGGTGATCGCGGCGGCCGACCGCCTCGGTGCGGCGATGGTGTTCACCGGCAAGCGGCACTTCCGGCACTAGCCGGCGGTCGCGCCGCGCGCGGCGCGGGTGGCGGAGCGCGAACGGGGAACGGAGGGCTCGATGCGGGTGCTGGTGGTGGGCTCGGGCGGGCGCGAGCACGCGCTGGTCTGGAAGATCGCCCGGAGTCCGCTCGTCGCCTCCGTGCTCGCGGCTCCCGGCAGCGATGCGATCGCCGAGCTCGCCGAGTGTCACCCCGAGGTGCGCGCCGACGACGTCGCGCAGGTCGTGTCCCTGGCGCGCGAGCAGCGCGTCGACCTGGTCGTGGTCGGTCCCGAGGATCCGCTCGTGGCCGGGCTGGCCGATCGCCTGCGCGAGGCGGGGGTGGCCACCTTCGGACCCTCGGCGGCCGCCGCGCGCCTCGAGGGCAGCAAGTCCTGGGCGAAGGCGTTCATGCGCCGGCACGGGATCCCCACCGCGCGTTTCGCGACCTTCGACGATCTCTCCACGGCGCGCTCGTTCGCCCGGAACCAGACACAGGGGTGCGTCGTCAAGGCCGATGGCCTCGCCGCGGGCAAGGGAGTCACGGTGTGCGACTCGCCCGAACAGGCGCTCACCGCCCTCGACGAGGTGATGGGCGAGCGGCGCTTCGGCGCGGCCGGGGATTCGGTCGTGATCGAGGAGCGCCTGCGCGGCGAGGAGGCCTCCTACTACGCGATCACCGACGGAGAGCACGTGGTCGCCCTGGTCGCCGCCCAGGACCACAAGCGCGCCCTGGACGGCGATCGCGGCGAGAACACCGGCGGCATGGGCGCCTACGCCCCGGCGCCCGTGGTGGACGCGGCGGTGGAGAAGCGGATCCTCGAGCGCATCGTCTACCCGACGGTGCGCGGGCTGGCCGCCGAGGGCATGACCTATCGGGGCGTTCTCTTCGTCGGCCTGATGGTGGACGCGGCGGGCGATCCGCGGGTGATCGAATTCAACGTGCGCTTCGGCGACCCCGAGACGCAGCCCCTGATGGTCCAGATGGCGAGCGACCTGGTTCCGCTGCTCGACGGCGCCGCGCGCGGCGCGCTCGGTCGGGTGGCGCCGCCGGAAGGACGCGGCAGCGCCGTCTGCGTGGTGCTGGCCTCCGAGGGCTACCCGCGCGCCTACCCGAAGGGTCGCGCGATCACGGGCCTGGACGCGCTCTCGGACCTTCCGGACGTCGTGGTCTTCCACGCCGGGACGCGCCGGGGCGAGGGCGGGGGCTTCGTCACCGACGGGGGCAGGGTGCTCGGTGTGACGGCCCGCGGCGACGACGTGGCCCGCGCGCGGGAGCGGGCGTACGCCGCAGTCGAGCGCATCTCCTTCGAAGGCGCGCAGTTCCGACGCGACATCGCCGCTCGGGCCCTGGCCCGGTGACCGACCTTCCGCTCGTCGACGCCGTCGACTGGATCGCGCGGGGCGGCCTGCTCGCCTATCCGACGGAGACCGTCTGGGGGCTCGGAGCGGACGCGCGCAGCGATCGGGCGGTGGAGCGGCTGCGCGAGTTCAAGGGACGCGGGCCGTCGGCGCCGATCTCGATCCTGGTGGCCGACGCGTTTGCGCTCGAGACGCTCGGCTTCCGGCCGGGCGGGGCGGCGCGCCGCCTCGCGGACGCCTTCTGGCCGGGGCCGCTCACGCTCGTGCTGCCCTGCCGGGGCCGCTTTGCGCGGGGCGTCGCGCGCGCCGACGGCGCGGTCGGGGTGCGCTGCTCCTCCCATCCGCTGGCGCGCGCCCTGGCCGAGCACTGCGCGCGCGCAGGCGTAGGACCGCTGACCGCCACCAGCTGCAACGCGAGCGGTGACCCCGCCGCGTCCACGCGAGTGGAGGCGCGCCGCGTGTGCGGCGACACCCCCGACGCGCGCGTGCTCGCCGGTGTGCCCGACGCCGCGGGCGCGGCCGAGAGCACCGTGGTGGACCTGTGCGGCGCGCGCCCGGCGGTGCTGCGCTGGGGCGCCGTTCCGGAAGCCATCCTGACACCGCTGCTCGAGGAGCTCGCCGCCGCATGACCGACGTTCGCCCGTTCCGCGCCCTGCGCTACGACCCCGAGCGCGTCGACCTCTCGCGCGTGATCGTGCCCCCCTACGACGTCGTCGCTGCCGAGGACCGCGCCGCCTTCTACGATCGCGACCCGCACAACGCGATCCGCCTGGAGCTCACGCGCGACGTGGCCGAGGAGGCGAGCACCGACTACGGCGACGTCCGCGAGACGCTCGAGCGCTGGACCGAGGAGCGGGTGCTCGTTCGCGACGCCGAGGCCGCCCTGTATCCGCTGCGCCAGAGCTTCACCGCCCCCGACGGCACCCCCCTCGCTCGGGAGGGCTTCTTCGCGCTGGTGCACCTCGAGGACTACGCGAAGCGGATCGTTCGACCCCACGAGCGGACGCTGGCGGGACCGAAGGCCGACCGGTTGAAGATGCTGCGCTCGACGCGGGCGAACCTGTCGGTGGTGTTCCTGCTCTACGAGGACCGCGCGGGTGAGCTGGCACCCCATCTCTCCCGCGCCCTGGACGCCGAGCCGCTCGGGACCGCGCGCGACGAGACCGGGGCCGAGCACCGCCTGGCCCGACTCGCCGACCCCGGCGCGGTGGCGACGATCGCGCGCTTCCTCGCCGACCGTCCCGTCGTGATCGCAGACGGACACCACCGCTACGAGACGGCGCTCACCTATCGCGACGAGCGGCGCGCGGCGGGCGACGGAGACGGACGCGGCGCGCCCCACGAGTGGCTGCTGGTCTATCTGGCGAACGCCTTCGCGCCGGGCAGCCTGCTGCTTCCGATCCACCGTCTGGTGTTGAAGGGCACCCTGCCCACGGAGGCAGGGCTGCGCGAGCGTCTGCCCGGTTGGGAGTGTCGGGAAGTACCGGTCGGCGACGCGAGCGAGATTCCCGCTCTGCTCGCCCGCCATCTCGAGCCGCTGCGCGACCGGCACGCGTTCGCGGCCGACGACGCCTCCGGCCGGCTGCGGATCTTCTCGCGACCGCGCCGGTCCGAGGCCGAGCTGACGGTGCGCGTCATCCACCGGGAGGTGATCGAGGGCGTGTTCGATCTCGACGAGGAGGCCGTGCGCACCGGCGCGATCGCCTATCCGAAGTCCGCCCTGCAGACCGCGCGCGACCTGCGCGCCGGTCGCGGCGGAGTGGCCCTGTACCTGAATCCGCTCGCGCCCGAGGACGTATTCCGGGTGACGGCGGCGGGAGAGGTGCTCCCGCAGAAGTCCACCTTCTTCACCCCGAAGCTGCCGAGCGGGCTCGTGTTCCGTCCCCTGGACGCCGCGTGACCCGCCGCCGGCCGGGCGGCCCCCCGGAGCGCGTCGGTCCCCTGCTGCCCGGGGTGCTGCGCGACCTGGGCCTGGGCGAATCGGCGCGGGCCCTGCGCATCCACGAGCGCTGGACCGAGGCGGTGGGCGCAGAGGTGGCGTCCCACTGCCAGCCGGTCGCGCTGCGCGACGGAGTGCTCGAGGCCCGGGTCGACTCGAGCGCGTGGTGCCAGACGCTGCGCCTGCGCGCGCCGGAGCTGCTCGACGCCCTGGCGCGCGAGCTCGGAGACGACGCGCCCCGATCGCTCTGGCTGCGGCTCGGGTAGCGGGTACTCTGTGCCGCCATGGACCCCAGACCCGAAGGAGACGACCCGCTCCCCGCAGGCGGCCCGGACGACCGATTTCGCTGCGATTTCTGCGGCCGGGAGGTCAATCGGGTCCGTCGGGTGGCGCTGGATCGCGACTACGACCGGCTCCAGACACCCCACCAGGTGCAGTACGCGTGCTCCGCGTGCTCCGAGCGCAAGGAGCGGGAGCGCGCCGCCGGCTCCGCCTGAGGCGCTCGGGAGCGCTTGACCCGGAGAGGGCGTTTCCCTAGAGTGCGCGCCTACTTCGGCCCCGTGGCGACACTGCGTCGTCGGCTCGATCGCGCGCGGCGGCCAGCGAGCACTGGACCCATCTCATGGTGAAGATCCGCTTGTCCCGCGCGGGCGCGCGCAACCGCCCCTTCTACCGCATCGTCGCGATCGACGAGCGCAGCCCCCGCGAAGGTCGGCCGCTCGAGTTCCTCGGCACCTACGATCCGAAGGCCCATCCGGGCAGGATCCAGGTGCGCGCCGACGCGATCGCGGCGTGGGTGGCCAAAGGTGCGCAGCTGTCGCCCACGGTGAAGTCTCTGGTCCGCCGTGCCAAGGCCGGCGCGGGGGCTGCGTGATGGCGAAGCCGGCCGAGCTGATCGAATTCGTGGCGAAGGCGCTCGTCGATCGGCCCGAAGAGGTCGCGGTCCGCGTGTCGGACGGCGGTCGGCTGCTCGAGCTCGAGACGAATGAGGACGACCGTGGTCGCGTGATCGGCCGTCAGGGTCGGGTGGCGAAGGCGATGCGCGCGCTGCTCGGAGTATCGCGCGATGGGGCGGACTGCCGGCTCGACATCGTCGACTAGCAAGCGGCCGCAGGCCGCGCGCAGCGAGCCGCAGGCGAGCGGAGTCGAAGGGGAGAGCAAGCGGCCGCAGGCCCCGCGCAGCGAGCCGCAGGCGAGCGAAGTCGAACAGGAAGCACAGCGCGCTCCGGCCAGCGCTCCGAACGGGGTGACGGTAGGACGCGTGATCGGGGTGCACGGATCGCGCGGCGAGCTGCGGGTCCGGCTCCTCGAGAAGACCGACAACCCATTGCAGGCCGGGACGAGCATCTGGCTCGCCCGCGAAGAGGGGGATCCGAAACCAGTCGAGGCCCGCGTGCGGGCGGTCGACTCCGGGCGTCGCGGCGAGGCGAGGCTCGTCCTCGAGGGCGTCGAGAGCCGCGATGCGGCCGAGACGCTGTGTGGGAGGATCGTTCGGGCTCGCGCCGAGCACCTCGAGCCGCTCCCGGCGGGTGAGTACTACCAGTACGAGCTCGTGGGGTGTCGGGTGGAGGACGGCGGCGGGCGCGTCCTCGGCGTCGTGTCGGGGATCTGGGAGACCGGGGCGCCGGACCTGCTCGTCGTCGTCGACGAGCGCGACGGAGGCCGCGAGCACCTGATTCCGGCGGCGCGCGGGATCCTGCGCACGGTGGACCTGGAGGCGAAGCGGATCGTGCTCGACGTACCGCCGGGTCTGCTCGACGCCGACCCGGATCGGGGCGGCGAGGTCGAAGGCGACGAGATCCCAGGGATCGGCGAGGACGAGACGTGAAGCGAATCGACGTCGTGACGATCTTCCCGGGGCTCTTCGATCCGTTCCTGCGCGAGTCGATCCTCGGCAGCGCGGTGTCGTCCGGACGCGTCGCGATCGCCGTCCACGATCTGCGGGCCTGGACGACCGACCGGCATCAGGTGGTCGACGATGCACCCTACGGCGGCGGGCCGGGGATGGTGATGAAGCCGGAGCCGCTGGTGGCGGCGATCGAGGCTCTCGCCGGTCCGAAGGGTCCCGAGCGCAGGGCGCACGTCGTGCTGATGACACCCCAGGGCGCGCGCCTCGAGCAGGCCCATCTCGCCGAACTGTCCCGCGTCGAGGCGTTGGTGATCGTCTGCGGCCGCTACGAGGGAGTCGATCAGCGTGTCGTGGAGCTGGCCGTCGACCAGGAGATCTCGATCGGCGACTACGTGCTGTCGGGCGGCGAGGTGCCGGCGATGGCGCTGATCGAGGGTGTGACCCGACTGCTGCCCGGCGTGCTGGGCAATCCGGATTCCGCGAAGTTCGAATCGTTCCAAGAAGGACTACTGGAGGGACCCCAATACACACGGCCGGCCTCGTACCGCGGCCGCGCGGTGCCGCCGATCCTGCTCTCGGGGGATCACGGCGCCGTCGCGCGTTGGCGGGCCGAGCAGGCCCACGCGGCGACGCGCTCCCGTCGGCCGGATCTGCAGCGCGAGCAGACTGGCGGCGGAGAGGACGGCGGCGCGAAGGCGGTCCCAGGAGACGAAACATGAATCGCATCGACGCCGTCCACCCCACCTCCGCACGCCGCGACCTGCCGCCCTTCCGTCCGGGCGACACCGTGCGCGTTCACGTCAACATCACCGAGGGCGACAAGCAGCGCATCCAGGTCTTCGAGGGCGTCGTGATCCGCCGGCGCGGCCACGGACCCTCGGCCACCTTCACGGTGCGCAAGGTCTCCTACGGCGTCGGCGTCGAGCGGATCTTCCTCGTCGAGGCGCCCTCGGTGACGAAGCTCGAGATCAAGTCGCGCGGCCACGTGCGGCGGGCCCGTCTCTACTACCTGCGCGAGCTGCGCGGCAAGAAGGCGCGGCTGCGCTCGAAGGTCCGCGACCTCTCCGGGCTGGTCTCCGAGCAGGAGGCGGGCAGCGCTGCCGACGCCGGCGAGATCGAGGTGGTGCCCGCGGAGGCCGAGGAGGCCTCGGGCGCCGCGGCCGCGGAAGAGGACGCCGCGCCCCAGGCCTAGTGTCCCGGGTCAGTCGCCGAGCTCGAAGGCGCCCGGCCAGTGGGTGACGCGGAGGCGCTCGCCCGCGCCTTCGCAGGTGACCACGTCGAAGCGCACGCTTCGCGGATGCCGTCGGGTGGCACGCAGCCAGGCCGCCGCCCCGCGTGCCAGGCGTGCCCGCTTGCGCGCGTCGACCGCCTCGGCGGCGGTGCCGAAGCGGCTGCCCGAACGGGTCTTCACCTCGACGAAGGCGATCACACCGCGGCGCTCGACCACGACGTCGATCTCGACCCGATCGGCGCGCACGTTGCGCGCCAGGACCCGGTAGCCTCGACTCTCGAGATAGGCGACTGCCGCCGCCTCGCCGGCCTCGCCGAGGGCGCGACGTGAATCGGTCACGGGAAGCTCCCCGGGACCGGGGCGGCGCAGAGGGTACCGACACCTGGGCTACGATCGCCCGCCCGGCGGGCCATCCGGGACGGGGAGGGCGCGGAACTTGGGCTCGAGTGTGATCGGAGTTCTCGGCGGCAGCGGCGTGTACGAGCTCGACGGGCTCGAAGACGCGCGCTGGGAGGCGGTCCGCTCGCCCTTCGGTCGCCCCTCCGACGCGATCCTCCGCGGCCGCCTGGACGGGGTCGAGTTCGCCTTCCTCCCGCGCCACGGCCGCGGACACCGGATTCCGCCGAGCGAGATCGACTACCGGGCGAACGTGGACGCCCTGAAGCGTCTCGGCGTCACGGACCTGATCTCGGTCTCCGCCTGCGGCTCCCTGCGCGAGGAGCTCGCCCCGGGCACGTTCGTGCTCGTCGACCAGTTCGTCGACCGCACCAGCGCGCGCGCCAAGAGCTTCTTCTCGACGGGCTGCGTCGCCCACGTGTCGATGGCGGACCCGGTGTGTCCCCGGCTCCACGATGCGGTCGAGGCCGCGGCTCGCCGCACCGGCGTGGGCATGCGCCGTGGCGGCGTGTACCTGGCGATGGAGGGACCCCAGTTCTCCAGCCGCGCCGAGTCGGAGCTCTACCGATCCTGGGGCTGCGACGTGATCGGGATGACGAACATGCCCGAGGCGAAGCTCGCCCGGGAGGCCGAGATCTGTTATGCGAGCGTCGCGATGGTGACCGACTACGACTGCTGGCACGCGGAGGAGGCCGCGGTGAGCGTCTCGCACATCGTCGCGGTGCTCACCGACAACGCGGCGCGCGGCCGGAAGCTCGTCACCGGCCTGGCGAAGGAGCTGGGAGCCCGGCCCACGCCGTGCCCGGCTGGCTGCGATCGCGCTCTCGACAGCGCGATCATCACCCCGCCCGAGGCGCGCGACCCCGCGCTCCTGGACCGCCTGGACGCCGTCGCCGGGCGCGTGCTGGGCCGCTGAAGGGCGCTGGAGAGCCCCATGCCGACCGAGGGAATCAAGGCGCGCATCCGCACCATCCCGGACCACCCGAAGCCGGGCATCCAGTTCCGCGACATCACGACCCTGCTCCAGGACCCGGTGGGCTTCCGGCTCTCCGTCCAGCAGCTCGCCCAGGCCTTCAAGGGCGTGTCGGTGGACAAGGTGGCGGGGATCGAGGCGCGCGGCTTCATCCTCGGCGGAGCGGTGGCGGTGGCCCTCGAGGCGGGCTTCGTCGCCGTGCGCAAGGCCGGCAAGCTCCCCCACACCACGATCGGCGTCGACTACGACCTCGAGTACGGAACCGACCGGGTCGAGATCCACACCGACGCGATCCACCGCGGCGAGCGCGTGGTACTGATCGACGATCTGATCGCGACCGGCGGAACGGCGCTCGCGAGCATCGACCTGATCGAGCAGGCAGGCGGCCAGATGCTCGGGTGTGCCTTCGTCGTGGACTTGCCCGATCTCGGCGGCGCGGAGCGGATCCGCGCGCGCGGACTGGCCGTGCACACGCTGTGCGCCTTCGAGGGCGAGTAGGTCGCGGTGCGCGTCGGGGGCCGGCCCTACCGCACCCTGTGGGTGGCCGAGGACGGCCGCACAGTGCAGATCATCGACCAGACGCGGCTGCCCCACGCCTTCGAGGTGGCGGCGCTGCGCACGCTCGACGACGCCGCGACCGCGATCCGCACCATGCAGGTGCGCGGCGCGCCGCTGATCGGCGTGACCGCCGCCTACGGCCTCGCGCTGGCACTGGCCGAGGATCCGGGCGACGCCTCGCTCGCGCGCGCCTGCGACACCCTGCTCGCCACGCGGCCCACCGCGGTGAATCTCCGCTGGGCGCTCGAGACGATGCAGGCGGCCCTCGGCGACCTCCCGCCGAGCGAGCGGGTCGACGCCGCCTACCAGCGGGCGGGCCGGCTCGCCGACGAGGACGTCGCCCTGTGTCGGGCGATCGGTGAGCACGGCGCGAAGCTGCTCGAGGACGCGCCCCGCCGCGGTGGCGCGGTGCTCCAGGTGCTCACCCACTGCAACGCGGGCTGGCTCGCGACCGTCGACTGGGGGACGGCCCTCGCTCCCGTGTACGTGGCCCACGAGCGCGGCGTGCCGATCCACGTGTGGGTGGACGAGACGCGCCCGCGCAACCAGGGCGCGAGCCTCACCGCCTGGGAGCTGCTCCAGCACGGTGTGCCGCACACGGTGATCGCCGACAATGCCGGCGGCCACCTGATGCGCTCCGGGCGCGTCGACCTGTGCATTACCGGCTCGGATCGGACCACCGCCACCGGTGACGTCTGCAACAAGATCGGCACCTACCTGAAGGCCCTCGCCGCCCGCGACAACGAGGTGCCCTTCTACGTGGCGCTCCCCTACAGCACGATCGACTGGACGCTGGACGACGGCTCGCGAATTCCGATCGAGGAACGCGACCCCTCCGAGGTGGGTCGCGTGCGGGGGCGCGTCGCGGGCGGCGCGGTGCTGGAGATCGACGTGCTGCCCGAGGGCAGCCCGGCGGCGAATCCGGGCTTCGACGTCACGCCTAGCCGCCTCGTCACGGGGCTCGTCACCGAGCGCGGTGTGTGCGAGGCGTCGCGCGAGGGGCTCCTGGGGCTCTACCCCGAGCGGCGCGCCGAGACGAGCTGATCCGACGTGGCCACGCTCCACCTGGTCGCGACGCCGATCGGCCATCTCGAGGACGTCACGCTGCGCGCCCTGCGCGTGCTCCGCGAGGCCGAGCTGGTGTTGGCCGAGGACACCCGCCAGACCCGCGTGCTGCTCGATCGGCACGGCATCGCGGCGAAGCCAGTATCGCTGCACGGGCACAACGAGGCCCGTCGCCGCGCGCTCGTGCTGGAGGTGCTCGAGCGGGGAGGCGACGTCGCCCTGGTCAGCGACGCCGGCACCCCGCTCGTCTCGGACCCCGGCGAGCGGCTGGTGCGAGCGGTCCTCGACGCCGGGTACGCCGTCTCGCCGGTGCCGGGTCCCTCGGCCGTGCTCGCGGCGCTGGTCGCATCGGGTCTCGGCGGCGGTGCCTTCTCCTTCCTCGGCTTCCCGCCGCGCAAGGCCGGCGAGCGCGCCGCATGGCTGCGCGCCCTGCGCGAGCGGACGGAGACCCTCGTCTTCTTCGAGTCGCCGCGCCGGATCGCCGCCACGCTGCGCGAGCTCGCCGAGGTGTTCGGGCCGCGACGGGCCTGCGTGGCCCGCGAGCTCACGAAGCTCCACGAAGAGCTCGCGCGCGACACGCTCGACCGGCTGGCGGAACGCTTTTCCGAGGGAGCGCGCGGCGAGCTGGCCCTGGTCGTCGAGGGCGCACCGGCGCGGGCATCGGCCCCGGGCTCGGAGGTGCTCGACGCGGCGATCCGCGCGCGGGTCGCCGCCGGCGGCTCGCCCTCGGACGTCGCCCGGGACGTCGCGCGCGCCACCGGCGTGCCGCGCAAACAGGTGTACGAGCGCGTGCTCGCGCTGGGGTCGTGACGATCGCGGCTAGCGGTTGCGGTACACCGCCAGCTGCGAGCTCTCGATCTGGAACACCTCGTCGGCGGGCACGCAGTCGAGCACGGCGCGGATCACCTCGGCGTAGTCGCCGTAGTTGCCGAAGTCGTGCCAGATGACGACGCCCTCCTGGCGACAGATGCGCAGGGCGTTCTCGGTGTCGCTGCGGGCGATCTCGTAGGTGTGGCCACCATCCACGAACACCAGGTCGGCCTTGTTCTCGTAGGGGGAGAAGTCGAAGCACCGCGAATCGCCGAACAGCTGCTCGATCTTGCCGGCGACATCCTTGCCCGCGTACTCCACGCCGACCTCGCGGCGCCGGATCAGCGAAGCGTCGGCTCTGCCCACCGCGCGTTCCGCAGCCTCGTCGAGCGGCAGGTCCAGAGTGAGGACGCGGCAGGTCTCGGGCGAGTTCAGCGCGAAGTTGAGGGCGGTCCGGCCGCGGAAGGTGCCGATCTCGAACACGAGCGAGGGCGCCAGGGCCCGGGTGACCAGCGCCAGGTAGGCCAGCTCCTCGACCGGACTGTGCACCCCGCCGCCGGGCAGGTGCTCGAGGGTGATCCGGGGCGGAACGTCGGCGATCTCGGGGAACAGCTCGAAGATGGTCGCCGATCGCCAGATGTCCCGACCCGCTCGCGCCAGGTACTCGCGGTACAAGACGCCCGGATACTCGCGCGCAGCGGCCGGACGTTTGAACAGCAGCTTGAGGAAGAGAAGGTTCGAGGTCTCCGCCAGCGCGACGAGCTGACGCAGTCTCTTGTGCGGCGTGATCAGCATCGGTCCTGCTGCACGGGGGCCCACGGCGAAAGCGCCACTATAGCCGAGATCCCCGCGGGAGGTGTCAGTTATCCCTGCGGATCCGCGGAGACCCGATAGTCGGGCCTCCTCAGGGTCCCTCCAGCAGAGCTTCGAGAGCGGCGCCGTCGATCACCTCGACGCCCAGCTCGCGCGCCTTGGCGAGCTTGCTGCCCGGGTCCTGGCCGGCGACGACATGGCTCGTCTTCTTCGAGACCGACCCCGTCACCTTGCCGCCGAGCGCCTCGATGCGGCGCTTGGCCTCCTCGCGGGTCATCCCCTCCAGCGTTCCGGTCAATACGAAGGTCTGGCCCGAGAGCGGTCCCTCCCCGCGCGTGGGCGCGGGCTCGCTCTTCTCCCAGGAGACCCCCAGCTCGCGCAGCTGTCTCACCTCGGCCCGGTTGCGCGGGTCGGCGAAGAAGGCGGATACGCTCTCGGCGATGATCGGTCCGACGCCCTCCACCTGCTCGAGCTCCTCGGCGCCCGCTTCGATCAGCGGATCGAGGTCGCCGAAGTGGCGCGCGAGCAGCTCCGCCACCGTCTCGCCGACGTGCCGGATTCCGAGCGCGACCAGGAAGCGTGACAGCGTCGTGCGTCTCGCCTTCGCGAGACTCGCCATCAGGTTCTGAGCCGACTTCGCGCCCATCCGCTCGAGGCCTTCGAGGTGATCGGCGTCGAGTCGGAAGAGATCCGAGAGCCGCTTCACCAGGCCCGCGTCGACGAGCTGTTCGACGAGCTTCTCGCCCAGCCCCTCCACGTCCAGGGCACCCCGGCTCGCGAGGTGTCGCAGGTTGTTGCGGATCTGCGCGGGGCAGTCGAGGTTGGGGCAGCGCGTCACGACCTCGTCCTCGAGCCGCACCACCGTCGAGCCGCACACCGGGCAGCGCTCGGGGAAGTGGTACTTGCGCGCTCCGCGCTTGCGCTTCTCCCGCACGACCTTGACGATTTGGGGAATCACGTCGCCGGCGCGCTGTACCACCACGGTGTCGCCCACGCGCACGTCCTTGCGCTCGATCTCGTCGCGGTTGTGGAGCGACGCGTTGGAGACGGTGACGCCCCCGACGTGCACCGGCTCGAGCTTCGCGACCGGCGTCAGCGCCCCCGTGCGGCCCACCTGGACCTCGATCGCGATCACGGTCGTGGTCTCCTGGGCGGGCGGGAACTTGTAGGCGATCGCCCAGCGGGGCGAGCGGGAGACCGTCCCGAGCTCCTCCTGGAGGCGCAGGCGGTTTACCTTCACGACCGTGCCGTCGATCTCGATCGGCAGCGAGTCGCGCCCGGTGAGCAGGGCCTCGTGGGCCTCGATCACCGCGTCCACCCCGCGGCAGACCCGTCCGGAGCTGGTCTCGAAGCCCCACTGCCCCAGCGCCTCGAGCACCTGGGCCTGGGTCCCGATCCGCGCGGGCAGGCCCTCGCCCACCGCGTAGGCGCGAAAGGAGAGCGCGCGCAGTCGGTCGCGGTCGATCTCGTGGAGCTGGCGCAGCGAGCCGGCTGCGGCGTTGCGCGGATTGGCAAAGGGCTCCAGGCCGCGCTCGAGGCGCATCGCATTGAGCCGCTCGAAGCGGGCGATCGGCAGCACCACCTCGCCGAGCACCGAGATCCGCCCCGGTGCCGTGCCTTCCAGTCGCAGTGGAATGCTCTGGGAGAGACGCACGTTCGCCGTGACGTCCTCGCCGACCCGTCCGTCGCCGCGGGTCGCACCGACTCCGAGCAGCCCGTCCTCGTACACCAGCTCGAGGCTGGCGCCGTCCAGCTTCGGCTCGACCACGTATTCGAGCTCGTCCGCGGTCTCGAGGAACCGCCGAACGCGTTCGTCGAAGGCGCGGATCTCGTCCTCCGACATCGCGTTGTCCAGGGACAGCATCGGCACGCGGTGGGCGAACTCGGCGAAGCCCTCGGCAGGCGGTGCGCCCACCCGTCGGGTGGGCGAATCGGGACGCGCCAGCCCGGGATGCGCGGCCTCGAGCTCCTGCAGCTCGCGGAACAGCCGGTCGTACTCCGCGTCGGAGATCTCCGGCTGATCGAGCACGTAGTACAGCCGGAGATGGCGGTTCAGCTCGTCGGTCAGCCAGTCGACGCGCCGTTTCGTATCAGAGGTCGGCAAGGCGGTCGGATTCTAGGTCCCGCCGGGGCCCGGGGCCTCAAGGGAAGGTCGTTTCGGGGCGATGTAGCCGGGGATGTCCCGGGCAGCCCCGCGCGGTGCGCCGCGCCAGATATACCACGGCGGAGGGGGCACCCGATGACGCCGCCTTCGTCCGCAGCCGAGCGAGCGCACCGCCCGCCGGAGTGGCTCCAGCGCCTCGCGGTGGCGGTGAGCGACGGCGTGGTCTGGGTGGCCGACGGCGCCATCGCCTGGGCGAACGATCGCCTGGTGGGGCTGGCCGGATGCGGCACGGACGTCGTGGGCACGACCCTCGAGGATCTGCTCGTCGACCTCGAGGGCACCCTTCCCGAGGCGGGGGCCGCCGCCGTCCGGTGCCGGATCCGCCGGCCGGGCGGAGCGCCGCGCGTCGTGCTGTGCCGCTGCGCCTGGAGCGGCGGCGAGGGCGGCTCGAGCGCCTTCGTGATCCAGGACGTCACCCACCGTCACCGTCTGGAGCAGGAGCTGCTCGAGGCCGGACGCGAGCTCGCCGACCTCCACCGCGAGCTCGAGTCCCAGCGCGATCTGCTGCGGGTGGAGCGGGCCGAGCGCGAGGAGCTGCTCTCGGTCGTCAGTCACGAGCTGCGCACGCCGGTCACCGTGATCGGGGGCTACCACCGTCTGCTGCTGTCCGAGGAGGTGGGCGCGCTCACTTCCGAGCAGCGCAAGTTCCTCGAAGAGAGTGGCAAGAGCTGTCAGCGCCTGGGCGCCTTCATCGAGAACCTGATCGAGGCCTCGCGCGCGACGCGCGGACACGAAGTGCTCGAAGTGGGACGCGCGCCGATTGCGCCGGTGATCCACGAAGTGGCCGCGATGTTCCGCCCCCTGCTCGAGGAGCGCGATCTGCGCCTGTCCTTCGAGCTGGCGCCCGCTGCCTCCGAGGGCCGCTTCGATCGCGTCCGGATCGAGCAGGTGCTGTCGAACCTGATCGGGAACGCCGTCAAGTTCACACCTCGCGGCGGAACGATCGAGATCGCCACCCGCGCGGTGGCGACGCCCAAGGACCCCTGGGTCCGGCGCTGGGTCGAGGTCAGCGTCAGCGACGACGGACCCGGGATCGCCGCTGCCGATCGCGAGCGGGTCTTCGAGCCCTACGTGCAGCTGGGCGAAGGCGGCGGTAGCGGCCTGGGCCTCGGACTCGCGATCTGCCGGCGGCTGGTGCAGGCCCACGGCGGTGCGATCCGCCTGGAGGAGCGGGTCGGGGGCGGCTGCCGCTTCTCCTTCACGCTCCCGGCCGAGGCGCCCCAGCGGGCCGCCTCGGACCGGACGCTCGCGGAGGACGAGGGGGCGTGACCGTGACCCGCAGCGGTGGCAACGAGCGCCCGCGGATCCTGGTCGTCGACGACGCGGACGGCATCCGCTCCTACGTCGCCAACCTGCTCGAGCTCAGGGGCTACGACGTGGACACGGCCGAGGACGGCCGCCGCGCCCTGGCCCTGCTCGAAGGAGGCGCCGCCCCGGACGTGATCCTGCTCGACGTGATGATGCCGAATCTCGACGGTGTGGAGACGCTGCGGCGGATCCGCGATTTCGACGCCGAGGTGCCGGTCGTGATGCTCTCGGTCGTGGGGAAGGCGAGCACGATCGTCGAGTCGATGCAGATCGGCGCCTCCGACTACCTGAACAAGCCCTTCGAAGAGGATCTGCTGGAAGCGACCCTCGAGAAGGTGCTCGAGCGCAAGGCCCTGGAGCGCGAGCGCGCTCGTCTGACCGGCGAGATCGCGCCGACGGGGGACGCGGTGGTCTGGGGGAGCGCGGCGATGCGCGGCGTGCGCGCGACCCTCGAGCAGGTGGCCGAGACCGACGTGACGATCCTGATCCAGGGAGAGAGCGGCGTCGGAAAGGAGATCGTCGCGCGCACCGCCCACGAGCTGTCCCCGCGCGCGGGGAAGCCCTTCATCAAGGTGAATTGCGCCGCGCTGCCCGCGGACCTGCTCGAGAGCGAGCTGTTCGGGTACGAGAAGGGCGCCTTCACGGGCGCCACGGCGCGCAAGCACGGCAAGTTCGAGGTGGCCCACCGCGGGACGATGTTCCTCGACGAGATCGGAGAGATGAGCCCCCTCCTCCAGGCGAAGCTGCTCCAGGTGCTCCAGGACGGGGAGTTCACACGCCTCGGCGGAAATCGCGACGTGCGCGTGGACGTGCGCGTGCTGTGCGCGACCAACCGGCGTCTGATCGAGATGGTGGCCAGCGGCGGCTTCCGCGAGGACCTCTACTTCCGGCTGAACGTCGTGGGCGTGGAGATCCCCCCGCTGCGCGAGCGACGGGAGGAGATCCCGGCTCTCGTCGAGATCTTCCTCCACCGCTTCGCGGCCCGCTACGAGAAGCCGGTACCGACGCTCTCGGAGGCGCTGGTGCGCGAGTTCGAGCGCTACGAGTTCCCCGGCAACGTCCGCGAGCTGGAGAACCTGATCAAGCGCTTCGTGGTGCTCGAGCGCGAGGAGTCGATCCTCGACGAGCTGCGCGAGTCGCCCGGCGCCGAGCGGGGCGGCGAGTCGCTCCGCGAGCTGATCGCCGGGCTCGAGGAGACCGCCGGCCTGGTGCCGCTCCGCGAGGTGGGGCGGCGGGTCGCCCTGGAGGCCGAGCGGGAGGCGATCGACCGCGTGCTCCAGTACACGCACTGGAACCGCAAGCAGGCGGCGCGCCTGCTCGGCGTCTCCTACAAGACGCTGCTGCACAAGATCCGCGATTGCGGGCTGGAGCCCTGAGCGCCACAGGTCGTATGCGGCTCGGACGAGCGAGACCGTCGCTGCTGCGCTCGATCCTCGGGATCCCGACTCAGAGTCGGGTAGTCGTCGCCGAGCCAGGGCTTGCGATCGACGACCGGCTCGCCGAAGACCGCGCGCAGCTGATCGATCCAGGTGAGCACAGCGGCCAGACCGACGTCGGCCCCGCTACGATGGTCGCGCTCCCAGCGAGCGACGGCGCGTTCGCTCGCGCGAAACTCGCGCCCTCGCGCCTCCGAAAGGCCGTCCTCGCGCATCGCCTCGAGCTCGCGGCGGGTCATATACGATGCCGCTCTGACAGCAGCGCGTCGAGTTCCTTCTCGCGATCGAAGATTCGGAAGTACTCGCGCACGCGTTCCAAATCGACCTCGGCCCTGCGCGAGCAGGCGTTCGATGTCGGCCAGGTCTCGCCGTCGGCGAGTCGGATCATTGGATGAGGACTGGGCCTTGAGACCGATCAGGTCTGCCGCATCGACGACGCGCAACTGTAGACCCAGCACCTCGACTTCCTGTGCCCGCGCCAGGATGGCCCGTCCGTACGAGCGCAGCGCGAAGAGAAAATCGACTCTCCCACGCTCGGGTTTCTCGCTCGCGTAGTTGGCCACGTTCTCGCTGCGGTGAAGGCAGGCATAGCCACGCGCGACCAGTATTTCATCGACATCGTCGGCGCGGGCAGCGTCCGCGAGTAGATCGAGATCCACGGTGGCCCGTTCGCAGTGGTGCGCGGCGAGGGCCAGGCCGCCGATCAGCGCATGGTCGATGCTGGCGTTGTGCAGGGCCGTATGGATCTCGATCAGAACCGCGCGCAGGTCCATCTGTCGACTCGGCATGCTCGCCATCGCGGGGCCGCGGAGCGAATCGTTTCAGGGTCGCGCAGTCCTACCGGTCCGTCGAGGTCGATCGAGGCATCGCTCGTGATCAACGCGACGCTGCGACCTCCAGGAGGACCTTCTCCAGCTTCTCGAAATGGGCCTCCCAGGTCCAGTTCGCCTCGACGAAGGCGCGCGCCGCCCGGCCCAGGTCCCGGCGCCGCTCCTCTTCGCCCAGCAGCAGGGTCACGGCGTTCGCGAATCCCTCCTCGTCGTCCCGCACGAGCAGGTGACGGTCCGGAGCGGCTCCGATCCCCTCGTTCGCTGCCGACGTGGCGACGACGCCGAGCTCGCAGGCCATCGCCTGGACGAGCTTGTTCTGCATGCCCGCGGCGATCCGGAGTGGGGCCACCCCCACCTCAGCGCGGCACAGCCAGTCGGCCACGTCCGGCACCTCTCCCGTCACCTCGATCCGCCCGCGGCGAGCGAGGGACATCACCGCGCGCTGCGGGTTGCGGCCGACGATCCAGAGCTTCGCGTGGGGCACGCGGTCCACGACCCGCGGGAAGATCGTCTCGGCGAACCAGCGGGTGGCGTCGACGTTGGTGAACGTGGACATCACCCCGCTGATCACCACGACACCGGGCTCGCGCGTCGCCGCGCGTACGCGCTCGAGGGGAGGAACGTCTTGGCCGTGCGGGCACACGGCGGCATTCGGAACGGGAGCGGTCCGTTCCAGTGCCTCGATGTCGGAGGGGCCGCACAAGAACACGCGATCGAAGTCGGCGGCCGCGCCGACCTCGTAAGGTCGCGCCTTGGCCACCTCGATCCCGTAGAAGAGCTTCCGCAGGGGATCGCCCACGTGCGACACCATGCGGTCGAGGTTCAGCGCCTGGCTGACCTGCATGCCCATCACCTTCGGGACCGGAATGCGCCGCGTGTACTCGGCCATCCGGATCAGGTGGGTGTAGACGAGGTCGTAGCGCTCCCGGGCGACCATCCGACCGACGCGTTCGCTCATCGTCCCCGAGCGGTAGTACTCCACCTGCATGGGGAGCCGGAAAGGAAGGGTGAGGGCCGTTCTCGCGTAGGAGGACCACTTCGGCAGGCGCACGGCTTCGATGTGCCGGCAGACCCCTCCGATGCCCTCGCGCAGCACCCGCTCGTCTTCCGCGCTCTCCACGAAGCACGCGAGATCGACCTCGTGTCCCCGCTGCACCAGGAACCGGATCAGCCGGTCCACGGTCATCGCATCCGCCATCTTCGGCGGCCAGGGCGGGCGCGCGGAGACGACCAGCAGCTTCATGCCAGGCGGAGGACGTGCTTGCCCTGGGCGCGCCACTCTGCGTCGCGCCGGTAATCGGAGCTTACGTGACCCACCACCACGAGCTCTGCGCTGCCGACCGCGTCGTCGACGCTGGGCACGAGCAGGCGATTGATGTGCGGAAGCGATCGTTCGAGGAAGGCCCGGTTGGAGCCGTGGAGGCGGGACAGCAGCACGGCCGGGTCGTGGATGGCCAGCTCGATCCCTTCTCCGATCAGGCGCTTGGCGAGCGCCAGCAGCGGGCTCTCGCGCAGGTCGTCGGTGCCTGCCTTGAAGGCGAGACCGAGCAGGGCCACGCGCCGGGCCCCGGTGGCCAGCACGGCGTCGAGCGCGCGCTCGACCTGGATCTCGTTCGACGGGAGCACGGCGTCGAGCATTGGGATGCGCACGTTCCGGTCGCGCGCCGCGAAGGTCAACGCGCGCAGATCCTTTGGCAGGCAGCTCCCGCCGAAGGCGAACCCGGGTCGGAGGTACACCGGCGAGATGTTGAGCTTCGTGTCCCCGGCGACGATCTCCATCACTCGCGTCGGATCCGCGCCCGAGGCGTGCCATACGCGAGCGATCTCGTTCGCGAAGGTGACCTTCAACGCATGAAACGCGTTGTCCGTGTACTTGATGGCTTCTGCCACCTCGAGCGGCACACTGAAGCGAGGAGCCTCCACGCGGGCGTAGAGCGCCAGCACCGGGGCGCCGCCGCCCGGCTCGCGTTCGCCGGCCAGAATGCGCGGGGGCGCGTCGTAGTCGCGCAGGGAGGTGCCCTCGCGGAGGAACTCGGGATTGGTGCAGATGTCCCATCCCTCCCCGGCCGGCCTCCCGGAGGCGCGCTCGACCGTCGGCATCACCGAGTTCCGCGTGCTTCCGGGGAGCACCGTGCTTCGCACCACCACGCGGTGTCCGTCGGCGGTGAGCGCGAGCTTCGAACCGATCTGCTGCGCGACCTGCAGGACGTAGGAGAGATCGAGAGATCCATCCTCGCGACTCGGGGTTCCGACACAGATCAAGGACACGTGGGCGCCGTCGAGACCCTCGGCCGGGTCGTCCGTGGCGTGCAGGCGTCCGGCCGCCACGCTCTCGGCGATCAGCTCCTCCACACCGAGCTCGAGCACGGGCGAGCGTCCCGCGTTCAACGTGGCGATCTTCGGCGGGGCGACGTCCACGCCGACCACCTGGTGGCCGTCGCGGGCCAGGGCCGCTGCCGTCACCGAGCCGACGTAGCCCAGTCCGAAGACGACGACCTTCACGACGCCGCGCCCGCGCCGTGCGGCCGACGCGGCGGTCGGCCCACCACCGGTCCGAGCTGCGGGTTCTCGACCACGAAGGGCCCCATCGCCAGGTAGTCGAGGTGACCGCGCATGAAGCTCCGCACTGCGTCCTGCGGAGTGCACACGATCGGCTCCTCGTGCATGTTGAAGGAGGTATTCACGACGGTTCCGACGCCGGTGAGCTTGCGGTACTCCGCGAGCAGCCGGTGGAAGGAGGGGTTGGTCTCCTTTCGAACGATCTGGGGCCGGGCTGTCCCGTCGACGTGCACGGCGGCAGGGCAGGTCTCCTTGAAGCGGTCCGAGCAATCCGAGGTGATGGTCATGAACTCGGCGGTGTGCTCGGCTCCCCGGAGCCCGCGGAAGCTGGCGTGGGCCTCGTCCTCGATGGTCGCTGGCGCGAAAGGCATGAACTCGGTCCGGTCGAGCCGCGTATTCAGCCAATCGTTCACCGAGGCGTCGGAGCAGTGGTAGAGGATGGAGCGGTTTCCCAGCGCGCGCGGGCCGAACTCCATCCGGCCGTTGAAGCGCGCCACGACGCGTCCGTCGGCGAGCAGCGCCGCGATCGCTGGCTCGACCTCCTCGTAGCGACGGGCTTCGAGGCCCTCGGCCCGGATCGCGGCGAGCATCTCGCTCTCGTCGTACTCCGGGCCGAGGTAGACGCTCTCGAGTCGGTAGGGGGCGAGCGAGCCGCGCTCCTCGGCGAGCCGCCAGAGCGGTGCGCCGAAGGCGAGGCCGCCGTCGCCCATCGCCGGCTGCACGAAGACGGCTCCGAAGCCCATCTCCTTCACCAGCTTGTTCAGCTTCACGTTGGCGAACACCCCGCCGGCCAGACAGATGGGCTGACCGTCGATTCGGGGAATCACCTCTCCGATCATGCGGGTGACGTCGCGTTCGAGCAGGTACTGGATCGCCCAGGCGAGATCCTGGTTGGACCAGTCGCCGAAGGTGGTGCGCCGGATCTCTCGCAGCTCGCGCAGCGCGGCGTCGAAGGCGGGGTCGCCGGCGGTCTCCCCGTGCGTCGAGTGCAGCATGAAGAAGTAGGGGCGCCCGCGACGCGCCGACCACACCTCGTCGAGCCACTCCTCGAGGAGGCGGAGTAAGCGGTGGTCGCGCGACCCGTGCGCCGACAGCCCGGTGATCTTTCCCGCATGCCGGTGCGGATGGAAGCCGAGCATCGCGGTGAGATACTCGTAGTTGTGTCCGAGGGGAAACGATGTGTGAAAGCGCTGCGCCACCGGCGTCAGGCGCCCGCCCTTCGCGTGGAAGACGCGCGAGCTGTAGGTGTCGCCGACGCCGTCCACCGTCACCACCTCGGCCTCGTCGAAGCCCGAGGGGTAGTAGGCGCTGGCCGCGTGGCAGGTGTGGTGATCGACGTAGGTGCGGGGCAGGCCCGGAAACACGCCGCTCTCGCCCTGGCGCGTGCGGCCGAGCGCCATATCGAGGAGCTTGCGGAAGCGCTTGGGGTGGACGTCCTGGAGCCTTCCGTGGGTCGCATTGAACAGTGCGAGGCGCGCTTCCCGCCCGAGCCGCTGCTGGAGCGGCAGACCGCCGTGCACGGCTCGCGCGCCCCCGAGCTCGTACTGCTTCGAGACATGCGCCGCGGTGAGCTCGGGCCAGCCACCCTGCATCTTGATGCGGCTGAAGCGCTCTTCGGAGGCGGCAAAGTCCGGCCGCCCGTCCTCCGCAAGGAGCACGACGCTCGCTTCGTGGCTGCGGTGAAATCCAACCAACACGGGGTCGCCTAGGTAGCAGATCCGCCGGAGGCGGAGCAAAGACGGACGGCCTGCTCCGGATCGGTCGAGTGGGGGCGCCAGCTGAGCCGAAGTTGCGGCTCGCTGAGGCCCAGCGTCACGAGGTTCCCGGAGATCTCGAGCTGCTCGACCCTCTCGCGCTGCGCCTCGGGAGCGATCCACCAGCCTGCCAGCCAGCGCGACGACTCACCGGCGGCGCGGTGCCGGCGCATCGGGCGACTCTCGCCGAAGCGCTCGTGCAGCGGCACCTCGTCGAGCGTCGCGGCGGGGCCCAGTGCGACGAAGCGGACGCCGGCCGCTTTCGCCTGGGGATGTTCGTGCAGGAAGCTCTCGAAGCGGTGCTCGCGGCTCCCGAGGACGGCGTCGAGCACCAGGATTCCCGCCTCGCCGAGGGCGATCAGGCGGTGGTGGACGGGACGCCCCGGGAGCCAGGCATAGGCGTTGTGAGAGGCCGAAACCCACTCCAGGTTGCCCAATCGGCCGCGCGCCAGCACGCGGGCGCGGCCGCGCCGCCCGACGCGGAAGCTGCCCCAGGCCTCGATCTGCTCTTCGTCGTCGATGCGGAGGGTGTTGTGTGCAGCCGTGGCGCGAATCCGCTGCCGCTCGGGACCCGGATCGTAGAGGAGCGTCCCGGTGTCGGTGACGACGCGAGCCACGCCGCAGCTGGCGTCGAAGGACAGCAGGTCCGCGTGGGCGTGCCCCATCTGCTCGTCCAGGGCATGACGCCCCGCCCGGACCGCGGCGCGCCAGGGGCCGGCGTGGAGAGGCACCAGGCCGCCGTGGCCCTCGGGAGCGGCGGGCGGCCTTGGCGAGACCACCTCCGCGCTCGCGCGGAGCACGGCCGGCGTGCTCACCTCGCCCAGCCAGCCGTCGCCCAGCAGGGGGATCTCGCCGTCGCCGAGGGCGATCGCCGCCAGGAAGCCGGTGGCGCGCCCCAGGGCGTCCTCCAGCCAGCCGGGAGCTCGATCGCCGAGGAGGAGGCACACCTCGAGCAGGTCCTGAGTGCACAGGGCGTGGTAGAAGGGGGCCCGCTCCACGTGGCAGCCGTCGGGCAAGATTTGCTCGGCCACCTGGCGCTCGAGGCAGGCGAGGGCGTCGGGGACGCCGCCCACCAGCTCTTCCGCGAACACCAGTCCGACGGCGTCGCGGAACAGGTGGTTGCCGCGCAGGTCGAGCTCCAGGTTGTCGCGCAGGAACAGGCCGTGGAGGCCGATCTCACGACCGAGCCAGTCGGCCTCCGGATCACCGGGCGCCAGCGCGACCAGATGGCCGGCGACGGCCCAGTTCATCAGGCGCGTCGCGACCGCGCGCGCGTTCCACGCGTCGAGTGCGAAGTCACGGCAACCGATCGGAGCGGCCGCGCGCCACTGGCGGCAGAGATCGAAGAGGCGCGTGCGGAAGCGCGCGTCCTCCGTGCCCGCCGCCGCTCGCGCGAGATCCACCGCATAGGGGAACTCGTGGAGCAGGGTCTTCCACAGGCGGGTCCCGACGTCGAGATCGGGCCGGAACCAGTCGACCCCGGCGCCGAACGACTCGCTGCGACCGAGGAACGCGAATTGCCCGGCGAGCGCGTCGCGCGCGATGGCGAGCGCCTCGGCATCGGGTCGCGAGGCGACGCGGTACGCCGCCACGCGCGCCAGTCCGGGATGATCCCAGTGCGTGGCGGGCAGCGCCGCGGCGCGCTGGCGGTAGCGGAGGTCGATCACCGCCGGATCACGCTGCCAGCGGGCGCGCCGCCAGCAGTAATGGATTCGGTGCGCGACCTGCGCCGGTCCAAGGTGCCGCAGCGTCCGCAGGGTGCGAGCCGCTCGCGAGAACAGTGGCCAGTCTCCCTACCCGCTGCCGGGCCTCCGGCGCGGCACCCGACGATAGGCCGAGGCCACCGGAGGCGCACTGGCACACAATGCTCGCGGATGGGATTCTCGCGCGGTGGATCCGACGCGTCCCTGCCGGCTCGAGGGCTCGATCCAGCACTATCCCTGGGGCTCGAAGACCGCGATCCCCGAGCTGCTCGGTTGGACCTCTCCCTCGGAGCGACCGTGCGCCGAGCTCTGGATCGGCGCGCACCCCAAGGCCCCCGCGCAGGTGCGTCTCGATGGAGATCGGGTCCCGCTCGACGCCTGGATCGCTGCCGATCCGGTCGCCGTGCTCGGGGAGCGGGTGGCCGCGCGCTTCGAGCGAGAGCTGCCGTTCCTGTTCAAGGTGCTGTCCGTGGCGAGCCCGCTGTCGATCCAGGCGCACCCGAGCTCCGAGCAGGCGCGCGCGGGCTTCGAGCGCGAGAACCGCGCCGGCATCGCCGTCGACGATCCCCGGCGCAACTACCGCGATCCGCATCCCAAGCCAGAGCTGGTGTGCGCGTTGACGCGCTTCGAGGCGCTGAACCGCTTCCGCGAGCCCGAGGCGATCCGTCTCGGCCTGGCGGCGCTGGGCGCCCGCGACCTCGCGCCGCTGCTGGCCGATTGGGCCCGCGCACCCGAGGGCGCCGGCCTCCCGGGCTTCTTCGAGGCGCTGATGGCGCTCGATCCGACCGCCCGCGAGCGCGTCGCCGAGCGGGCGTCGGACTGGGCGCGCGGGGCTGTGTCCGAGCTGCCCTCGGCGCGCTGGGTGGCGCGGATCGCGCAGGACCACCCGGGCGACATCGGCGTGCTCGCGCCGCTCTTGCTCAACGTCGTCGAGCTCGAGCCGGGCGAGGCGATGTTCCTGCCCGCGGGCGAGCTGCACTGCTACCTGAGCGGCGTCGCGATCGAGATCATGGCGAACTCGGACAACGTGCTGCGCGGAGGGCTCACGCCGAAGCACGTCGACGTCCCGGAGCTGCTGCGCACGCTCGCTTTCCGCTCCGGTCCGATCGAGACGCTTCACCGCGAGGCGATCGCTCCGGCCGGATTCCGCTACCCGACGCCGGCCGAGGAGTTCGAGCTCGCCGTCCTCGAGCCCGCGGCCGGTGCGGCGTACAACGCCCCGGAGCGCCGCGGCGTCGAGCTTCTGCTGTGCACCGACGGATCGGGTCGCCTCCAAACCGAGCAGAGCCACGCGCTCCAACGGGGCGATTGCTGGCTGATTCCGGCGGCGGCGCCCGGCTACCGGATCGAGGGCCCGGTCACCGTGTACCGGGCCGCTTCGGGGATCGCAGCGGGGTGAGCCGAGGGCCCGGCCTTGGGGCCGAGTCAGGCCGAGGATGCGGTGAGGCGATTCACCCGGCGCCGCTTGGGGACGTACATCAGGTCGAAGAATCCGGACAGGCTGAACCGCATCAGCGAGGGCGGGTAGTCGGCCTCGACGTTCGTGCGCTGGAGATGGAACGGCTCCGCCCCGGGGCGGATGGTCTCGTTGTTGGTCATCAGCGCGAGGCGGAAGCCCGCACGCTCGACCTCGCGGGCGGCATCGGCGCTGTAGGACCACTCCTCCCCACCGACCCATACGAAGACGTCCACTTCGTGTCCGAGCATCTGCTCGAGGTGCGCCTTCGCGTCCTCGATCTCGTGTCGTCTCTCGTCTTCGTCGAGAGAGGCCGCCAGGCGCCGGTGGGAGTAGGTGTGACAGCAGATCACGTGACCTTCGTCGAGGGTGCGCACTTGATCCCAGGTCATGGCGGGAGGCTCGTCTGCGGGCTGCTCGCCGTCCGGATACCCGGCGGGAACCGCGAACCAGCCGGGAAAGCCGTGCCGCTCCAGGAGCGGGGCGACCACCTCGGCGTGGGAGCGGAGGCCGTCGTCGAAGCTGAGCAGGAGGCCGGGACGTTCGTGAGGCCACTCTCCGCGCAGCAGGCGGTCGACCTCGGCGCGTCCGACGGGCACGAAGTGCTCGCGATAGAAGGAAAGCTGCTCATCGAAGGCCTGGGCGTGTGACCCGGGCACGTCGTGGTAGTTCAGGGCGCGGATGAAGGGGGAGAGGAGCTTCTTCTGGGCGCTCAGCATCAAGCGGTTCAGCCCCGTCGTGTCGAAGCCTCGGGCGAGCGCGAGCTTGATCGGATTCAAGGGCCCCGGTTCCTCAGTACATGACGTAGACGAAGGGAGAGAGGTCCGCGGAGTCCTGCTGCCGGATCTCCAGGGCGTCGGCCAGGTCCGCGAAGGCCCGCGCGAGCCGGGCGAGCTCGTCGAGGCCTTCGCGTTCCCAGTGTTCGCGCAACGAGGCTTCGAGATCGCCGATCTCGAGGAAGTCACCCGCTGGCGGAGACGAGAACCAGCTGGCGTCCTCATCGGGTCCCAGGGGAAAGAAGGTCACGCCTCGCGCTCGCAGACGCTGAGCGGCGGGGATCAGGTGACGTCGGAAGAAGCGCCGAGCTCGTCGCTCGTCATCAGTCGAGTTCATACTCCTGCCTCCACGACTCGTCGCGCTCGCTCTCGGGCTGCTTCTCCTTCCAGACCAGGCAGTCCTCGAGCACCAGCAGCTCCATCTCGGTGCGCATGAAGCATCGGTAGGCATCCTGGGGAGAGCACACGATCGGCTCTCCGCGCACGTTGAAGGAGGTGTTCACCACGACGGCGCATCCGCTGCGTCGTTCGAAGGCCTCCAGGATGGCATGGTAGTCTGGTTGCACCTCGGCGGACACCGTCTGGACACGCGCGCTGTAGTCGACGTGGGTCACGGCTGGAATGTCGCTGCGTGGCCGGCGCACCATCGCGAGCAGATCGTCGTCGCCTGCGTCGAAGGCGCTGCGGTCGAAGGGTTCCCGACGCTCCTGCCGCACGGGCGCCACGAGCAGCATGTACGGGCTCTCCGCGTCGAGCTCGAAGTAGTCCCCGCAGCGCTCCTCGAGGACGGACGGCGCGAACGGGCGAAATGACTCGCGGTACTTGATCTTGAGATTCATCAACGTCTGAGTGTCGGCGCGGCGCGGGTCTCCGAGAATCGAGCGCCCGCCGAGCGCCCGGGGGCCGAACTCCATGCGTCCCGAGAGCAAGCCGACGACCTTCCCCTCGTCGAGAGCCGCGGCGATCCGGTCTGCCCGCGCGCGCCGGTCCTCGACCACCTCGTACGGATATCCGTGCCAATCCAGAAAGGCGCGGACTTCCTCGCTGGAGTAGGCCGGCCCCAGGTAGCTGCCGCGCTGGCTGTCGCGCCCATCGGGGCGCAATTTCCGTGGCACGCCGAAGCGCAGATGCGAGGCGGCCAGGGCTGCTCCGAGCGCTCCACCCGCGTCGCCCGCGGCGGGCTGGATCCACAGGCGGTCGAATATCCGCTCCCTCAGCAGCACGCCATTGGCGACACAGTTGAGGGCAACGCCGCCGGAGAGGCACAGGTCGGTGGCGTCGGTCACCTCGCGCGCATGGCGCGCGAGGGCGAGTACGACCTCCTCGGTCACCTGCTGAATCGAGGCGGCGAGGTCCATCTCGCGGTGCGTGATCCTCGACTCGGGCTTCCGTGCGGCTCCCCCGAACAGATCATCGAAGCGCGCGTTCGTGACGACGTCCGAGTCGAGGTAGCCGAAGTACTCCATGTGGAGTCGGAACGATCCATCGGGCCGAACGGAGATGAGCTCTTCCCGGATCCGGTCGGCGTAACGGGGCGCGCCGTAGGGCGCGAGCCCCATCAGCTTGTATTCGCCCGAGTTCACCTTGAATCCGCAGTAGTAGGTGAAGGCGCTGTACAAGAGGCCGATGGAGTGGGGGTAGTGGACCTCCTTCAGGGTACGCAGGTGCGAGCCCTCGCCGAGCGCGATGCTCGTCGTCGCCCATTCGCCCACGCCGTCCAGGGTGAGCACCGCGGCGCGCTCGAAGGGGGACGGGTAGAAGGCGGAGGCCGCGTGGGAGAGGTGGTGTCGCGTGAAGAGGATCGGAACCTCCCGGCCGAGCATCTCCCGCACATAACGTCCGGCGAAGAGCTTCACGCCGAGAAAGGAGGGGCCGGCCTTCGACCATTGATCCTCCCCCCGCGGAGCCACCGCCAGCAAGGACTTCACGACGCGGTCGAAGGACAGGATGGGATCGTCGTAGAACACGACCGCATCGAGCTCGTCGGGCTCGATGAACGCCTCCTCGAGACAGTAGTTCACGGCGTGACGCGGGAAGCGCGGATCGTGCTTCTTGCGGCTGAACCGCTCTTCCTGGGCCGCGGCCACGATCTCGCCGTCCCGCACCAAGGCGGCGGCAGAATCGTGGTAGAAGCACGAGATGCCGAGAATTGTCGCCACGGTCAGGCGGCCCTGCGCTCGACCAGGGGTCCGATGCAGCCCGCCAGAGACTCGGCCAGGACGCGGTGGGCGGCGGGTGTCAGGTGGCAGTCGTGCTCGAAGCGGAAGCGCCGGCGCTCGGCGGCCGTATGGCGATGGAAATCGGGCAACGGATCGTGCACGCGGACGCGGGGCGGTGCGTGGAGGGATCGGAAGCGAGCCCGATACGCTTCGGCGGAAGCGGTCTTCTCCACGTACTGGTAGAGCGGGATCGGACACACGATCGCCGGCACGCGAATCTCGTCGAGCCAGCGCTTCAGGATCGCCCGAAGCAGCCGCCAATCCCGGTTCTCGGGATGGTTGTACTCGGGGAGCGGCTGATAGCGGGTGAGCCTCTGCATGCGATCCTTCACGTCGGGACCCAGGCGGTTGATCGCCTCCCGCAGCCACTGGAAGCGCCCGCCCCGGTCCACCGCCTCCCGGTGGCGGTCCGGATCCTCCAGCGGATCGCGAGGAACGGGCACCTGGTGCAAGGTCAGACGGTCCTCCGCATCCAGGGTGAAGTAGGGCTTTGCCAGCACCAGATCATCGCCCTCCAGGGTCTGGAAGGGGCGGTAGCGGGCAACCACCCGGCGTACGTTCTCGACCAGGACGGCGATCACGACGAGGTCGTGCTCGATCCGGGAGCCGAACTCGCGCCACGCGAGATACTGCTGGTCGGTTCCTGATCCGGGGAGGCCGAAGTTGTAGACCTCGATGCCGGGCAGCAGCTCTTCCAGGACGTCGCCGAAGCGGTACCGGTCGCTGACTCCGTCTCCGGCGGTGTACGAGTCCCCGAACAACAGGATCCGGGATAGGCTCGGCGTACGGCGCTCGACGAACTCGTGGCGGCAGCGAAAGCCGGCGGCGTTGGTCTGCAGCAGGTAGCCTCCGCCCTCGTGATCGACTCGCGCCCGCAGTCCGGGGATGAACTGGTGACCCAGCGTCGCGTGGTAGCGGAACAGGGAACGGGCCATCTGCATTCGTAAGCTGCCGCAATCGCAGGGCAAATGCTAGCTGTACCGGGCAGGGGATGACGACCGCGAAGTCCGCCTCGGACTGGATCGATCTGCTCGGCGACGAAGTCGCCGAGGTGCTCCGGGACCTTCCCTTCGCGGGCTCCGAACGGATTCCCCCGCCGAAGAGGATCGGGCTTCCCATCGGACACGAGCTTCGGATCCTGAACCGCTATCTGCGCGGAGGCACCTCCAGTCTCGACCCCTCCGCCCTCTGGTGGCTGTACGGTGGGTGGCTGCCGCGCGACGCGAAGCGCTGCTGGCGAGCTCTGGTGCTGCGAGAGGCCTTGAACGAGAGCGAGTGGCATCGACTTCTCGGCGACGCCTTCGCGCATTGGAAGCGACTCGGCCTGCTCGAGCCCGGGACGTCCGGCTGGGTGTCGCGCTTCGCGGTCGTTCCCGTCGAGGATCTGCGTCTGGTGGTGGACCCGCAGGAGGTCTCATTCCGCAACAAGGTGCACATCGGTCAGGACTCGCTGCACCTGCTCGAATTCGTTCGCGCCCGCTCGAACGACGTCGGCGGGCGCGTGCTCGACGTCGGCACCGGCTCGGGAATCCTCCTGGCCGCGCTCGCGGCCGCGGCCGCGGCCGAGGAATCGGTGGGAATCGACATCAATCCGAGGGCCGCCCGGGTGGCGCGCTTCAACGCCGACGCGAACCGCCGCACGCGCTGCCGGATCGAGGTGCGCGACGCTCTCGACGCGGCGCTCGACCTCGGTCGCTTCGATCGAGTGGTGTGGAATGCCCCGTTCATGTTCTACCCCGAGGAGGAGCGTGCACAGCGCATCGACGGAGACGGAGGCGAGCTCGGCATCGCATTGACGCTGGCGTTCGCGGACCGCCTTCCCGCGCTGCTGCGCAGCTCGGGACAGGCATGGATCATGTCGGCAGGGCCGGTGCTCGCCGACGGAGGGAACGCGCTCGAGGGCGCGCTGCGCGAACGAGCGTCGCGCCTCGGTCTGGACATCACCCTGCACGTCCTTCAGTCGTTCTGGGTTCCATCGCTGCGTGCATTCCACGAGCGATACGGGATCCGACGCTTCGAGAGCGTCATCCTGGACTGTCGTCCAGGACGGGGTCGCTGCGATCGCATCCCCTCCGCCTGGACGCGGCGCCTCCTCGACCGAGCGCGAGGTCTACTGACCCGATCGCTCCGCTAGTCCCGGAGCGGTCGACGAGGAAATCGACGGAATTCCGCCAGCTATTCGACCTGGTAGAGGCGGAAGTCCCGGGCGGGGACCTTCGCCTCGAAGGATCCCTCGCGCAGCGCGCGCGCTTTCGCCCGCGGATGCTCGAGGTCTCGGAAGCTCGAAGCTCCGGGGAGGCCGAGCGCAGCGGGGTCGAGGACGATTGCGGATTCGATCGGCCGATCTCCCCAGTTGGCCACGATCAGCAGGACCCGGTCGGGCTTCCGATACGCCGTCACGCGGAGGCCGGGATCGTGTCGGATCGCTGGTGTCGGCTCCCACCAGGGATCCAGACGCGCTTCGTCGAGGCTTCCGAACCGGTCGAGAGCGCGATACACGGGAACCCGCGTCTCGGCGTCGCTGTTCGACACGAACACATGCATGTCGTTCACGAGCGTGATCGCGAGCAGCTCGCGCGTACGGCGGGCGACCCGCCGTGGATCGACCGGGTACTTGCCGCGGCGGACCTGGGGCAGCAGGCTCGTGACTCCACCGACGCGGGGAAGCAGTAGCGCCTCGAGGAAGCCGGTCGGGAGCGCGAAGTAGTCGGGATCGTACAGCTCCGGATGCTTCTCGAGGTCGCGCCAGGAGTGGCCGTCGCGGAACAGGACGTTCAGCGCCTCTCCCACGAACATGTAGTCGACGAACTCCGCGAGCGCGCGCGGCTCTCCCTGGGCATGGATGGTGATCAGCGTCTCCGGACTCTGCTTCTTCACCGCGATGTAGAGGCGCTTGTAGAAGTCGCGCAGCGCGAAGTAGCTCCAGCGCTGCTCCCGATCGGGATCGGAGACGTAGGGAGGCCGCTGGCAGGGCTCGAGGATGCCCGCGAGGTCGAAGTAGAGGCCGCCGAGGTGCTCGCGGCGCAGCGTCGCGAGGTTCTCCTCGAGGATCCAGTCCAGGTAGCCGGGCGCCTCGACACAGGCCGCGTAGCTGTACGGGGTGCCGGGCTTCCAGCCCTGGGAGAGCAGGAACCGCCGCTCGCTCGCCGGCGGGCTGGTGAACAGGCGATGGGTGGCGGCCCACTGGTCGGCGTTGGCCATCGCGCGCGGATGCAGCGACGGCACCGCGCTCAGCTTTCCGTAGGGGATGTAGGTCACGCCGTCGGCGGAGAGTCTCGCTCGGAGACGGCGCTGGGCGTCGTCGTCCTTGGAGGCCGGCAGCCCGTGCCAGAGGGCCTCGAAGTGGCCCGGGAAGGCGATGAACACGAAGTGATCGCCCGAGTCCTTCCCGAAGCGTTTCGCCTGGTCCGGAGGTCCGAAGACGAACGAGCGCCAGCGGCTCGGCGCCTCGCGCACGGGAAGGGGAAAGAGGGCGAAGGTGTGGGACCAGTCGGCGCCGGGCGCCAGCGACACGTCGCCGCGGATCGGGGTCACGCGAAGCGCCAGTCCCGCGTCGTCTGGGACGAGCTCGATGGGGTCGCGACCGGGCGGGCTCTTCCAGCCCACGTTGGTCTCGGTCCACCACTCGATGCCCACCTGGCGGTTTCCGATCGACACGGTCGGGACGAAGGGCAGGGACGTCGCCTGGGAGGGCGCCCGTCCCGCCGAGGCGACGAGCTGGCTCTTGTCGGCGCGCAGGTTCTCGTAGTCGTACTGGAGGTGGTGGGTGACGTATTGAGCGACCGACCGGGGAAAGGCGAGCTCGTAGGAGAAGCGGTGGAGCTGGACCTCCTGCTCCGCGGTCAGTCGGAGATCCACGCGCAGCATGCCGTCGAACTCCACCTGCGTCCGGGCGCTCGCCGAGACGGGACCGGCGCGGCCCGCGCATTCCAGGACGACCTGGGCTGGGCTCGCGGAGACGACGCGCGGACGGTCCCAGACGAACTCCGAGGGCTCCCCTGACGCGTCGGCCTCGAAGCGCGGTGCGCGCAGCCACAGGTCGATGTCCTGGGAGGCGAGCCCGGCCGGGAGCGGACCGCGCTCGAAGCGGTAGACGCGACCCCACACCCCGATCTCCAGGGGGCCCTCGCCCTCGCTCGGCGACTGCACCCGCACCGGCTGGAAGGGCGCCGGCACCTCCTCAGCCTCCGCGCCCACCGCCTGCGGGCTCGGCGGAACGGGCCCGCCGCCGGCGCCGCAGGTCATCAGGGCGCACCCCAGGATGGCGATCGGGAGTCGTTCAGCCCGTCGCGACATGGGACGACGCGCAGGATCCCGGTACTCCCGCGCCCACGGGCGCGTCCGCGGGACGGACCAGCAGCGGCCGCAGCACCAGCAGCGGGGTGCCGAGGACCGCGATCGGGAACAACAGCTGGCCGATCCCGACGATCACCATGTCGATGATCCGGAACACGATGACGCTGTAGATCGCGAGCGAGACGGGATCGCGGCGGGAGGCGACCAGCCGCTGGTAGACCCACCGCACCATCGAGCCGTAGAGGAACAGCGGAAGCGGTGCGACGTACCAGGGAAAGTTCACCAGGATCTCGCCCAGCAGCGAGGGGTGGAACCCCGACTCGTGCGAGGTGGAGAGCTCGGGCAGAGCGAGCTGCAGGAACGTCCGGCCCAGGGGGAAGTTCTGCTCCTCGCCCAGCCCGATCAGTCGCAAGACGGGGTTGAACGCGGTGAACAGGGTGGAGCCCCAGCGATGGGGCGCGTCCCGCGGGAAGTGGTCCAGCACCAGCATCGCCTGCTTCATGCGGTTCATCGAGTGCCCGAGGAAGGTGTCCAGGAGCGGGCCGAAGTTGTCGGCCACCTCCTTCACCACGGCGGCGGGATTCGTGAGCAGGAGCCCCTTCACGGTGGGCTGTCTCGCATAGCCGACGAAGATGGCGAGGACCATCAGAACGATCACGTACACCGTGGCGCGTGAGACCCGCAGCGGCCGGATCAGGTAGTTGGAGATCACGACGAAGCTGATCAGGCCGATGACTGCCAGGGAGCGGCCCTGCAGGATGATGAACATGGATGCGCCGCCCAGCAGCGGCCAACCCCAGATCCACGACACCGCCGCGGGGCGCCGGCGGGACACGAGTTTCGTCACGAAGTAGAGCGCCCCGCCGACGTACATGTAGTTGCTGGCGTGAAGGAGGTATCCGACCCCGCGAGCCACGTCCGTGCGGCTCTCCTCGCCGCCCAGGATCTCCTGGACGCCGCCTGCGGTGAAGAACAGTACCGTGAAGCTGAGCAAGCCGACGGCGAACAGCGCGGCCGCGACGATCATGCAGACGTCGCGGCGAACGGTCATGCGAAACGCTCTCCTCGAGTCCGGTCCGGAGCGCCGGAAGGGCAGGAAATAGCCGGCCGCGATCATCAGATAGGCGACCAGCGCCATCACGCTGCCCTTCCAGAGCAGGGACGGCACCGGATCGTGCACGTACCAGTCGTACCCCGAGGCGAAGAGCGGGGCGACGCAGTAGGTGAGGGCGAAGCAGGCGCTGATCAGGCGGAACGGGTCGAGGGGGTCTCGTCCGGTTCCCAGGATGACGGCGCTGATGCTCAGGCTGAACAGCAGGGACAACACGATCACGGCGAGCGGAGAGCTGCGGAGGAAGGGATTCAGGAACGCCAGGATCGCGTACCCCAGGCACACCATGGGGACGACCATCAGCACCCCCAGCGAGATGGGTCGCCGTGCCACCTCCTCGCGATCTTCCGCCGCCATCGCCACTCCCATCGGTCGGCCGACCCCGATACTGGCATCCCGCCGCGCCGCAGGCCGCTCCCCCTCGGGGCGGCCCACGGTCACGTCCGCCAGGACGAGAGATCCCGCCGGAGCAGCCGGGCCAGGAGCTCGATCTCGCCGTCGAATTCGCCGATCAGTCTCCGGCGGAAGTCCGTCGGGAGGGGCTCGCGCGGGGTCCGCTCGAGGTTGGCGCGGCGAAGGGGACCGAGCAGGTGCACGCGCTCCAGTCCGACCGCGCGCTTGGCGGACGCCACCGCCCGACTGATGGCGGCCGGTGGACGCTGGGTCCAGCGCGCCAGTCCGCGGCGCCGGATCCGCTTGTTCTCGTTCACCGCGGGGAACTCCCTCCTCCCGTCCGGGGCCACGCCGAGGAAGGCGAGCACCCGCTCGTAGGCGCCGGCGGTGTCCCGGACGTAGTCGTCGAAAAGGAGGGTCAGCACTTGGTCGGCGGGGAACACCGAGAGCAGCCGCTCGAGCTGGCTGCCGAGCGAGGCCACCGCCCGGTACTGCAGGAAGCGCGGCTCCCAGGCCTGGGGTGGGAGCCGGACTCCCTTCCGCCGGTCCGCCTGGAGGTCCCAGGCGCGGACGAAGTCCAGCTCGTCCTCGTTCTGCCCGTACACCATCTCCGAGTGGAAGGCCTGGGCGAGGTCGACGGGGTTGCGGAACAGGGCGATCAGCCGGGCCCCGGGGCAGCGACGCCGGATGTTCGCGATCGCGACCTCGGAGTAGAGGTACATCGCCGACGCCTCGCCGGCGATGGCGCCCTCGGGCGCTCTTCGGAAGAGACGCCGGTAGGCGTCCCATGTTCGGGGGCGCCGAACGCCGGTAAAGTCCTCGCAGAAGAAGAACGGCTCCTTCGGAGTGGAGAGGAAGACGTCGGGGTGCTGCCGGAGATACTCGCTGAGCGCAGTGGTGCCGCACTTCGGCGCGCCGACGATGAAGAAGTCGGGTGCTCGCTCGCTGCTGCTCGGGACCTCCACACCCGCCACTCCCACCGACCGCCTCTTTCGCTCGGGTCTCTCTCCGCCGACGAGCGGGCCGGAGCATAGCGGGTCCGATCGTCGCGATGTCCTTCCTGCGAACGTCCGTCTCGGTCCTCGCGACCCAGGCCGTGATCACGCCGATCGCGCTGTTGACCGGGATCGTGCTCGCGCGGGGCCTGTCCGTCTCGGACCGCGGCTTCTACGCCGTCGCCGTGGAGTTCGCCGGGATCATCGTGATCGTGATGAACCTGGGATGGGCGCCCACCGCGATCTACCGCCTGCGCAGCGTGGGGATCGCGCCAGGTCGCGTCGCCGGCGCTGCGCTCTGGGTGACGCTCCTGACGTCGGCGATCTCGGTCTCGGTGTGTCTTGCGCTGCAGGACGAGCTCCGGGCCCGCTTCCTCTCCGGGGCCGACTCCCGCGTGTTCTACCTCGCGCTGGCGACGATCCCGTTCCAGCTCGCGGGCCTCACGTTCACCGGCGTCGCCCGCGGGCTCGGCGACTTCACCCTCCACAACGGCTATCGCCTCGGCTCGGCGCTGCTCGTGCTCGTCGGAGTCGGGATCGCCGTGCTCTTCGAGCGCCACGCGTCGACCGCCCTCGTCGGGACGCTCGTCGGCTGGGGCGTCTCGGGCGTCGTGTTGACGGCGCTGGTGCTGCGCCGCTCCGGTCTCGACCTGCGCTTCCCCTTCGACGAGATTCGCCAGAGCCTGCGCTTCGGCTTCGAGAGCACGCTCCAGCAGGTGCTGATCACGCTGCACCAGCGCCTCGACATCCTGCTGATCGCGTGGATCGTCTCCGATCCCAAGGCAGTGGCGGTGTACGCCGTCGCGGTGAGCGTGATCAACCGGGTCCGGATGATCCCGATGTCGATCGCCCTGGCGATGTTTCCCGCCATCACCGGACAGAGCGACGCCGTCGCGGACGCGTTCGTCGCGCGCGTCTCGCGGAGCTCGGTGCTCTCGGTGGTGGCGACGGCGGCGATCCTCGCCGTCGCCTCGCCGATCCTCGTGCCCCTGCTCTTCGGCGAGGAGTATCGACCCTCGGTCGCACCGCTCCTGCTGCTGCTGCCGGCCGCGATCTCCCTGGCGCCGGCCCTGGTCCTCGCGCGCTATTTCACCGCGCGGTCCCAGCAGACGAAGACCGTCGCGATCCTACTCGTCGCCACGACCGTCAACGTCCTGCTCAACCTATGGTGGATCCCGCGCTTCGGGATCCTGGGCGCCGCCGCGGCGAGCGTGGGCTCCTACGGACTACAGTTCGCGCTGATGCTGGTCGCCTTCGTGCGGGAGTCCGGGATGGGGGTTCGCGACGCGGTGGTCGTGACGCGCAAGGACGTCGAGGGCTTCCGCCGGCGCGTCGACGAGTGGTGGCTGCGCCGGCGGGCCGCGGCGGCGCGGACCGGACGATGAGCGCCTCTCCGCGCGAGCCCGTCCTCGTCCACATCGGGCTGCACAAGACCGCGACGACCTGGCTCCAGAACGCGATCTTCGAGAACGCCGAGTGGGGGTTTGCGTCGCCCTGGCCGCGCGCCGAGATCCTGGATCGCTTCGTCCTGGTCGATCCGATGAAGTTCGCCGCCGAGCCGACGCGTCGCGCGCTGCAGCCCGGCTGGGAGCGCGCCAACGGCGCCGGATCGGTCGCGGTCCTGTCCCACGAGCGGCTCTCGGGAAACCCCCATTCCGGCGGCTACGACCGGCGGACGATCGCGGAGAGGCTCGCCGCCGTCTGGCCCGAGGCGCGCGTGCTGATCGTGATCCGCGAGCAGCGCGACATGATCCGTTCCGTCTATCGCCAGTATCTCCGCGAAGGGGGCGCGCTCTCGCTTCGGCGTTACCTCGCGCCGAGCGTCCAGGGTCAGGCGCGCGCCCCCGCCTTCAGCGCCGCGTTCTTCGAGTACGACGCGCTGATCGACGGCTACCGCCGTTTGTTCGACTCGAGCCGCGTCCTGGTCCTTTGCTACGAGTCGCTGCGAGAGGATCCGAAGGCCTTCGTGTCCCGCATCGCCGAGTTCGCCGGCGCCCGCGGCACGGGGCCGGTCCCCGACCAGCGGGAGAACGTGGCGCTGTCGGACCTGGCCCTGCTGGTGAAGCGGCCTCTCAACCGCGTGCTGGTGCGCGACCGCCTGAATCCGACCGGGATGTTCGAGTCGCCCCGTTTCCACGCCGGGCTGGTCCGTGCCCTCGAGCTCGCCGAGCGTGCGTTGCCGCGCTCGCTCCGCCATTCGCGGGGCGACGCGTGGAGGGAGGTGATCGAGTCGGTGCTCGGTGAGGACTACGCCGTGAGCAACCGCCGCACGAAGGAGCTGACCGGGCTGCCGCTCGAAGAGCTGGGATACGCGACGTGATCGGCGCGCAACGCGCCGCCGGCGCGCTGGCTGGCCCGGTGGGCGCGCGGTAATCTCCGCCAATGTCCGGGCAAGTGCTCGATCTCGCATCGGTTTCAGCCAGACCGGTCGCCGGGGACCCGGCCTCCATGGCCCGGGTCGCGATCGACGCGCTCAGCCAGGTCGTCGGCGGAGGCGTGTCGGTGGCGCGGGATCTCAGCCACGCGATGGCCGAGGAGCGGCCGCAGACGCGCTTCGACCTGTTCTGCGTCTCCGACGCGCTCGCCGCGCATCCCTTTCCCGACAACGTCCGCGTGATCCGCCAGCCCGGGCTCGCGTCGCTGCGCAGGCGGACCTGGTGGCAGCAGGTCGTGTTCCCCGGCGTCCTGCGCCAGGGCGGATACGACGCGCTGCTGGGCCTGGGAGGATTCGCGATCTTCCGCAGCCCCGTGCCCCAGGTGTCCGTGTGGCAGAACTCGAACGTGTTCACCCGCGTTCCGGTGTCGCGCACCTGGAAGGTGGATGCCTACATCTGGCTCCAGCGCGCGATCCAGGGCTTTTCGATGCGACGCGCGGAGGGGAACGTCTTCCTCACGCGCGACTCCCTGGGCGAGGCCGCGACCCGCTGGGACATGGACCGCATCCCGCACGTCGTGATCCCCCACGGCGTGGGCCGTCCGGCGGCGGGTTCTGAGGATGGGGACCGGCCCGAGGGCGACTACGTCCTCACCGTCGGGCATCTCTTCTTCCACAAGAACTACGAGGCGCTGATCGAGGCGGCGGCGCGCTACCGGGAGCGCTTCGGCGATCCCCCGGCGATCCTGATCGCGGGGGGTGTCGTGGACGCGGCCTACGAGCGCCGACTCGACGAGCTCGTCCGGCGCCACCGTCTGGAGGAGGTCGTGCGCTTCCTCGGTCCGCAGCCGGCGGCCCGGGTGGCCGCGCTCTACGCCGGTGCCCGGGCCTGTGTCGTGACCTCGCGGCTGGAGAGCTTCGGCCTCACGCCCCTGGAGGCGATGACCCACGACGTGCCGGTCCTGGCCGGCCGCACCACCTGCCTGCCGGAGGTCTGTCACGACGCCGCTCTGTACTGCGACCCACATGATCCCGACGACATCGCGGAGAAGCTGCATCGCGTGCTGCGAGACGAGGCTTTGAGGAGCGAGCTGCGGACGAAGGGCCGCGCGCGCGTCGCCCGCTTCTCCTGGTCGAACAGCGCCCGGTCGTACCTCGCCGCGCTGGCCGCGGCGACGCCGGACACCGCCTGCGATCGGGTGGGAGAGGCGTTCCCGGGCGCCGGTGCCTGAGATGGGAGGGAGGCAGGCGCTCGATTTCCCCCGGCGCGTGCGTGAGCCGATCATCCTGATCGGCGCGGGTCGCTCGGGCACGACGCTGCTCGGCGAGCTCCTGGCTCTGCACCCGGACGTCGCCTACTGGGGCGAGCCCCGGCCGATCTGGATGCACGGCAACGCCTACCGGCGCGACCACCTGCTGCGCGCCGAGCACCTGACGCCGCGGATCGCCCGCTACATCGATCGGCGTTTCGGCGACTTCCTGGATGTCTCTGGCCGCACGCGCTTCCTCGAGAAGACGCCGAGCAACTGCCTGCGCATCGAATTCATCCGGACCCTGTATCCGGATGCCCGGTTCCTCAACCTGATCCGGGACGGTCGGGCGGTCGTCCGCTCGATGCTCGAGATCCGCAGGCGCGCCACGAAGGGGGCTTTCTTCACGGATCGGCTTCGCGCGACTCCCCTCACCGACTGGCCGGCCTACGTCCCGATGTTCTTCCGCACGGTGTGGCGGACCAACATCCTCGGCAGACCCGGCCACTACTGGGGCACCGAGCCGCCCGGGTGGAGGGACTGGCTCTCGCTTCCCCCCCATCTGTCCTCGGCGAGACAGTGGGAGGCGCTGGTGACCTGTTCCCGCTGCGACGGCCGGGAGCTCCCGGCGGACCGCTACCTGGAGCTGCGCTTCGAGGATCTGCTCCGGGACCCGGCGCGAATCCTCGAACGGATCCAGGAGTTCACGGGAATCGCCCGGAGCGAGGCGTTCTTCGCGTCGGCCCTCGCGAAGATCGACCGGCGCATGGTGCAGCAGTGGTCGGCGACGTTGACGCCGGAGCAGGAGCGCGAAGTGGAGCAGGAGCTGGAGCCGCTGCTCCGGGAGCTCGGATACCTCGAACTCGGTGAGACAGAGTGTCGCGGGGGGCGGTCGAATGTCGGCTGAGGCGGACGGGTCCGGGCCGCCGCGAGCCGGGGCGCGCCGGCTCCTGATGGTGCACAACCTGCTCGAGGAGAAGGGCGGGGCCGAGACCTTCTTCCTCAAGGAGGTCGACGTGCTGCGCCGGGCCGGCTACGAGGTCTTCGTGTTCGGCTTCGGCGACGAGGACGGGGGCGACGAGAGCGGCCCCATGCTTCGCAAGGGCGAGCCGCGATCGATCTGGCTGCGGAAGGTCTTCAAGTTCACGTTCCATCCCGGGGTCTACCGGGCCCTGCGGCGCTACGTGCGGCGCGTGCAGCCCGATCTGATCCACCTCCACATGGACACGAAGTACCCGCTTTCGGTTCTGGCCGCGCTCCGGGGTCACCCCGTGATCCAGATGTTCCATGGCGGCACCATCCTGTGTCCGACGGGCTGGCTCGTCCACGCCGACGACCTCGAGCCCTGCGAGGGCGGCGCGGGGTGGAAGTGCGTTCACCACGGCTGCGTTCCGGCCCGCCAGCTCCCCTTCCACGTCGGGCTCCAATGGGCCTGGCAGCGGGCGGCGCGGCGCGTCGTGACGCACTTCATGCCGCCGAGCCGCTACCTCAGCGAGTATCTCAGGCGCTTCGGCTTCCCGCTCGTCACGCGGGTTCCGTACTTCTCTCCGATGTCGGTGCGCGAGGAGCTGCCCTCTCCGGCGCACTCGGAGACGCTGGTCTACACGGGCGTGCTGACCCACCAGAAGGGCGTCGAGTTCCTGATCCGGGCGATGCCGATCGTGCTGGAGCGGCATCCCTCGGCGGAGCTCGTGGTGGTCGGCGACGGCCCGCTCGCGGAGTGGCTCGCGGAGCTGGCCGGGTCGCTCGGCGTGGCCGACCGCGTGCACTTTCGCGGCCGCCTTCCCAACCGGGAGCTCACCCGCATCTACGGCGCGGCGCGGGCCTGCGTGATCCCCTCGATGTGGCTGGAGAACTCTCCGCTCGTGGCTTACGAGGCGATGCTCGCCGGGCGGCCGATCGTCGGAAGCGACCGCGGTGGGATCCCGGACCTGATCGAGGCCGGCGAGTGTGGCTTCGTCGTGCCTCCGAAGGACCCCGCCGCGATCGCCGAGAGCGCGCTGCGCCTGCTCGAGGACCCGGAGCTCGCAGCCCGGCTGGGGGCGAACGGGCGCCGCCACGCGATTCAGTCGTTCTCCGAGCAGGTCTTCCTGGACCGCTTCGGCCGGGTGATCGAGGAAACGCTCGCCGCGGTGGCAGGAGGCCCGGCGCGGACGCGCGCGGCATGACCCAGAGGCCCCTGCGCACCTGGGCGCGGCACTCGCCGCTGCTGCTCGGCCTCTACCTGCGCTGGAAGGGCCGGGGCCAGCTCGGCGTGCACCCGGGCAGGACCGAGATCTGCATCGAGGCCTATCCCCGGTCCGCCAACTCCAGCACATTCCGGAAGTTCCGACTCGCGAACCCCGACGCAGTGGTCGCCCATCACACGCACGTGGTCGCCAACGTCGCCGCCGCGCTCCGCAACCGCATTCCCACCCTGGTGCTGATCCGCCAGCCGC
>Ga0315553_10000355_pt1 | contig 41541 bp, 47 predicted proteins | sample SalMarSW160140MG_FD_203099 | JGI IMG/M metagenome (GOLD analysis project Ga0315553, IMG submission 203099) | Salt marsh sediment microbial communities from the Plum Island Ecosystem LTER, Massachusetts, United States - Salt Marsh Sediment SW1601-40 ...
TTCGGGAAGTTGTGGCCCGAAGATACGCACGACAGCTCAACGAAAAGGCCAGACTTCCCGACCTGATTCTGATCGACGGAGGCAAGGGACAGGTCAGCTCGGCTGTGAGTATGCTCAACGCCCTGGAAGCTCCCCCGATCCCCGTTGTGGGGCTGGCCAAGAAACATGAGGAACTGTTTCTGCCTGAACATTCGCAACCCCTTGTGCTGCCGGAGAGCTCGGAGGCGCTGCGCATGCTCCAGGCTGTGCGGGATGAGGCGCACCGTTTCGCCACCACCTTCCACAAGCGGATCAGGGCGACCCAGGTGAACACTTCCGTGCTGGAGAGCGTCCGGGGAATCGGGAAAAAGAGGAGCCAGGCCTTGCTGACGGCCTTCGGTTCCCTTGAGGAGATCCGCCGGCAGCAGCCGGAAGCGATCGCCAGGGCTGCATCTGTCAGCGTCGAGAAGGCCGAGGAGCTGATAGCCTATCTGTCCAGACTTTCCTTTCATTGAAGGCTCGCAACCCGGAAGTAATATTTCATCCCCAAAGCCCACAATGGACAAAAGAGACTATTTGCCGACCGCCATCATAATCAGTATATTTGCCAGCGAAAAAGAGAAGAAGTGGGAAAGTGTTATGAAAAAAAGAATTATTGCTGGTATTTTTTTGATACTGGCCCTATCGGCATGGTCCATGGAGCTGCAGCCTCCAATGGACGACTATTGGATATCCTCCGGTTCAGGGTACCGCAAGGACCCCATGGGGGGCAAAGAGGAATCCCAGCTGCACAAGGGATTGGATCTGGTCGGACCTCATCTATCCCCGGTGAAAGCCGCGGCGGCCGGAGTAGTTGCTGAACATTGGCCCGCACCAAACGGCTACTACAAGGGTCATCCGATCTACGGCGGGGTTGTGGTGATCGATCACCTGAACGGCACCTTCACCCTGTACGGTCATCTATCCACCACCTACGTGGGTGAGGGTGATCGGGTTGAGGCGGGGGAGATCATCGGGCGGCAGGGAAACACCGGAGTATCGACCGGAGAGCACCTGCACTTCGAGGTAATCGTGAATCCGCTGATCTATCTCTCAGGAGGACCGAACACCGGGCTGGACGGAACCGTGCGCTGAGGTAAAACAGCGCCATCTCGGTCAGACCCCTAGAACCTGAAGGACCCGCTGCCGCCGTTAACGATCAGATAGTAGAGGAAAAGCTGAAGCAGGTTCGGGTGCAGAACGCCGCCCAGGGAACGAACCCGGTAATCGAAACGGGCAATCAGCTGGACGATCGCCCGAATCTCCTGCAGGGTATATTGTTGCATTGCAGCGCAGTAGATCTTCTGCGTCCGCTTGCTGGATATCTTGACTCGAGTAAAAGCCTCCTGGGGGGAGTAACGTTTCTCTATCAACAGCTTCAGACTCCTAAGTTTTCGGATCTGAAACAGCAGACCGCCCAGCAGGCTGACCGCATCGGCCTCGCCGCTCAAGAGCAGCTTGGCCAGAACTTCCAATGAAGCCTCCAGATCTCTGCCCGCGATCTTGTCGAAGAGGGTGAATACGCTTTCGTCCTTGCTGTGATAGAGTATCTTCTCCACATCGGCATATCCGATTTCGCTACCCTCTCCGAAAAAGATGCTGAGTTTCTCGCAGATGTCTTTCAGCTCCCTGGTGTTGTTCTCTACCATTTCCAGCAGAAAAGATGAAGCCTGGGGGTCGATGCGGATATCTCGCTTTTTGAAGTAGTTGAGGATCCAGCCCATCTTCTGATTCTCGAACAACTCCCAGAAGATGACCTTGTTCTCCTTTGGCACCAATTTTTCCAGACGTTTGTCGATTCGTCCGATTTCCTCGGAGAACATCACCAGAGTACTCTGGGCCGCCGGATGCATGGCATATTGGCTGAGCTGATCAAGATCCCTCTTCCTGGTCAAAAGCTCGATGTTGCGAAGCAGCGCCACCCTGTACGGGGAGAACAGGGCGCCGTTGCGCAACGCAGCCAGAACTTCCGACACTTCACTGTCGAAGGAGTAGAAACGATGGATTTCGGGAGCCTGTCCGATTGACTTGGAGATCCGATTGATCAGCCGCTCGACAAATGCGTCCTTATCCCCTTCCTCCGGCCCCAGCAGGAGGTAGAGAGAGTCGTTTTTACTCATAGTTGCGGATCAGGAACAGGAGCTTGCCCAGGATACGCACGTTCTGGGTATAAATCGGGGGATAGGCGGGATTCTCCGCCTTGAGCATGACCCGGTTCTTCTCCAGGAAAAATCTCTTCAACGTGACCGCCTCGTCCACCAGGGCCACAACCACGTCGCCGTTGTCCGCGTTGTTCTGATGCCGGACCACGGTGATATCCCCGTCGAAGATGCCGGCATCCTTCATGCTGTCACCCTTGACCCGCAGAGCGAAGTACTTGCCGGAGCGAAGATAACCCAGGGGCACGGCGAGATGCCCCTCCATGTTTTCCTCGGCAAAGAGGGGTTTACCTGCGGCTACGGAACCGAGGATCGGAATTGTGCGGTAATGATCTTCCTGGTACAGATCCCCGTCGCCGAGCACCTTGATCGCCCGGGAACGGTTGAGATTGCACTGGATAACCTGCTTTTTCTGCAGCGCCTTGAGATGATCGTAGGCTCCTTTTACCGAAACCTGAAGATGCTCGGCAACTTCCCGCACTGTGGGGGGATATTTGTAGGAACGGATGTAGGTCTTGATGTACTCCAAGACTTCCTTCTGGCGAGCCGTAAGACCCTTCATCCTACCTCTTGATCTCTATGCCATGCTTCTTGATCTTGTTGTGCAGGTGCGATGGGGTAATACCCAGGGCCCTGCTGGTGCGGGTGATGTTCTGCTCGTTCTCTTCGAGCTTTTTTACCAGAAACTCCCGTTCAAACTCATCTTTGGCCTCGTTGAGCTTCATGCTTTCGAAGCCTTTCAGCACCTCATCCTGTTCCCAATCGGTGCGGCTGGTAAGAAAGCGCCTGACCGAATCGGCAGAGATCACCTTCTCCTCAGTCATTATGTTAATACGCTCTATGAAATTTTTCAACTCTCTGATGTTCCCCGGCCACGAATATGTGCGCAGCAGCTGCAGGGAGTCCTCAGAAAAACACCTTGGCGGCTCGTCGATGGAGCGTTTAAACTTGCCCATGAAGTAGTCGACCAATTCGAGAAGGTCTTCGATCCGATCCCGCAGCGGGGGCACGAAGATCGGAACCACGGTGATGCGGAAGTACAGATCCTCTCGGAAACGCCCGCTGCGAATCTCCTCCTGGATATTCTTGTTGGTAGCGGCTATGACCCGCACATCCACATTAATGGACTTCTCCCCGCCGATGCGTTCGAATTTCATCTCCTGGAGCACCCTGAGAACCTTGGCCTGGGTGTTGAGGGACATATCGGCTATCTCATCGAGGAACAGTGTGCCTCCGTTGGCTTGCTCGAATTTCCCCTTCCTGCGGGCATGAGCATCGGTGAAGGCCCCCTTCTCGTGCCCGAATAATTCGCTCTCGATCAGGGTCTCCGGGATCGAGGCGCAGTTCACCTCGACAAAGGGCTCCCGGGCACGCCGGGATCGGCGGTGGATCTCCCGGGCGACCAGCTCTTTCCCCGTCCCGTTTTCTCCGAGAATGAGGATCCGGGCGTCGCTGTCTGCGCTCTGGTCGATCAACTCCCACACCTTTTCCATCCCCTCTCCGGAGCCGATCATCTCATCTTCGAAAAGGATGCTCTGTTTCAGACTGCGGTTCTCCCGCTTGAGCTCTTCCATTTTGAGGGCGTTCTCTACAACGGTTATGGTTTTTTCCAGGCTGAGGGGCTTCTCCAGAAAATCGAAGGCCCCGATTTTAACCGCCTGCACCGCCATGTTGATATTGGCGTGGCCGGAGATTACCACCACCTCGATTTCAGGCCAGCCGTCGCGGATGCGCTTTAGAACATCGATCCCGCCCATGTTCGGCAGCCAGACATCCAGGATGACGAGTTCCACCGCTCCTTCCTGCAGGACCTCTAGGGCCCGGAAACCATCCTCGGCGGTGATGACCCGGTGCCCTTCATCCGCCAATACATCCTGGAGAACTTCTCGGATACCCCGTTCGTCGTCTACAACCAGTATCGTGCTCAAAGCTCAAGCCTCTGCAAAGCCCAGCGGCAAATCGATGATGAAGGTCGTGCCCACATCTTCCTGGGTTTCAAACCAGATATTTCCATCATGATCGAAAACAATCCGCTCGACAATAGCGAGCCCCAATCCCGCACCGTCCGCTTTGGAGGTGAAGTAGGGCTCGAATACGCGGCCGCGGATCTCCTCCGGGATCCCCGCGCCGCTGTCCTTGATCCAGATGCGGCAGAAGCGACGATCTCCTTTGTTCACCACGGCGCTGCGGATCGACACCTCCCCTCCCTTGGGCATCGCCTGAACCGCATTTCGAATCAGATTGGCAAGCACCTGTCTGATCTGACCGGGATCGGCTCGGATAACGCTGTCCTCACTTATATGACTCGAGTCGATGATCACCTCCGTGGATAGGTTCCGGTACATCTGGGCTACCTCCTCAACCGGCTCCCGCAGGTGTATGGACTGCAGTCGCGGCATGGGAAGACGGGCGAACTCCCTGAACTCCACCAGAAGATCGTTGAGGCTGTCCACTTCGCGTACAATTGAGGAAACCGAGGCCTGCAGCACCTTCTGGAACTCCCCGCCCGCGGGCGACCCGCTTTCCGCCTCAGCATCGGCCGAGTATTTTTTCAGAATCCTCTGAGCCGAGAGTTTAATCGGCGTCAGCGGATTTTTAATCTCGTGGGCCAGACGCTGAGCTATCTCCTGCCAGGCGGAGATCTTTTCACTCTGCTTGAGCTTCTCCCTGGAGTGGGAGAGCTCTGAGACCATGCGATTGAAGGATCCCACCAGGTGGGACAGCTCATCAGCGGAGCGACTGAGGATGCGAAAGGAAAAATCCCCCTCGGCGACTCGTCGGGTGGCATCCTCCAGGTTGACAATCGGACGGATGATCTCCTCGGTCAGCAGAAAGCTGACAAGGATGGAGAGCAGAAAGATGGGCAGGGAGAAGAAAAAGTAAAAAAATATCAGAACCAGTCGAAACAGGCGTTTATACCGGTTCAGCTGGCTGAAGATCTCCAGGCTTTCGGTCAGACTGCTCGCCTTGCTGTCGAAACCTTCAGGCATGAGCCTGCCCACAACAACCGTGTATTGTCCTCCGTCCAGCTCATAGACCGCGGCATTTCTCAAGATGCTGGCATCTTCCCGGTCCTCCTTCGGCAGATCGCCGGTTCCTCCATCGAACGCCCCCAGGCTCCTCAGTCGTCCCCGAGGTTCCCCCCGAAACAGCAGCTCCGAACCGTCGGCGTCAAAAACCTGGATGAACTGAATGTCCGAGTTCACGGTTCGAACGTTCTTCCACAGCCGCTCCGGGTTTCTGTTCAGATCTTCCAGAATGAAAGACATCATGGAACTGCTGTTGAACGTGCGCAGGCTCTCCACCGTGCCCCGGTAGTACTCCAAAGAGATGGATAGCCCGCCCCGAAGCGCCTCGCCGATACGCGCCTCCAGCCAGAAGTTGATCGCCGAGTTTACAAAGTTCACACTCAGCAAGGCCTGGGGAATCGAAGAAAGCAGGGCAATCAATACAAAAAACATGATTAGTCGGCTCTTGAGCCGCGAACCCGGCTTGCCGGTGGCTCGTTCCCGGATCAGCCGCACGATCTGAAACACGATCAACCCCAGAAGGATCAGGGGGAAGGCGATGGCCACGACGTAGGCCACGATGTTCGCCTGCGCATCGACCTGTGCAAGGTCGACGAGGATCTGGTGTGAAAATACCACGATCAGGGCAATGAGAAGAATGAAGATCAGAACCAGGACGAGCAGCCCGACCGAGGTGGTGCTGGAGTGGAAGGCTCTCAAGGCTTCAATTCCGCCTCGACCCACGGGGTCGTGAAAACCGTGTCGGTTGAAAAGAGGGTGATGATATTCAAAGGAGGAATGATCTTCACCGGCATCATCCTTACCCGGGCGAGCAAATAGTAATCCCCGCCGTCGCCGGTATTGATTTCTCCAAGATCGATCTCCGGAAGGGAGAAAAATGCGTCCAAGAACTCCGTCTCCGCCGCATACTCGCCTGTTATCCTGTTATCCCTCAGAATCTTATAACGATTTTCGTAAAAATCAAACGAAGCGACCTGGTACACCTGCCGTTCGCGGAGCAGGCGATCGCCGAAAAAAGCGAAGACGCCGCTGCTTCGTCTGTATAGTCTCAGCTGAAAGGTGATCTCCGCCCGCAATCCGTCCCACAGAGAAGCCAACACCGCCTGACTGGCGGAGACGCCACGCTCCGCGAAGTTGGAGTCCAGATACTCAACAGTTCCGGACACACTGCGGCCGCGGAGCACCACATCCAGCCGAGCCTCCTGGGCTGATACAAACGTTGAGACCAGCAAAAGGAGAATTGGGATGACCGGGGTCTTCGCCTCACTCCTCCTCGAATTTTGTTTCAAACAGTCTGCATATCGTCTGAAGCGCATCCTGCTCATCGCTGCCGTCGGCGATGATCTTGATGGGGCTGTTGTAGGTCGCAGCCAGAGTGAGGATTCCCATTATGGACTTGCCGTTGATCTTCTCCCCGTCTTTCTCCAAGAAGATATTAGCGGCAAATCGGTTGGCCGTTTGGACGAGCAAGGCGGCGGGCCGAGCATGGATTCCGGCCCGGTTCTTGATGGTTACGGTTTTTTCAACCATGCCTTTTTCCGGCTTGCGTTCGAGGGTCAGGTTTCGCTCAAGAAAATCGCTTTGGCGCTTTCAGTCTCCAGCCAGCGCATGACATTCTTGGAGAACTCTTTTGCCGAATAGTAGCCCATCTTCTTCAAGCGCTCGTTCATGGCGGCAGTCTCTATGATGACAGGTATGTTGCGCCCCGGTTTCACAGGTATCACTATATAGGGAACCTGTACACCCAGGATTTCCATGAAGTTCTCTTCCGCCCCTATGCGATCGTAATTTTTATCGGAATCCCAATCCTCCAGGCGAACGGCCATTTGGATCTGTTTTTTGTCCCGGATGGCCCCAACGCCGAAAAGATGGGTGATATTGATGATCCCCAGCCCCCGGATCTCCATGTGATGGCTGGAGACCCCTGTACCCGTGCCGATTAGGATATTCCCCCCGACCCGGCGGATCTCCACCAGATCATCCGCCACCAACCTGTGGTTCCGTTCTATCAGAGCCAGAGCGGTCTCGCTCTTGCCGACCCCGCTGTCCCCCATTATCACCACGCCGATCCCAAAGACCTCCACGAAAACCCCGTGAACGCTCTGCTTGGGGGCAAAGATGTTGCTCAGCACGCGCAGAATACGGGTGGTAAACTCAGAAGAGGTTAGATCCGTCTGCAGAACCGCACAGCCGGTTCGCTCTGCAATGCCCAGGAAGTCTTCCGTCGGTGCTTGGGCGTGGGTAAACACGCAGCAGGGGATCTCGCAGGAGAACAGCTTCTCCAGCGTTTCGGTCTTGCCCTCCTGGGCAAGCTTCTCCAGATAGGCCATCTCCCCGCGTCCGAAGATCTGGATGCGTTGGAAGGCAAAATTGTCATAGAAACCGCTGAGCTCCAGACCGGGCCTGTTGATCTCCGGTACTTTCAACTCCCGGACCAACCCCGAACGGCCGGCTATGCACTTGAGGTTGAGAGCGTCTCTATCCCTGAGATCCAACTGCAGCAGGTCCAGAACCGTGATTTTTTTCATGCTTCAGGTTCGGCGGCTTCTCCGCTTCGGACGCTATCGTGACCTTTGTGATCTTGGATCTTGTTCTTTTCTTTGACCACTTTCAGCTCTAACTTGTCGAAAAGTTTATCGATCCCTTCAAAGATATCGAAGCTCTTCACCCGTATGTGATTGGAATTTCCCCAGCGGAAGTTGATGGTTGCCTCGAGGCTGTACTGGCTTCCCTCCTGGGAAAAGAACACAAGTAGATCGATTATATGCTCGGCTACGAAATCGAGACGAGGCAGCTTCTTGTCGATATATTCACGCATCTGGTCGGTAATCTCGATGTGAACTCCCTTGATATCGATATTCATGCGGGCCTCCTATCTGTGATGTGAACTCATAATATCTAGCTCTTTACGGTACTTGGCAATCGTCCTGCGGGCAATCCTCACTCCTTTAGCTTCCAGGATCTCCCCGATTTTCTGATCGGTGAGCCGCTTCCTGCTGCCCTCCTCTTCGATGATCTCCCGGATCATCTGTTTGACCCCCTCTTTGGAGAATCTGCCGCCTCCGGGGACCAGATTCGTGAAAAAATACTTGAGCTCGAATATCCCCCATTCCGTCTGAATGTACTTGCCGTTGGTCACCCGGCTCACCGTTGCTTCATGCACACCGACTTCCGCTGCAATGTCTTTTAATGACAGAGGCACAAGATACTTGGAGCCCTTTCTGAAAAAATCTCTCTGAAACTCGATAATGGCCTTGCAGACTTTCAGCAGTGTCTGGTTCCTCCGGTGAATGCTGTTGATGAACCATCGAGCATCGTGCACCCCGTTTTTCACGAAGCGCTTGAGATCCTTCTGTTTGTACTGCTCCTCGTGATCCTGAATGCTGGCATAGAAGGAGTTGATACCCAGAACGGGGATGTCCTCATCGTTGAGCACTATGACAAGCTCCCCCTCCTGGATCTTCACCATGACATCGGGGACTACATATCGAGGCTGCTCGGTGGAATAATTCCTTCCTGGAAAGGGATCCAGCTCCCGCAGGAACTCCTTAACCTTCAATACCTCCTTGACACTTGTGCGCATGCTGCGGGCGATTTCCCGGTACTTCTCCCGTTCCAACTGTTCGAAATGTTTCTCTACGATCTCTGCGGCACGGGGAACAGAATCGGGATGGAGTTTGATCTGCACCAGGATCGATTCCCGGTAGTCCGCCGTGCAGGTGCCGATCGGGTCGAAACCCTGTATCAGCTCCGTCATCTTGTTCATTACAGCACGCTTTTCGGGACTTAAGGAGTCTTCAGGATTTTCGAGGGGGAATCCCTCGATATCCAGATTCAAAAGCAGGTTTTCCGGTTTTTCAATATGAAAACCGTTGTCGTCGAGATTTCGGATCAGGTATTCTCCAATTCGAAACTCCGCATCGCTGATCTGCTGCAATCGCAGCTGCCACAACAGATGTTCGTGGAGAGATTCCGGACGGGTGAGCACGCCTTCGATAAATTTCCGATGGGCGTCCTCCCGGCTGCCTCCTCCCTGGACTTTGATGTATCCCGGATCGGACGTATTCTCGAAATACTCCTGTTCCTCTGATGTGCGCCTGCTAGTGTCGTCCAACGACAGCGGTGAGTTTTCCTCCACGATCTCCAGAGCCGGATTTTTCTCCAGTTCCTCCTGGATCGTGTCCCTCAACTCCAGCAGGGGCAGAGCCATAATTTTTATAGCCTGGTACAACTGAGGGGTCATGCGCAGCGTCTGGGTTTGTTTTTGTACCAGTCTCTGTGTTTGAGCCATAATTTGATCCGAGCTTAGAACCCTTTCTCTCCCCTATTACTATTCTAACATCAAATTTGAATGATAAATGCGAAGAATGTCAACGGTGAGCTACATACGGAACTCTTCACCCAGATAGATCCTGCGGGCGATCTCGCTGTCCAGAAGCTCATCCTTGGGACCGGCCACTACGATCTCTCCGAGGTTTATGATATAGGAGCGGTGGGTGATCTCCAGGGTATCTCTGACGTTGTGGTCGGTAATCAGCACGCCGATGCCTTTTTGGGACAGATCAACCGCGATGCGTTTGATCTCATACACAGCGATCGGATCGATTCCCGCGAAGGGCTCGTCCAGCAGGAGGAATTGAGGCTCGATGGCCAGGGACCGGGCGATCTCGGTGCGGCGGCGTTCTCCCCCGGACAACGTATAGGCCTTCTGCTTCCGCAGGTGCCTGATCCCCAGCTCTTGCAGAAGGAAATCCAGTTTCTCTCTCTTCTCGGCATGATTGAGGTCCTTTCGGGTTTCCAGGATGGCTGCGATGTTTTGTTCCACTGTAAGCTTGCGAAAAACCGATGGTTCCTGGGGCAGATAGGAGATCCCCAGCCGAGCGCGCTTGTACATCGGCAGGCCGGAGATGCTGCGGCCGTTCAGATAAATCTTCCCGCGGTTGGGTTTGATAAAACCCACGATCATGTAGAAAATCGTGGTCTTGCCCGCCCCATTCGGTCCCAGAAGACCCACCACCTCTCCTACTCTCATGGAGAAGCTGACATCCCTGACCGCCTCTTTTTTACCGAATAGCTTAACCAATCCTTCAACGGCCAGCTGCCCGTCCCTTTGGGACTCCTGCGGCAGCATTTTATCCGGGGTCTTTGCACCCTTCACTCAATCGGCTCCTTCACTCTGGTCAATCTCCGAACGCACCTTTCCCCGGATGTCTCCCTCCATACGAATCGTATCCGTGTTGAGGTCGATGTAGATCTTCAGCGCCCGATATTCGTCGCCCTTCCAGTTGACGACGGGCATGCCGGACAGCTCCAACTTGTCCTCGTTGCGCTGATAGCGAGCGTATTCCGCCCGGCAGACAAGATCCTCTTTCAGTATCCGAACTCCGATCTGGACGACGGTTTCATCACTGTCCTCCCAATTCTCGAGGTACCCGCCTTTAACCACCACCTCGTTGCGTTCATCCAACATGATCACATTTCCACGGACCCGGACGACCTTCTCCTCGCGGTTGTAGAACAGCCGCTGGCAGGTTACCTCGATCCCCTTCTGTTCATTGACGATGCGGACGTTTCCCTCACAGGCCACATAGCGGAAATCTTCCCCGTACAGTTCCACGCGGTCGGCCCGGATGAGATTGTCCTCGGTCTGGACCTCGGCGTTTCCCGATAGAACAGTGCGCTCCTTTCCCTTGGCCAGCACCGTCTCCATCTGCTCCCCCCGAAAGGAAAAGGTCTGAGCCCACAGGGAAGGGGCCAGAAACAACAGCAGGAAGAAGACCTTCAAAGCTCTATTCCTCCTCTTCCTCTCTGACATAGCTTCCTCGCACCCGGGAGGAAAACTCTAGACGCTTCCTGCGGAAATCAGCGGAGAAGCCCTCCCCCTCCACGTAGGAACCGTCGTCGGTCTGCAGACGGACCGTCTGTCCATCATCGGCTACCAGACGCCGTCCCTCCCGGACCCAGGAAAGCCTTCCGGCCTGCAAAGACGCCTCCTCTTCGTGGGAGTAGATTTCTATCGAACCGCTCACCGTGGCATTTTCACTGTCCGTCGCAAATACCGCCCGCTCGGCCTGTGCTTCGGTGAGCAGGTTGCCCTCTTGATCATACTCACGGAAGAAAACACCCTCCAGAACGATTTCGTTTCGTTCACCGTAGGTCTCGGCCCGTTCGGCTTCCAGAACCACCCACACTCTGCCCCCGGAAACTACCGTATGGGTAAACTCGAGGAGAACGGTTTCCGGGATCTGACCGGGAATGCTCTCCGCCACCCTGGCTTGATCGTAATCCAGACTGCAGGAAAGACAGAACAGCACGAGGATGGCTACCAGTGTGGCCTTTGCCTCATTCATACTTCATACAAGCTTCGACGAAGGCGGCAAACAGCGGATGAGGTGATACGGGCTTGGACTTGAACTCGGGATGGTACTGCACCCCGATTCCCCATGGGTGGTCCGGCCATTCGCCGGCCTCCACCAAACTGTCGTCCGGCGTAAACGCACTGAAGATCAAACCCGCCTCTGCCAAACCCTCGCGGAAAATGTTCGATACTTCATAACGATGTCGGTGACGCTCGGAAATCTCTTCCCGCCCGTAGATCCCATGGAGGAGTGTCCCCGCTACAATCCGGGACGGACTGGCCCCTAGACGCATCGTGCCTCCATAGGCTTTGACGTCGATCTGATCCTCCAGCAGGCTGATCACCGCGTGCTTGGAATCGGGAGCAAATTCGGCGCTGTTGGCGTCCGTCCAGCCTAAAACGTTCCGAGCGAACTCGATCACCATGACCTGCATGCCCAGACAGATCCCAAAATAGGGCAGCCGCTGCGCGCGGGCGTAAGCCGCCGCCTGAACCATGCCCTCGATACCTCTCTGACCGAATCCTCCAGGAATCAGGATGCCCTCCAGGTCGCCGAGGGTCTTCTCCAAATCCCCACCCGCACTATTGGCAAGCTGATCAGAGTCCACCTTAACCAGTTCGATCTGACAGCGATTTTCTATGCCTCCATGATAGAGAGCTTCATAGATCGATTTGTAGGAATCGAGAAGCTCCGTATACTTCCCGACCAACCCGATGCGCACCGACCGTTCCGCGTTGTTGTAAGCCTCCACAACCCGCTTCCAATCGCTGAGATCACAGGGAGTGCCGGGCAGGTGCAATTTGTCCAGAATGATTCCATCCAGTTTCTGCTCTGCGAAGATGATGGGGATTTCGTATACGGTTGAGTGGACATCGTAGGCGGAAATCACAGCCTCATCCTCTACATTCGTGAACAGCGAAATCTTTCTTCGCAGTTCTTCTGATATCGGCTGCAGGGCGCGGCAAAGGACAATGTCCGGCTGAATGCCGATCTGCCGCAGAGAGGCCACCGAGTGCTGCGTAGGCTTGGTTTTCATCTCTCCGTCGGACACAGTAGGAATCAGGGTCAGGTGAATGAACAAAACCCGGTTCCTGCCCAGATCATGGATAAACTGTCTGGCTGTTTCGAGGAAAGGAATCGACTCGATATCACCGACCGTGCCGCCGACCTCGATGATCGTCACGTCCACATCGGGCTGATCACCCACCTTGAAAATCCGGGATTTGATCTCGTCGGTGATATGGGGAATGACCTGAACGGTGCGTCCCAGGAAACGTCCTTCCCGTTCTTTTCGAATCACCTCCTGATAGACCTGTCCGGTCGTCACCGAATTGATCCGGCTCAACGGAGAGGAGGTGAATCGAGAGTAGTTGCCCAGATCCAGGTCCGTCTCCGCTCCGTCATCGGTGACGTAGACCTCCCCATGCTGATACGGACTCATGGTGCCCGGATCTACGTTGATGTAGGGATCGATCTTGATCATTCGGACTTTGAGACCGTGGTGCTCGAGAAGACTGCCAATGGAGGAAGCGGCCACACCCTTTCCGAGGCCTGAACACACGCCCCCGGTAACGAAGATATACTTGCCGCTCATAGGTAGAATTATTCACACCCGGTCCAGAGATGTCAATTGAAACTCATCCATCAGAAGCGGGTAAACGGAGTGCTCCTATCCGGCTGTTGCTGTGTTCAGTTGCTGTGGGGTCGAATATCGGCCGCGATGGTGCCGGACTGCTGCGAATCAGTATCGAGGCGGGAAGCCTCGGGAGCGAAAAAGATCAGACCCTTGCAGGGATCCTGCAGTGAGGTGAGAAAGGTGCACAGATCCGCGGAGCTGAGCAGGTGATCTTCAGCCAGCACCGGGGCTTTCAGCCGCACAGCCAGGGCAAGGCCGTCGCTGGGACGTACTTCCATCTCGAAATGCCGCAGACGCCGATGATATTTGATACAGGCATTGTACCCGAACTCTCCGGATTGTCCGTAGATCTCCAAACCGTCCATCATGAATCCATGGCGCTGGAAGTAACTGGCCAGTATATCGTGGGCCAGAGGCCGGGGGCTCTTGATTTCCTCCAACTCGACGATGATCGAACTGGCTTCCGACGGACCTATCCACACGGGAAGCACACGCTTGCCCGTCGCATCACTCAACACAGCTACCGGCATCCGATCGGAATCGAGAAAGAAACCCTTAATGTGAAGCTCAACCATCGCCACACCTCTTTTACATGAAATATAGCCCGCTTGCGAGAAATCACTACCGAAGGGATGGTTTTTTTTCGAAAATGTTTGGGGGCGCCCGGCCGGATCCGGGGATGCCGGTGCTCCGGCAGGGCCCGGCCGGATCCGCTGCCTACTGGATTGCCGCTACGGCTTGGGAGAGAGCACCTTGGTGATCTCCGGATACTCCCGGGTCTTGTTCTTCAAGGCAAAATTCATTACGAAACCCAGGACAATTCCGGCGACGCCGATCAGAACCCTGGCGGTTTCTCCGGCACCCGGCCACAGAATGCCCGTCAGATAGTAGAACAGGAAGAACGCCAGTATGGGAACTATGAGCACGAGAAACCCTGCCTTTATTGCTTTGCCCGGGGCGATGAAATATTCCACCCGATCCCCGGTTTCAATGGACAGGGATTGTGAGTTTTGTGCCGCAAACAATCGCTCCTTGCGCGTTCCAAATATCGTCAATTCATGATGATTGGAGCGACTCGAGTTCTCAAAATCTCCGTCGCCGGGTCCGCAGCTTCCGCAGTGCAGCTCGTGTTCACAGCCCGCACACTGCTCGGACGAGATCCAAACCAACTGTCCTTCAACCTTCTTGACTATGCCCTGTTCCGTCATGATCCTCTGCCTCGCAGGCCTCGCGCACGATCTCTATGGCGAGCGCCTTTCCTTCTCCGTTGGTTTCGACAATAACCCCCTGCAGCTCGAGATCCTTCCAGGTGACCCGGGATTGTTCGTGAATCTGGGTCTGGAATTTACGAATTTCGATCTCCGGATCCAATCCCCCCACCGAATAGCGGCTTCCCGTTCGTCCGGTACCGGCGATAACCGCCGTGCCGCCGGGAAGCACCCGGGCATCCGCGGTGAGCACCTTGGTATGGCTGCCGAGCACCGCAGCTACCTTCCCCTCGAGATGGTAGAACATCGTATATTTTTCCGCAGTGGTGGAGGCGTGAAAATCAACGATGATCGTTTCGGTCTCTGCAGCCATCTTTTCCAGGATGCCCTCGATCATGAGAAAGGGATTATTCAGATGTACCCGGTTGAATCCCGATTGTCCCAGCAAATTCACGATTCCAATGCTGTGTTCCCCCACCCGAAATACGTTCCATCCCCGTCCGGGATTGCCGTAGGGATAGTTCGCCGCCCTGAGAATGTAGGAGGCTTTGGGAATGTGGGGAACCATATCCTTCTTGTAGTAGATACATTCTCCTGAGGTAATTGCATCTACCCCGAGTTTGTGTAGATAGATCGAGTGGTTCTTTCCGATCCCGAATCCACCTGTAGCGCCGTCTCCGCAGGCGATGACGAAATCGATACTCTTTTCCTCTTTGAGATCTGCCAGAGCGCTCTTCAGGCAGAATACTCCGGGAGAGCCGACGATTTCACCTATGTAGAGGATTCTCAAGGGTGTACACAGACCTTTCCAGGGATCGGAAGCGCCGGCCGCATCGATTTGTCAGATCGTCACCGCCTCCCCGTTCCCGAGGCTAAAGATACTAAAGAAAGCGTCGTTTTGGAAGACTCGGTTTCCTTCTTCTTGAAGCGCTGTCTCTTCGCCCGCATGGATGGACAGGTTCCCTCTCGGAGCGGATCACAATGGATCTTGACAAGAGAGGCTGGGATTTGCTATTTTCCCAATGTCAGCCCGGATGGTGAAATTGGTAGACACGCTAGGTTCAGGGTCTAGTGGCCGTAAGGTCGTGGAGGTTCAAGTCCTCTTCCGGGCAAGGGAAAGGGTCGAGTCCGTTTATGGATTCGATCCTTTCTTTATTGAAATCCTATACTGCGGAAATGAAACGGATAATTGTTGCGGCGTTCATCACCTCATGTCTGTTCACGGCAGGTCTCTGGGCGGAGTTGAACAGCAACCTGAAACTCATCGGCTTTTCCAAAGCAGGCGAATACCTGGCCTACGAGATCAGCGGGTACGACACGGTCAGCGCACGCGCCTTCAGCCTGGTCCAGATCGTGGACGTCGCAAAGAACGACTTTGTTGCCGACGATTTTCTAGCCGAAGCGGAGAATGGGAGGGCGGAGCTGGAGGACGGCACTTTGAGCGAAGCCGCCTTGAGGAAAGCCGGGGCAGCGATCCGGCAATATGGGATTATCGATGGAAACCAGGGTGCCCTGGTTTACGAACAGCTCCGGGAAGGGGCTGCACATGAGGCGTCCTTCTCCATCTCCACGGGCAAGGCCCGGCAGCAGTACGGGGTCACCCTGCGCGCTTCGCCTGAGCCGCAGGAGATAAACTACCAGACGGATTTCAATACCAACGATTGAGCAGACACACTTTTTTTCTCCACAGATAGAAAAACTGTCCGCTTTTAGGCTACACTTTTTTCCAAATGAAGGGACGATATCTCCTATCAGCCCTGCTGCCGGTCATCCTCCTCCTCGGCAGCTGTTTGGGCGGCGGATCAGCCCCAAAACCCCCGGCCGGCGGCTCCGAACTGCCGGATGAAACACCCCGGACCAGTCTGCCGGCGCCGGATGAGACTGAAGCGACGGAGACGAAGCCCGCGGAGGAACCGGCTCCCCCGGAGATCGGCTACTACGAGGCGGTGCGGCAGATAGCCCTCCTCTACCCTGAAGATCTGCAACCCCTCACCGTAAAGGGCCGCATCGCTATTATCCTCCATGATCTGGACAACGATCGGCATCCGGAGTGTCTCTCCCTCGGTGTGCCTTCGCGAGGCATCGATTCCAATGAAATGGCCCGCCTGGTCGATTCTTCCCGTTTGTTCCAGGAGGGAAATGAACCGGTTCCGTTCTCTCTGCTCGTGTTCGCCAACAACAAAGGTGTTTTTCGGCACCTCGAGACCCTGGATCTCGGAGAACACGTTGTATTTGAGCACTTCCGAGACCAGCCTCTGTACGTAAATCGTTCCCTTCCCGTAATCATCACAGCATCATTTCAGACCATAGAGGGTCGTGAAGTAGAGTTGTTTGTATTCGACAATGCCGGCGGCCTTCCCCGCTACCGGCATACCCTGTCGGAAACGCTTTCTACGCAGTACCGCCTGGAGGATATAGACGGGAACGGCATGATTGATCTATTCGTCAAGGAGAAAGCCATAGAGGAAGGCACGGGCTTCGAGACCTTCCTGACCTGGCACCGGTGGAACGGCCGGAGTTTCAGCGAATACCGTTCAAAAAACGTTGTCCGCAATCTGAACGCTTTTCTGGCATCGGCCACGGAACTGCTTTTGTCCGGGGAGCCTCGGGAGATGGTGAGATTCCTGCTCGATCCGGTCGATCTTCGGATCCTGAAGCGAAACGGCTGGAGTGACCACAAGATCCTGATCCATACACTGGGACTGAAAGACATGGGGATAGAACAGTTTCCCTCTCTGCGGGAGGTTGTTTTTCCACCTCTCCTCGAGGATCCTTTCACCAGCGAGGACGAGCAGGGATCCTGCTTCGAAATTACCTATCGGATGATCGATCTGAACGGCACCTCCTATATCGCCAAGGCACGACTCTGCATGCCTACAAATCCTTTTGAGGAAAGACAGTTCGCCTTCTCCCCCAGCCTCGATTGACATAAAATCCAAAAGCAAACTACGCTGTGGAGCATGTACAGTTATATCATAGAGGGGGGCCACACCCTCAAAGGCAGGATCCGGCCCAGCGGCAACAAAAACGCCGCTTTGCCCTGTTTGGCTGCAACCCTCCTGAGCGACGAAGAGGTGGTCCTGACCAATGTTCCCGACATAGAAGATGTGGAAGTTATGCTCGGGATTTTAAAGGCTCTCGGCTCTGATATCCGTCGGGTGGACGAGCATACTTACGGCCTTAAAACCCGCGACATCAAAAACTGCTCGATCCCCCTCGAGATGTCCAAACAGATAAGAGCGTCCATCCTCTTTGCCGGCCCGCTGTTGTCCCGCTGCGGAAAGGTCACCCTACCTCCTCCCGGGGGGGATGTCATCGGACGGCGTCGACTGGATACCCATTTTCTGGCCTTCAAGGAGCTGGGAGCACGGGTCGTCGAAGTGGATGGGGTGTTCAGCCTTCAAGCCAATAAACTGGTCGGAACGGACCTGTTCCTGGACGAAGCTTCGGTCACGGCCACGGAAAACGCCATTATGGCCGCCGTGCTTTCAGAGGGCACCACGGTTATCCAGAACGCGGCTTCCGAACCCCATATTCAGGACCTCTGCCGCATGCTTTCCCAGATGGGGGCACGCATCAGCGGTATCGGCTCCAACATTTTGAGGATCGAGGGAGTGAGGCGACTGGCGGGCACGGAGTTCAAGATCTCGACGGACTTTATGGAAGTGGGATCCCTGATCGGCCTGGCAGCGGTCACCCGCAGTGAATTGGAGATCGCGGATGCGGCGCCCCAGTACTTGAGAATGACGAAGATCGCTTTCAACAGGCTGGGAATTCACTGGGAAACCGACGGGGATACCATCCGGATTCCCGCGGACCAGGAGCTGAAAGTTATACCTGATATCGGCGGTACGATCCCCAAGATCGACGACGCCCCCTGGCCCGGCTTCCCTCCGGATCTGATCTCCATAGCCCTGGTGAGCGCCACCCAGGTAGAGGGGACCATTCTCATACACGAAAAGATGTTCGAATCCAGGATGTTCTTCGTGGACAAGCTCATCGGGATGGGAGCCCGCATCATCCTCTGCGATCCGCATCGGGCGGTGGTGAGCGGGCCCTGCCGTTTGAAGGGCGCCGAGCTCGTGTCTCCGGATGTTCGTGCGGGGATGGCCATGGTGATCGCGGCTCTCTGCGCCGAAGGCAGGAGCACTATCGGAAATGTATATCAGATCGAGAGGGGCTATGAAAATCTCTCGCAACGGCTGAAAGGTCTGGGCGCCCACATAGAACGGCAGAGTTCAGATCAGAAACCCCGCTGAGCGCTAATTTCCCGGTACGCCTTGTTGATGAGCTTGAACTTCTCTTCGGCGACCCTGGTGAACTCCTCCCCTAAATTCGCCACTTTGTCGGGATGGTGCTGAGCCGCCAGCTTTCTGTAGGCACTGCGGATCTGATCATTGCTGGCATCCGGACTGACGCCCAGGATACTGTATGCTTGATTTTCCTCCTGCTTGAACTCCGCCGCAACGCTTCGATAAGAGGCGGCATCGATACGCAAAGCCGCAGCGATCCGCCGTATGAGTTGCTCTTCCGCCTCTGAGACTCCCCGCTTGTCCGCCTCGGCGATCTTGAACAACAGGCGCAGCAGCAGTAGTCGTCCCGCCGGACTCGAACTGATGCGGTAGTAGCTGGCCAGGGCATCAACGTCCAATCGATCCCGGTTCACGAAGGTTTCGTCAATGACAGCCTGGATGACCCGATGATCGTCCTCGGAATAGGGGAAGTTCTGTCTGAAAAAGACCTTGAGCGCCTCGATCTGGGACACCCGAACGTGTCGATCCGCATTGGCAACGGCGATGGAAAGTCCGATCAGGGAGGTGAGGAAGTCCAGCTGTGCGGCGGAGATCGAGTCCCCGATGCTTCGGGACCTCCGGCCTATGCGAACCGAAGCCTCCCGCTCCTCGGTAGCTCGATCGTACAGATGACCGACCAGGCCGCCCAGGATCGTTCCCATGGGACCGGCCAGGGAACCGAGGAGAGCCCCGATCAGTTTCCCTTTGAAGGCCATGGATCTAGTCTGCCCTTTGACCGGCCAGGATGATCATGGTGATCAGAAGCAGCAATCCTTGCAGAACGAGAAAGACAACCAGAGAGATCGAGAAACGCAACCGCAGCGCAGCGAAGTTCAGCAGGATTTGCTGGGCATGCAGATACAGAGCGGTGAGAGGGATGGCCACGAGCGGAAACAGGGGCATGAACACCAAGAGGATCCAGTGCGGGCGAGCAGAAAAACGAGCCTGGAAGCGCCAGCCGACAGCCACCGACAGGAGGCAAAGAATGAGAAAACTGAAGGGCATGAGCAACCGCCTCAAGATCTCGGCGGATATCGTGGGTTCCAGGTAGCCGTAGCTGCCAATCTGCCCGCGCGCCTTCCACAGCGTAAGAAAACCGATGCCTTCCGCGGAAGCGGAGGCCGCACTGCCCCCTTTGAGAGTGGGAAGCTCTTCCAGGGTTGGAACTAACACGAGCATGTTGGGGTCCGGCTCCCGCCGAAGTCCGCTCGCCCCGGATAGGTAGCGGGGCTCGGTTTCCCGGGGTGCGGCCTCCCGAGGTGCGGCTCCCTGAGCAATTCTCTCGACTCCATGGAGAAACATAGCTCCTTCGCTCAGTCTGCCGTATGGGACGTGGTAGTGATACAACAATTCCCTATCATTGAAACGCAGGACTTCGATGTCCTTGCAGAAAATACCCGCCTCGGTTCCGGCCAGTTTGCCGATATATACGATCTCCCGCTCGTCCTCATCTCGGTAGTTCACAAAGAGCAGCTCCGTGGCTCCGGGGAGGGTATCAATCTGTTCAGCTTCATCGAGATAGAAGTGTTTCTCACTCAACCGGTCCACGCTCTTTTCCAGGTAGCTGTTCACATAGGCATCCCGGGGATATTCTTCCTTCAGCTCCAGGAACACCTTATAAGCTTTGATATAGTCCCCGCTGCTGAAGTGCTTGTAACCCTCCTTTTTGCGCTCGTACAAGCGTTTCTCTTCCTCCTCGAGCTTGCTCAGGTCCTTGCTGGCGATCTTGTCTTGGGCCCTGGCCGCCAGCCGCCGGGCATCCTCTCTGCCGGAATCGATCTCATAAGCCAGATTGGCGTAATAATGAGCGGAGAAGTAGTCTTCCTGCTCGAAATAATCTTCTGCCATCTCGAGAAACTCGTACGCTTCTTTGCCCTCAGCCAGATCTCTGATCCGCATCGATTCGCGGTCCTGCTGGGCCGCCTGTGGTGGTTCTGGGCGATCGGCAATCATCTTCTTCTGGAGATCGCTAACCACCCCCATGATTTTTCGGTTGCCTTCGTCAATCTCCAGGTAGCGCTGATAGTTCAGCAGAGCGGTGTTCGAATCCTGCTTCACCATTGCTTTCTTTGCCTTGTCCAGGAACTTTTCGGCTTCCTCAGTAAGGGAATCGAAACGCTCCATATTCCTCACAGCCAGCGGATGAAGCCCCAGAATGAGAGCCGTATAGACGACCGCTAATACGATGAAGGTCGTCAGATGAGAGCTTACCAATTTCGCGAACGGTTGCCTGCCGGAGCGCACAAGGACGGTATCTGCGGCTGGCAGAAGAGAGTAGGCAACCGCTACCGCGGCAACAGTCACGGGTATACAGTAACGCATGAACAGTATGAAGGAATTCGTCCACACAAAGGGCCAGAGAAAAGTCGCAAGATGTCCGGGAAAGGTGAAGATCGAATAGAAGAAGAATACCCCAAAGGCGAGCAGGTAGAAGAGAAAGAGAATCGTAAATGGATTCTGCTCGATTTGCCTTCGCACCGCCTATACCCCCTCCTTTCGTTTAAAGGGAACGAACAGAAGATCGATGAGCACCAGGAGCCCGCCGACTACAAAAAGCACCACCTCGGGCAGGAACTTCAGCGCCTGGGGATTGCTCATATCCTTGCCCAGCTCAAAGACCACACCTTCGCCCAATAAACAAAATAAGGCCAGAAGTCCCCTCAGCGCCAGGAGAGCCAGGGTGATATTCAACAGATGCCAACGGCTGAGTCGGAGAAACATTCCGCTTCCGTAGAAGGCGACCACCAAGGCGAGAACGGCGAAATAGAACTCCGGCAGAGAACTCCGGAACACCCGCAGCAACTCCCGGTTGAGGAAATCCACGTCGGAAAAGAGGCGTTTGAGCACAGGACCCTCGTCAAACATGGCTCCGTACACCGGCTGCGGATCTATCTCCAGGGTGTTACGGTCCATTCCGGCCATCCCCATCCGAAGCACGACGGAATCATCGCCCACCAAAACGAAACCTTGGGGAAAATACAGCAGCTTCCGGTCGGCACTCCCTCCTTCGACCAGAACAACGGGGCTGACCGTGCGCTCACCGATCTGTTCTATGTATATTACTTTGCTTTCGGCCGTATTGAAGACCCCGGGAACGAGGTAACGCCGGGAAGATGGTTCGACCGCCCCCGCCCGGGAAACACCAGCTGTCTGTCTATCGGCCGGTTCGAGCTGCTGAAGGATCTGGTAACCGACGGCCAGTAGCACAAACGCCCCGGCCAGAGGAATGAGCAGTGAGAGGAAACGGCTACCCGGCTTTGCAGCGATGTGCGCCATCAGTATGAACAGGGCAGCGAAGACCGCTGCTGGCAGTACCTGAACGAGCAATCCCGGGAGGCCTGCCTCCACCGCCTGAAGGGCCGCCTCCCGTCCCTCGGAGTGCACAATTCCCCAGTAGGCGAGCACACTCAAGCCAAAGAAAAGGATGAACAGAAGTATAACCACGAAAAGAAAGAATATGGGGAGACGGATAATGTCCTTCACAGCGCGATAATTCTAACATCGGCCTGCTACGGTGATCAAGTTGAAGGAAAAACTCCGGTTTCCCGCCGCCAGGGTGTGAAGAGTACCGGCGGATCGAGTGCACAACCTCCTCTCTCCAAAAGCTCAAGCTTCTCGAGGCTCAGCTTGACCAAGCTTTCGATTAGCCATAAACTGGGCGGCAAATAATCAGAAGAGATAACGGGAGGCCTCGACTCATGAAGAAGAAAACGAAACTCCTTATGTGCGCGCTTGTCCTCCTGCTCCTTCCGGTGGCCGGTGTCTTGGCTGAGAGCGAAGGGGAAGGACAGATGGGCACTATGTGGGTGACCTGGATCGGATCGGTCGCCGCCCTGATCTTTGCCCTGATCCTTGCTTTGACGATCCTGAAGAAGGATCCCGGCAATGAAAAGACCCGCACCATCAGCAAGCACATCCAGGATGGAGCCCTGGCCTACATCAAGCAGCAGTATAAGATAGTGGTGATCTTCTTCATCTTTGTCTTCGTCCTCTTCCTGGTTCTGTCTTTCGCCCTGGGGTTGATCTCCCGCTTCGTACCCTTCGCATTTATCACAGGGGGATTCTTTTCAGCCCTGGCCGGGTATATCGGCATGACCATCGCCACCCGTTCCAACGCCCGCACCGCCTGGGCGGCCCAGAGCTCCCTCAACGCGGGTCTGCGCGTCGCTTTCTCCTCCGGTACGGTCATGGGAATGGTGGTGGTCGGCCTGGGACTGCTGGATCTGTCGATCTGGTGGCTGGTGTTGACCGTATTCGATCTGCCCCCGGCTGAGATTCCGCCCATCATGATAACCTTCGGCATGGGCGCTTCCTCTTTCGCCCTGTTCGCCCGCGTAGGCGGCGGGATCTACACCAAGGCGGCGGATGTAGGAGCGGATTTGGTCGGAAAGGTCGAGGCGGGAATCCCCGAGGATGATCCCCGCAACCCGGCGGTGATCGCTGACAACGTGGGGGACAACGTCGGAGATGTGGCCGGCATGGGAGCGGATCTGTACGAGTCCTACGTGGGATCGATCATCGCCACCATGGCCCTGGGAGCCATCGCCTCGCTGCAGCTTCCGGGATTGACCGCTTTGCAGGCGATCCAGATACCGGTGACCATCGCCACCATCGGAGTGATCTGCTCGATCATCGGCACCTTTCTGGTCCGAGCCAAAGAGGATGCCACCCAGAAGGTGCTGCTCGGTTCGCTGAGACGGGGTGTGTACTTCTCTACGATTGCGATCGCCGTCCTGTCCTTCCTGTTTATCTACTTCACGATTGGAGTGGAGTTCCTGGGCGTGTGGGGGGCCATGATCGTAGGCCTGATCGCGGGAAATGTGATCGGCTACTTCACGGAGTACTACACCTCGGACCACTACAAGCCCACTCGAACACTCTCCAACGAAGCCTTGACAGGGCCTGCCACTATCATCATCGGCGGTCTTTCCCTGGGCATGCTTTCCACCCTGATTCCGGTGATCACCGTGGTGGTGGCGACCCTGGCCGCCTTCTTCCTCTCCGGGGGATTCGCCTTCCCGGGACTGGGTCTGTACGGAATCGGGCTGGCCGCCGTAGGGATGCTCTCCACCCTGGGCATCACCCTGGCTACGGACGCCTACGGGCCGGTTGCCGATAACGCCGGGGGCATCGCGGAAATGGCCGGCCTGGGCGAAGAGGTACGCAACCGCACCGACGCCCTGGACTCTTTGGGGAACACGACCGCAGCCACGGGCAAAGGTTTTGCCATCGGATCGGCCGCTCTGACAGCCCTGGCTCTGCTGGCCGAATACGGCAACAAGGTCAGGGAGGGAATCACCAACCTGTTCATCGATCCGGCCAGCTCCGAGCTGTTCGAACGCTTCTACGCCGGCCTGGTGAGCATCGTAAGGGATGCCGGCGGAGCGATCCAGGATATCACCCTGAATATCAACATCCTCGATCCCCGAATCCTGATCGGCCTTTTCCTGGGGGGAGTCCTGCCCTTCGTGTTTGCCGCCCTGTCCATGCGCGCCGTAGGGCGGGCAGCCGGGGATATGGTCAAAGAGGTGCGACGGCAGTTCAAGGCCAAACCCGGCATCATGAAGGGAACCGATGAGCCGGATTACGCCGCCTGCGTGGCCATCTCCACCAAGAGCGCCCAGCGGGAGATGATCCTGCCCTCCCTGCTGGCTATCATCGCCCCGATCCTGGTCGGGATCCTCTTCGGACCTTTCACGGTGATCGCCCTGATCGCCGGCAGCCTGACCACCGGATTCGTCCTGGCCATCATGATGGCCAACTCCGGCGGGGCCTGGGACAACGCCAAGAAGTACATCGAGAAGGGCGCCCACGGCGGCAAGGGCTCGGATCCCCACAAGGCAGCCGTAGTGGGCGACACGGTGGGGGATCCGTTCAAGGACACCTCCGGGCCGTCCCTGAACATCCTGCTGAAGCTGATGTCCATGGTGTCGATCGTGTTCGTAACGGTCTGCATCACCCTGAACAACCAGATCGTAGGGCTGCTGCAGTAAAAACCGCCGTTCCGCCGCTGCGCAACTGGTATTCTGTAAACGGTAAAAAGGCCGTCCTGATTCGTCGGGATGGCCATTTTTTCTTGTCTCCCGCTGATCCCTGTAAAATTCCGCAAATCCAGCGTGAATATTCTTGCGCGTTTCGCCGCGACAGAGTAAATTGGAGAAACCATGAATGTTCTGGTCATCGATGACGAATCTTCAGTTGGCACTCTGCTTCGATTCAACCTTCGCCAGAGGGGGTTCGGTGTCGATACGGCAGCAAGCGCGGCGGAGGGGTACGCGAAAGCTAAGGCCAAACCCTTCGATCTGATCATCCTGGACGTGGCGCTGCCGGGAATCGATGGGATCGAGGCTTGCTCGATGCTGAAAAATCTGGAAGATTACGAGGAAACCCCGGTCATCATGATTTCCTCCCGATCGGACTCTGTCACGATCGAACAGGCCCGGCGGGCCGGCGCCGCGGACTACCTTGTAAAACCCTTCACCTTCCAGGAGCTGTTGGACAGGATCGAGGATCAGCTGTCCCGTCCCTACTTTGTCTGAATTCGATTGAATATTCCTCCCTCCACGGCTGTATAATCACTATCTGAAACCCGATCTCGAAAGCCCGATGGGTACGACGGTGGGAAAAGAGCTGCTTCTACAGAACAAGTCAGTGGATGCACGTGCCTTCGAAGGCCTCATCCTTGCCAACTCAGGCCGGGCGTATCGGACGGCATATCGCCTGCTGGGCAACGTGGAGGATGCCTTTGATCTGTGCCAGGAGGCTTTCCTGCGGGCTTACCAGAATATCCATCGTTTCGACGAGAGTCGTCCGTTTTATCCCTGGCTGTACAGCATCCTGAAAAATCTCTGCCTCAATTTTCTCAAGAGAAAACGAAAGCAATCCGCAGTCGTAAGGAATCCGGAGCTGTGGGAGCGGATCTTTGCCACCTCACTGCCCGGTCCGGCCGAGCAGATGCTGAAGAGTGAAGAGGTCAGAAGATTGCGGGAAGCCATCGATGGTCTGTCCGAAAACCACCGACAGGCTCTTATAATGAAGCACTTCGACAATCTCAGCTATGCGGAAATGGCTCAGCTCCTGTCCATCCCGATCGGGACCGTCATGTCCCGACTTTACCATGCCCGAAAAAAATTGGGAGAGATCTATGATGACCTGTGAACAAGCGAAACTGCAGATCCAGGCGCTCCTGGATAATGAAATCGAGGAGCAACTGGTAGCGCCCCTGATATCACACCTCGAGAGCTGCTACACCTGCAGGAACGAATACATCACCTTTCTCAAACTGCAGAGAAAATTAGCAGGGATAGGGGTACCCGAACCTCCCAAAGAGTGGTTTGAACGGTTGCCCAACAAGGTGCTGCGCCGAACGGGCGGAATATTCGGAAAAGTTCTGTTCTTCAGCTCCTACGCCATGCTGTTGGGCTACGCCCTGTTCTCCCTGCTGAGTGATCGAAACACGGGAAACATCATCAAGATCGGCATCACCGGAATCGCCGTCGGATTTCTCATACTGCTCGGCATCACCATCGCGGATCGAGCACGGGAGAGCAAAGATGATCGATACAAAGGAGTTATGAAATGATACTTGTTACCACGGACAGCGTCCCCGGAAAAAAGACAGTCAAAACCCTTGGACTGGCTCGGGGCAATACCATTCGGGCCCGCCACCTGGGCCACGACTTCATGGCCTTTTTGAAAAACATGGTAGGCGGGGAGATCATGGACTACACCAAGATGATGGCGGAGGCCAGGGAGCAGGCCCTGGATCGGCTGAGCGAAGACGCAGCGGCGCTGGGAGCCAATGCCGTAGTGGCCTTGAGAATCACGACAACCATGATGATGCAGAGCGCCGCCGAGTTCCTGGCCTACGGCACTGCAGTGGTGGTCGAGGAGTAGCAACTGCCCTATTTGACGATCAGGTACCCGACACCGCGGATCGAACGGATGCAGTCCCCGCTCTCGGGGAACAGTTCACGAAGCTTCCTGCGCAGCGAGGCAATATGCATATCCACGGCCCGACTAGCCCCGGCGGCGGGTCTCCCCCAAATCCCGTAGAATAGAGCTTCCCGGGATACGGCCTCACCCGCATTTGCCGCCAGCAGGCGCAGGATACTCTGTTCTTGGGCGCACAAGCTCGAGCTGCCGGCGGGGGAACTGAGCTCCAGACTCCTTATCGCAATGCTGCCCCAGGAGAAATGAAAGGCCGCCTCTGTCTGCCTACGGAGTTTGCGGACCCGCCACTCCAACTCTTCCGGGCTCCAGGGTTCTTTGAGATACTCGTCGCAGCCGGCCAGAAAACATCCCGGAAGCAGCTCCGCCGATCCGAAGCAGATCAGGCTGCAACCGGCCGCCCCGAAGCGATTGATCGTCTCCGACCTCGGGAAGATCGAATCCAGCATCAGGGAAGCCGGAAGCACAGCGGCGTCGAAATCGCCGCGAGCCGGCAACACCGGCGATTGGGTTATCGAGATCAGGGGGTTTATCCTGCAGTAATGCTTCAGCCGCTCGATCAGCAGCACATCTCGGCTTAGCAGAAGAATGGAGAGGGTGGTTTTGCTAGCTTTCCGCTTTCTCGTTTCTATCGGTCTTGTCTTCCAGCTGGGCCATTTTGGCCTTCAGATCTTCCAGAAGCTTGTCCGCAGAAGAATCGGAAGCCTCGAGGGCTTGAAACTGCCTCTCCAGGGAATCACCGCTGCCCGATGCCTCTATCTCCCGCATGGCATCGACTTCCGCTTCGATCTGTTCGACTTTCTCGCTCATTCGATCGAAAACCTCGAAGGCAGAGGTGTCTGCCATACTGCTCATCGTGCTCTGCATGCGTTTCTGCGCTTCCGCCCGCTTGGCTCTGGCGATGAGCAGGTTCTTCTTGCGCTGGACTTCCTCTATCTTCTGCTGCAGCTGGCGCAGAGCGCCCTTCAACTGCTCCACCGACTCGGCTTGAGCCTGCCATTGGGTCTGATATTGACGGGCCGTATTGTCGTACTCCTGTTTGCGCAAGAGGGCCTCTTTGGCCAAATTGTCCTCTCCCGACTTGACGGCCAGCATGGCTTTCCGCTCCCATTCGGCGGCCTGCTCACTGTTCATGACCATCTGGCGCTCCAGCTTCTTCTCGTCGGCGATCGCCGCGGCCACGGTTTTTTTGCTCTCTATCAACTGCTCGTTCATTTCTACAATCAGCTGGTTGAGCATCTTTTCAGGATTCTCCGCCTTGCTGATCATATCGTTGATATTGGATTTGACGGCTCGTTTGAAACGACTAAACAGCCCCATAGTAATCCTCCCCTAACTCTTGTCGCGATACCGACCGAGCAGCTTGTAATGCTGGACAAGAGCCAGCCCAATCGCCTCGAAAGACGCCCGCAGCTCCTCCAAATCCAGGGTCTCCAGTTCCAATGTATCGATCAGGATCACATGGTCACCTTCCAGGGCGTACGCTCCGTGTACTAAATCCTCTGCATTCAAACGCAGCAGTTCTTCGTACAGAGGTTCCCGATCGTTGTCAGGGGTATCCATCACCTTGACCCGGACAATTACCAGGGACTCGCTGACCATTGTGACGAGATTCTTGAGACCCTCTTCCTCGTCGTTTATCAGAAAGGTACCGTCTCCGATTTCCTCGTAAGACAGCCCAAGGGCCAGCAGGAATGAACGGATCTTATCCTCACCACCCATAGTCAACTCCCGTTTATTGGGGGGATTTTGCAGTCATGGTTCACGACCCAGGTTTGGTCTTTTTGTATACGTTGTATACGGATGTCAGCCGAGCAGGACCTGGCCGGCATTATCGATTGCCAAAATGGTTTTGCACTCGGAGCAGCGGAACCGTCCCGACTTGGTAGCTTTGAGTTTCTTACTGCAGATCGGGCATTTGAAGATCTTGGGAAACGGTCCGGCCTGGGCGCCTTCCCCCTTCTGCGCGAAGAAGGCGACAGCTTCTTCCAGATTCTCTTTGATGTTGAAAAACTGGGAAAAGCCCAACAGTTGAAAGACTTCATACACCTTCGGCTGGATTTCCAGAAGAACCAGATCCCCTCCGCGGGGTTTGACGGCTTTCAGAAAGGAGGTAAAAGAACCGATGCCGGTACTCGAAACGTAGTTCAAACCGGCACAGTGAAAAATCAATCTGGTGAAACCCGATTCGATCGTTTTCGATACACGCTTCTGGAAATAGTTGGAGTTGTATGTGTCGATATAGCCGGTGAGGTAGAGGACAAGACATCCGGCGACCTCGTCGATCTTTTGAAGTCTTACCTTGAGGCTGTCGTCTTTTTCGTCATCAAATCCCGGTACGATATCGTTATTCATCATTACTAGACTACCACCGTGTAATTTGAACTAATATTATACAAATACTCTATCCCTTGTCAAACAGTTCCTATTGATAATATTGGTCGCTCCAAGTCCTTTCAACCCCTCGGCAGCACTTCGAATATATCACAAATTCCAAATAAAGCAGAGAATTCCCACATCCCTTCAATGTATCGGTCCTCAGGGGCGTATTGACAACGGTATCTTGAAAAAAACAAGATAGTGCGAAATGACCGCTCAGAACGTTCGCATCGTACTGGTACGGCCGAATGAGGAAAAGAATATAGGCTCGGTCTGCCGGGCCATGAAGACCATGGGATTCGCAACCCTCTACATCGTGGGGCACGAAACCATCGATCGCAGTGAGGCGGCGATCACCGCGGTGCATGCCGTGGATGTGCTGGATCGGGCGAAGCGCTGCGAAACGCTGGAGGAAGCTGTTCAAGATTCGGTGCTGGTAGCGGGGATCAGCCGCCGCAGGGGGAAATGGCGAAAGTATTTCGCTGTGAACCCCGAACAGCTTGCCGAGCGGATCGCCTCGATCCGGCGGGGATCCTGCGCCCTCGTGTTCGGCAACGAAGCATCCGGATTGAACGCCGAAGATCTGGCTCGATGTCATATTGCGGTTCGAATCCCCAGCTCCCCTCGGTTTCCCTCCCTCAACCTGTCCCACGCGGTCCAAATCATCACCTATCGGCTGTTTTGCCGTCTGCATGAGCTGCGTGGGGACAGAAGGTATCTGCCCATATCCTCAAAGCACCTCGATGCCCTGGTGTCCGGGATGATCACATCCCTGGCCAACGTCGGTTTTTTCACCCAGGGAGATCCCCGGGAGATGTCTATTTTCCTGAGAGATATTCTCGCCAGGGCGGCCCTCGAGCAGCGGGAGGCGGATCGGCTGGCCGGGATCTTCGAGAAGATCAGCGCACTGATTGCCCACGGCGGAAGCAAACGCACTGGAGTCGAAAGCAGCACAATCGACATCAGCGGAATCGAACCTTGACCTTCGGGAGCAGAAGCATCTAAAATCTTCGGATATGAAGCGAGCAATTGGTGCCGTACTTGTCTTGTTATTTTGGGCCCCGGCCGCCTTTTCGATAGACACCAGCGACTTCGATGCGGTAGCAGATTTTTCCGTGACCATCAAGACTCTGAGTCAGTTGGATGAAGCCACGGCGGCGGCCTATGGACTGATGGACCGCTTTCTTCTGCTGGACGGCACGGTGACCAACATACTCGTCAAGGATTCAAATGAAGAAAGCTACCTCGTACAGATCGAGCTCGTCTCGGGAGAATGGATCGGGTTGGATGAAGTACGCAGCTACTCTTGCCGGGTGCTGTTCTCAGGACCCCGTTTTGCCAAAGTGTTTCCCGCCCGGGGCCCCCGCAATCCGCCGCCCGAGGTGATCAAGACAAATGATACGATCCTGATCGTAGCCTTGCCGCTTCAAACTGTCGAGATCGGCGAGGGCGAAACAGCCTGGGTCCTCGAGGGGATCTACGCCCGTCGGCTGCGATAGTCAGACTTTTCAGTAAAACTGGATATCCCGAGCCCGTATCTCATCCCCCTCGCTGAGAACCGCAGCTCTTTCGATCACATTGCGTAGCTCCCTGACATTCCCCGGCCAGTGATGGGATAGTAGCTTCTCTACGGCCTGGGGCTGGATGCGAAGATCCGCTTTCTTTGCTTTCAGAAAATAGGCGCAGAGGAGAGAGATATCCCCATCCCGGCTGCGCAGCGGCGGAATCGGCAGGAACAGCACGTTGATTCTGTAGTACAGATCCTCCCGAAAGCGGCCCGTCTTCACCTCTTTCTTCAGATCCCGGTTGGTTGCCGAAAGGATGCGGATGTTCAGCGGAATCGCCCGTGTCCCGCCCACCCGATGTATCCGCTTGAACTCGATCACCCTCAAAAGCGCGCTCTGTGCCTTGGGCGGCAGCTCCCCGATCTCATCGAGGAAAATCGTCCCGCCGTCGGCACGTTCGAAACGCCCGGCTCGACTGGTCGCGTCGGTGTAGGCACCCTTTTCGCTTCCGAACAACTCGGCTTCCACCAGGGTTTCCGGGATGGCCCCGCAGTTGATCGCCTCGAAAGGTCCTTCGCTTCGCGGCGAAAGACGATGGATGGCTTCCGCGGCCAACTCCTTGCCGGTCCCGCTCTCCCCCTGGATCAAAACCGGCGAATCACCGGCTGCAAAGCGGCCGATCAGCGCTTTGAGCTCTCTGAGCGCCCGGCTCTCTCCGACCAGCTTGTCCATTGCCTGCGGATCCGCGAATGCCTGCTTGGTCATGCTCTGAAAGTAGGCGCGTCTCAGGGCGATGTTTTCCACGGCCCGGCGGATCGTTCCCTCCAGGTGATCCAGAGTGTACGGTTTGAGAATGTAATCGTAGGCTCCGGCTCGGATGGCTCGCTTGACGAACTCTACATCTCCGTAGGCGGTGAGCATTATCACAGGCGGAGCCTCAGGTCGCTGGAGTATCTCATCCAGCACGTCGAGCCCGCTCCTGTCGGGGAGGTTGATGTCCAGGAGCACGACATCCGGATCGGCTTTCTCCAGCACCTCCAGCCCCTCGGCGGCGGTGAGGGCGGAGACCAGGTTGTACTCCTCCCGCAGCACCATGCTCAATGTCTTCTGGGCCTGGGGATCGTCGTCGATGAACAGGATGCGGATCATGAACCTACCATCCATGCTATTGCATCCCCGGTCCGAACGCAAGTTTTCATTCCTGCCCGCAGCGGGAGATATTCCCCCGGTCACTTCATCACCCTGGGTCTGGGTTACCCCTTCTCCTTCTGTTACGACAGGGCAATTGCCTCAGCCTCAGACTCCGCATAAAAGCTAAAAGCGGCAATGAAGAAAACGGTCCCCCATTACAGCACCGATCAGCATCACATCCCGATACACAGCAGCAACTGAAGAGGCGGACAGCGTTTCGCCGAGATCGAGAAATACCTCCTCGACCAAAGGCGGTCTCTGCGGGCGGAGGGTGATCTTCAAGACCTGGGAGGGGGATGGGAGGGTGGGATCGGCGAAGTGTTTGGCAAAGGTGAGAAGCTTGGGGTGACAGCCGACCCAAAGGCTGCCCGATGGATCGACTTCGATGTTGTCCACTCCTGTGCGCAGCTTCACGTCTCGGCCGAAGGTCAATGCCCCGGTAGCCTCGTCCCGGCGATACACCCGGATCCTCAGTCCGGTGGTGGCGGCAACGTAGACCGAGCGCCCGTCGCTGCTCCAGTTGATGCCGTTGGCGTAACGGATCCCCCGGGCGGCAACCGTGAAGCGGGAGCCGTCGAAATACACGACGTTGCTCCTGGGCAATCGCAGGTAGTCCTCCATGGTCTTGCCAAGGGAAGTTTTACTGCCGTGGTCATTGGTTGCGTAGAAGCACTGCGGTCCGACGGCCAGAACATCGTTGGGATTGGAAAGGAGCTGCCCTTCGACGGTGCACAGATGGTACAACCGGCCTTCGCCAACATCGAAAATCTCGATCCCGTCGGCTCCGGGTCGATGATTGACGACGAACAAACGGGTACAGCCGGCCTCGGAGTAAAGGCTGATTCCATGGGGATGAAACGAACCCGGAAAATCCCGGGTCAGGTTGACAGGCTCGGGATCCGGGCTGTTCAGATCGTAACCATACACATCCCCCCGGATCGGCCCACTGCCCCGGGCTGCCGGTCGGACATCGGAGGAAACGAAGGCCAGGCCGTTTCGATGATCGATCGTGATATCCTCCGGCCCTGGAATGCCGGTTTTCACTTCCCAAAATCCGGCAAAATGAGGCTCCAGCCGCTTGAACTCCCCGGCGATGAACAGTGTTTGCAGTACGAAGCCCCCGATAATGATAGCCAGAAAGCCCACGGCCAGAAAAATCCATTTCATCTCACACCTCTGAATCGAATGATAAACCGCATCGTCGGCCCGGCTCTACCTGCAGACCCTGGAAACGATGCGATTGAGGGGATTCAAGCTATACAAGTTCCCGCCCAGAGGCCTCATGGCACCCTTGAGAAGTCCTCGAGGCATCGGTTAATATATCGATCGATCATGGAGGATGAACGGAGTTTCCTCGAACACTACGAAGGTCGGGTACTGCCCTTCTACCGCAGCGGGCGCTTCGGAGAGTTTTCCGGGGTGGGCGGAGTGAATATCCGCACCGCAGCCTTTGAGCGAAAAGACAGCTCAGGGGCTATGGTGATCCTGCCCGGAAAATCCGAAACCTACCTCAAGTATGCCGAGTTTTTCTACGACCTGCAGGAACTTCCCCTGAGCCTGTACGCGATGGATCACCGGGGTATGGGTTTCTCCGAACGGCTGCTGCCGGATCGTCTGAAGACGCATGTGGAAAGCTTCGATCACTACATCGAGGATGTCAGGAATTTCGTGGAAACCGTGGTGAAAGTCGGCGGTCACGAGCGCATGTATATTTTCGGTCACTCCACCGGAGCCCTGGTAGCCGCAATATACCTGGAAAACTACCCGAATACCTTCCTGGCTGGGATACTCTGCTCCCCATTGTTCAACCCGAACGTGGGACCGATTCCCGGTTTTATGCTCCGCGCCCTGGCCCGCCTGCTGGATCGTTCGGGCCGGCAAGAAGAGTACAGCCCTGGTCAAAAAAATCTTGGACGCCCCGGTTTCCTGAACAACAAGACCAGCCACAGCTACCCCCGCTGGTCGTTGTGGGAGGAGGACATCATCCCCAACACCGAAACGATCCAACTCGGAGGGGTCACCAATCACTGGCTTCGGGAGAGTGTTATGGCCGGACATCGGGCCATCCGGGGCGCAAAGCGCATCACCGTGCCGCTGTTGATGCTGCAGGCCGGACAGGACAGTATCGTCAGAATGAGTGCTCAGGACCGCTTCTGCCGGCGGGCTCCCCGATGCACCAGGCTTGGAATTGCAGAAGCCAAACACGAGATCCTCATCGAGCGCGACGACATCCGCACAGAAGCACTCACCCGGATCAAAGAATTCCTGACCGGCCAGCTGCGGGCGACCTGACAGAACCGCGGCCCCCGCGGAGCTTGTCCAGCCCAACCGGCCGTGCTACTATGCTGATCATGGATCAGGCCAAGTTCTTTCTGAACTTTCTAGACAGGACCTTCATCACAAAGCTGCTTATCCTGGCCTTGCTGTACTCGCTGCTGCCCTTGGCCGAGATCTTTCTCATAATCTACCTGGGGGACTGGCTCGGGGGTCACTTTTTCACCCTGGCGCTGGCCGCCTTCACGGGACTGATGGGCATGCTGTTCGCTCTGCGGGGTTTTCAGAAAAATCTGGTCCTGCTCAAAGAAAAGATCAAACAGAACGTGTTCCCCACGGAGGAATTCGTCACCCTCACCGGGATTTTCGCCGCGGCAATACTGCTGCTCACCCCCGGATTCATCACCGATCTGCTGGGCTTCCTGCTGTTCATCCCGGTGATCCGCAGCACTCTGGGCCGTTTCATCATCCGCATAACCGGGGCCAACTTCAAAGAGTTGTACGAGTATCTGAAACTGTACGATTATTGACAGAGCCGGAGTATCACCGGGGGGGAGGTTCGATCACCTCTGCCGAAGGAAGGTCAAAGCCGCCGGCGCAAGCGCCTTTACCGCTTGAAGATCCTGGACAGCAGCACGATCAGCCAGAACCAGCAAACCGAGATCACCGAGGAGCCTTCTGCGGCCAGACGGCTGATCTGCCGCTTTTGAGAAAACACCTCGAAGCAATCCCCCACCCAGATGGAAACCCCCGGATTGAGTTCCCGCTTCTTCCGCAGGATCCAGAGATCTCTGCCGGGCAGTCCATTTCCGACCATCAAGAATGACGGGGAGGCTTTCTTGATAGCGGTGAGTACCTGCTTCTCCGCCGGTTTGGCGAAGTACCCGGAAAAGCGGCCCACCAGGCGCAGACGGGGATAGGAATCCCGTATGTTCCGTTCGGCTTGCTCGATGTCCTCTTTCCGAGCTCCAAGCAGATACACGGTGCGGTTCAGCTGTTCGCTCAGAGACAGCATGCGGATGATGAAGGAGAAAGGAGAATATACGGTCAGCTTGAGCTTGCGCAGCCAACGGGTCGCCCGGGCTATCCCCGGATGTACCGGCAGGATCAGAGAGGCCTCCCGAAGCAGACGGCGAAACTCGGGGTCTCGGCGACCCTTGAACAGATTTTTCAGATTTAGAAAAACCAGCTGATGCCGCTCCCCGTCCGCCAGGAAGGATGCGATAGCCTTGAGAGCCTGCTGCTCGTCAACACAATCCACGGGTACCTCAAGGATACGGATTCTGTTCGTTGCTACGTTGGCTCCCACGCGTTCCTCTCATGCATCACGATTTGTACGGCCGCGACGGCGTACAGTGCGGCGGTTTCCGTGCGCAGCACCGTATCACCGAAGGTGATGGGCACGAAGTTCTTTCTCCGGAGCAGTTCCACCTCTTCCCGGGACAAGCCACCCTCCGGACCAACCACCAGTGTAATGATTTTTGCGTTTTTGGATAGACACCGGTGAAGCGTATCTGCCGACTCTCTGTCCTGGTGAAAGAACAGCCGGGCTTCTTTATCCTGAATCTCATCCAGGTCTCGGAGCAGAGATTCGAGCTCGCGGGGAGCTTCGATATCCGGCGGACGGTCGGCCCCACTCTGCTGCGTCGCCTGGCGGGCGATTCGCCGCCAACGCTCGAGCTTCTTCTCCGGCTCTTCCCTGAGCCTTACCTGGCTGAAACGGCTGTGCACCGGCATCACCCGCCCCACCCCTGCCTCCGTAGCCTGGCGCACGATCAGATCCATCTTCGCCGCTTTGGGAAGGCATTGAATCAGGTGGATCGAGTGGCTCTCATGGGCGGCAGCAGAGACCTCTTTCTCCAGGCTCAGCCGGAGGGAAGAGGGACCGACGCTCACAACCGTGCACAGCCAGCGACCGCCCAGCCTATCTCTGCCGGGAAAACGATCCCCCGCCTTGACCCTGCGCACCCGGGCCAGATAGTGATGATCTTCTGCCTCGAGATCGATGAGCTTGCCGAATGGTGGATCCTGGGGAAGGATGAATACCCTCATGAACCAGTGGAGCCGAGCACGTGCACCTGGACGGAGCGCCGCCGGGGTCCGTCGAACTCACAGAAATAGATCCCCTGCCAGGTCCCCAGGCTCACCCGCCCGGCATCCACGACAAGCTGAACCGTGGAGCCCATGATAGACGCTTTGATATGAGCAGCAGAGTTTCCCTCCCGATGCGCGTAGTGATCATTGAAGGGGACGATCTTATCCAATTCCATGAGGATGTCCCGCACCACGCTGGGATCGGCATTTTCGTTGATCGTCACCCCGGCGGTGGTGTGGGGCACGAATACAGTACACAGCCCCTGGGAAACCCCGGCGGCCCGGACCGCTTTCTGTACTTCAGAGGTGATATCGATGAATTGACTTCGTTCCCTGCTGGCCACCTGGAAACGGGAAATCATGATCGACCGCTCAATCCCGCAGGTAGTTCACCGCCTCCTGGAGAACCAGGTCGAACTCCAGATCGTACACCGGGGGATTGTTGTTGGTGCGGTTCAACTCGTTTCGGACCAGACGCCGGATGTAGCGATCGCTCAGCTGAATATCCTTCCCGGCCAGCTCCTGTTCGAAGGAATCTATATCCCCGTCCGTGGGATCCGGATATCGGCTCAAGAAATCCTTGATCAGCTCCTCCTCGATGATGCGCGACAGAGCCTGCTCCTCCTCTTCGCTGAGCTCCGGCTCCTGAACAGATACGTCCGGGGAAATCCCGATCTGGTCTATATTTTTCCCAAGTGGGGTATAGTAGCGCGACATGGTGAGTCGGAATCCCGCATCACCGACGCGCTTGATCTGCTGCACCGAACCCTTCCCGTAGGAGTTCTCCCCCATGATCGTAGCCCGTCCGGTATCCTGAAGCGCGCCGGCCAGGATCTCCGAGGCGCTTGCCGAACCGCGGTCGATCAACACGACGATCGGCAGATCCTCAGGTACGATGGTATTTCGCGAAGAAGCATAGAACACGTGATTCTCCGAGGCTACCCGGGAGCGGGTGCTGACGATCGGACCCTTGGAGAGAAAGAAATCGGAAACGTCGATCACTCCGGACAGAAGCCCGCCGGGATTGCTGCGCAGATCGATTATTAGTGAACTGTAACCGCTGTCGGCGAACTGCTGAAGGGCGTCTTGCACCCGATCGACTGTCAGGGGTGTAAACTGGATGATGCGTAAATAGGCTATCCCTCCGGGAATCATATCCTGCCGCACAGTGGGCACTTCGATCATTTCCCGAACTACCTGAACGTCGAATTTCAGGGCTTTACCGCGGATGATGGTCATTGTGACCGAGGAACCCGGCTCTCCCCTCAGCACAGACAGAACTTCGTCGGTATTGAAGTCCACCACCGATTCCCCGTCCACCGCCACGATCAGATCTCCGGCATTGACTCCCGCACGATAGGCGGGGGTACCTTCGATCGGCGATACCACCTCGACGCCCCGATCGATTTTGGAAATGATCAGTCCAACACCGCCGAAACGACCCATGGTTGTATCGTCGAGGTCCCGCATCTCCTCCGGTGACAGGTAGGCGGAGTGAGGATCATCGAGCGCTTCGAACATGCCCCGCAAAGCGCCTTCGACCAGGTTGTTCGGATCGACCTTTTCCGCGTCGACGTAGTGTTCCTGTACGAAACGGAATACTTCGAAAAACGTACTCAGGAGACGCTGGGTTTCCGCTTCCTGATTTCCTGCTAAAACCCTCGGGGTAAAACTCAGGAGCACGATCACGGCGACCAGAAACGCCGTAACCACGATCCAGAGGGTACGCTCTTTGAAAAATTTGAGCTTCTTTTCCATTGGTTGACTCCAGTAGTTAAAGTGTAGAATTCCGCAGACTTTGTCAATTGTGCATGCCATGCTCCAAAGACTTGTTGACCCGATAAACCCAGCAAGGCTACACTCTGAGCTCAGAGCATACGAATCATGAAAATACGCAGAGTGTTTTTTTTGATAGCAGCGATTTGGGAACTGCTTCGCTTTTGTGCCATCTTTCTTGCCGGGTGGATCGTCTTCCGCCAGGTGTTGGAAACGAACGATCAGGGAATCTACTGGCTGCTGATAATTGGAAACGGTGGTCTGCTGGTAACGGCCTCCCTTCTGTTTCTCTTCGTGGATCCCCCGCGCTTTCGCGTCCTGTTGAACCTGGTCAGACTGGGCAAGATCCTGGGACTGTTCAGCGCGCTGCTTCTCATCATCCTCGAGCCCGTCGGTACCGGCCTGCGCTTCCTGCCCGCAGGTTTCCTTCCCTATCGGTTCGCACCGTTTTCCCTTCTGCTGGCAGTCTCGGTAGCCGACCTGATCTTTCTCTTTCTGCTGTTTTCCTATCAGCTCGAGCGCTCATCACCCTCTCCACCGGCTGATGAGCGCAAAAGAGCATGAATCGCCGCTACCCGAGTGCGGTGAGACCATGATTCGCAAAACCCTCAAAAAGCTCGAGCTCTGACTTGCCGGTTGAAGTGGTTTGGCCTACGATGCGAAGGATGAAAGCCTCACCGTTTCGAAGGCTGCAAGAAAGAGTTGCCCATTGTCGAGCAGCTTTACCGGGACTTCTCCGATCAGGGCCTGGAGGTAATAGTATTTGCTGCTGACCCCGAAGGAACTGAGTTGGTCACTCCCTTCTTCGAGAGCCGGCCGACACCCCTGACCGTCCTTCTGGATCATTGCCAGGTAACTGTGAAAAAGTACGGTGTCGGCGAAATCCCCTCGCCTTTTCTGATCAATCCTGAAGGATTCATCGTTCACAAGGAGATAGGGTACAGGGAAGACCTGTACGAACTCATCAGCTCTTTTCTCGGGTCCTGAAATGAAAGCCCTACCAGCGGCCCTGGTTCTGGCAGTGGCCGCGCTCTCTCTGTCCGCGAACGGGAATGGCGGACACACCCTGACGATCCTCTACTCCTCCTCCCTCAACGGAAACCTGGACGGCTGCGATTGCAAGGGTCATCCCCGGGGTGGTCTGGTCAAAAGGGCCGCCTGGCTGCGGAAGCTGGAACATCCGCAACAGGTCCTCCTGATAGATGCGGGAGATCTGTTGGATCCGTATCCGGATCGGGACCTGGCCGTGGCTATCTTTGACACCTACGTGGAGCTGGGATACACGGCGATCGCCCTGGGGGACCAGGAGTTCGCCAATGGGCTGGACAGCCTCCTGGAGTACCGGGAGCGCTATCCTCTCATGGCCCACAACCTAACCCTTTGCCCGGACGAAAACCGCTGCATCTTTTTCTCCACCACGCCGCATATCGTGGAAAGAGCAGGGATTCGCATCGGGTTGTTCGCCCTGATCGACCCTGAGGTGTTCGCCCTCTACCCTGCCGAGCTCAAAAAAAAACTCAAAATCCAAAACCCTGATGCAACGGCTCGGAACCAGCTGGCCTGCCTGGCCGAACAGGGGGCGCTGCTCAACGTGGCGCTGTTTCACGGCCCATACCAGGCAGCAAAGGAACTGGCCGAAACCGTGGCGGGAATCGATGTGCTGGTTCTGGCTCATGAACAGCAGCTGATCGAACCCAGCCGGGTGGGTGGCACTATACTCACCTCCCCGGGTGAAGATGGCAACAGACTGGGAATCCTCACACTGGAGATACGGGCGGAGGGAAGGGTTGAATACCACAATCGTTTTCGCTTGTTTTCTTGGCAGGACGATCCCGACGATCCGGCTGTACGCCGGCGAATCGATGAGTACAAACACAAGCTGAGGGAGCAGCTTTAGCTCCCTGCAGAGAAGCGGATGAATCTGATCACTTTGATCCTGACCCGTGTGCTGGGAGGTGAGCCCCTTCTGGTACTCACCCCCCCCTGCGTGGGATCTCGGCGGGATCGAACAAAACGGCGTCGTCGTGACCATCGAGGTTGTCGTGGAAAACAAATCCGGTCGGGAGGCGGAAATTTCCTTTATTAGCACCTGCGAATGCCTCCGGGTCGCTCCCGCGCAGCTGCAGATGGCCCCGGGGGAAAAGGCGAGCGTCGAGCTGGCTTTCGATCCGATCGAAGAATCGGGCTCGGTAGAGAAGGACATCATCATCCGCACCGATCTGGATCAGCTGCCCAAAGCCCTTTTCCTGGTTCACGGGGAGGTGACGGCAAAACCGCTGGCGGCTGAAACCGTCACCGGTGAAGCAGGAGAAACGGCCGAAGAAAGTGCTACCCAAGCCGGATCGCTGGAAGATGGCACACTATTGGAAAGCACGTCCCAGGGGCACATAGAGCGCAGACCCATGGTTGCCGAGTTTTTCGCATCCCCCGGCTGCCGCCGCTGCCGGCGCCTGCTTCGGCGCACCATACCCGGGATCGAGGGACGAACCCGCCACGGAAATGGCAGAAACCGCAGGTAGCCGGGAAACCGCTTCCCAGCTGGCGCTGATACCGATTCTGGCGGCCTCAGCCTTCCCCATCGTCGCTGCGCTGATCCGCTGGATACTGATTGCCGTGCTGCTGGCTTTCGCGGCGCTGAGCCTGTACGACTATTTCCAGCTTCGTTCGGGACGAACCGACGGGGCGCTGCTTCAACTTCCTCAATCATCCTGCCCCTGCTGATCGTTTTCGCCTTGAGCTACTGGGGGATAAGCTCCCAGAAACTCACCCGTTGGGTCCAGGGAAGCATGAAGCCGGTCAAGCTGCTTCTGACCGGCCTCTTCCTGGCTCTTGCGGTATTGACTGCAATTACGTAAAATTCGACCAATGAAAGAACCGGCAACCGTGAACGGCAGCCTGGAGCTTCGGATCGACGAATCGGGTCTGGAAGCCTCCCTGGTATTCTCTCCGCAGCCCGATGGTCCGAATTGGAACAGGCAGAGGATCAACTCCCTTCTGGAGGAGCGGGAGGTACGTGAAGGAATCGAAAGCAAAGCCCTGGATGTCCTATTTGATCCGGAGAAGGGCAGCAGCGAGCATATAATCACAGTTGCCCGGGGCAAAAAGCCTCAGGAAGGCCGGGCAGCGGCGCTCGCCGTGGAGAATCTCTCGGTTCCGGAAGCCCTTCAGCCATATGAAAATCAGGTGATCCCGACGGATCGACCGCCCCAGGTGTATCACCGCACCGTCGAGAAGAAGAAGACCGAAAGGATCGTCACGAGGAAGCCCAAATTCCCCTTTCTTCCGACTAAAGAGCACAAGGAGGTCGTGTGGAAGAATAGCGAGAAGCTCATACCCCTTGAACGACCCGGGGAGGAGCGGGGCAGAGGCTACGCACGCAAAGGAGATTTAGTGGCCACGGTGACTCCGGGCCAACGCCCGCGAGCCGGGCGGGACGTGTTCGGAAAGGAGATACCTGCGGCTGACCTCGAGCGAGTGGAAGGGCCGTTCCTCGGGGAGATCTTGAAGCAGACGGGAAACGAGATCCGAGCCGATACCGGAGGATTCTACAGATACGGGATCAACTGGATCGAGCTTTTCCCGTTTACCCCGCACGAACACAGAGTATACGCCTCCGAAAACAAGCTGACCTGTCTGCTGGATTTTGTCCCCGGCTCCGACCTGTCCACACC